>Ga0209167_10001935_pt1 | contig 11624 bp, 11 predicted proteins | sample Coa_R1_9_FD_187154 | JGI IMG/M metagenome (GOLD analysis project Ga0209167, IMG submission 187154) | Surface soil microbial communities from Centralia Pennsylvania, which are recovering from an underground coalmine fire - Coalmine... | ecosystem: Environmental > Terrestrial > Soil >...
AATATTCGTCGGTCATAAATTAGTTGACGGTTGACGGTTGACGGTTGACAGTTGACGGTTGACGGTTGACAGTTGACGGTTGGTAGCAACAATAAAATGTTTTAGTACTTCCACACTTCCATACTTCCACACTTCCATACTTGTTTTGGGCTTTACGCTTAATTACCATAAATGCTGATCAGCTTGAGTAAAACGCCATTCGTCCATCCAAACCCGTCGGGATCCCGGTTTTCACCGCTCCCGGATTCCTTAGTAATATCTGTAACATTATATTTCTCCATTAGTTTACCAGTACTTTTATAAACATCCGTATTTAATTTTATCCATCTCTTTGCAGCCAACGAAGCCAGGTTTTTCTGACCACACCGGTCCAATCCCCAGATTGTCATCCATTCCAAAGGAGCACAACCATATGGCGCATCCCACAGTTCTCCGGTATTATACTCCGTGGTTACGAAACCGCCTTCCTTGAAAAGTTTGGCTTCTAATACGGCAGCAGCTTTTTTACCAAGTAAACTCATATAGTCCGGCTTGTCATTTATAAAACAAAATGGATAAATACCGGCAGGACTGATATTATTCAGCTGGGTTTGTGTTTTGAACTGGTAGTCAGTGAAGAACGACATATTTTTATTCCAGAAATACTTATCGATCAGGACGCTTCTCTGTTTTGCTTTTTCCCGGAACAATTTGGCGCCGGTTTCATCTCCATTGATCAGTTTTGCCTTGGCGATGATCCACTCCAGATGATACATTAAAGTGTTCAGGTCTACCGGTAATATATCGGTCGTTTGAATATCCGTTATCTTTTTGTTATCGGCAAACCAGCGACTGCTAAAGTCCATCCCGCTTTCTGCGCCAGCCCGCAGATGTTTATACATCTCTGTTTTATTCCTGCCGGATTTTTCTGCCGTGGTAACGTCTTCCCGCCAGCGCTCCTGGCGGGGAACCAAACCATCGTCCCAATAACGGTTCAGCAAATCCCCGTTTTTCATCCGTACAACCCGCCGGAAAGCATCGCCGGCTTTGAGTTTGTCGGCTCCCTCCATAAAATAAGCATATTCCATTTCCATGGCCGGAAGAAAACGCTGATAAATACTATCACCCTGAATGCCGGCCAACAGTTCAACCATACAGGAAAAAAAAGGCGGTTGCGACCTGCTCAGATAATAGGACCTGTTTCCATTGGGTATGTGCCCATACGTTTCAATCAGGTAGGCAAAATTGCCCAGCATGTCCCGAATCGTTTTTATTTCACCGCTTTCCTTCAGCCCGAGCATAATAAAATACGAATCCCAGTAATATATTTCCCTGGATCTACCAGTCTGTGCAATATATCCATACGGAAGAGGAAGCAGCGAACTGCCGGGTACTTCTTTATCCGGATTTCTTTTCAGAACGGGCCACATTTTTTTTATGTGTGTAACGACATCATCGGCAGAATCCCGCATATAATTTTCTTCACCTTCCGGAGGCAATTCGAAATTTTCTTCTACAAATTTTTTCAGATTGAAACCCGGTCCTTTCTGTATCCCATAATCATACATGATGTCAACAGGTTTCCTTTTCGGAACGCAGTCAACGAAAGTTTTTTCGTCAGGAAATATTTTCTTCATCTGTACGTCTGTAAAAAGATCACCATAAATTTTGTCAGGTGTTGGAGGCTGCAGGAACTGGGCTCTTGTGAATGAAGTCAAAAGCAAAAACAGAAAGAAATAAAGGAACTTCATCGGGGAACTTAAAAGTCACTAAAGTTACGTTTATAAGCTTAAAGCCTAAAGCCCAAAGCCTAAAACCAATACAAGCCTTCAATCAGAGTAAGCGACTTTAAAAGAAATGTTATCATTTAAAATTCTATTACAAATGATTAAAAAGTTTTAGGCTTTAGGCTTTGGGCTTTAGGCTTAAAAGGAAATCCCCGCGAAGAATCGCAGGGATTTTATTGCTTATGACGATTGATTAGAAACTTTATATTTAACCGTTATCAGTCAACGGAAAACGTTCTCTGTTTTATAAATCTGTTTTCGGTTTTGTAGGTGGGGTCCAGATAAAGCCACACTGCAAGAAGCGTTCCATAACTACCGCCCCTCTCAACCCATTCGAATATTTCAAAATGAGGGTAAAATAATTCCGAACCCATCTTCCAAATTAAAAAAACAACGATCAGAGGCCTTACCGGTTTAACCAAAACGGCAACGGCCGCCAGGATTTCAAAGATCCCGGCAAGCATCGATACATTCGCAGGATTGGAAAATCCAAGCGCAGTATATTGATTGACAAGACCTGGTTTCTGAATCAGATTCAGCCAGCCATGACCCGCCAATAAAAGAAATACGGTTAAACGAAGGATGAGTTTCACCCCTGACAAAGATTTTTCGGAAACAGGCTCCCGGGGATCGATCGTAGAAAATAGCCATTGGAAATTCCAATTTATTCCCCCCGCCAATGCCAGCAACGCGAGAGGTGCCCCATAGTTCCCCGCCCTTTCGATGAATTCCGCCAACGGCTCCCCGGAAATCGGACGACAGGCTGCTGTAACCATTCCCCATACAACCAGCCAGACCGCAATAGCCCGGACGGGTTTGAAAAGGAGTGCCAATCCCAAAAGAATGTCAACAGAACCCAGTAAGGGCATCCAATGATATGCAGGCACTTTGTCAATACCGAAAATAGCAAAGTAATTACACCAGATGGCTTTCGTAATGATTCCAAAAGCACCATGGCCAATAAAACACATCGTAGCAGCAATGCGTAAAGTGTAGTGTATTTTTTGATTGTTATCTAACGTTTGCATCTTTCTGAAAATGTTAGTATCCTTTTCTTCATTTAAAAGAACCTTTTGTTCTTTGACAGAAACGCCTTAAGCTTTGCGGTTTATGCTTTAGGCTTATAAAGACCCCGCGAAGAATCGAAGGGTCTTAATTGCTTAAAACATATAAAAATTTTAATTAGCTCCGTCGTTTTGTGCTCTTAGTATGGCATATCCGCCGATCTTATTTCCAACTGTCAGGCCAACCTCGCAGTCTGTTCTGTAATGAATTCCGCCAACAAGGCGGCTCAATCCGGCTTCCTCAGCCATTGCAGAATACTTACCGGCGTTTTCAGGAACCAGATATCCCAATATCGTGGCAGCCGCTCCGCTGAAAGTGGAATGACCGGATATATAAGCGGGGAAATTTGGTATGCCCGTTAATGTTTTGATGGAAGGGTCTACCTGCGAAGGCCTCGCATTGAAATAATGATATTTGACATCCCAGCATACGATTGCGGCGTCCATTTCCGTCATGTTCAAGAGCGCCATGTTCCTTGCCCACCTGACCTCACTGTAGTTCTGATTAATAAAATCTTCTGCTGCGATTGCATTCCAGTGACCAGGGGGTGTATACGTTCCGACTCCATCCGCCCAGAATTCTACAATACCAATATTTTTCCTGGTCACATTATTTACGTATTGTTTTACTTCAGCAATGTCTTTATTCATTTGGTCAGATCCGACAGCAGGAGGAGGATCCGGACGTAAACTGACAACGGTGGCTGAGTCGAATAAAAATGGTTTTACTTTAGAAAAAAGAGGCAGCATCGGCGGACGTTGTGGCGTTTCCAGGCTGTACCAGGGAATGAGGCCCTGGCTTTTTGTAACGTCCACGAAGTTTGCCCAGTCAGTCGGTGTACCAACTGCTTTCCCGGCATTGTCTCCCCTGGCCCGGGTTATAAACATTTCTGCAACCTGTCTTCCCAGGGCTTCACCGGCTGTAACATCTGCACGGGTTGCGGCCCCGCTCATGATGGCCGCCTGTTCCTGTTGAACGGCAATATTTTGAATATTACCGATTTCACCGGGGAATAAAAGTTTCATCATTTCTGCTGTAACACCCGCCAAGACGGCCGCTTCAGAAGGATAGGAAGGCAGCTGGGTTTTATTTACGAATTTGGCAGAAACGGTGGAGTCGAAATTATAAGGCGCAGCCCTGTTGTATTTTGTCTTATAAAACCAGCATGCAAGCAATGCATCATATTGTGCTGCACTGATATATGCATAGGCCCTCGCCGCGTAGGGAGGATTTGAAAATGGGAAAAGAGGATATGCCAACGGATTGGCGGCGCTGGGTATGGCATACGTGCCATCAGCGCTTGCAACCACCGGCAGGTTGTACTTGGCAACCAGCCCGCGCATGATTTCATTCCATCTCAATACCCCACCGGCAGCCCAGTATTTGATTGAGTTTTCCTGGTCCTTGGTCAGACTCTTTTGTAGTGCTTTGATTTCAAAAAGATCTGCTGTATAAAGAGGTGAGGTGGTTGCAACCGGTGCTGCAACCGCAAAACTATCAGGCCTGGATAATAAAACGGGCTTCCAGGTACCGGCATTTAAATCCAGGTTGGAGGACTGAAGGGCCGGCAAATTGGTTGTACGATTGCTGACTTCCTTCTGGCACGCAGTCGTAAACAGCATCACACCGATCAGGCCAGTGAGAGAATAGAATATATTTTTCATTATAATTTTTTTAGCAGGTTTATAAACTAACTACATAATAAAGACCGCCGGAGTACATCTGCGACTGACCCACATTTCTTCCTGCAACAGTAAAATCAGCATCAGCAACGACAGCCAGATTGGGAAGGAATGGGAAGAAATATTTTACATGTCCGCCGACTGATGTCATATTCATCTGGTTGCTCACAAATGGCATATCATTTCGACGGATATCAAATCCCCCCAATGTGTACATGTTTAAGAGCTGGGCCTGAACGATCAGATTGGGTTTGCGGATGCCAACAAACAGGTTGCTGTATAACTGGTTTGGCATATCCACTATATTGGTGTAATGGATCTCATCAGTATAATAGGAGGTTCTGTCGATCGTCACATCACTTCGCCATACAAAAGCACTCGAGGCTGTCGCAAAGAATATCCCGTTTTGATAATCTGCGGTTAGCCTTCCGGACAAATTGGTGCTTCCCAATCCAATGGACATCGGCAGAAAATCATTTTCATATTTCTGAAGCGGAGTACTTAATCCGCCGACTGCGAAGAGTGACAACTGACCATTTTTTCCCAACTTGGTTCCCAGAAATTCATATTTAAGATCCATTTCAATATCCTGAAAACCTTTCAGTCCATGCAGGGTGCCTGCAGAAGCATGGGTCCAGATGTAAGGAACCGAAACAATGGCATTCAGTTTATTGGTAATACCATAAGTGCTCATAAACATAACGGACTGGGTGGATACGGTTCCCAGGTTTTGGTTGTTTCTCTTTAATGTTCCCTCCCAATAATTCGTCCAGCCGGAATACATATAAGTGAGACCATTGCACCATTGTTTCTTCCCCATCATAATCGCATCATCTGCAGTCTGGCTTTTGGCCATCACTGCAACCAGGCTGAGCGCCAGGGCGAGGGAGAAGCGTAATAATGTTTTCTTTTTCATTTCGCTGTAGTTAAGTTTTGATTAAATTGAATAAGTCTTAATGATTAATGGTATCTGAAAAATTTATGATGATTTGCTTTTTTTCATTTTAAGTCTTTGAACAACCAGGTCACCGACTTTTGTTCCCAGTTCGGTCGATACCAGGCAGGAATGATGGAAATGGATGCCTCCATAAAAACGGGCCCAGTTGTTTTCAATGGCCGCATCACGGAATGATTTGTATGAACGGCTTTTAATACCAAACTCCAGTTCGGTGGTGTCGGTATAACTAAAATTATCGCCGAATACGCTGGTCAGCGCTTCTGCTGCAGCGGAAGATCCGGTAGAATGACCGCAGGTATATTCGGGAAATGGAGGAGTTTGCAGATGCGGGCGCCAGTTGGCATCAATATATTTATTGATCACCGTTTCGGGACGCACGGTATTAAATTGATATTTAACATCCCAGCATTGAATAAAAGCATCAAACAATGCGATCGATGTTTTGGTAAAAGCTGTTACCGTTGTTCCGAAATCAGCATTTGCTTTTTCAGCAGCAATTCCGACGATACTCATCCAGTGACCCGGAGGAGAAAACTTTTTTGTACCAAACATCAGGTGGCCGGACACATTTAATTTAAACGGATTGTCATCCCAGAAATCCGCCATATGCATTTGCTCAGGGGTAAGGCTGTCAGTGGCATTCTTTGACTCCATGACCTGTTTATAATAGTCACTCTTCTTATCTGTAATGTTGAATTTGTACGGAGCCTCCACCGGGAACATATTGCAACTGTCGAGAACCATCGGCCTGATCTCGCGCCAGTGTGGTTCGGCGGCGGCTGAGTAAGCAGGGGGTGTCGGTACCCATCTGCCTGGAGTATCCATCACCGTATATTCTGATGCGCCTCTTGTCTGCAGATATTGATCCCCCTTACTCCAGGCCATGATAATGGCACCCACCGTATCGGCGTATGCAATAGAATTATTTAAAATGTCCTGCGGCATTCCGTGATCCTCTGCCAGTTTTTTCAGGCTGTCTACGTAATCCTTCATGCTGCCTGCCGGAAAGGTAACGGCCTCACCCAGTTTGCAAAAAGCAAGCAGGGCGGCGAATTCGACATCTATCGGTTTGCTCCTTTCGGGGAGGGGCGTAGGTTTCAAACCATGCAATTGAAAGGCGAGGGATTCATATTGATCAGGATAGCCGCCCGCTACTACCTGGTAGGCAGCTATATTGGCATAGGTATAATTTCGTGAAGCCACGATGGGACTGAAATTATTCCCCATAACAACGGTGTTTAACTGATACACGGTTTTGCTGTACAAAGCTGGATTTTTAAAAATAGCATCGTAATCCGATTTACGGTTACATCCGGTAACTGCTATTGCGCATAGCGCAAAAGCGACTAAAGCATATTTCATAACGGTGATCTTGTTGAAAAAAGGAATGTCCCGCGATTGCAGGAAAGAACGGCGTATTAGTATTTACGCTTTAGGCAAAGTCCGGTGGCTGACCTGCCCGTGTAAGGTATACGGTCGGAATCTGTAATAAATAGTGATCCATTGCTTTCTGCCTGGCGAGTGTCAGGTTCGAAATGGAAAATGATTGTGAATTGGAAAAATATTCGGCACTGAAACCTTTAAACGAGGAACTATGCTGATCAGATTTTTTTGACTGGCCCGGATGCTGCAGGTCATTCACCAGTTTGAAAAACTCATTCTTGGCAGTCTGAATGCTGGTGGCTGTTTTATTGGGAATGCAAAGAAGTTCTAATGAATCTTCGCTAAACCGGCGTTTTACATAGTTATATTGTACACCCTCGATTTCGATTTTACCGTCAACACGCTGGAACTCCTTTGAATTGACATAGGAAGAAAGGTGGGTGGCAGGAACTTTTATGGAAATCAGCTCGGCGTCGGTGTAATTGTTTTGATCGAGGTTTGCAACCATGGTTTTGTCTGCACGGTCCTGGAGGATGGCTGTGTAGAATTCGTATCCAACCCAGTTGAACAGGAGTAAAATCAGAAGCAGTATGGCAGCAATTCTCTTCACAGTGGGCGCTAAAATACTATTTTTTATTGAACGTTGTAATTTTTCTTATCCAATCCCACACCTGTTATGGTCAGTTTCTTCCAGCCGGAAGGAAGTTTGGAAGGGATTTGAACAATTCCGGATGAGGTAATATCCAAACCGCCGAATCCCATCAGCAGGGCTTGTAAAACACCACCGGCTCCTGTAGCAAAGTACGGATTCGTGCCACCTTTGGTTTCCGCGATCACACGAAATGGTGGATTCAGATTGGGAATATACGCGTCTTTAAAAAAGCGGTAAGCGGTATCCCCCTGTCCCAGTCGTGAATATAATAACGCAAAAATGGCCTGGGTCATCGCCGGGGTTCCCTGATTTGGAACACGTGATTGATAATATATAAGATCCTTTTTTACCTGAACCGGATCGGTGATCAATTTGAGCGGATAAGCCAGCAGATTTACATCACCCTGCTTGATTCCTTCTCCTTGATAGCTTGCATGTTCGCGTGTAATTCCGTTGAATTGGAGAATCGGAATATTATCCGACACAAGCATCCAGTCCGGATCAGCCTTTATACCCAGTATGCCCGCTGCTTCGGTGGCATGCTGTAATAAAATTTTTGCTGCTCCATTGGTAAAAGCATTGTTGTCTACGTTCTCTGCCCATTCATCCGCTGCCACTACATTCCGGATATCGTAATGACCCGGTCCGTTTCTTTCTACCCGCGACGCCCAGAAATCGGCTGTTGCTGACAGGATGGGCCAGCCTTTTTCGCGCAGCCAGACCTTATCCTGGGTAACACAATAGTAATTCCAGGCGGCCAGTCCCACACAGGCTGTGATATGATGTTCAAAAGGACCGCTCAACGCCCATACCGGCGTTTCTTCCACACCACTGGCAGCAGATTCCCAGGGGAACATGGCGCCTTTATATCCGTGTGAAAAAGCATTTTTCTTTGCGGCATCCAGGCGTTCGTATCTGTATTCGATCATGGACTTTGCCATCTCAGGGTGCAATACCAGCAGGGCAGGAAACATCCATAGATCGGCATCCCAGAAAACATGCCCGTTGTATCCTAATCCGCTCAATCCCATGGGTGAGAGACTATAAGAAGTCCCTTCCCTGGTAAACGAATAGAGGTGATAGAGCATACTGTGAATATCCTGTTGCGTTTGTTCATCTCCGGTAATCTGTATATCTGTTTTCCAGATTTCGCTCCATGCTTTTTCGTGAAATTCGATAAGACGCTCAGTGCCCTGCAGTTTGGCAAAAATGGTCAGGCGTTCAGCCTCATTCAGTGGATCTTCATCGTGCGCCGAAGTAATCGATGAACCGGCGATTGAGAACCGGTATGTTTCACCAGCCCTGAGCTTGCGTTTGAATTTCAGCAGGTGCATATTATTGTCCCACATCTCATGTATCAGTTTCGGTTCCTGTCCGTGAGGTTCACTGAAAATAAATGTATTCGAAGCACACATCAGTAACTTACCGGTCGGCGATTTGGCGGTGGAAGTCAGTAGTGAAATCACCACATGCGGCCGGTCGATTTCATTATAATAATTCTGTACATCACGCAGGGCGTCCGGTGCTTCCATCACGCTTGCCGGTTCGATCTCAATATCTTTTTTTGCAACTACCGTGATATCCATCAAAACAGTATAGGGCAGCTGCCGGAGCGCATAGTAAGTATATGTAACCGATGCTTTTTCCTGAATGTTGAACGAAGTGGTGAAACTGGCGCGCTGCATATCCAGCGTTTGTTTCAGGGAAGAAATATTCCTGGCATTCGTCTCCGCTCCGTCCACATTGAAATGCATATTGAGCAGATTAAAGCTCTTCAGAAAATTACTCACCCGCCCGCGGCCATACAAATCATAGGCGCCGGCAAGCACCACATCCTTTACCTGAAAGGGCTGGGGAGAAGAAACGATGCCAATCATGCCATTGGCAACGGTCACACCATAATAATTGGCAGGATCCGGAACCGCACTGATCACCCATGGATTGATGCCGGATGATGTCTGTGCCAACGATATTTGAAAGAAAAAACAGGTCAGTAAAAACATGCGGAAGGAATGCAATCTTGTTTTCATCGGTTCAAGTTAACAGAATAATTTTTCAGATACGATAGAGCCTGCCGGCATTTTCTCCAAATACTTTATCCCGGTCTTCGGGCAGATATCTTTCCATGAATTTTTCAATCAGACTCTTCCATTGTATATAAATGCCGGAGAGCAGGAGAAAGGGCCATTCACTGGAGAAGAGCAGGCGATCCGTTCCAAATGCGTCAAAGAGTATCTCCAGGAAAGGATAAAAATCAGTGGGTTTCCAGGTTTTCCGGTGTCCCTGAATAAATAACCCGGACAGTTTACAGGAGAGGTTTTGATTTTTTGCTATCTCACGGATATTTGTTTCCCATGTTTTGGTTGGGGGAAGTTTGGTATCTGCGTGACCGGCATTGCGTAAAATAAATGACTGTTCCGGATAGTTGGCCAGCCAGTTTTTGAGAAAAGTAATATCTGATGCACTGCCTGTTGACAGGTCGAGACTGTATTGGTTCTCGAGAATCAAATCCATCGCCCGGGGGGAAATAGATGCTAAACGGCTGGATTCAATATAGTATCCTTTGATGGATCTATACTGCTGAAATTCATAGATCTTATCGACCGCTTTGTCATCATATACATTGATCCATCCGACAACACCAAGTATCTCCGGATGCGTTAAAGCCAGTTCAGCCAGAAACCGTGTCTGCACTTCGGCATCTTCGGCCGTTGCAGCGATACATCCGTCCATTCCATTCCGCTGCAGGTTCTGCGTGATCTGTTCCGGCAGGTATTGCTGCTGGAGCATTTTATTTTCCCGGATCAGGGGATGAAGGAATTGCTTTTCATATTTCCAGAAAAAAACTTCTGCGTCAATTTTCATATAGAGAATCTGTTTCAAAGCTATGAAAGAAAGGATTAATGCTTAATGCCTTTCGTCCTCCAAAAGCTTTAATGCAGGAGAGATGCGCCTGACCGCCTACTGCCAACAGCCAACGATCTTGCAAAAGCATTTTTTAATGCTAATTTCAATGTTTACAGTGTTCAATATGAGTGAACCATTTCCTGATAACGAGCCTTTGTTTCCCGAAGCAGATATTGTTTTCGCAAAATTCTGGGTCCGCTTTAGCGCCATGCTGATCGATGGATTAGTCACCGTAGTGATCATTCTCCCGGTAACATATTTCAATGTGCTTCAGTGGAAAACTCCGTGGGTTTATATCCTGACCTCCCTGCTTACAGTTATATACAAACCCTTCATGGAATACCAATATGGCGCGACACTGGGTAAAATGGCTGTAGGTATCAAAGTCGTGGGTCATCAGTTTCAAAAAGTAACCCTGAAGGAAGAACTTAGAAGGGTGAGCTTTTATATCGTCCCCAATATTATTCAGCAGGTCCTGACCTTAAAGATTTATTTCTCCGGCCAGTTGAACTCGATTCAACACTATAAGGATTATAGTGACTTTATAGTAAGCACGAATCCCGCCCTGTATATACTCAATATCATCGTGATTTTTTTGCTTGTTATAGATACGATTACTTTTTTTTCTAATGACCAGAACCGGTCGCTGCATGATTTATACGCCGGAACCTATGTGATCGAAAAACACTATCAGTATTAATTCAATGACAAGGGTCCTGAAACTGGTAGGTAGCTTAGCCGGCAAGGCATCAACTAACAATAAGGGACAAAGAGAATGGTAACGTTACGATTCTCTGGGAACAACGGGTTGGTAGTATGTGCTTAGCTTTTTTGACAAGAATGGGAACACAAAGCCGATACCAAAACCGGATGCGAGGTTATTGGTTTTCCTGTTTTATACGGCCACGTACCTACTGAATTTTGTGTTTTGGTTTCTAATTTTGGTTTTGCTTGATTGCATTGGAATCCTCCCCATACACCTATTATCAGCCCTACAAGCAGGGCTACACCTTTTCCTACAGAAACTTTAAGAAATTCGGCTTGCAAATAATGAGTTTCCTGCCATCTTTTGCTTTCCATTGCTTTTCTGTCCTTGTCTGCTTCTTTTCTAATAAACGCCAAGTCGGTTTTAAGCTTTGGGATACAATCCCTTTCTGGGTTCAAAATGTACCTATTGGGGGTTCCTGTTTCCTTAAGGCATTTTCTGGCGT
>Ga0209167_10001938_pt1 | contig 11615 bp, 8 predicted proteins | sample Coa_R1_9_FD_187154 | JGI IMG/M metagenome (GOLD analysis project Ga0209167, IMG submission 187154) | Surface soil microbial communities from Centralia Pennsylvania, which are recovering from an underground coalmine fire - Coalmine... | ecosystem: Environmental > Terrestrial > Soil > Unclassified...
GACGAGGACTTGCACAGGAAGAACTACGACTTCACCTTTGTCCGCCAGGAATTCCTGGGCGAGGTGCGCTGCCTGGTGATTGACGTTCAACCGAACGCACACGCCGGCAATGGACGTTTCCTGGGAAGGATCTGGGTGGAGGATCAGGATTACAATATCGTCCGTTTCAATGGCAGCTATTCCCCTCATAAGTCCAGCTCCTATTTGCACTTTGATAGCTGGAGACTGAACCTGCGTCCGGGTGTGTGGTTGCCGGCTTACATTTATAGCGAAGAGTCGGATCGTAAGGTGCGGAGTGACCAGACGCCTCGATTCAAGGCCCAGACGCGGCTTTGGGACTACGACCCGCAACACCTCGCGCGTGGCAACCAGGAGTTCACGCAGATCCAGGTTGACTCTCTCCAAACTGTTCGGGACCGGAGTCAGTCAGCACAAGACGCCGGCCCCATCGAAGCCGAGCGCGCTTGGGAACGCCAAGCCGAAGAGAATGCAATCGAGCGTCTGCAGAACATTGGGTTGCTCGCGCCGCCGGGAGAAGTGGATAAGGTGCTGGAGACCGTGGTCAACAACCTAATCGTAACCAACCACCTGACCCGTGTTCCCGATGTCCGCTGTCGAGTATTGCTCACCGAGCCATTGGAGTCATTCACCATTGGACGCACGATTGTTGTGAGCCGCGGCCTGCTCGATGTCCTTCCCGATGAAGCTTCACTGGCCATGGTGTTGGCTCACGAACTGAGCCACATCGTGCTTGTACATGGCTTGGACACGAAGTTGGCCTTCAACGATACCGTGTTGTTTCCCGATGAGAAAACGTTCGAACGCCTGGATTTCACTCGCGACAGTGTCGATGAAGAAGCCGCTGACCAGAAGGCGCTCGACCTGCTCGCCAAGTCTCCCTATAGAGGTAAGCTGGATAACGCCGGCCTCTTCCTTAAAGCTTTGCAGACTCGTGCGCCTCAGTTGAAGCACTTGATTCGGCCGCACCTTGGCAACAGCCTGGCGGGTGAGGAAACTATACGCATGTCCGCCCTACTCAATTCCGCACCTGAGCTAGAGACGCGTCGTATCGAGCAGATTGCAGCTTTGCCACTCGGCGGAAGAGTCAGATTAGATCCGTGGAGCAATCGCGTGGAGTTGTTGAAAGCCAAGCCTGTGGCGCTTCTTTCGGCAAGCGAGAAGATGCCGTTTGAGGTCACGCCATTCTTTCCTTATCTCACAAGACTCCAGGCAGTGACCCCAGACAAGGTTGCCGTTGCACCGTCAGGGCAGTGAGAGAGTGGAACAATCCCGGCAGCGAGCAAGGAGTGGTCTAGCTCGGTGGCACGATTGTCGCCGCCTACGGCGTGATTTCGAACACTACGCCGTAGCCGCCCGGACCGCCTTCGGTCGTGGTGCCGTAGATGTTGCCTTTGTCGTCGAGGATCACGGTTAGCCCCTAAGGGGTGATCTCGAAGATGACGCCATTGCCGGTGGCGCCGCCCAGGACTGTACCGCCGTAGAGGTTGCCCTTGTCGTCGATGGTCAGGTTGCCCTCAGGGATCGCCCCATCAATGCCGCTGAAGCGGTGCAGCACTGTGTAGGTCCACTTGCCATTTTTGCCCGGAGCGAGTTTGTACACCACGCCGCAGCCGCAGGTAGGGGATCCCCCATCGACGGTCGTGCCGTAGAGATTACCCGACTTGTCCATGACCACGCCAGCAGCGGGAAACGATCCGTTCGCGCCTGGTATGAAGTCGTAGAGGATGGTCTCCTTCCAACGTCCGTCCGAGCCCGGCGTGAGTTTGAACACCACGCCGCCGCAACAGCCGCCGCCCTCGGTCGTTCCATAGAGGTTGCCGGAGCTGTCCATCATCAGCGCACCGTTTCCAGGCGTGCCTCCATCCTTGCCGTTATTGTCGAATCGGTGCAGGACGAGTTCTTTCCAGCCGCCACCGGAAGTTGGCGCTAGCTCAAAGACAATCCCGCAGGAGCCGCACTTCCCGCCACCGCTGGCGGTGGTGCCGTACAGGTCTCCTGCCGCGTCCAAGATGATCCCGGCAAATGGGGCATCCCCATCGTCCTTGTGCGCACCGAAGGCGTAAAGGGTCTTTTCGTTCCATCCATCGGGGCCCGGCGTCAGCGCGAAGACTGTGCCGTTGTCGTATTCCCCTCCGTTTGGCGCTGTGCCATAAAGATTGCCCGCGTTGTCCACAACCACGCCAGCCTTTGGCTCTCCGCCATCTCCGTCCTGAGTCCCGAAGCTGTATAGCGTGCGCTCCGCCCACCCGCTCGAACCACGGGTCAGCTCAAACACGGTGCCGTAGTAATATTCGCCGCCGCCGACAGTCGTGGCGTAGAGATTGTGTGCCTTGTCAAAGATTACGCTGCTCCAAGGATCGCACGGGTCGTGACCCGGCCCGAATTGGTAAAGGACAGTTTCCTTCCAATGGCCGTTCGTCTGAGGCGATAATTCGAAGACGGTTCCGCAGGCACCGCCTCCGGCAGTGGTTCCGTACGCGTCGCCGTCCGGGCCAATCGTTACCCCCCCGTACGGGCCCGATCCGTCGCTGCCGTTGAAAGAATGCAGAACCTTGAAACGCGTGCCGGCACGGGCCGTTAGGCAGAGGCAGAGGGCAATAACAGCCACAGCCGCGACTCGGGCCAGGGTTAGCTTTCCAATCAATGCTCGTGCCATACTCTCGTGCCTCAAGAAAAAGGCCACTGAGCCGAGCAGCCCCTATGGGGTGATTTCGAACACCACGCCGCCGTCGTAGGTACCGCCGGTGGCCGTAGTATCAAAAAGGTTTCCGTCGTCATCGAGAATAAGGTTCGCGTCGGGCACAGCGCCGTCGTTGCCGGTGAAGGTGTGTAGCACGGTGTAGGTCCACTTGCCCTTGGCTGTCGGCGAAAGCTTATAGACGACGCCACAGCAGGTCCCTCCGTCGACGGTCGTGCCGTAAAGATTTCCTGCCTTATCCGCGACTACTCCTGCCCTGAATCCGTCGCCCCCTCGGCGAATCCTCACGCTGTAGGTTCGAGGGAACAGCAGGGAGAGCGGAATGTCAAATCAATTTACGATGAAAATCCCCCTCTTGTCTGGCGGCGTTTTGAGTTTCTCTTTTTCCAAACGCGCCGGCACATAGCCTCGGTGGCATGGCATCGTCGTGATTCGTCCAATTGCGCTTAGTGACGGGTTGGCATATGCTAGGCACCATCCCCCGTATGCACACGCAGTGGTTTATCAGGCACAAACCGCGTCGCTCCCTGAGCGATCTCAGCAGGGGCTGTGGTAAACCGTCACCGGTGGTGGCAAGGGGCGGCGCTGGTCCTATTGATTGGCTGGCTTTACTGGTCCATCCTTTTTCACCTTGCCAAACAGTGGTTCAACGACCCTAATTTTTCCCACGGCTTTTTCGTTCCCGTGTTCTCTCTGTTTGTGCTGTGGCGAAATCGCGAAAAACTAGCCCGGCAACCTCGCCAGCCTTCTTCCTGGGGCCTGCTGATCGTGGCGTTCGCGCTCTGCGTGCTCATCGTTGGAGCGCTGGGAGCGGAGTTATTTCTATCTCGCACTTCCCTGCTCCTGTTGCTTGCGGGGCTGGTAATTTTCTTTTGCGGATGGCCTCTGTTTCGCGCAGTGCTCTTTCCGTGGGCATTTCTGTTTTTGATGATTCCCATCCCTGAGATCGTCTTCAGCCAGATTACTTTTCCTCTGCAGATTCTGGCTTCCAAGGTTGCGGCGCTGTTGCTGCCGCTTCTAGGCGTTCCCGTGTTGCGCGAAGGCAACATTATTAATCTGCCGGCCATGCCCCTAGAAGTCGCGGAAGCCTGCAGCGGCATCCGCTCGCTGCTTTCGCTCGTGACTCTAGCTGTTATTTATGGATACCTGGCCGAAACGCGGACATGGGCTCGAATTGTATTGGCGCTCGCTTCCATCCCAATCGCGGTAGCGTCCAACAGTCTGCGAATCGTAGGTACCGGCTTGCTGGTGCAATACTGGGACCCGTACAAAGCAGAAGGCTTCTTTCACACATTCTCTGGCTGGCTGGTTTTTATGGTGTCAGTCGCGACGCTTTTTCTCCTGCACCGGCTCCTGCGAATTGCCCTTAGAAACTGAAATGCTTGCGCTTCGGGCAGATCGCCACGATGGGTGATCTCAAGCCGTTCTGTGCGAGGGAGTTGAAAGAACGCAGGACTAGAATTCAGGAAGCGGGAAAATACGGCTTTAGGGTTGGGCGTAATAGCCAGTGCGCGTTCTAGCCGTAATTCCCGGCTTGCTGATAGTGACCGCAAGGGAGTGGTACTCATTCGCCTGGTCCGCGCGAGCGGCCTCGAACGAGATGACGTAAAAAGCATCCGCATCTGCGACACAATGCGCGATCTCGGCTGTGAGGTCGTTACTTGAATTGAAAACGCGCCCGCCACTTTGAACCACAAGCACCTGCAATCCTAGATTGCCGGGCAGCGCATGGCTAGCGGAGCCCACGCCTCTCAAGAATTCCTCGTAATACGAAACCCGAATGCTAGCGGCATCGGTCAGACCGAGTGGGTCGACGCTATAGAGAGTAATGCGGGCTTGCCTGAGCCCGGTGGAGGCTGCGACGATGGTGCTGAAAAGCTGCTGCTGGCCTTTGTTGGAAAGCTCAACGTTCGGCCCCGAAAGCAGGGGCCATCCCGGACTGAACCAAATCATGAGCTTTCTGCCCGGTCGCGGCTGCTCGTACTCAATAACCGAGGTCAAGGTTTTCATCGATAAATCGAAACGGTCGGCTGCGCCGTAGAATCCCTGAGAGCGATTAATGGACCGCAGTCCGGTTTCGTATTGATCGTAGAGTGCCGCCAGAGCGTTTCCATCGCGCGAGGAGCCGTCTTGGATCTTTGCTCCAGCGTCGGTAAAAACGATCAGCGATACCGGCACGGCCAGCTTGCCTCCGTTCTGGAGCAGAAACTTCTTAAGTTCATTTCGTTCGTAATTGACCGTCTGGAAGGTAGCATTGACTGCGTCGACGACCAGAACGATTTCAACCGGCGGATCCGTAGGCGAGCCCGATGTATTATCCACAGCGTGAAACGAGAGAATATTCTTCGGCTGCTTATCGTCGAGAAGCGTGAAGTCTTGTTTTTGGAGTCCGCGCACGGCGACGCCAGATTTGTCCGTAACCTGCACGTCGAGTGTAATTTGCCCGTCCGGGGTGATCGACGGTGGAAGCGAGGGCCCACCAGGGCGGGGCTGCAGCTGGGGCGGGGCAGAGTTTTGCTGTGACGGCGTGGCGCTTTGCGTTGTTGAAGGAGAGTTTTGCTGCGATACAGCAGTCAGCGGCAGAACCAGCACAAGAAACCACCGAAGGAAGGGGCTCATCCCGACTCACCTCGCCTGCTAGGCTCCGTCCAAAGGCCCGGAGCTGTTTCCCACCCTACAAGAAAGTCTAGGCCCTGGCGTCCCAGGAAAGCAATGACACCGCAGACGACGTCTCTGTTCGCCTACGATTGAGCAAACCTAGGGCAGGAGACGTCCCGATCGCGTCTACCGATGATGATAGTTCTTGACAAATTCCGGGACTGAATCGGCCACGTGCACTTCTCGTCTCGTAGAATCTGGCAGCGTGACCACAACTTTGTCGGGATAGTATCGATCCGGAGCCCAGTCGTAGGCGTACTGATAGACCGCTCCATTTCCAAATTCTTGCCGGATCACAACCTCCGACTTATACCAGTTGCGAAGCAGGACGCGCCCGTTTTCGTCCGCAATTCTGGTCATCCTGGTCCCATCATAGTCGTAATGGCGCTCGCGGCCAGACGAGATGATAGCAGCTGTTAGCATTCCTTCAGAGTTGTACTCATACCGTGCCCAATGGCCTGCGTCGTCCTGAGCGTGCTTGATGCGCGAAAGTTCGTCATAGCTGAACGTGATTCCATGTCCGTGCGGCGTCCTGATTTCCAGCAGATTCCGCTGCGGATCACGATGCAGTTCGAGGCGGTTGCCGTTGGCATCGCGCATCTCCGTGGGCGCACCTTGCGCAAGATTTCTGGCGTTATAAGACTCGGGGAAACGAATCTCTGAACCGTCGGCAAGTCTTGTGGTCCACCCATTGCCATTCCAACTAGTCGTGGCTTTATAAAACCTGGTGGAAGTCTCGGTGTGCTGGAACACCGAATCAGCGTAGCCTGTACCCTTTGACACGCGATCGAAGTATAGAAAGTCGCCATCTTCAAGAGCGATCATCTGATAGGTGTAAGGATTTCTGGTGCCGATCGGTGCAATGTCGAAAGGATGATTCGCGTTCCGACCAAAAGCATGCACGGGATTGGCGGACACCCAATCGTGGGAACGGTACGAGCGCGTGAGAGGAACCTCAAACCCATCATTGAGGTACAAGTCCGACTGACGCATGACAAAGTTCCCGTTACGGAGATCAACCTCGAAGCGATCGATAGCCCCGGCATGTTCGGTCGGCATCGAACATTTCCCGAGTTGCGGAACCACGTTGCCTCCACTCACTGACGCGAACACGCAGGGATAATCGCCGTCAAAGCGCGGTTCAGCAGCAACCGTGTTGACGTACTCCGGCACCACTGCAGTTTGCGTGTGGACGTCAACGTAGGCGTTGGGATCGTACTCGACCACGCGCCCTGACACGAGGTCCACTTTCTGATGTTGCCTCTCAAAATCTACTTCAAAGGTAGTGAACACCCACGGACCCGCTCCTCGGCCGCCAATGATATGCGCTGTCGCGTCTGCCAAGGGGCCATGCACGGGAATCGTAAGATGCGCTTCCCTCCATCCGGTCTCGTCCTGCTTGATCTCTCCTTGCAGCCCAGGCGCGATGCTGATAGGAGTTCCCAGAAGCTTGGCTATGTCTGCGTTGGTCGACATCCGCACAACAGCCTCATTAGCCGCCGCGTTGCGTTGTGTCTGTCGCGATCTGTAGACAACAATTCCGCCAGCGATGCTGACAAGCAGGCATGCCAACAGCAATCCGAAGAGCACGGTCTTGCGATGCGAGTAAGGTACTTCTTTGGAGTGACCACAGAGCGGGCAAACGCCTGCTCTCTTTTCGGCGTCCTTGAGGGAAGTTTCCAGAATCTGGTCAACCGAAGCGTTGACCTGTTCTTCAGAAGGATCGAGTTCGACGCCGCAACCGTTGCAATTCATGAACTCTCCAGCTAGCCGAACCTCGTAGCAGATTGGACGTCCTGCGAGACCAATCATAAGTCAGGCCGGAGGCTTGTTCCACATATACCTGAAGCGATGATCATTACTACCGTTTCAGGCGCGGAATCGTTCTTCTTGAACGCTCAACCTGCCGCCATCAGATGGCAGGAGTGCGTTTTCACAATCAGCCAGACTTCGCGTCCAGGGTGGAGTTGCAGAGAATCGCGCGCGGCCAGGGTGAGATGGACTTCCATCTCCACTCCGCAATTCACCCGCACCACCACGATGACATCGCGCTGCGCCAGCGAAAGCACGCGCCCGGAAATTATGTTGCGAGCGCTCAACCCTGCGGGTTGAACCGTAGCCAGCAGGATGTCGCCCGCGCGAATCCCGATGAGCAGAGTCGATCCGACCTCCGCTCGCACCAACGGCGTTTCCAACTCCACATCGCTTTCGGCGATGCGGCACCGCATAGTGCCGCGTTTCTCCTGGATCGCAATCACGACTGCGTGAAAAATGTTCTCGAAGCCGATGAGTTGCGCCAGCGATTCCCGCTGGGGCGCGGCCATCACTCCATGCGGAGTACCGTCGGCGATGATGCGGCCGTTTTCGAGCACGAGCACACGGTCGCCCAGAGCAAAGACCTCTTCGCGATTGTGCGTAACATAGAGGATCGGAATACCGTGGGCAGCATTCCACGCGCGCAGATCCTCGATGATCTTAGATTTGGTAGCCGCATCCAGCGCCGCCATTGGTTCGTCGAGCAGCAGGAGGCATGGATCGGTCACAAGGGCGCGGGCGAGCGCCACCCTTTGGCGTTCGCCACCAGAAATCTCTCCCGGCTTGCGTTCGCGTAGATCCGCAATTCGGAAAGATTCGAGGATCGCGTCACTTTTTTTCCGTCGTTCGCCCTTGCTTACGCTGGCGAGGCCGTATTCGATATTTTTCTGCACAGTGAGATGAGGGAAAAGCGCGAGATCCTGAAAGACGTATCCGATTTTTCGGCTTTGGACAGGGAGATTCGTTTCGCGGTCGAAGAAAACACGATCCCCGACTACGATCTTTCCCGAGTCAGGCGTCGTCAAGCCCGCGATGCAGTCGAGCAGCGTCGTCTTACCTGCGCCAGATGGGCCGAAGATGATTGTGATTCCTGGGGCGAGGGCAAATCCGGCGTCGAGCGTGAAATCGCGCCCGGCGTTGGCAAAGCGTTTATGGATCTGAATTGTCAGAGCATGCCGCAAACTGGGATCAGCGGGAATGCCAATTCTTGCGGTTTGCGTTGTCATCTGGCTTTGTCGGAAAAACTTGAGCCACTACGGGCACAAAGGTTCACAAGGGAAAACATCCGACTGTATGTTCGGATTATTTCCATGGCCACGCCGCCGCTCCCACTTTTCGATTGACGCCATACACCAAGGAGAGCACTGCAAAAGAAATCGCCAGCAGCACCAGCGCCGTCCGATTGGCGCCGCCATAATCGAGCGCTTGAACCTTATCGTAAATGTCGATGGAAACCGTCTTAGTAACGCCTGGTATGTTTCCGCCAACCATCAGGACCACACCGAACTCGCCCATGGTGTGAGCGAAGCTCAGAGCGACTCCGGTCACCAGTCCAGGAACAGAAAGCGGCAGAATCACCCGGAAAAATGTTCGCAGCCTCGATGCGCCCAAGGTCGCCGACGCCGCAATCAGTCTTGGATCGACGAGTATGAATGAGGCAGCAAATGGCTGAACCGCAAAGGGCAAGCTGTAAATAATCGAGCCAAGGACCAGCCCTTCAAAAGTAAATGCAAGCGTGTGCCCGGTCATTGCCTGCCACCACCGTCCCAACGGACTGTGGGACCCGAGCGCCACGAGCACGTAGAATCCCAGCACAGTGGGAGGCAAAACGATTGGCAAGGCGACGACAGCCTCGACAAGAAATCTCCAGCGCCGGCGCGAATACGCGATCCAGTAGGCGACGGGCAAGCCCAACACCACGAGCACTGCCGCCACCAGCACTGCTAATCGGATTGTCAGCCAGAATGCCTGCCAGTCCATATGTCTCCGTAAAGCCGGCAACGAACAAAGGCCAGTATAGCCAAAGCCGAGGTCGTCCAGTCCCATTGTGGGCTAAGCGCACGCGCAATGTTCATTGATCACAAGGGCTCGCCCCATTCGCCAGCTACCATACGTCCTCGGGAGGTTGTGGAATGGAGATTCAGGAAGCTATTAAAGTGATTCGGGCGCTCGCCGACGGAGTACATCCGGAAACCCGCGAGGTCCTGAAAGAAGACGCGGTTTGCCGGAATCCGCAGGTCGTTATGGCATTAAACAGAGCGCTGGCGGCGCTCGTGACCCAGGAACAGCGCGAACTCAAGAAGCCCGCCAGCGCGGGGCAATACTGGTCACGAGCGGAAGATAAACAAGTCTGTGAGGAACTGCGCAAAGGAATGAGTTTCGATGAGATCGCGGCCACCCATAACCGCAGTGTGCCCTCAATCATCGTTCGTCTGGTCAAACTGGGGAAGATCGCTCCAGACAAATCGGGTTCGCTATTTCCACCGCAGGTGGCATGAGGAAAACGCCCGCAGGTGCGCGCCACTTTGTCTCTTCGCAAAATACATCTTACAGCTTAAATTCGAAGCACAGACGAAAACGCCCGCGCCTGCATTGGCTTGTATTGCTATTGATGGCATTGTTCCCCCTAAGTATTTGCGCACAGGATTCGAGGCCTCGCTCCGAATCCGAACTCGCCGGCCGCGCACAACGAGCATTGCGCGAGCAGTGGTTCCTCCGCGGACGAAGCTCTCCCAGTCAATCAGGCGCAGCTCAGCGATATCAGGCTTACTTGCAGAAGATGCGAATGCGGACTGCGCGCGCGGCAAGGGCGCAGAAGTTAGGGGATGCAGTGCCGACTGCGCTGGTTTGGAGCCCACTCGGACCAGCTCCGTTGGCATCCGATGCGAGCGGCGTCGGCGAGTACAACTACAGCTGGGTATCCGGACGGGCGACTGCGGTGGCAATCGATCCGGCGGATCCGACCGGGAGCACGGTTTACATCGGCGGGGCGTACGGCGGAGTTTGGAAATCTACGAATGCCACGCAGGCGGTAACGCAAAATTCGTCAGGCGTGACTTGGAGTGCTCTCACCGACAACCAGGCGACGCTTGCCGTGGGCGCAATCGCCATTCAACCGGGAAACAACAATCCGAATAACAGCGTGATTCTGGTGGGCACGGGCGAAACCAATAGTTCCTCCGATTCTTACTACGGTTTGGGGATCCTGCGATCACCCGATGCCGGCGCAACGTGGACGCTGATCACAGAAGACACGACCCAGACACGGCCCTTCGCAGGCATGGGATTCAGCAAGATTGCCTTCAGCAGCAATGCTTCGAACATCGCAGTTGCCGCCACGGCGGGAGCTTCAGAAGGGATCATTGAGGGTCTGGCAAATTCGCTGACTGCAAATCTTGGACTTTATTATTCGGCCGACAGCGGAGCTTCCTGGACATTCGCAAATGTAAACGACAGCGGCACAACCACAGCTTCCGGCTCGGCAACCTCGGTCGTTTACAACGCCAGTGCGGGGCTGTTCTTTGCGGCACTGCGCTATCACGGCTTTTACTCATCACCCGATAGCATCAATTGGACACGATTAGCCACTCAACCCGGAGGCGGGCTCACTACCGCCGCATGTCCGGCGAGTCCCAGCTCGTCGACCTGTCCGATTTACCGAGGCGAGATCGCCGTGGTTCCCGGCCGCAACGAAATGTATGTCTGGTACGTGGACGCAAACGATTTCGATCAAGGCATCTGGGAATCGACCAACGGCGGCAGCTCCTGGATGCAGATCAGCGACGCGGGCATTATCAATTGCGGCGACCAGCTAGGCTGCGGAACCGAACAAGGCAGCTACAACCTGGAGCTCGCCGCAGTGCCGAACGGTAACAGCGGCGTCACCGATCTCTACGCGGGAACGATCAACCTCTACAAATGCGAAATCATCAGCACGTCCCCGACCTGCAGTGGTACGGGTGCAAATACATTTCTGAATCTCACCCACGCGTACGGGTGCAGTTCCATCGCCGAGGTTCATCCGGCGCAACACGCAGTGTCTTTTCTGGTGAACACAAGCACAGAAGACGTGATGTATTTCGCCAACGATGGCGGGATTTACCGGGCGTTGAATGGCTACAACCTGCTGACGGGAACCTGCGGCGGAACTAATCAATTCGACAGCTTAAACATGACACTGGGATCGATGACTCAGTTTATTTCTTTTTCGCAATCACCCAACGACGCCAGTACGCTTCTAGGAGGAACCCAGGGAAACGGGTCGCCCGGCACCCAGTCGACCGGCAGCACTTGGCAGAACGTGAACTTCGGGGACGGCGGATATACCCAGATCAGTCCGGTCAACGAGCTTCTTTGGTTCGTCTCCAATCCTCCGGACGCGACTTCGGGGGTGAACATCTTCAGCTGTGCCTCGGGAATTAAT
>Ga0209167_10001939_pt1 | contig 11611 bp, 13 predicted proteins | sample Coa_R1_9_FD_187154 | JGI IMG/M metagenome (GOLD analysis project Ga0209167, IMG submission 187154) | Surface soil microbial communities from Centralia Pennsylvania, which are recovering from an underground coalmine fire - Coalmine... | ecosystem: Environmental > Terrestrial > Soil >...
AACTCCCACCTACGGCCGTGTGTCGCGCTACGGACTGACGGCCTTCGCCAGCTCGCTCGATCACATCGGACCTTTTGCGCGGACCGTGCGCGATTCCGCCCGGCTGCTTCAGGTGATCGCCGGCCGCGACGAGATGGATTCCACCTCGGCCTCCGCGACTGTTCCCGATTACACTGCAGCGCTCGACGGCGATGTGCGAGGCAAGATAATCGGCTTGCCCAGGCAGTTCTTCGAAGGGCTCGCCACCGAAACCGGCGACCTGATCCTGCGCGCCGTGGACGTACTTAAGAAGCTCGGCTGCGAGATGCGCGAGATCGAACTGCCGCACACGCAGTACGCCGTCGCCTGCTATTACGTGATCGCGACCGCCGAGGCCAGCTCCAACCTCGCGCGCTATGACGGAGTTCGCTACACCGCGCGGGCGTCGTCATCGGCGACGCTCACGGAGATGTACCGCGTGACGCGCGACGAAGGCTTCGGACCCGAATGTAAGCGCCGCATCATGCTGGGCACCTACGTCCTCAGCGCCGGATATTACGACGCCTACTATCTCAAGGCGCAGAAGGTTCGCGCGCTGGTCGCCCGCGATTACGCCCAGGCGTTTGAACAGGTGGATGCGATCGTCGGCCCCGTCTCGCCCTTTCCGGCTTTTAAACTCGGCCAGATGGTGGACGATCCCGTCGCCATGTACCTGTCCGATATCTATACGATCACCGGCGACCTGGCCGGCATCCCCTGCATGAGCGTTCCTTGCGGAACAACCAGAGAAGGCCTGCCCGTCGGATTGCAGATTTTCACGCGGCACTTCAATGAGACGGAAATGTTCCGCCTGGCTGACACATATCAGCGCGCCGCCGTATCTTAGCCGTAGCATCATACAATCGAAGAGGAGAATCCACGATGCCATTTACGCTTCCCGCATTGCCCTACGCTCCCGATGCATTGGAGCCGCATATCGACAAGATGACCATGGAGATTCATCACGGCAAGCATCATAACGCCTACGTGACCAATCTCAACAAGGCGCTGGAATCCGCGCCCGAGCTGGCTTCGAAGACCTTGGAGGAATTGCTGGCGCACAATTGCGCGATCGTGCCGGAGGCCATCCGCACGGCGGTTCGCAACAACGGGGGCGGCCACTGGAACCATTCCATGTTCTGGCAGATTATGGGACCGCACGCCGGCGGCGCGCCGGTGGGGCATCTTTCCAGCGCCATCCATGGCGCGTTCAGCAGCTACGATACTTTCAAGGAAAAGTTCGCCGCCGCGGCGGCCACGCGTTTCGGCTCGGGCTGGGCCTGGCTCATCAAGACCGCTTCCGGCGTTGAGATTATTTCCACTCCCAATCAGGATTGCCCCATCATGGAAGGCAAATTCCCCGTGATCGGTCTGGACGTGTGGGAGCACGCTTACTACCTGAAGTATCAGAACCGCCGTCCCGACTACATCGGCGCCTGGTGGAGCGTCGTCAACTGGCACGAAGCCGAGAAGCGCTTCAACGCCGGCAAGTAAGCGTCGCGGCGCCTCATCTGAACCTGTCGGCCGTCCCTCTGAAGCAGAGCTGCCGTGAACGGCGTTTCACAGGAGCGATCTTTCGAAGCGACCGAACTCCCCCATTCTCCGAGTGGCGTGATCCGCCCGGAGCGGCCCGGCCTCGGAAGGCGAACTCCCTGGCGTTTTGCTTGTGCGATGGGGATTATCGCCAGCAATCGTGCGGGTTGGCAGGGGCGTGCCCTCCCTTGCGCCGTCCGGGACGCAGTCTCCGAGTTGCCCGACAATGAAGTCAAAGTAAGAGAGCGTTCACAAACCTCTGAGGAGTAGCAGATCCACCTAAGCTCGCTGTGGGGCCGGCCTGAGGCCGTGACGGAGCATGATCTCAGCCATCCGGATATGAAGCGGCTCGGCCCAAAGACTTCGCGCAGCTCAAAGCGCTACTCTTTCGAGTCTGGGAAAGTCCGTTGATCCGCTAGCCAATGTCAGGTAGTGGACAACACGCGAGTCAGAAAAAGCGCGGGACGTACCCGGTGCCGATCGGTAAGAGCGGACCGTTCCCAGGGGGCTGTCTTAGCGTTGCGCGCCATCCATGCCGGGCTGCCCCTGGGTTGGCGTACCGGATGTACGATATTGGAATGGAGTCGTCAAATGAGCAGCGTACAAATCGAGCAAAAGAGCTATGAGATGCCCCCGAGAGAGGGGATCAGCATCGCGCATTTTCTCACCGTCGCCGACATCGAGCGATCGGCTCGCTACTACGAAAAGGTCTTCGGCGCTCGCATTCTGAGCTTGGGTGACGGCAACGCGCCTGGGTACCTTCAGCTTGCGAACATCTGGATGATTCTGAACGTTGGAGGCGGGCCGACCCCGGATAAGCCGACGGTAACGCTCAGCGTCCCCGACCCGAATCACATCAACAGCTTTATGAATTTCCGCGTTGCGGATATTCAAGCCTGCTATGAATTATGGAAAAGTCGAGGAGCGAAGTTCATCACGGAGCCGATCCCCAAATACGGCGAGACGCGCTGCTACATCCGCGATCCTGACGGATATATTATCGAGGTCGGACAGAGCACCGACCTCACTTACGGCTGACACTCGGCCGTTCTCATAGTCCCCGGGCGAGTCGGCCACTCGGAGAAACTCATCTGGTTGGATTTTTGAATAACCGCCAACATCGTCGCGAACAACTTCCGTGTTTCCTCGTTCGCTTTTAATGATACTTATCTGATTGGCAGTGGCTTGGTGAGCGCCTTCCATTTCGGAATCGATCGCTCGAACGGCGTCAAGAGCGCGAATAACTTCTATAGTTGGCGGGATTTTGGTCCTGCATTTGATTCATTGAAGGTACTGGTTGAACCATTCGAGGACCGGTTTCATAACTTCATTTGTCCTCTTCCCATACACGTCGAAGTGTACGCCGCCTTTTAGGGTGAAGAGCTTCTTCGGGTCCTTAGCCTTACCATATAATATATCGGCGTCATCAGCCTCGAGCTCGTCGTTTTCAGCTTGAACGAAGAGAATTGGTGTGGGGGACACCTGGTCAATAATCTCCTCCGGCTTGTAGCCCAGCCACCCATCGACGGTTGCCAGAGTTGTTCTGTTGCCTTTTTCCTTTTCCACCTGTTCGGCACTCTTCAAGGAAGAGGCCAGATCAGGAGGCATTATCAGTACCGAATCGGTTCCCTCTTGCAAAAACCCATGGAAGTCTTTGGACTTGCCAGTCAAAGCCCTGTTTATCCTGTCCTCTTGAACCTTCTGCATGAGAGTTTCCCACTCCTGCTCAGTTCGAAATCTTCGCATTCTCCGCTCGCCCTCACCGACCAAGACCATTGAGGCAACAGCCTTTACTCGTCGGTCTCGAGCTGCTATGTATGCTACTTCTCCTCCTCCCAAACTCACACCTAACAAGGCGATTCTGTCAGGGTCAACTTCTGGTCTTGATTGCAAGTAGGATATGGCGTTGCTAGCGTCATAGATCTGCAGGTATGGAATTACCTCGCCGCGGACGCCTTCGCTCTCTCCGAATCCTCTGAAATCCATAGTTAGGGATACAAAGCCACCTGCAGCCAACTCATCAGCGAACCCAGGAAAGAAAGCGTCCGCCGTGCTCATGAAACCTGGCACAAGCACGACAGCAGGAAAACGTCTTCCTTCCAGGGAAGTGTCAGGCGTAGAAAGTATTCCGGACAGTTTTAGGCCGTCGCTGTAATAGCTTATCCTTTTCTTCATCGATCCATCGTATAAGGATCTGCGTGAAGAAGCAAGTGAACTTCACCTCCAAGACGCTGGTGCTAAGAACAGTCTTTCGGTCATTCCGTCGCGGCCTCGCCGGCGGATGCGAGGCTTCGGCCAGTTGGTCGGCCACTCGGAGAATGGTCTCTTCCCGCCGGTTGTTCGGCGTCACTCCCGGGAAGTCGCGTTCACTTCGCCTGGACGGATAACGCCGCTTCTCGATCCCTCCGGCGGCTTCGCACTTGCGCACGGTCTTGGCGATCTCAACGCCGGGCAAGTAAGTGTCGCGGCTAAAACAAGCCCGTTGGCCAGTGCTCGGAATATCAACGATTATTTTGAGGGATCGGCGACGTAGCCGATCCGATAATGCAGTTCGACATTCCGGCGCGAGGTTTCCACGCGGAGCTCGTGAAAGGAGCCGTCTTCGCGATAGCCAGTGGGGGCAAAGGTGAGGACATAACCGTCCGCCACGGACTTGAGCGCGGCCACAGCCATGCCGGTTACGTCGTTACTGCCAGAGAAGGCCTTGCCTCCGGTGAGCGCCGCCAGCTCGATGCTGCCGTCGGTGTCTCCCGGCAGCAGCCCCGCGGGGTCGATCGGGTACAGCGCCACGTTCGCAGCCACCAGTTCACGTACGGCTTTCATCACTTCGCCGTGAAACATCGCCAACGAGAAGCCCGATGACATCCACAGCACGTTCTTCCTTCCGCGCACGTTCCTCGCGAGCCGCGCAACCTGCTTGAGGGCATCCACGGACTTGGCCATCCGCGTCAGCCCGTCCATCATCGGGTACGATGTCTCACCGGCGTCGAAGGCGGAAAGCACATAATCCCATTCATACTTGCGAATCGAGGCTCGCAGAGCCTCGCGGTCGGACGAAAAATCATGGAGCACGCGAAAATAATCGTCCATGCCCAGCAGCGCAAAACGTGTTTCCCGGGGGAGCCGGTCGAACAGTTTCGAAATTTCGTCGTGGCTGATGAACTGATCCCGGCGCCCGGTATTGAGCGAATCGAACATGACGATGATCGACTCCTGAGCCTGCTGCGCCCCGGTCTCTTCGCCCGCGATGCTCACGCCGTTGTGTGGGCGCATGGCACCGCCGATTTTCTCGAAGCTCGCGATCCCTTGCTCAACTCCGTTGTCGAAAACCCTCAAATCCGCGGCCTGCAAATCGCGTACCGGAGGGTGAATCCGGTCATGAAGCGCCCAGCGTTTCGGCGGCGTAGTCGCCGACAGGATGACCTCGACGATTCGCGTGCCGGAGCGAAACGACACCGGCGGTCCGGGGGCGGAAGGCGCCTGTCCGGCAGCCGCAATGGTCCCAATCAGGATGATGATGAGGAGGAGGCCGCGAACACGCACATACAACTAGACGACGTTTTCGAGGCGAGGTTAGGGCGCTGTTTGATAAAGAATGTTTCTCGCCGGCGCTGATTACTTGTTGACTTTGCGGTCGTCCTTGGGCTTGACGTTGAAGGGCTGCGAGGGAAGGCCGCCCAGCGTGATGACCGTCTTGCCGTCGCCGCGCGTCAGGCCCGCGGCCCAGGCGTGCTTGGAGCCATCCTTCGCCAGGAACGCCTGCACCGTGATCTCCTCATGGCCCTCCTCCATGGCTTTGTACACCGAGGTGTTGAAGCCGTTGCGTTGCAGAACGTTCGGCGGCGGCAGCTCGACAGCCCAGTTGATGATCCGGCCCTTGTCGTTCGGCACTTCCATATAGATCCAACCGTGCGGGTTGTCCGGCGACACCTTCGTCACCTTACCCTTCAAGGAGATCGACTTCTCATCGTCGTACTCGGCTTGGAAAGAATGATGTGCGGACAGCGGAATCCACACGCCCAGCAAGCACGCGCCCAGCGGGAACAGCAACTTTAGTTTCTTCATGAGCATCTCCAGAGAGTTTATTGTGCTTCCCGTGCCACCCGAAAGCCAATGTCGTTGGCTTTGAAACTCATATCGTAATAGTAGTAGCGCGCCGTCGTACGCAGGTAGGGAGCAAAATTATCCCAACCCCCGCCGCGGAAAATCGGCATCTCCGCGCCGTTGATGACGAGCCTCCCCTTTGCGTCATAACCCTTGGGAGGAGCGTCGGCGCCGCTGCGGCCGCGTCCACCGCCGCCTCCACCACCGCCGCGGCCGCCCTGAGGTCCCTTGGGATCCACGCTCACCTCCGGCAGCGGGGCGTAATCGTAATAAGCCGCCCGGTCGTCCACCCACTCGCGTACATTGCCGAGCATGTCATAGAGGCCCCACGCGTTCGGCTTCTTCAAGCCCACCGGATGCGACTCGTCGTCAGAGTTATCGGCGAACCAGGCGTACTCGCCGAGCGAAGCTCGCGGAGGATCGGGCGCGCCCGCGCGGGCGGCGTATTCCCACTCCGCTTCCGTCGGCAGCCGGTACTTGTAGCCGTCGTTTTGCGCGTTGAGTTTGTCGAGGAACGCGTGAATGTCGGCTTTGTTCACGTTATCCACGGGATTGTTCGGGCCCTTGGTCTCGCTGGGGTTGGAATCGCGCCCCAGGACGGCTTCCCATTGGGCCTGGGTGACTTCGTACTTGCCGAGTTCGAAGCCCTTCGTCAGACGCACTTTATGGGTCGGCACTTCATCTTCCAGGCAATCTTTGTCGTTCGCAACACAGCCCATCATGAATTCCCCGGGAGCGATCTTCACGAATTCGATTTGAGCGGGGTTCTTGTTCGGGCTTTGAGCCAGGGCGGTGAACGCCACCAGAAATCCGACGCGGATCGAGATCATAGGGTTCTCCAGCACACTGGTCAAGTATAGTCCGACAGAACGCCCGTTCGCCCGGACTTACGAGTTAAGATTGGTGATGATTTCCCGGGCCGCTCGCGCGGCTCTTAGAAGGAGCCTCGAATGTTTCGCCTCCTGAGCATCGCGTTCCTGATCAGCCTGATCGTCGGCCCCCGTCCAGGAACGGTCCCGGCGATGGCCCAAGCTCCAGCTCCGGCTGAAAAGGCGGGAGCGGCCGCAACGCCGGCGCGACCCGGCCCGCCCACTCGCGATCCCAACACGCCCGGTTATGTCGCGGCGAAGGATTTACCGGACGGCGTCAACGCTCCGGCAAAGACCGATGGAAACTTCATCCTTGGCCCCACCCACAATCCCGCGCCGGAGATGACCGCGCAGGAAGGCGTGCCGAAGGGAACAGTGTTCACGTTCACCATGGCGTCGGCCGATAGCAAGATCTATCCCGGCATCGCGCGGGACGCCGGCTCTTTTGGCGTCGTCGATCCTGCCGATCCGGCTAAGTTGGTAGTCACCACCAGCCACCCCGCTCCTTATACTCGCCGAGTGTCCGTGTATGTCCCCAGTCAATACGTTCCCGGCACAGCCGCACCTTTCATCGTTGGTGCGGACGGACCTGACCCGGCGTTGTTCACCGCCCTCGACAATCTGATCGCCCAGCATCGCGTACCGGCGATGATCGCCATCTCCATCAGCAACGGCTCGGGCGACGCCCAGGGAAGCGAACGCGGCTTGGAATACGACACCATGTCCGGCCGCTACGCGGAGTTCGTCGAGACGGAAGTGCTGCCTCTCGTCGAGAAGGAAGCCCACGTTCGACTGACCAAAGATCCCGAGGGTCGTGCGACGATGGGCGGCAGTTCCGGCGGATCGTGCGCTTTGATCATGGCGTGGTATCACCCCGAGCTGTACCATCGCGTTCTCACCTACTCAGGCACCTACGTCAACCAGCAGTGGCCTTCGAACCCAGAGACTCCCCACGGCGCATGGGAATTCCATGAACACCTCATCCCCAATAGCCCCGCCAAGCCGCTGCGTATCTGGATGGAGGTCGGCGATAGGGACAATTTCAATCCGAATGTCATGCGCGACAACATGCATGACTGGGTGGTCGCCAATGAGAACATGGCGCGCGTGCTGGCCGCCAAGGGTTATCATTATCAGTTTGTGTTCGCGCGGAACGCCGGACACACCGACCGTCCCGTGAAACTACAAACCCTGCCCGAGGCCCTGGAGTATGTTTGGCAGGGCTACCCCATCGCGGGCCGCTGAGGATCTTATGGCTGCACTAATTGATGCGATTGACGTCAAGCGACGAACTCTGTTTGAGATCGATAACACTCCGTTCTCCTGCCTGGAAGCGGAGGTGAACACGCCCACCGCCCGCGGCGGCCAGACCCTGGTGCGCCTGAAGATTCGCAACCTGCTCACCAACGCGGTATTCGAGAGGACCTTCAAGGCGGGTGAAAAGTTCAAGGAGCCGGATCTCCAGATGGTTCCGGCCTCCTATCTATATAGCGACAGCAGTGGTTCTCACTTCCTGGATCAGGAAAGTTTTGAGACCCTCACTCTGGACGAAGGCGTGATCGGGAACGCACTGGACTTCCTTACCGAAGGCAGTCTGATCGAGTTGCTCAAGTACAACGGCAATCCCATCGGCTTGGAATTGCCCATGTTTGTCGAGCTCAAAGTCGCCGCCACGGAACCGGGCATAAAGGGCGATTCCTCCAGCGGCAGCGTGAAGCCGGCCACGCTGGAGACCGGCCTCGAGATCCGCGTTCCCCTCTTTATTAAAGAGGGCGAAAAGGTAAAAGTTTCGACCGAAACCCGGACGTTTGCCGGGCGGGCATAGTCTGCTCGCTACGCGTTAGCGCGCGACTGGTTTCCCGTAAACTTCCATCCAGGCGACATCCGAATATCCGCCCGTGCCGTGGCCGCTTCCCGGACTCAGATCGGCAAACCCGACCGCGTCCACCTTGCTAAGATCCACCTTGTCCAGCAGCGTCCCCTTGGTCTGCACCGTCGGTCCATCCAGCTTCAGCCAGTGCACTTGTGACACAAAGAATTCGCTCTCGAGATAGTCCACCGTGTTCGCGTCAACGTGGTCTCCCACCAGCAGAGTTCCGTCGGCCAGCTTCAAAACCGGGCGAACCTCGTGAAATCCAGACGTCTTGGTGAGCCAGCGAATCTTGGCCTTGCCCGACAGATCGACGAAGCTGTCCTTCTTGCTGAGCGTGAGCGCGCAGGCTGTGGCGCAGAGTCCGGTCCAGATGTGAGGCATGTTGCCCTCGGCCGTGATGCCGAAATCTTCCTTGCCGGTGCCATACATCGTCAATTGCAGGTCCGGGCTTACCACGCCCGCTTGTGTCAGCGGGACATTGCCGGGGCCTTCCTTCCACGCTTCCTTAAAGAAGAGTGGTGGCGGTGCCGCCGCTGCTCCCCTGCCACCACCACCGCCGCCGCCGCGTCCGGCCGGCTGTTGCGCAAACGCGCTTGCCGCCGCGCACAGAAAGATCAAAATCAAATGTTGTCGCTTCATAAGGACCTCCATGTCCATCTGTAGAGAATATCGCACGCCGGGTCACCGGCGGCCAGGATCGCCTCCAGGAACGCCGGTGTTTGCCTGCTGGGTTGGATCGGCGGTAATCGAACGGACAATTGCCGCAGTGGTCTTGGTCAACGCCTGCGTTCCTGCTTTCGCGCCGTTCACTTGCAGAACATAGGCCGTGATGTTGACCGAGGTCGGATCGCTCGCAGCGGGTGCATGCCCCGGGACGGGAATGTTGGTGCCCTCGGGCGGAAAGGCGCCGACGGCTTCCTCAATCCGTTCGATCAGCTGGCCGGTGGTGTTCGATCCCCAGCGATTGAGGAAACTCGCGCCCGCCAGCGGGGGAACAGGGCCGCTGGCCATTGCCTGCATGTACTCGGGCAGTGCGCTCACCGGAGGAAGTTCACCCGGGTCGCCCTTGCGTCCCGTCAATTTGGGAGTGTGGCAATTGCCGCAGGTGTTCTCATACGCCTTGCGCCCCGCGTCCGCCTGCGCCGAGGTGAAGACGCCCGTGGGAGCGGGCTGTTGCCCCGTCACGATAAAAAGTCCGGAGGCGAGAACGATCCCAGCGAGCAGCAGCGCACCTCGGAGCATGGCTTTCCCTCACGGGCATTATACAGGAGGTTTGATGACTGTGCATGGCCGTGTAGTGCGCTTCCATGAGAAGGCCAGTCGGTGTCAAGCAAATTCATTCACAGCCTGCCATTCCCTCGTATAGGGAGAGCTCCGCCGCATCGCCGGGCCCAGTCCAGGCCGAGCGCGGCGAGCGAAAGAGTAGCCTAGGCGGGTGGCCGCGATGCCAAATCGTCAAAGACGAGAAAACGGAAGGCAACACTTGTCCCGGTTTCCACTCTCGAAGGTCCTCGCCTCATCGCCCCGCTTCCATTCGCACTTTTTGGGCCTCCTGACGGGCGCTGCAATCTAAATGCCGACCTGGCCTGCATCGTTTCCAACACAGCGGCGGTCCGCGCACTACACGCAGTCACCCGTCCTGGGGGGGGAGTTATCAGGTGGACTGGAGCATCTGCAAACGCCCCGCTCTGCAAACGCGGGATAGGTTAGGGACGTAGGTGTCGCTCCTCGCCCATGGCCGCGACACCAGCCGCAGCAGCGGACTTGCAGCACATTAGCGGCTCGGACGTGAGGAAGGCACTCGGGAGCTGGGCCTTTGCGGAGATTAGCGAAGCTCCAGCCGGAGCTCGCGACCTACCGCAGCGGCGGCTTTTCGTAGGGTGCTCAACGTGACTGCGTCGTAATCGGGATCGAGCAGCCGGTCGAGCGCCGCGCGGCTGGTTTGCATCCTCCGAGCCATCTCCGCCTTGGAGAAGTTCTTCTCTTTCATGGCAGCTTCGACCTGGCGGGCGAGAACCCGCTTGATGGCGGTCGCGGTGACTTCTTCGTAGATGCCCTCCTCGCGGAGCCAGCTGTCGAACGTTGACCCGATGTTCTTCTTCTTCATGCGCCGATTCCCTTCTTCCGTTTCAGTGCCAATTCGATTTCGCGTTGCGGAGTCTTCTCGGTTTTCTTGATGAATCCATGCAGTAGCATCATGTGGCCCTTCTCGACGCAGAAAAACACTCGGGCGATCCTGCCCTGGGGCAAATTGCTGCGGACCTCCCACAACTGATTCCCCAGAGGACGAACGAGCGGCATGCCGATAGGCCATGAAAACTCAACATCCTTAATGTCTTCACCAATGGCTCGCCTATCTTCCAGGTCGAGTTCCCTCAACCATTCGCGAACGGGCTCCCTGCCGCTATCGAGTCGGTAGAAGGAGGCAGGCAGGCGCTTGAGCGCCGGGTCCATACGGCATGGTACCAATTCTGGTACTGCCCGGCAAGCGGCTTACTGGACTAGATTCAGGGCTTATGGCGATTGTTGACCCGGAATCGCTGATTCACCAACATTTGCAAAGTGGAGCTTTTGTAGACCGTCGAGGATGTTATCCTGCGGGCGCTTAAGGCTCTCGCACCGCAGCAGGAGCCGGTTTTCGATAAGGAATGTGCGATGGCTGCCGGCGCGCGCATCCGCGAATTGAGCAAAGGGATGACCCTGGGAGGCCTGACGATCAGACAACTGATCGATGAGGGCCGTCCGTAAGCTGGTTTGTTCTCGACAAGACAGCAGTGGAGCGGGCCGAAAAACCATTTTGTGCGTCTAGAGTACAGTAATGCTAAGGACCACCATGCGAGGATTCGTCATTTCTGCCGCCTTCGCTTTCGCCTTCGTTACGGCGTTCGGTCAGGCCGGGGACGACGGCAGCATCTTCGAGGTGGCTTCGGTGCGGCCGGCCCGTTCGGGCAACGCGGACCAGGCGATTAGCGGCGGTCCGGGGACGGCCAACCCAGGGCGGGTCACGTTCCGATGGAGATGCGCAGGGGGGTGCGTGTGACGATGGGGGGATTTTGTAGGAGCGGGGGGCTTCGGAATATGCTCTACGGAGCAGGTAATCCCGTCAAGAAGGACTTGCTCGGCATTGGCGTTCCCGTTTTCGGGTTACAGTATGCCGCTTGTTCGCGGGCGATTGGAACAAACGTGAAGCTCGTTGCGCTCCATTGCAAGACCT
>Ga0209167_10001940_pt1 | contig 11611 bp, 14 predicted proteins | sample Coa_R1_9_FD_187154 | JGI IMG/M metagenome (GOLD analysis project Ga0209167, IMG submission 187154) | Surface soil microbial communities from Centralia Pennsylvania, which are recovering from an underground coalmine fire - Coalmine... | ecosystem: Environmental > Terrestrial > Soil >...
CAGGGTAAGAGCCCGGGGCAGTGGCTACCCATCGGTAGCAAATCGGCGGTAACGTCCAACTGAGATCGTGACTACGTCCTAGCTGGTTTCGGGTGTCCTGGAACCGGCCTGTACCGGCGAGGAGGCGCCCGTGCGCGAGTACAGCACGCCGGCCCTGGCAGACATCCCCGCGAAGGCCAGCCTGGCCGACGTGGTGTTCCGCCGCGCGGAGGAAGAACCCGAGGCCGTCATGATGCGGCGCAAGGTGGCCGGCGACTGGGTGGATGTCACCTGCCGTGGTTTCCGCGACGAGGTGGTCCCGCTCGCCAAGGGGCTGATCGCGGCGGGCATCGCGCCCGGCGACCGGGTCGCCCTCATGTCCAGGACCCGGTATGAGTGGACGCTGATCGACTACGCGATCTGGTCGGCCGGCGCCGTCACCGTGCCGATCTACGAGACCTCGTCGGCCGAGCAGGTCGAGTGGATCATCGGCAATTCGGGCGCCCGCGCCGTCTTCGCGGAGACCGCCGGTCACGAGGCGACCATCGGCTCGGTCCGCGCCCAGTTGCCTGACCTGGAAACGGTGTGGCGCATCGATGCTCTGCGCCCTCTTACGGAGGGGGGCGAAGCCATCGGTGATGACGAGGCCGGCCAGCGGCGCGCCAGCGTCTCCTCCGGCGACCTGGCGACGATCATCTACACCTCCGGAACCACCGGCCGCCCGAAGGGCTGCCGGCTCACCCACGCGAATCTGCTCGCCGACACCCGCAACGCCACCGAAGGGGCGCTGACCGAGATCTTCGACATGGGCGCCGGTTCGACCCTGCTGTTCCTGCCGCTGGCGCACAGTTTCGCCCGGGTCATCCAGGTGGGCTGCCTCGGCTCGGGCGTCGTGCTCGGGCACACCTCGATCGCGGATCTGGTGCCTGACCTGGCCTCGTTCCAGCCGACGTTCCTGCTCGCGGTGCCCAGGGTGTTCGAGAAGGTCTACAACACCGCGGTGCAGCAGGCCTCGGAAAGCCCGGTCAAGAGCCGGATCTTCAGGGCCGCGACCGAGACGGCCGTCCAGTACAGCCAGGCGCTCGACGCCGCCGCCCGCGGCGAGGGCGGGCCCGGCCTGGCGCTCGGGCTCCGGCACGGCCTGTTCGACCGGCTGGTGTACGGCAAGTTGCGCGCCGCCGTCGGTGGCCAGGTGAAGTTCGCGGTGTCCGGTGGCGCGGCGCTCGGCGAGCGGCTCGGCCACTTCTTCCGCGGCGTGGGCATCACGGTTCTCGAGGGTTACGGGATGACCGAACTGGCCGCGGCCCTGACGGTCAACCGGCCGAGCCGGAACAAGATCGGGACGGTGGGGCTGCCGATCCCCAGCGCCAGTGTCCGGATCGCCGGCGACGGCGAGGTGCTGGCCCGGGGGCCGATGGTCTTCCCGGGCTACTGGCTGAACGACGCGGCGACGGCGGAGATCCTGGACGGCGACGGCTGGCTCCACACCGGGGACATCGGCTCGCTCGACGACGAGGGCTTCCTGCGGATCACCGGCCGGAAGAAGGAGCTGATCGTGACCGCCGGCGGGAAGAACGTCTCACCCGCCGTGCTGGAGGACAGACTGCGCGCCCACCCGCTGGTCAGCCAGTGCATGGTCGTCGGCGACAACCGGCCCTACGTGGCCGCGCTGGTCACCATCGACGAGGAGATGCTGCCGCACTGGAAGCAGCAGCACGGCAAGGCCGGCGACGCGACGATCGCCTCGCTGCGGGACGACCCGGACCTGCTCGCCGAGATCCAGCAGGCGGTGGACGATGCCAACAAGGCGGTCTCCCGGGCGGAGGCGATCCGGCGGTTCCGGGTCCTGGCCATCGACTTCACCGAGGCCGGCGGGCAGCTGACGCCGTCGCTGAAGCTGCGCAGGAGTGTGGTCGCCAAGGAGTGCGCGGCCGACATCGAGACCTTGTACTCCTGAGCGGTACTCCCGAGCGAGGCCGAAAGCGGCGCCAGCCAAACTCACCGGGAACTGACGTCAGATCTGCAGGAGCTGGGACAGGCGGCCGGTTACCTGGTCCCAGCGGTACTCCGAGCGAGGCCGAAAGCGGCGCCAGCCAAACGTCACCGGGAACTGACGTCAGATCTGCAGGAGCTGGGACAGGCGGCCGGTTACCTGGTCCCAGCGCCACTCCCGCTCAACCCAGGCCTGCCCCTTCTCCCCCATGGCCTTGGCCTTGGCCGGTTCCATGAGCAGGTCGATGATCCGGACGGCCACGTCGGTGACGCTGTGCCCGGGCACGACGTATCCCGACTCGCCGTCGCGGATGGCGTCGGGCGCGCCGCCGGAGTCGCCGCCGATGACCGGCAGCCCGGTCGCCGACGCCTCCAGGTAGACGATGCCCAGGCCCTCGACGTCCAGGCCCCGCCTGCGGGTCCGGCAGGGCATGGCGAAGACGTCACCGGCCGCGTAGTAGGTGGGCAGGTCCTTGCCGGGCACGGCTCCGGCGAACCGGACCGAGCCCGCCACCTTGAGCCGTTCGGCGAGGTTCTTCAGCGACTTCCCATAGGGGCCGTCACCGACCAGCAGCAGCACCGCGCCGGGAACCGCGCCGAGGACCATGGGCCAGGCATGGATGAGCGTGTCCTGGCCCTTGCGGGGCACCAGCCTGGACACGCAGACGACCACGGGACGGTCTTGCAGGCCGAGCTTCTCCCTGACCACCCCGCCACCCGCACCGGGGTGGAACTCCCAGGTGTCGACGCCGGGTGTCAGCCGGACCATGCGCGCCGCCGCGTCCGCGGACAGGACGCGCGCCAGCCGGACCCGGAAGTACTCGCCCAGGTAGGTCAGCACGTCGACGCTGTCGCCGATCCGGCGCAGCAGGTTACGCGCGCCCGGCAGGGCGGCCCAGCCGGCCTCATGCCCGTGGGTGATCCCGACGAGCCGCTTCGCCCCGGCCTGGCGCAGCGCCGGGGCGAGCAGGCCGAGCGGCGCGGCCGCGCCGAACAGCACGCTGTCGCAGCCGTACTCTTTGACCGCGGCCACGGCGCGCCTGGCCACCGACGGGACCGGCAGCATGAGCGATGTGGGATGGCGGATCACCCGCATCTGCTGCCGGGCATCGAACTCGGCGGCACCGTCCCAGGACGGTGCGTAAACAGTCACGGTCCCGGGTGGCAGCCGGGAAGCGAGCGCATACACAAACGACTGGATCCCGCCTGATCGAGGGGGAAAGTCGTTGGTCACCACGAGTGTGTTGCCCATTTGCCGCCCGATCCTAGCGGGCTGCGGCGGCGTATCCTGCCCGGTCACGCTGATTCCGGGTCACCGTCCGAAACACTTTCGGCGCCGTCGTCCGTGTCTGCGCTTACATCCCCCTGGGCGATCGGCACGCTGATCAACAGACGAGCAGCCCGGCCACTGCCAGGATCATCAGGCCGCTACGCTGGGTGCTCCGTATATTCCCAGCAAGCGGTGCCACGGTGGTGAAAGACTCGGCGGACATGACCGTGAATCTCGTCCGCAGTTCCCGGCTGTACCGGGCCGCGCCCTATGCATACGCCGCCACCGCTCCTGGGACGGCCTTGATCTTCACCGCCGGGGCCTGCCCGCTCGACGAGCAGGGTTTGGTCGTCGCGCCGGGCGACGTAGCCGCCCAGATGCGGCACGCTCTGGGCAACCTGCGGATCGCCCTGGCAGAATGCGGCGCCACCGTCCGCGACGTGATCAAGACGACCGTGTTCGTCGCCAGCACCCGCCGCGATGACCTGGTCAAAGCCTGGGACGAGGTGGCCGGGGCCTTCGGCGATCATGACCCACCAAGCACGCTGCTCGGGGTTGCCGTGCTTGGCTACCCGGACCAGCTCGTCGAGATCGAAGCCGTGGCCGTGGCGGCCGGCCAGCCATGATCCAGGACCGGCTGCGGCAAGCACTGCGCGCCGCCATGAAAGCCCGGGACACGGCTGCCGCGTCGGCGTTGCGCTCGGCCCTGGCCGCGATCGCCAACGCCGAAGCGGTCCCCACCGCCGTCACGCCACCGCCCGGTGGTCACCAGCACATCGCCGGCAGCGTCGCCGGCCTCGGCGCCGCCGAAGCCGAGCGCCGCACCCTCAGCGAAGCCGAGGTGGCCGGCATCGTCCAGGCCGAGGTCGCCGACCGCAAAGCCGCCGCCGCCCAGTACGAACAGGCCGGCCACACCGACCGGGCCCAGCGCCTGCTCCACGAGGCCGACGTCCTGCTACGGGCAACGACCGGGTGATCCGGCCGCGCCGTCCCGCTGGTGACGGTGGGCGCCCCGGCCATCGCGGCCGGTAAGGTCATCGCCATGCCGGAACAGCTCGCTTGGGACTTCCAGCCAGGATCGGTTCAAGCGTCACGCCCAGCACAGTTCCGGGCAGGCAGCCGCACGCTGCGGGCAAGCGAATGTTTCGACGTCTACTGGCGGTTCGCCGCCGAACGGCAGCGCATCTTTCACGGGCGAGCCGCAGGAGAACCACCGCCGTGGACGAATGATCCGGTACTGACTCGGCACAAGTTCACCAACGTCTACCGTGCGGCCGACCGGGTTTCGCAATATCTCATCAGCGACGTGATCTACACCGGGTCTCAAGACCCAATTCAAGGACCCATGGGGTCGCTGGCCAACTCTCATCGACTGGCAGAACGTCTTCTGCGAGGTATCCAAGTACACCCGCGCAACGCACCCTCACGTCCAGGGAGTATCCGGCCGCACCAGGATCAAGCAGGAGTACAGGCAGACCCCTGCCGCCATCGACTACCGGTTCCCGCCCAAGTGGGGACTGCCACCCGAGCGCACAGCCCGGCTCACCGTGATGGCAGGCCACGGTCCACCTTGACACGCCGGGCGAATCTTGACATTGTCCAGCCGTCCGTGACTGCCGTGCACCGACCTACCCGGAGTGGATGAGCCGTGAGTGCCGACATTCTCGAGCGAGCCTGCAATTCGACCGCTGCCGTGCTTGATCTGGCCCGCGGCGCCGATCTGGACCAGCCGACGCCGTGCCTGTCCTGGAATGTCAGGGACGTGATCAATCACGTTATCGGCAGCGCGGCCACGTTCGCGCGGATCGCGGAAACCGGCTCCTATCCGGCCGGCGACACCGAACACGACTGCACGGCGGGCGACTTCAGCGCGGCCTTCAGGCGGCAGGCCCAGCGGGTGGTTGCCGCCTTCAGCGCGCCGGACGCCATGAGCAAGGGGATGCAGCTGCCGTTCGGCGAGGTGCCGGGCGCGATATGCGTCTGGATCGCGGCCGCTGACATTTTCACCCACGGCTGGGATCTGGCCAAGGCGCTCGGGCAGTCTACCGATCTGGATCCCGGCCTCGCCGGGCAGCTGCTCGCCCGGCTGCAGTCGCTTCTGCCCGATGCCATGCGCGGGCCTGATGGTGAAGCCGCCTTCGGCCCGATCGTGGAGGTAGCCGACTCGGCCCCTGCGGCTGACCGGCTGGCCGCCTTCGAAGGCCGTCACCCCTGAGCCGCCCCGGGGACGCCCAAACGCAACGTGCCCGGTCATCAGACCGGGCACGTTCGGCGAATGACAGCTACGGGCGGGCGGCGCCGTCCTCGGTTTGCTGGTACCAGGCTTCGGACAGGCTGACCTTCTCCACGGTCATACCGGGTTGCGGGGCGTCGATCATGTAACCACCGCCCACGTAGATACCGACGTGGCTCTCGCCGTTGAAGTAGATCAGGTCGCCGGGCTCGAGGTCGGACAGCGGGATGTGCGGCAGCGCGGCCCACTGCTCGTAGGTGTCACGCGGGATGGCGACCCCGGCATAGGCCCAGGCGGCCTGGGCAAGCCCGGAGCAGTCGAAGCCGAGGTTGCACGGCCCCGTACCGCCGTAGACATAGGGGCAGCCGAGCTGCGCGTATGCGAACTGGACCGCCTTGCCCGCCGCGCCGCTGACCGGGATGGGGTCGTGAGCCGTGGTCGTGCCGCCCGAGCCGACGGACGCCTGGGCGTTGACCGTTGCCTGTTGCTGGGCGGTGAGCGTGGCCAGGATGGCCTTCTTCTGATGCAGCGTCCTGCCGATGGCGGCGGCCTGCGCCTTGCGCTTGTTGCGCAGCGCAGCGATCGCCGACTCGGCCTGCTTCGCCTGTTCCTCGGCACTGCTGAGCTGCCTGGCGGCCGCGATGAACGCGCGCATCTCGGTGTACCTGGCCGAGGATAGCTGGACCAGCATCGAGGCCTTGCTGAGCACGGTCTGTGGGTCGGCCGCGGTCAGCAGGGTCACCATCGAGGTCATGTTGCCGTCTTCGTAGGCTGCGGCGGCGACCTGGGCGATGTTCATGCGCGCGGTGTTGAACTGGGCCTGGTCCTTGGCCCGCTCGGACTCGATCTGGTTGAGGCTCGCGGTGGCCGAGGAAAGCTGCTGGTTCACCAGGTCGTACTGCTGGATGGCCTTGTTCTCTGCCGTTGTCAGGCTCCGGACCTGCGCCGTCACCTGGGTGATCGTCGGCTGGGGCGAGGCGCTCACGCCTTCCGCGTAGCTGACCAGCCCGCCGGCCAGGGCCACTGCCACGACGACGGCGGTGCTGCGGCGCCTCAGGAAAGGTCTCGTAGATGGCCGCGTAACCACTGGCGTGACACGCTCCTTCTTCCACTCCGGCTACCGGGTGAGCATACGGGCCTGGCGGTGGGAGCCACGCCCATTGGCTGGCGCCGGCGTGGCGCCAGGCCAGCTCACCCTAGGCATCGCACTCGGGCCTGACACTAGTGAAGTGCGAAGACCGTTTCCACCGGTTCGCCCAGACTCGGCCCATGCAGGCTCTGCCGTCGCCCGGGCGCGGGTGCGTCGGAGAACCGCAACGGCGGCACCATACCGGCGTCAGCGAGCACACGCAGTGCCCGCCACTCGTCCGGGCCGATCCCTGCCTGACCACCCGGCAGCACGGTGATCACGCAGTCGGCGCACGCGATGTCGCGCAGCTCGCACCGGTCGCAGTCGGCCAGCATGGCGCCCTCCTTCAGACACAGAATGACCGCATTTCCTTACCGGCGGAGGCTAGGAGTGGGTGCCGACATTCCGGCGCGCCGCGCAGAGAGTGTCGGTACCCAGCCGTAGCGTGGTCATCGTGAGAATCTGGCGCGGCATGATCCGCTGGGGCGAGGCGGCCTGGGCTGCTCGCCGCCGTTTGGGCGGCTTCGCCAACGCCCGCGGTGCCAGCCCGGGGGGACGACCCCCCGGAACCCCCCGGGGCAGCCAACCCTGCTCGCTGTCCTCCGGCCAGTTTCGCCGCAGCCCGCAGTGTTTGCCCGGGGGGCCGAGCCCCCCGGACCCCCACGAGCGGGGCTGGGGTTTGCCATTTACGGGGGGCCGACCCTCCGGACCCCCACGATCGGGGCGGGGGTCGGCTTGGCGGTTTACGGTGGGGCGACCCCCAGGGCTCCCCGGTGCCGGGCGAAGCCCGGCGGGCGCGCCCGGCGACACCACGCCTGGCCGCGTCTCGTGGGCCATGCCTGTGCTCGGTTCGCCCACCTGCATCGCCGGGCTGTTCCTTGGCAACCGTTCGCTGGCCGACACCGATTTCGTCATCGTCGACCTGGAGACCACCGGCTGGACGCCCGACCAGGCGCGGATCACCGAGATCGGTGCGGTCCGGTTCAGCGGCGGCCGGGTCACCGGGGAGTTCTGCACGCTCATCAACCCAGGGCACGCCATCCCGGAGCACATCGCGGACCTCACCGGGATCAGCGACGCGATGGTGGCCCACGCACCCCGGATCCAGGCCGTCCTGCCGAGCTTCCTGGCATTCGCGAGCAGCGGCGTGCTGACCGCGCACAACGCACCCTTTGACATGAGCTTCCTGATGGCCGCGTGCGGCGACTGCGGCCTGTCCTGGCCGGACTTCCCCATCCTCGACACGGTCACGCTGGCCCGGCAACTGCTCGACGAGTCCGAGGTGGCGGACTGCAAGCTGGCCACGCTGGCGAGCTACTTCAACGCCCCGACCTCACCCACCCACCGGGCCCTGGCCGACGCCCGGGCCACCGCCGCCGTCCTGAACGGCCTGCTCGGCAGGCTCACCGCCGCCGGCGTCCGCACGCTGGCCGAAATAGCGGGCTGACCGGATCGAGGCGGCCAACACTGCTTGGTGGGCTTCACCCACCTGCGCCGTTTGCCCGCAGTATCTGCCCAGGGGGGCGGCCCCCCGGATGCCGGGTCATGGCGAGTCACCCGGCACGGCCGGGTACATCGCGATGACCCGCGCGGCCATCGTCACGATGGAGTCGGCCAGCTCGGGATACCGTGCCGCCGACGTGACGGAGCCCGCCGTCTCGTGGTCGTATTCCCACAGGATGACGCCGTCATCGCTGACGCGGACGTTCATCGTCGTGGAGGTGGCTGGATTCGTCGCCACGATTCCGCCGCACACGTCGTACGTGTCGTTGTCTTGGTAGATTTCCAGGTCAACGTCGAACCCGCGCGCCTTCAGCTCCAGGCCGACGATGCCCTTGACCGTGATGCCCGGCTGGCCGTACCCACGTCCCAGGCGTGGATAGCCCGCTCCGTGACCGGTGAGCAGGATGGTAGCCACGTCGGCCAGCTGCTTCGCATCCGCTGGCCCGCTGGCCGCTGGCAGGCATTGCCCCTCGACATAGCCGGAGTCGTCGACCGACAGCAGGCAGCGCCGGCCACGCCTGCGGGTCTGCGGTCGTCAGCGTTATCGATGAGCATGGCGACCTCCCTGACGTGGGGTAACAACCTTCTGGGGGCTATCCGCAGCCGTTCTGTCCCCGCTCTGTGATGCGTATTATCAAGAGTGGGATACAGTTTTCTACATGACCGTCATGACCACCCCACCCGTCGCACTGGATCCCGAGGTGGTAGCAAGCTTGGAAGAGCAGGTCGCCAAGCTCCCTCCCGGCGAACCTTATCTCGCGGTCCTGGCAGGCGGGCGGGTGTTTGTGCGTTCCACACGTGGGCTGCCTCAGACTGTCATCCAATTGTGGCGCAAGCACCCTGCAATGATGGTCCCAGACTCGGCGAGCTACCGGCCAGAGGTGCGATGCGTCAACGTCGAGGAACTCTGAGGCACAGAGACGCTCGCTGAACCCGTACCCGATGCTCGTTCCCTGTCGGTGCCACACGGACCGATACTCTCGTGCGCATGACGGACGTGAAGTTCTGGGCTGACGGCGATATCGACGGATTGGCTGAGTACCAGCGGATCAAGGCCTGCCACCCCACCCTGGGCAAGGCGATCCGGGACGCTATCACTCTCATCGTGGAGAATCCGGACAGTGCCGCGAAACAGTACTCCATCAGGCTTGACCCTCAGGCTGGATACCTCGGTCTGCCATTCGAGACACCTAACGGCTTGACGTGCCTGACTTGGCGGCAGGACCCGGATGGTTATGACTGCGTTGAGGTCATCGATTTCAGTCAGCCCTGGGGTGATCTCCCGAGGCCGCCGGTATGGCCACGTCACGAGTAGCTCACCTCCAGGGTCCGGGCAGCGCTACGCTACGGCCGGAGCTGGGACCATGTCAGCGAAGGAGGCGGCCGATGGTTACCGCGATCGTCCTGATCAAGACCGAGGTGCAGCGCATCCCTGAGATCGCCGCCGAGATCGCTCAGATGCCACAGGTCAGCGAGGTGTACTCGGTGACGGGCGAGTTCGACCTGGTGGCCATGATCCGGGTGCGGGCGCACGAGGAGCTGGCCGACGTCATCCCCGGCGGGGTCAACAAGGTGCCTGGCGTCACCCACACCGAGACGCACATCGCCTTCCGTACCTACTCCCGGCACGACCTGGAGGCCGCGTTCGCCCTGGGGTTCAGCGAGTCCGCCTGACCCAGAACCCGGCCGGGACATGGTCCGGCTGATACACCTCGCCAAGATTCGTTACTCTCTTGCGTCATGAGTTCGCCGTCCGGCCGTCACATCTAGTGACAGAGCGAACCCCGAGCGTACAGGAGGACACGATGGCGCAGCAGGAGGGCGCCGAACCCCGGCCCGTTCCCGCGTGGTGGGAACCATACGCTGCAGAGTTTCCTGACTGGACGGCCTGGCGCGCGGTCAACGGCCTGGTCTACGCACGACGGGCCGGCACTTCGCCACCTGTCGTGGTGCGCGGCGAGGATGCAGTGGACCTGCGGGACCAGATCATCCGCGCCGAGGCTCACCTCGACGAGCAGTTACTGGTGGACGTTCGGTCAGTCCTTGGCGGCTAGCCTGCGGCTGGTCTCGGCCCACGTGGCCAGCAACTGCGCGGCGGCTCCCGAACGCACCGCTTCCCTGGCCCGCTCGCAGCCATCGCGCAGCGCCTGGGGTATCCCGGCATCGTCCGGTATCCCGCTGAAGGCAGCCAGGGCGGCGGCAGCGTTCAGGATCACGGTATCCAGGATCGGGCCCTGATCCCCGGCGAGCACCGAGCGGACCACCCCGGCGTTGTAGGCAGCGTCCCCGCCGCGCAGGTCGTCCAGTGTGCAGCGGCTGAGGCCCAGCTCCAACGGGTCGAGCGTCAGCCGGGTCACATTCGTCTCGTGCACCGCCCAGACCGTTGATGTCGTCGTCGTGGTCAGCTCGTCCAGGCCGTCGTCGCCGTGGAAGACCAGCGCGGAGCAGCCACGGGCGGCGAGCACCCCGGCGAGGACCTCGCCCATCCGGGGGTCGGCCACGCCGACCGCCTGGGCCTGCGGGCGGGCCGGGTTCGCCACCGGGCCGAGGAAGTTGAAGACGGTGGGCACCCCGAGCTCGCGCCGGGTCGGCCCGGCGTGCCGCAGGCCGGGGTGGTAGAGCGGCGCGAACAGGAACGCGATGCCGACCTCCTCGGCCAGCTGGCAGCTCGCCGACGGCGGCAGGTCGATCACGACGCCGAGCGCCTCCAGCACGTCGGCCGAGCCGCACGCCGAGGACGCCGCCCGGTTGCCGTGCTTGACCATCCGCGCCCCGGCGGCAGCCGCCACGATCGTGCCCATGGTCGAGATGTTGACGGTGTGCGCTCCGTCGCCGCCGGTCCCGACGAGGTCCCCGACCCGGCCCGGCACGTGGATCGGCGTGGCGTGGTCCAGCATCGAGCTGGCCAGCCCGGCCAGCTCGCTGACGGTCTCGCCCTTCATCCGCAGCGCCACGCCGAACCCGGCGATCTGCGCGGGCGTCGCCGCCCCCTCCATGATCTCGTTCATCGCCCAGGCGGCCTCGGCGACCGTGAGCGTCTCACCCTTGACGAGCGCCCCGATCAAGGCCGGCCAGGTGGTCCGGGCAGCCATGGCGTCAGTGCGAGGACTGGACGGCGGTGCCGGCCGGGCCGGACGCGCGTTCCCGCATCAGGCCCGCCAGCGCCTCGGCGAGCATGACGGGATCGATGGGGTGGGACACCACCGCGTCGGCGCGCGACCAGGTGGCCAGCCAGCCGTCGTCGCGGCGGCCGATGATCAGCAGCACCGGCGGGCAGTCGTAGATCTCGTCCTTGGCCTGGCGGCAGATTCCCATGCCGCCCGCGGGCTGCGCCTCGCCGTCCAGCACCATGACGTCCACGCCGCCGGCATCGAGCAGGCGGAACAGGGCTGGTCCGGTGGCGACCTCGATGACCTCAGCCTCCGGCACGTCCGGCGCGGGCCTGCGCCCGATGGCTTCGCGCATCTGCGCACGGGTGTCCGCGTCGTGGCTGAACACAACGACC
>Ga0209167_10001942_pt1 | contig 11609 bp, 6 predicted proteins | sample Coa_R1_9_FD_187154 | JGI IMG/M metagenome (GOLD analysis project Ga0209167, IMG submission 187154) | Surface soil microbial communities from Centralia Pennsylvania, which are recovering from an underground coalmine fire - Coalmine... | ecosystem: Environmental > Terrestrial > Soil > Unclassified...
GTCATGTCTCTAATCGATGAAGTACTGAGCCGGATGGAGCTGCCGGCTCCGTGCGAGGCCACCAATTTGAGTATAGAAGATTTGCTTGGCCTCCCGCAAACCCTCTCGGGGGCGCCCCTTAAGAAGGGGAGGGGGAATAAAACGTCAAAAGAGAAGGTCCCCAAAAGTCTTGACCATACTTCATATCACAAAGTACTTGACGTTTAGAATTAGTTGGCGTAGAGTTGTCCCCGATTCCTTCGCGATCTCTGCAAAAGGAGACGGGGCGTGGCCAAGCGTATTGCCGCTATTCTTTTCATCTTCATGTGCACCGCAATTGCCTGGATGATTCTGGGAAGCACGATCTTCTACCGCACCTACAATTCCCACTCGCAGTTGCGGGGGCGCGTCGCCTCAAACTGGGGCGCGCCCCAGGAACAAGCGCCTCCAACGGCAACCTACGACATCAAATTTTCGAAGCAGGTTGTGTCGGAGGAAAACGGGAAGAAAACCATGCGCACCGAGGAGAACCAAAGGCTCTGCGCGTTTCCGATCGAGAAAAGCCGGGTGAAAGTCGGATTACACCTCAACTACCGCCGCAAGGGGCTTCTGTGGTACAGCGCCTATCGGGTGAAATTCGCGGGTGCCTACGAATTCACCAATCCCGACGACGTCGCGCGCGACGTCACCTTCACGCTTCATCTCCCCGCTGAAAAAGCCATCTACGATGGTGTTGCGTTCAGCGTGAATGGAAGGCCTTTAGCCATCTCCAACGACAAAATGGACACGCACGGAACGACGCGGATCGAGTCGCACGAGAGAGCCATACTGGCGGTAGCCTACGAGTCGCAAGGCCTCGAGAGCTGGAAATACAATTTCGGGGGCGGGGTCAACCAGGTCCGCGACTTCGAGCTTCACGCCACGACGGATTTCGGCGGTTTCGATTTTCCGGAGACGACTCTCTCGCCCACGCAAGAGCGCGCCGTTCCGGGCGGCTGGGACCTGATCTGGAACTACAAGAATCTCGTCTCCGGGTACACGATAGGAATCTCGATGCCACAGAAGCTTCAACCGGGCCCTCTGGCCGGACGAATCAGTTATTTCGCGCCCGTTTCGCTGCTGTTCTTCTTTTTCGTGCTGTTTACGCTGACCGCGATTCACGGAATCGAACTGCATCCGATGAATTATTTCTTCCTGGCCTGCGCGTTTTTCTCCTTCCACCTGCTCATGGCATACCTGGCGGATCACATCTCGATTCACGCGGCCTTCGCGATCTGTTCGTGCGTCTCGATGTTTCTGGTGGTCAGTTACTTGCGGCTCGTGGTGGGAATGCGTTTCGCGGCGGTGGAAGCGGGAATCGCTCAGCTTGTCTACCTCGTCCTTTTTTCGTACGCATTTTTCTTTGAAGGCTACACGGGCCTGGCAGTTACGATTGGCGCAATTCTCAGCTTGTTCGTGGCGATGCAAGTGACCGGGCGGGTCCGCTGGTCGGAGAAATTCGCACCGCGGACGGCGTCGGTGACACAAACAGGACGATAGAGACGTCTGACGAGGTGCCGAGACTTGCGCCGAGCTGCTCCGGGAACGCTTTCTGGGTGCTCGACAGGCGATCAGTGCACCTTGATTGTTAGAGATGCGGTTTTTGTCTTTCCGTGAGCGTCCTGCGCCGTGAGGGTGTAGGTTGTGGTTTTTGCCGGGGATATGTCGATGCACCGGGTCAGCGAGGGCCACATGCCGCGCTTAATATCGGGCTCGATCTTCACGCTCTGGGCGTTCGCAACTCCGTAGCACAACTCCACGCTCTCTCCACGATGGATCTCGCCAGGCATCGCATAGAAGTTCAGAATGTTGAATTCGGTGCCACCCATGTTTTCGATGGAGTTTTCGTCTTCTGCGCGCTGGGCTGCGGCAGCCTGAGCTTTTTCCTTTGCCCGGAAGTCCCGGTCCTGGTTCCAGCGGTACAAGAGCATGGCTCCCGCGTAGATTGCAGCTACGACGACGCCGATTGACGTAATGCGGCGAATTTTGCGCCCGAGATCGGGCGGCTTGGAGTTCGGTTCATCTGACATTTCCTTTTAATTATAGCGTACCCGCTCGTGTCACCGCTCCGTCTACTAACGCGGCGCTTTACATCAACAGAGCGGAATGATATGACCTCGTGTTTCTTTTTTCTCGCAAGAAGTAAACAAGACTAGCGACGGGTTCATAACCTTCTCGCAGGAGGACAGGGAATGTCGTCAGAGGCTCGCTTGGAAAACGATCGGAGACCGGGAAGATTCGGGTTGCTGACTGCCATTTTCTGTTTCGTTCTGGCAGGCGCCGCGCCACTTTTTGCGCGCAATCAGGCGGCAGGGCGCGATCCCAAGCAGCCGATCGACCGGGAGTACACCGACAAGATTCAGAAGTACACGACGGAGCCGTACTTCACATCTCCCCTGGTGAATTACCTGCCCGCATCGAAGACGGTTCCAACTCCGAAGGCTGTGCTCGGCGACGTGGCCGGCGCTCCCGGGATCCTGCCCTACTCGAGCGATGTTTATAAGTACATGCGGATGCTGGAGAAGGCCAGCCCGCGCGTGAAGGTCTTCTCCATCGGCCATACGGAAGAGGGCCGCGAAATGATTGCCGTAGCGGTTTCCTCCGAGACGAATCTGGCGCACCTCGACGAGAACCGCGCGCGCTTGGCCAAACTTGCCGATCCGCGAACGATTCACTTGAACGATGATGAGGCCGACCAATTAGTGGACGCTTCGGTGCCCATCTATTACATCACGGGAACGATTCACTCGGTCGAGACCGGCGCGCCGACGGCGCTGATGGAGCTGGCGTACCGGCTGGCGGTTGATGAAAGTCCGTACATTCAGGACATCCGCAATAACATGATCACGTTGATCACGCCAGTCGTCGAAGTGGACGGCCGCGACCGGATGGTGGACATTTACCGCTGGCACCTGGCGCACCCGAAGGAGAACTGGCCGCCGCTTATTTATTGGGGCCACTACGTGGCGCACGACAACAACCGCGATGCCATGGGTATGACGCTAAGGCTGACGCAGAACGTGCTGAATACGTTCGTCGGCTGGAAGGCGCAGGTGCTGCACGATCTACACGAGTCCGTGCCGTACCTCTACGACAACACCGCGGGCGACGGTCCGTTCAATGCGTGGCTCGATCCGATCCTGACGAATGAGTGGGAAATGATCGCGTGGCGGAACGTGGCGGACATGACGGAATTCGGCATGCCGGGTGTCTTCACGCATGGCGATTTCGACACGTGGTCGCCGGGCTATCTGATGTTCATCGCGGCCACGCACAACGGCATCAGCAGGCTCTACGAAACATTTGGCAACGGCGGGGCCGATACGGAAGAGCGCACGCTCCAGCCCGGCGAATATTCGCGCACTTGGTATCGCCAGAATCCGCCGCTGCCGAAGGTCCAGTGGTCGCAGCGCGACAACAACAATTACGAGGAAACGGGGCTGCTTACTTCCCTGCACTACTTCGAGCAGAACAGGAAACTCTTCCTGAAGAACTTCTACTTGAAGGCGAAGCGGTCAGTGCTGAAGCCGACAGAGGAAGGTCCAGCGGCTTACGTTTTCCCGGCGAACGATCCTCGGCCGGGCGCGCAAGCGCACCTTCTCTCGATTCTGAGGATGCAGGCGTGCGAAATTTCGCGCGCGAAAGAGGCATTCTCGGTGACGGTAAAGGTGCCTGCGAAAAAGAAAACCCCCGACGCGAACGCAAAAGACGAAGGGGCTGGCAAGTCGTCCGACGAGTCCGGCACTGAGGTAAAAGAGACTGAAAAAACCATTCAGTTCCCCGCCGGCAGCTATATCGTCCGCATGGATCAGCCGTACTCGCGCATTGCCGACGCGCTGCTCGATCACCAATACTGGAGCCCGGAAGATCCGCAGAAGACGCCCTACGACGATACCGGCTGGACGTTCCCCGAGCTGTTTGACGTGCCCGTGACGCGTGTGACGGACAGGAAAGTGCTCGACGTGCCGATGGAGCTTGTAGCGGAAATCAAGGCCGGGGGCGGGGTAAACGGCAGCGGCGCGGTATTCATCATCAGCAACAACGCGGATACGTCGCTCGCGACGCTCCGATACCAGATGAAGGACGCGTCGATCGACGCAGCGGAAGAGCCGTTCGACGCGGCGGGACAGAAATTCAGTCGCGGCTCGTTCATCATCAAGGACGCGAACGCGACTGACGTGCAGAAGGCCGCCGAACAATTGGGACTCCAAGCTTACGCGGTGGCTTCCGAGCCGTCTGTGAAGACGCATCCGGTGCGCGCCGCACGCGTTGCGCTGATGCACACCTGGTTGAGCACGCAGCAAGAAGGTTGGTGGCGCGAGGCGCTCGACCAGATGCGGATCCCCTACACCTACATCAACACACAGACGGTGGCGCACGAGAACGATTTGCGCTCGAAATACGACGTGATTCTTTTCGCTCCGGTCGGGCACGCCAATCCGACGGCGATCATCGACGGCATGCCGACCGGCTGGGGCAATCCGCTGCCGTGGGAAAACACACCGCAAACCCCGAACATTGGCAAGCTGGACTCGACACCCGACATGCGTCCGGGGCTCGGCTGGGAGGGGGTCGCGCATCTGCAGGAGTTTGTGAGACAGGGCGGAGTGCTCGTCACTACCATGGACACGTCGGATTTTGCGGTGACGCTAGGGTTGACGCCAGGCGTTTCGGTTGCACGCCCGAATCACATGAAGATTATCGGAAGCGTGGTGAAGGCGCGCTTTGTCGATTCCGCGAGTCCGATCGCGTATGGATACGACGGATCGCTTTCGGTTTACTGCGACAACGGCCCCATTTTTGACCTTTCCGACTTGACGTCCGGCCGGCGCTTTCGCCAACTCGGCCCGGAACAAGGGAAGCGTCCGACGGGCCGAGGCACGATTGAGGATCCCGACTTCACGCCGGGGCGCCAGGCGGTTGCCGCTCCAGAGCGGCCGCACGTTGAAACATGGCAGGCGCAGCCGCTCACGGATGAGCAATTGCGGAACGGCATCGACGTGATTCCCCCAGCGAGCCGGCCACGCGTCATCCTTCGTTACGGCGATGCCAAAGAGTTGCTGGTGTCGGGCCTGGTGGAAGGCGGCGACGAGATCGCGAAGCATGCGGCAGTGATCGACGTTCCATCAGGAGAGGGGCACGTCGTGCTGTTCTCGAACAACCCGATTTATCGAGGGGAGACGATCGGAAGCTATCCTCTCGTTCTCAACACAATTTTGAATTTCGATCACTTGAACGCCGGGCGAAAACTCGACGCGAAATAGCCTCTTGGCGGGAAGCAGCGCCCCGGCAGAGAACTCCGCAGATTGATTCGGCCATACTTCGTTCGAGAGCCGGCACCAGCGTGCTCGAAGGCGTCGTCTTGCCTGAATTTTTCCTCGTTTTGATGGAACCGGAGTACAATCCCACGCGCATACGGCGACCCCGGGGCGGATCGCCACAATCAATCGAGAGAATTTCCAACAGGGCTACTTGAGAGGAGTTGGCGCACATGTCTCGCGGACTTGTGAGGTTTTGTGCCATTTTCGCGTTTATAGCTCTCTCCACTGGCGCGCAAACTGTGGATGAGGTGATCGCAAAGAACATTCAGGCGGAAGGCGGGCTGGCGAAGCTTGATTCCGTCCAGACGCTGCGAACGAGCGGGAAAATGATCATCCAGTCGTTTGAAGCGCGCTTTGTCGAAGCGGCCAAGCGCTCGGACAAAGTACGCGAAGAGATGACCATCCAAGGCATGAGCCAGGTGCGTGCGTACGACGGCAAGACAGCATGGCAGATCGACCCGTTCGAGGGGCGCCGCGATCCGGAGCTTCTGTCCGCCGACGATTCGAAAGATCTGCAGATTGACGCGGACATCGACGGGCCGCTCGTGAACTACAAGGAAAAGGGATACAAAGCAGAGTTTGTGGGGCACGACTCCGTCGAGGGAACAGATTGTTACAAGATCAAACTGACGCTCAAGAACGGCGATATTCGCTACTACTATCTGGACACCGATTCATTTCTGGAGTTGAAACTCGAGACGCAGACTTCGATCCGCGGATCGATCCAGGAGAACGAAACGTTTTACGGCGACTATGAGGAAGTGAACGGAATTTATTATCCATTCGCCTTCGAGACGGGACAAAAGGGCGGCACGGACCGCGTGAAGTTCACGGTCGAGAAAGTCGAGCAGAACGTGCCGCTGGACGATTCGCTTTTTTCCATGCCCGCTGTCAAGAAGGCGCCCGGCGCGAATTAGTCGCCGCGCACGTTTTTGATCTTCGCAGGGTATCGCTGACATTTCGAACCGAGGTTCTGTCCAAATGAATAAGAATGCTGGTCGAGTTTCGACGTTTCGGGCTGTCGCGATTCTTGCTGCCACTCTTGCCTCGGCCTTGCCTGCCTGCGCGCAGCAGGTGAAGGTTGATTCCGACACGATCTCGGGGCTGGGGGCGCGGAACATCGGCTCGGCGACGATGAGCGGCCGCGTGGCCGCGGTTACAGCCGTCCGCGAACATGGCCGTCTGACGGTCTACATCGGCGCGGCCGGCGGCGGCGTCTGGAAATCGATGAACGGCGGCACCACGTTCAAGCCGATTTTCGACAAAGAGGGCTCGCAGTCGATCGGCGCCATCGCGATCGATCCGTCGTCTCCGAAAACGATCTGGGTGGGCACTGGTGAATCATGGACGCGCAACAGCGTTTCGATCGGCGACGGAATCTACAAGTCCACGGACGGCGGGGATAGCTGGACCAACATGGGCCTGAAGGATTCCGAACGTATCGCAAAAATCCTGATCGATCCAAAGGACGGCAACACTGTCTATGCTTGCGTTCCGGGCAAGCTCTGGAGCGACAGCGACGATCGCGGCGTCTACAAGACCAACGACGGCGGCAAGTCGTGGACAAAGATTTTGAAAGGCTCGAATGCGTCGACTGGCTGCTCCATGATGTCCATGAACTCACGCGACCCGAAAACGATTTTCGCGGGCATGTGGGATTTTCGGCGCAAGGGCTGGACGTTCCGCTCCGGCGGCGAAAATGCGACGGCGCCCAGCGGCAGCGGCCTCTTTATGAGCGCCGACAGTGGCGCAAGCTGGACCGACCTCGACGAAAAGAGCGCGAAGGGTCTTCCGCCAAAGCCATGGGGACGCATCGCCGTCACGATTGCCCCCTCAAATCCCGATGTTGTCTTCGCCTTGATCGAGTCGCCGAACAGCGCGCTCTATCGCTCCGGCGACGGCGGCAAGACATGGGAGCGCCGAGACGCAAGCCAGATGATGATCTGGCGGCCGTTCTATTTTGCGAACCTGATCGTCGACCCGAAGGACGAGAACAAAATCTATAAGCCGGACGGCGGGCTGATTCTCAGTACCGACGGCGGCAGGAGCTTCGGCGGAATCTCGGGCGGGGCCCACGGGGATTTCCACGACGTATGGATCGACCCCGAGAATACAAATCACGTAATCACGACGGATGATGGCGGCGTGTGGTATTCCTACGACAGCGGCAACAACTGGTGGAAGGCGAACAACCTGCCGATTTCGCAGTTCTATCACGTCAGCGTCGACATGGACGACCCGTATCACGTGTTCGGCGGATTGCAGGACAACAGCGTCTGGATCGGAGATTCCGCGTACCCGGGCGGAATCACGAACAGCCGTTGGACGAACTTGTACGGCGGCGACGGATTCTGGGCCTTCTCCGATCCTACGGACCCGAATTACGCTTACGTCGAATCGCAGGGCGGCGAAATTGCCCGCGTCAACCGCGTCACGATGGCCCTGCGCAGCATCAAGCCTCAGCCGAAATATGGCGAAGGGAAGTTGCGTTTCAATTGGAATACTCCGATCCATATGAGCCCGAACGAGCCCGGCACGATCTACATCGGCGCTCAGTTCCTGTTCCGCTCGCGCGATCACGGGCAAACTTGGGATCGAATCTCGCCAGACCTGACGACGAATGACCCCGAGAAGCAAAAACAGGAGGAGTCGGGCGGCGTGACCGTCGACAACTCCGAGGCCGAGATGCACACCACGATCTATTCGATCAGTGAATCGCCTCGCGACGCGCAGACGATCTGGGCGGGAACCGACGACGGCAATCTCCAAATCACGCGCGACGGCGGGAAGAACTGGACGAACGTTGTGGCCAACGTGCCGGGCCTGCCAAAGGCTTCATGGGTATCGTGGGTCGAGGCGAGCCGGTTCGACCCCGCCACGGCGTATGCCGCATTTGACCGTCATACGTTCGGCGATATGGATCCGCACGTTTTCAAAACCACCGACTACGGCAAGACGTGGACGTCGATCGTTTCTCCGCAAGCTGGAGTGCGCGGCTACGCCCACGTGATCAAGGAAGACCCGGTCAAGCCCAACCTCCTGTTCCTTGGCACGGAGTTTGGCCTGTGGATTTCGCTCGATGGCGGCAACCAGTGGGCGCAGTACAAGGGCAGCGACTTCCCGAACGTTCCGGTGCGCGATGTTGTGGTGCAGCCTCGCGACTCTGACTTGGTGATCGCCACCCATGGGCGCGGAATCTGGATCATCGACGACATCACTCCTCTGCGAAATCTCACTCCGGATGTTCTCGCGAAAGACGCCGTGTTCGTACAAGGCAGGCCGGTCCAGCAGCGGCTGAACGCATTCGGCGGCTGGACCGAAGGCAACGCGTCGTTCAGCGGGACAAATCCGCCCGACGGCGCTCTGATCACGTACTACCAAAAGAAGCGGCACATCTTCGGCCGCATGAAAATTGAAATTTTCGACGACAAAGGCAAATTCATCGACACCGTGCCTGCCAGCAGCCGCCGCGGGCTGACGCGTGTCGTCTGGTCGATGAATCTGAAGGCGCCGCGCGTGCCTCCAGCGGCGACTGCGGCATTCGAGGCCTTGCAAGGGCCCCGAGTTCTGCCCGGCACATATACGGTGAAGATGACGCGAGGCAAGGAGGTCTACACGACTCAGCTCGTCGTGGGCCTGGATCGCCGCGCCAAATTCAACGTAGACGATCGAAAGGAGCAATTCGATGCGGCGATGCGCCTATACGGCTTGCTCACGGATATGACCTTCGACGTCGACCAGATCAATGGCGTGCGAAACGAGTTTGCGGAACGAGCGGCCGGCCTAAAGCCGAATGATCCGCTCCAGAAGCGTCTCGAGGATCTCGCGGGCCGGGCGGATGAAATGTGGAAGAAGATCGTCGCCACGAAAGAGGGCGGCGCGATCACGGGCGAGGAGCGTATCCGCGAGAAGACAACCGGACTGTACGGAGCCATCACGCAGTACGAGGGTCGTCCCGGCGATTACCAGGTGGCGCGAATCGATTCTCTGACGCAGGAACTCCGCGATGTAGCGAAACAGTTCGACGCCTTCACGGCAACCGAACTGCCTAAAATAAATGCCTCGCTGGCGAAGAAGAAACTCAAACCGATTCGCCCAATCACGCGCGCAGAGTGGGATAAAGCGAACAATCCATCGGAGGGCGGCGGTTCCATGACGAGCACCGCCGCCTCTCCTCGATTGCACAGGACTATGCTGGGGCAGACGGCCGCTGGATTCTCATTGCCTCTGCGGTAACGTCGGTATATTTCAATCCTGCGCCAGTGTTGAAGAGGACCACGCGGTCCTGCGGCTTCAGAAATCCGTTCGTCAGCAAGCGATCGTAAGCCGCGGTCGCGGTGGCTCCTTCCGGCGAAAGAAAGATTCCTTCGTTCTGCGCCCAGTCCTTGAGCGATGCGAGGATCTCGGCGTCCGGAATCGCTAGCGCGGTGCCGCCGGAAGCACGAAGAACGTCCAGAATGATGTAGTCGCCGTACGCCTTGGGAACGCGCAGGCCCGACGCAAACGTCGCCGCGTCTTTCCACGCTTCGCTGGTTTGCGCACGCTGTTCGAATGCGCGCGGAATCGGCGCGCAGCCTGCGGCTTGCACCGCGATCATGCGTGGTCTCTTGCCCTTCACCCAACCGAGTTCCTCGAGCTCCCCGAACGCCTTCCACATGCCGATGAGGCCGACTCCCCCGCCTGTCGGATAGAAGACCGCATCCGGATACTCCCAGCCAAGCTGCTCGACCAATTCGTATCCCATCGTTTTCTTGCCTTCCACGCGGAAAGGCTCCTTCAGCGTGGAAACGTCGAACCAGCCTTCCTTCTCCTTTCGCTCCGCCACCATGCGGGCGCAGTCGGAAATCAATCCGTTGACCAGCGTGACCTTTGCGCCGTAGGCTACCGCCTCGACGTAATTGGCGAAGGGCACGTCCCGCGGCACAAAAATGTGCGCCTCGATCCCGGCGGCGGCGCAGTATGCGGCAAGCGCTCCCGCGGCGTTCCCGGCGGACGGGACGGCCAGTTTGCGCAGACCGTAGTGCCGCGCCATGGTGACCGCAAGCGCGAGGCCGCGAGCTTTGAACGAACCGGTCGGGTTGGCGCCTTCTTCCTTGACGTAAAGTTTCGGATGCCGCCGGCTCCGCAACATCGGCGTCCAGCCTTCGCCGAGCGTGACAGGCTGCACGTCGGGAAGCACCGGTCGATAGCGCCACATGCCGAGCCAAGGCGAATGTGACGCGTTTGTCGCCAGGGCATCGCGCGGCGTGGCGCCGCAGGCGGCGGTGAGATCGTAGCGAACGTACAGCGAGCCCGCGCATTTCGGGCATAGCGTTTGTGGACCGTTGGCAGGGATGACGGCGTTGCACCGAGAGCATTCAAAATGATCGATCGTTGGCATGCTTGGGAAAATAACAGACGATCCCAACCGCTACAAGGCGCGCTGGTTCACTCTCCACGCGCGAGGATCTCACTTCGCGCCGGGTGGGGTGATTAGATGAACAGCCCGGCCAAAACGCCGACCAGCTACCACGTCACGGCGATCGGCCTGCTGCTTTTCTTGACCGGCGCGGTGCTCGGCGCCTTCTCCGGCCCGCATTGGTGGATTCTTGCTGTGCGATGGGCGGGGGTTGCCGCTCTCGCGGCGGACGGCTGGCGACGGAAATCGCTGACGTATTGGATTTTCTTCTCGATGCTGCTGGGCGCGGAGATCGGCTTTGACACGCCGCACTTCGCCGGGCATCTCCGGCTGCTCAGCGACATCTTTCTGCGCCTGATCAAGGTCATCATTGCGCCGCTCATTCTGGGCACTCTCATCACGGGAATCGCGGGTCACGGCAACCTGCGGAGCGTCGGGCGGATCGGCTGGAAAAGCCTGTTGTACTTCGAGGCGGTCACCACGATTGCGTTGTTCATCGGCGTCGCCGCCATCGACATCAGTCGTGCGGGAATGGGCTTGGCCGTTGCCGCGCCGGCTCATGCGGCGCAGTCGGTCGCGCCGCTGAACTGGAACGACTTTGTGCTCCACATCTTTCCTGAGAACATCGCGAAATCCATCGCGGAAAACCAGATTTTGCAAGTCGCCGTGTTCGCCATTCTTTTTGGAATCGCGCTCGCGCGCATTTCCGAAGCGAAACGCAAGCCCCTCGTAAACTTCTGCGAATCGCTTACGCAAACGATGTTCGCGTTTACGAACATCGTGATGTATTTCGCGCCGTTCGGCGTGGGCGCGGCGATGGCTTACACCGTCGGGCAGCTGGGTATCAGCGCGCTCTTGCCCTTGCTGAAGCT
>Ga0209167_10001945_pt1 | contig 11599 bp, 7 predicted proteins | sample Coa_R1_9_FD_187154 | JGI IMG/M metagenome (GOLD analysis project Ga0209167, IMG submission 187154) | Surface soil microbial communities from Centralia Pennsylvania, which are recovering from an underground coalmine fire - Coalmine... | ecosystem: Environmental > Terrestrial > Soil > Unclassified...
GGATCTCTCCAGCCGCACCTGCCTGCCCGGCCTGATTGACACCCACACTCACATTCTGTTGCAGGGTGACATCACCGCCGCCGACTACGACGCCCAACTCCTCAAGCAATCGCCGGAGTACCGCGCCATCCTCGCCACCGTCAACGCCCGCCGCGCGCTCGAATACGGATTCACCTCCATCCGCGACCTCGAGACCGAAGGCGCCGGCTACGCCGACGCCGACGTCAAGAAAGCTATCAACAACGGCATCATCCCCGGCCCGCGCATGCAGGTCGCAACCCGCGCGCTCGATGTCACCGGCGCCTATCCTCTGCAGGGCTACGCTCCCAACCTGGTCGTCCCTCACGGCGTGCAAGTCGTGGATGGCCCTGACGACTGCCGCAAGGCCGTGCGCGAGCAGATCAGCCACGGCGCCGACTGGATCAAGGTCTACAGCGACCGCTCCTATCGCGTTCGCGAAGACGGCATCCTCGACGACATCCCCACCTTCACCCTCGAGGAACTCCGCGCCATCGTGGACGAGGCCCATCGCGAGCATCACAAGGTCGCCTCCCACGCCATGGCTCTCAACGGAGTCCACAACTCGGTCGAAGCCGGCGTGGATACCATCGAACACGGCAACTACATCTCCGATGAGGACCTCGCGAAAATGGCCGCGCGCGGCGTCTTCTACGTGCCCACCATTTTCGTCGGAGAATATGTCGCCCAGGGCCGCGCCGCCGAAGGCGCCCCCGTCTGGGTCAAGATGATTCAGATTCACCAGGACACTTTCCGCCGTGCCATGAAAGCCGGGGTAAAGATCGCCTTCGGCACCGACGCCGGCGGCTTCGACTGGAAGGTGAATCCCGCGAAAGAATTTTCTTCGATGGTTAAGTTCGGCATGCCCCCCGCGCAGGCCATTCGCTCCTCGACCGCCGTCGCCGCCGAACTGCTCGGCATGCAGGATTCCCTCGGCACCGTGGAAGTTGGCAAACTCGCCGACATCGTCGCCGTCCCCGGCGATCCGCTCTCCGATATCACCCTGATGGAAAAAGTGGACTTCGTCATGAAGGCCGGCACCATCTACCGCAAACCGTAGATTCAGTCGGGCCGCGCGGCTTGGGAAGGGCACGGCTTTAGCCGTGCCGAAAAGCAATGCCGTTCAAAGCGGGGTTGCCCCACCCTTCTCGCGCTTTTTGCGAGAGGGTGGGGATTTTCCGGGTGCCCCATTTCTCGCGCCGCTCTTTGCGCGAGAAGTGGGAACGTTGACCCTGACCGCTGGTGTCGAAACCCGCGACACGGTTTGGGAAGGGGACGGCTTCAGTTGTGCCAAAAGGCAACGCAATTCAAAGCGGGGTTGCCCCACCCTTCTCGCGCCTTTTGCGAGAGGGTGGGGATTTTCCGGGTGCCCCATTTCTCGCGCCGCTCTTTGCGCGAGAAGTGGGGATTTCCTCTTGCGGGTCATCTCCCGCGAACCAGCCCAGCAGCCTTCTTTCAAACTCCGCGGGCGCGGTGCCGATCGCTCCACAATGATCCGCTCCCGGAACCTCCCAGAACATAGTCTGGGGCGCGCGCGCATGAATCAATCTGGAGTGACGCACGGGAATATTGCTGTCCACCTGCCCATGAATCAGCAGCACCGGAACCTTGCTGGCAGCCACCGAATCCTCGGGTGAAACCTTCTCCATATCGAGCCCGTACTTCCACCGTGCCCTCAGAAACGCAACCTCAACCACCGGCCTCAGAACCGTCCGCCCAACCCACGGCCCCAAATGAAACGGCTGTCCCATGCGGTCGTATGCGATCTCACGAAAATTCGCAAAGGGCGACTCAACCGCTACCGCACAGAAATGCGCTTCCGCATCCAACGACTGTAAAAGTTGGGATGCGCCCATAGATTCTCCGAAACCGAAAATGCAGCGGGGATGTTCTCTCGCCGCGAGGAAATCGAACCACTCGCGAATATCATCGCGCTCACTCAATCCGTAAGTCGCGAGCGCCCCTCCGCTCACTCCATGGGCGCGTGCGTCCGGCATCAGCACCGCGAATCCGTGGGCCAGAAGTAGCTGCCCATATCCAGTCATGCCCAGGCGGTTGTCGCCAAGCCCGTGCAGAAGGATCACAACATCACCATTCCAGTTCTGTGGATGAATCGCCCACGCCCGCAGCACCGCTCCATCAGGCGCGGTAATCGAAACGTCCTGCAAAACTGCTCCCAGCGATTCGACCCTCTTGCGCTCCAGAGAGACCTCCTCATCGGGCAGAACGCGGCGTTGGGGATGCAGCGCGCCATCGGCAAGAAAGATCCCACCAACTACACAGACCGCAAGATACAGGCCAGCGAGAACAACCAGCCACCGCCACCGTCTGGAAACATTCATTCCACCCGATGATACGGCGCCTCAAGGTAGTTGGTTCCGATGGATCAGAGAATCCTGACAGCTCGTTCACTGCTGCCGGGTGCCCCATTTCTCGCGCCGCTCTTTGCGCGAGAAGTGGGAACGTTGACCCTGACCGCTGGTGTCGAAACCCGCGACACGGCTTGGGAAGGGCACGGCTTTAGCCGTGCCGAAAAGCAATGCCGTTCAAAGCGGGGTTGCCCCACCCTTCTCGCGCTTTTTGCGAGAGGGTGGGGATTTTCCGGGTGCCCCATTTCTCGCGCCGCTCTTTGCGCGAGAAGTGGGGATTTCCCTGCCACCAATAAACAAAAGGCCCTTGCATCTCTGCAAAGGCCTTTTTACTCCTCCAAAAAACCACAATCCTACCGACTTGCCAGCGCCGGTTCGTGCACCGCCTTGCCGGACTTGAAAGCTGCGTAGCGGGCGTTGATCTCGTCCCAGTTCAACACGTTCCACCACGCCGCCAGATACTCCGGACGCCGGTTGTTGTACTTGAGGTAATAGGCGTGTTCCCACACATCGTTGCCGAAGATCGGATACAGGCCCTGTGAAATCGGATTGTCCTGGTTCGGCGTGGACATGACCTGCACGCTCCCGTCGGCCTTGCCCGCCAGCCATGCCCATCCCGAGCCGAACTGCTTCGCGCCGGCGTCGTTGAACTTGGCCTGAAAGTCCATGAAGCTGCCGAAAGTTTTCGTGATCACTTCGGCGATCGCGCCCGACGGATCGCCGCCGCCCTTCGGCTTCATGATCTTCCAGAACATCGAGTGATTGACGTGGCCGCCCCCGTTGTTGCGGACCGCGGCGCGGATGTCTTCCGGAATCGCATTCAGATCGCGGATCAGATCCTCCGCCGATTTCCCAGCCAGCTGCGGATGTTTCTCCAGCGCCGCGTTAAGGTTCTTCACATAGGCGCCGTGGTGCATGTCGTGATGCAGCGTCATCGTCTGCTTGTCAATGATCGGTTCCAGTGCGTCGTAGCCATAGGGCAAAGAGGGTAATTCGTGTGCCATGATTTCCTCCGAGGAAGTGTCTCCAGTTAGAGATGACTGAAAGCGGGCCTTCGATCCTGGGATCGCCCACAATTATATCCCCGTGATGCCCACGTAGGCGCGGACGCATTCGTCCGCCCTCATGTGGGGACAGCTGCTCGCGGAGATGCTCATGCGGCACAGCCGCCGGCGGAGATGCTCATGTAGGGACAGCCGCCCTCGGCTGTCCAGTTGAGCGCAGCTCGACGGGCTCTTGTCTCACTTCCTCCCCAGCAACCTGATCCTTGACGTAAACCCCCGCCCCTGGCACGCAGTGAACGTGGGCAGCGTATGCATCGCATCAATCACGCTGTTCACGTTATAGGGATTGCAGCGCCCAGTGATATTGTCAAAGCCTCCGCGCAGCGCCCAGTAATACCCGAAGGCATGAAACCGCTTCTCCAGTTGCAGATTCAGCGACAAGTAATACGGAAACCGCTCCGCTCCCACGTTGCCGACAATCTGCTGCTGATCCGTAAACTCCGTAAACGGAAATCCCGTCCGCGCCTCCATTGAATACGCCAGCTCCGTCTGATGCAGCACCGGCAATTTGAAGAATGGCAGATATCCCCACGACAAGAAGCGATTCGGCGTGTCCCACGGATACGGCCCCGGCTGCTGTCCGCTCAGTACCGGATTATCCACGTTAAAGTCGAGCGCCTGATTCGATCGCGTCTTCGACCGCGTGTAAGCTCCCATCACCGTAAAATTTTCGCGAAAGTTGTGCCGCAGCGTGATCTGCAACGCGTCGTAGCGGTCGTCGCGTGTATTTTCGAGCGCGAAGTCCAGATTTCCGCCGGCAATCGTATCGGCCGTGTTGTAGACCAGTCCCCGGCTCCCGCGCTTCTCCAGAAATTCCGCTTTCAGATAAATCCGCGCCGGCAGCTTCTTCTCGAAGCCAAGGCTCCAGTTCAGAAACCGCGGCGCAGCCAGCGCGGCTCCGTTCGCTGTAAATGACGACGCAATCGGCCCCGTTGTGACCACGCAATTATTGGTCATGCACGTCGCATCTGGAACCGAATAAAACGTGTCTTCTCGCGTCCCCGCAAACGGTCGCGCAATCAAAAAAATCGGCGTGCCGTCGTACACGATTCCAATTCCCGCCGAAATCTTCGTGTTCCCCGCGCTGTCCAGCACATACGTTCCAGCCAGCCGCGGAGACACATTCCACTGCCGCACGATTTCATCCCAATCCACCCGCACTCCCGGCTCGAACAGCAGCCGGTTCGTCATACTCCACCGATCCTCCGCATACGCGCTGACCTCGGCGTTGTATTGCTCGTGCAGCGGCGCCGGGCCAAACGTCGAATATCGCGTGCACGGAAACGCCGCACTCTGCACCGCGTTCCCACACGTCACCCCCGCCGGCAGCGAAGTCTGCGCCGCCGTCAGGTACGAAATCGGATTCCGCTCGAACTCCGCGTCATAATCAATCCGGTCCAGATCCACGCCGACTTTCAGATCGTGCCGCCCGTGCCACTCCCGCGGCGGCAGATAAAGATTCGCCAATCCCTGCCAGCGCCGCGCATGCGTTTCCTCCGTCAGATAAAAGCTTCCGCTCGCGGTATTCGGATTCTCCGCATACGCCGTCGTTCCATACGGCGTCAGCCGCAGGTTGTACTGATCGAAGCCAAATCCGCTCTCGACGAGCATCCCGCCGCCAAAATAATGCTGATCCTTCACTGTCGCCACATACGCCGATTCCACATCCTTCGGATTCGTCGTCTGCGGCTGCTCCGTAGACAAATACGCATACTCATCGTGCAGGTAATTCACCAGGAAGCTCGCAGTCACAATGTTCCGGGCCGTCAGATTGGCCTGCGTCCTGAACAGGTTCCCTACGCGCAACAGATGGTCGTTGTCCTGTCCGACCGGCAGCCCCGTGTTCACCACATTGTCGTACTCGCCATCAAGCGCGTTATAGAACCAGACTTTTCCCTTCTCGATCGGCCCCGAGAAAGTCAGCCGCGGCAGAAACTGATCGAACCGCAGACCGTGCTTCTCCTGCGCCGACGGGATAAAATCCGTCCCGATAAATCGAAAATGGTCGTCTCCGATCCCCGTGTTCAGGCTCAGCACCCCGCCCGACCCCTTGCCGTCTTCCGCCGGCTCGCGCGCCGGCTCAACCTGAATCGCGCGGAAAGCATCCGTGCTCACCCGCACCAGCAACTGTCCGTTCCCCGGCTGCGTCACGTTGAAGCCGTCCAGCAGTGTCTCCGTCTGATAAGTCTCCGCGCCCGCCACATGCGGTTGCCCGCCCTGGTCCTGCACCACGCCCGGAATAAAGTTCAGAACGTTGCGGTAGTCGTGCGTCGTCGGATACACAATGTCAATCACATCCAGGCCGCTGATCGTCTCCTGCGCCGCCACTTGCGCCGGATCGATCTCCGGCGGCGATTCCACCACGTTCACCACCTCTTTCACTTCCTGCTGATGCGAGATCGCGACCTCCACCACCGCTCCGGCCGCAACCTGCACCTTCGGTTCCGTGACCGCGTAGAAACCTTCTTTCTCGACTCGCAGCGAATAGGTTCCCGGTGTTAACCCAGGAATCGAACAACGTCCGGCGAAATCCGTCTGGCAGCGCGCTTCGCCTGTCTCTGCCGGGCCCGCCCCAGGCTCATTCTTCTGAGACGTCAGCGACACCTTCGCGTCCGACACTGCCACGCCGTTCTCGTCGGTCACGGCAATCGTCGTCCCCACTCGCGGCCCCGACTGTGGCGACGACTGCGCCCCAGCGGCCGCGGCCAGCAGCAACGTCATGACCAGAGCCCGCATATCTCTTCTTGCTTGGACCTACGGAATTATTGTATTTGGATGCGGAAACGAACATGTAGGGACAGCCGCCCTCGGCTGTCCGGTCGAGCGCAGCTCGACAGGTGCTTTCACCGTAGATAAACATGTAGGGACAGCCGCCCAAGCCTGCCCTGAGCAAGCGAAGCGCGCCGAATGGGGCTGTCCGGTCGAGCGCAGCTCGACAGCCTCACCATGCCCAGGTGGGTTCAAAAGGAAAACGAGAGGCGCTTCCTCCACAGATGCGTCATCCCGAAGCCCCGCGCTTTTACCAACGGGGCGAGGGATCTCGCGTGGAGCTTTATCCCAAGTTGATCTCGCGAGAGCGTTTCTTGGCCACCCCTAACCCCTCGTCGCCAGATACTCGCACACCCGCCGGATCGTATCCCGCTGCGTTTCGCTCAACGTGAGAAATTCAAACCCATAGCGCAAGCCCTGGCAGTAACGCACGATCGCCCGCACTTTCATCGGATACGGCGTCAGCGGCAGCGGGATATCCAGCGTCACAATCTCCCCGACGGAAAGCGTTCCAGTCAGCGTCGCCCCGATTCCATCTTGTCCGATTTCGACCGACCGGCCCCAGCACGAGCGGAACTCGGCTTCCTGAAACATCTTCACCTGCAGGCGCACGTCGAAAGCAAATCGCGGGTACCGCCGCGCCGCCGCCCACTTACCTTCCGGTGTCTTCCCCGAATTCTTCCCCGTCCGGACCACCGGAGCTTCCGTCCGCTCCTGTACCTTCTTCCCCATCACCGCCTCAATCCGCCAAAGCCTTCTTTAGTTGCCGTGCAGCAGATAGCCCGGCTCTAGCGGCAACTTTCCTCCAACTTTCACTACGGCCACCGCGCTGTTGATGGCGTAAACGTCCACCAGTCCGATCGCCCCCGGCGTTGAAGCCACGCGGTTCACCAGGTCCGCATCATCCTCCGCCACGATAATCGCCGGATGGTTCGTCCGCCCATGGTTGGCCGTTGCAATCAGCGCCTTCAACTGGCCCTCTTGCAGTTCATAAATCTTTTCCAGCACCATCCGCATTTCTGGCGTCGAAGGCGCCCGCATGATTACCGTCACTGGCTTCCCATCCGGCCAGCGGTTCGTCTGCGCCCGGCACACCTTCGCCAGATCCACTACCGAGAGCTCACTCACGGCATTGCCTTTGTTCGACACTACGGCCAGGTCGCGGGCCGCCGCCAGCGAGGCCGCGCTCACGGCAAACACCACTGCCATCAGGATTCGACGATAAGACACACGTTCCCCCGCACTTAAGACGATTCTCATCCAATCACTCCCCGTCCTCAACGGTCACGAAGGCCATGTACCTCTGCCGCCAATACGTTTCTGAGCCCGTCTCTCTCACCGTCGCCGCGTTCCGCACAGCCCTGCACAGAAATCTCTCTTTTGCCACAGACAATCAACAGCCGCTTCGTCATTTCCCGATTGAATTTGCCCCAGGCGCACCCCAGAATTGAGTTCTGTTTTCAATCCTTCGTTGGATCCTCGACTTGCTCGTGTGGAAAAAACGACCCGAACCGGCGGCGTTCCCGGCATCAGGGCCGTCATTGCTGGAGATACAACCTATAGTGTTTCTCTCTTGACATGCGCAATTAGCGGGAGTATTTTTGCAATCCCAAGGCACCAAATTCCGCCTCACGGGAATGGGGCGGAGTCAGTTCAGAAGTGCACTAAACGAAGACAGCAAGCAACGAAAAAAGGCAGTTTAACCGCCCGCGTCGGCGTCAGGCCAGAGGTGACTTGATCCGCCGCAGGCACCTGCGGGGCGCACGGCCATCGCACTTGTGGATTCGGGCTCCCCGGGATTTCTTGAGTTCGCAGTCGGTTCGGGTTTGCGGCAGGCCGGCTGCTGGTGCGGTGGCCGTTCCCCGACCCTCCCCCGGGGCACGACAACAACCAACGGAGTGCTGTGAATTGGCATGGCTGCCCGGCGAGGGGGCGAGGCAACTCCTTTCCCCCAAAACGGTTAGGTATCAGGAGCCCTTACATGGAAGGTCTGGACCGTCTCGTCTCCGAATCCCTGGCGCGCCACGGATTCGATCGCCCCCTCGACTATCGCCGCCTCCGCTGGTCGCGCTGGTTCCGCTGCGAGTCCGTGCACAGCCTGCTTTTCGTCCCCAGCCAGCCCGGCGTCTTCGCCCTGGCCGAAGAAATCATGGACTTGTCCCCCGCCACGACTCATGTAGGGACAGCCGCCCTCGGCTGTCCGGCCGAGCAGAGCTCGGCAGCGGTGCAAGAGCGGCCCCTCAGTGGCCATGTGGGGACAGCCGCCCCCGGTTCGGCCAGCAGCACCCATGCAGGGACAGCCGCCCCCGTCCCGGCCGGCAGCACCCATGTGGGGACAGCCGCCCCCGTCCCGGCCGGCAGCGCCCATGTAGGGACAGCCGCCCCCGGCTGTCCGGCCGAGCAGAGCTCGGCGGTGAAGGAAGAAGCCTCTTTAAGCGCCGCGACAGCCAGCCGTGACATGCAGGAGCGGCGCTTTAGCGCGGCGTCCATCGCCCAGCAAGTTCCAGCGGCTTTAGCCCCGGTCGCGCCTTTGGGTGGCGCAGCGCTTCAGCGCTGCGATTCACTCCCGGCCACGAAGGCGGCTTTAGCCGCTGAGGTCGCCCAACGCCGCATGCTGGCCGTCACTCAATTCTTCGAAGCCGACGACATGGCCTTCATCCTCGACCGCATGCTTTCGACGCGCAATCCCATGCGCGCCCGCCTGCTCTCGGGACATTATTTTGTCCGCTTCGTCGTCATTGACGATCCATTACAACGTCGCTCCATCTGCGGTGCTCTGAACCAATGGATTGCAAATTCCACCAGCTCCGTCGAAAAGGCCTCCGGCATCGGAGCCCATTTCGCTACATCCCTGGAAATCAACGAGACCAATGTAGGCGCGGTCGCCATCGGCCGTCCGCCCGAGCCAAGCTCGGCGGCTTTGACCAACACAATTTCGAAGCACACCGCCCCATTCCCCTCCGGCTTTTAGGCGGAGAAACAGGGCGGGAACCGTGAGAACTCGTGCTCACTCACTAAAAATGTACGAATATTTGGAAGGAGCACGAAATCAAATGGTGAACGAAAAGCAGCTTTCGCAGACGCTAGAGGGTGAAGGGGCCCCCAGATGTGGCGCTGCCAACTCCGGTATCCGGTGCTGTTCTCCCGTCGCGAGTTTCCAAAGTCCTTTTCCCGGGGTTGCCGTGGGATTCTGCGACCGGCATTGGGCTGAACGGAAAATCAACACAGGGGAGGGTAGCGAACGCCAAAAACGGTCGTGGCAAATGATTCGAGAGTATGTTACCGGCCCCAGAAGGGGCAGCATTGGTTAGCCCAGAGCCTGCCCTGAGCGCAGCCGAAGGGACGTAAGTCCTGGGAGGGCCCAAGAAATCAAGGAACAAGTCCCGTAGGGACGGCACAAACGATCTTTCAAAAATCTCCCGATTCCGCCCTCTGCCAGACGCCTGAATCGGACGCAACACGCATAGAATCTAATATATGGAGAGCCTGATGCCCGAATTGAAGACCTCAACCGAAACCTCCGCCGTCACTTCGTCTACCCCGGTCAAAAAAACTGGCCTCTCCATCCGCCGCCTGTTCACCAAACCCGGCGTCTCGCCCTACGACGAGGTCGAATGGGAACTCCGTCTCGCTCAGATCACCGATGCCAAGGGCAATGTGATCTTCGAGCAGAAGGACGTCGAAATCCCGAAAGACTGGTCCATGACGGCGACCAACATCGTCGCCCAGAAATATCTTCATGGTAAACTCGGCACGCCCGAGCGCGAAACCGGCGTCCGCCAGCTCGTGGCCCGCGTCGCCGAAACCATCCGCGACTGGGGCATGTCCCAGGGCTATTTCAAGACTACTGATGACGGCTCCGCCTTCCACGACGAACTGGTGCACATCCTCGTCCGCCAGTACGCTGCCTTCAATTCGCCGGTCTGGTTCAACGTAGGCTGCGACCGCATCGAGCCCAAATCCGACGGCCGCAACTGGCACTGGAATCCCGCCACCCAGAATGTCGAATTCGGCGTCACCGGCTACTCCAAGCCGCAGTGTTCCGCCTGCTTCATCAACTCGGTAAAGGATTCTCTCGACTCCATCCTGACCCTGGCCAAGACCGAAGGCATGCTCTTCAAGTGGGGATCGGGTACGGGCACCAATCTTTCTCCGCTGCGCGGATCCTCGGAAACTCTCTCCGGCGGAGGCACCGCCAGCGGCCCCTTGAGCTTCATGAAAGGCTTTGACGCCTTTGCCGGCGTCATCAAGTCCGGCGGCAAAACCCGCCGCGCCGCCAAGATGGTCATCCTCAACGTGGACCATCCTGACATCATTGATTTCATCGAGTGCAAGCAGAAGGAAGAAGCCAAGGCCCACGCTCTCGTCAGCATGGGCTATGACGGCTCGCATCCCGACTCGGACGCTTACTCCTCCATCTTCTTCCAGAACGCCAACAACAGCGTTCGCGTCACCGACGACTTCATGTACGCCGTCACCCGCGACACCGATTTCTCCACCCGCGCCGTTCAGGACGGCTCGGTCGTCAAGACTTACAAAGCCAAAGACCTGCTGCACAAGATTTCCGAAGCCACCTGGCACTGCGGCGATCCCGGCATGCAGTACGACACTACCGTCAACCGCTGGCACACATCGAAAAACACTGCCCGCATCAACGCCTCGAATCCCTGCAGCGAGTACATGTTCCTCGACGACTCCGCCTGCAACCTGGCCAGCCTGAACCTGCTCAAATTCGCGCCGAATGGAACCTTTGACGTCGAAGCCTATCGCCATGCCGTGGACATCCTGATCACCGCGCAGGAAATCATCGTGGATAACGCCGGCTATCCCACCGAGCAGATCATGCGCAACTCGCATGACTATCGTCCGCTCGGCCTCGGCTACGCCAACCTCGGTGCGCTGCTCATGGCTGCCGGACTTCCCTACGACTCCGACGCCGGCCGCGACTACGCTGCCTGCGTCACCGCCATCATGTGCGGCGAAGCGTACTTGCAGTCCAGCCGCATCGCCGAACTCTGCCCGCCGCTCGCACCCGCAACCGAAGCCACGAAGAAAAATCTCTCCGAAACAAATCTAGGCGCAGGCATCACCACGAGCCATGTAGGGACAGCCGCCTCGGCTGTCCAGGCGGAGCGTAGCTCCGCAGTCATGCCCGGTGGAGCCTGCCCCGGCTGGTACATCAACCGCGAGCCGTTCCTCGACGTCATCCGCATGCACCGTGCGTCGGTGAACGGCATCAACAAGGCCAACGTTCCCAGCTCGATCTACGAATCCAGCAAGCAATGCTGGGACGAAGCCCTCGCCCACGGCGAGAAATTCGGATATCGCAACTCGCAGGTCACCGTGCTCGCCCCCACCGGCACCATCGGTTTCATGATG
>Ga0209167_10001949_pt1 | contig 11577 bp, 13 predicted proteins | sample Coa_R1_9_FD_187154 | JGI IMG/M metagenome (GOLD analysis project Ga0209167, IMG submission 187154) | Surface soil microbial communities from Centralia Pennsylvania, which are recovering from an underground coalmine fire - Coalmine... | ecosystem: Environmental > Terrestrial > Soil >...
GCAGGTCGACCAGGGCGATCCGCTCGTAGCGCACCGCCGCGGGACGCCGCGTGGCGACGGGCTGGCTCATTGCCGTGCCGCCGGTGCGGCTTCTGCGACGAAGGCGAAGGAATAGGGCGGCCATGGGCCGGTCAGCTCGACCCGCACCGGCTCGTGCAGGCTGGCGACGCGCTGGACGGCCTCGGCGAAAGCGGCGGACTCGCCATCCTCGACGAGATAAACCGCGTTGAGAATCATCGGATCGCTCTGGCCGCTGAGCTGAGGTGCCTGTGGGGCCCGGGTGCCGGCGGCGACGGCAAGCTGGCCGAGTGACGCGTGGATCTCCTCGGCGCCGGCCAGCGCGGCCCGTTGGGCGTGCTGGCTGGCGTCCAGCTGACTGCGGCGGCGGCGCAGGTACGCCGCACCGGGCCGGTCCGCGTCATGGTCTTCTCCGGCGGCGGTGGCGGCCGGCTCCGGGCGCACCGCATACACCTTCACACCCCACTCGGTCCGTGCCGTCACCCGGCCGAGCGCCTCGGCGAAATCCTGCTGCCTGGCCTCCAGCATGGCGCCGAGGCTGTCGCGATCGCGGTACAGGGTGGCCAGGCGCATCGGGATCACCGGCACGTGCGCACCCACCGCCTCGACGACGGCGTGGTGCGACCGCGCGGTGGATTCCAGCCAGGTGAGATCCTCCAGGTGCCGGGCCAGTGCCTGCTCGCCGTACTCCGCCAGGCCGACCACGCTGACCGCGGCCGCGAGCGGGCCACCGGTGACCACGCTGACCGGATACTCACCCACCCCGGCCAGGTGGGAGAACCACTCCGGCGCCATGCGATCCGCCACGCAGTAAGCCCAGACCGCGGTTGCGTCAGCCACGCCCGGTCTCCCTGCTGTCGCCGGCCTCCCTGTCTTCGGCCTCCCTGTCTTCGGCCTCCCTGCCTTCGACGGCGCGCTGGCCGTCATCGGATTCCAGCTCGGCGATCCGCGCGCGCAGCTCACGGTTCTCGTCGGCCAGCCTGGCCCGGTCCGAGCCTTTCGCGCTGAGCCAGGGGTCGTCCTCCCACCAATTGATGCCCACCTCCCTGGCCGTTTCGAGCGAGGCGATGACCAGGCGCAGCTTGATGGTGAGAAGCTCGATGTCGAGCAGGTTGACGCGGATATCACCCGCGATGACCAGGCCCTTGTCGAGGATGCGCTCGAGGATGTCGCCCAGGTTGGCCACGTCGCCACCGCGGCTGCCGCCGCCGTTGCCGGAGTAGCTCCTGGCCGCCTGTCCCCCGGGCCGCACCATGCTTTCGCCCGGCATCTCAGCGGTCACCGTCACCATTATCGCTGCGGCCGCGCGGATAGCGCCTGGTCCTGCGATAGGACAGCAGCGAGCCACCGGAGTCGAGGTCGGCCTCGTAGATCGCCAGGATGTCGGCGGTGGATGGCACCCGCTCGTCCTCCAGGATCTCCACGCCCACGCGCCACCCCTCGTCGGTGGGTTCCACCGAGGTGACCCCCTGCGGCTTCTTCCCGACCAGTTCGGCAAGACCTTTCATCCCGGCGCGCGCCGCGTCCGCCGCGGAGATGCGCCCGTCGGCGCTGCGTCCCTCGTGGGCAGGAGCGGCGTCCTCGTCGTCGGCGCGCTCGTCGTCGTCGGCGCGCTCGTCGCCGGCGGCGCGCTCGTCGGCGGCGGTGCGCTCCTCGTCGGCGTCCTCGTCGTCGATGCGCTCCTCGCCGGCAGGGGCGGCGTCCTCGTCGTCAGTGCGCCGCCGGTTGTTCGATGTGCGTCGTTTTTCCGGCATGGCTACCCTTCCTCGCCTGGTGCGGCGGCCGCCTCACCGGCGGGCGTCCCGGGCTGGATCAGCCGGCCGACGGCCTGTTCCTCCTGCTGTGCGACATCCTCTTCGGATATCTGGCCGGTCGCGGCCTCCCACTCGGCTTCCTCAAGCTCGTGACGGACCGCCGCGGGATTGTAGTACTCCTGCTCCGCCTCGTCCTGGATGATCTCCGCGAGCTTCATCAGGCCCTGGACCGGCAGCAGCGGCAGGCGGAAAGGCAGCGTCAGCAGGTTCACGGGTCAGCCCTCGGCGGGCGGTGCCCCGACGAAGTCGTAGACCGCCATGGGACCCAGCAACCGCACGGTGACCCGGTCCTCCCAGTCACGGGTCAGGTCCGCCACGGCCTGCTCCAGATCGTCCTGCTTGGACGTGTCCACCATCACGGCCACGTGCACGGCGTCCTGCTCGTGCGTGGGCTCGCGCACGCTGGTCGCCACGCAGTGCGGTTCCAGGATCCGGCCCAGCTCGCGGGTGTCCGCCTCACGCTTGGCGGCAATGGCATCGGCGATGATCTCACCGAGCCGGATCCGCACGTCCCGGGTGGCGTCGTCGTCCGGGGCCTTGCTGATCTCGTCCTTGAGCTCGGCTGCCTCCGGGTTTTCGGACAGGATCTCGTTCAGCACGGCCGGCTCCACGTACCTGCCCTTGACCACGTACTGGACACGCCCCTCCAGTTCCCGCAACGCGCTGGTGAACTCCTCGCGGTGCGGCGCGAGAAGCTCATCGACGACCGCGTCTTTGCTGGTCAGAACCGCTCCGAACCGGAGGGGCAGGACGGCGACCTCGGCCGCGGACGCATCGAGCAACTGCTGATGTGCCATCAGGTCCTCTGGCTGGCCGAGAGGCCGGCTCAGGTCGATCTCGCTGACCAGGGCGGCGATCCCGTCGTGCCGGACGATCTCCACGCGGGCGGGGGGATCCCCCACTCCCCTGGCTTCATCGGTCGGCTCGACGTCCTGGGAAACGATCCCATAGACGTAGCAGCCACGCTCCGATCGCCCTGTCTGCGGTTCCGCTGCCACGTCAGCTCTCCCTTCGCGACTGCCGCCGGCTTCCCTGGCGGTTCGGCGCATGCTCCTGCTCGTCGTCCTGGCCGACGAAGTCCCGCAGCTTGTCGCCCGCCGCCTCCAGCGCGCCCTTGGTCTTCTTCTCCGCGCCGCCTTCCTCCATGTCCCCGACGAGCTCCGGCAGGCTCTCCTTTTCCTGGGAGATGTCGAGCCGGTTGACCGCTTCGGCGAACTTGAGGTAGGTGTCAACGCTCGCCACCACGACACGCGCGTCGATGGTCAGCAGTTCGATGCCGACCAGCGACACCCGCACGTACGCATCGATGACGAGTCCCTTGTCCAGGATGGTGTCGATGACGTCGGCCAGTCCGGTGGGGGACGGCCGGCCCATCTGACCACCGCCACCACTTGTGGTTTGCACTGCGCTGGTCATGATGCGCTCCTCCGTGTGGTGGTACGGGTGGCACGGCGCCGGCCTGGCGACGGCTCACGCGAACCCGCCCGCCGTTCGCCGTTGCTGCTGCCCGCGCGCCCCCGCCTGGAGCGGCCGCCGGTTTCCTCGCTGTCCTCCGGCTGCTCACCCTCCGTCGTGTCCGCTTCCGCGCGTCCTTCGGGACCTTCCCCGTCTTCGCGTCCTTCGGGGCCTTCTTCGTCTTCAGGGCCTTCCTCGTCTTCGCGGTCTTCGGGGCCTTCCTCGTCTTCGCGGTCTTCTGGGCCTTCCTGGTCTTCGCGGTCTTCGGGGCCTTCCTCGTCTTCGGCCGGCTCTTCCCCGGTGGCCGGTTCGTGGTCCTGGACGACCTCGCCGTCTTCGATGACCCCCCGCCAGCCCTCGATGTCGTCCGGGTGGGTGATGACATCGGACATGACGTGCCGGCGGAAGTGCTTCAGTTCGAGCCGTGCCCGCCGGCCCTGGGCCCGCCACAGGTTGCCGGTGCGCTCGAACAGGCCCTGCGGGTGGTATTCGAGGACCAGGAGGATACGGGTGAGATTCGGGGCGAGCTCGTGGAAGGTCACCGCGCCGTCGACGTAACCCTTGTCTCCCTTCGAGCGCCAGACGATGTGATCGTCCGGCACCTGGCTGGTGATCGTCGACTCCCAGGAGCGATGAGACCAGAAGACCTGCGCCTTCCAGCGGAGCTTCTCCTCCGACTGCTGCTCGACGCTTTCCACCTTCTTCATGAACTTGGGGAAGTCGGCGAACTGCGTCCACTGGTTGTAGGCCACATGCACGGGAACGCCAACATCGATCGACTCGACGATGCTGGTGACCTTCAGCTTCTTGCCGCCGCCTTTGCCTTTCCCGCCGCCTCCGATCGCGTCCTGCACCTTGTCCTTGATGCCGGCCGCCCCGGCGCCCAGCAGAGCCCGGGTCGGTGACTTGCCCTCGGCGATGTCCTGCACGCCGGTGATCGCGCCGACAAGGCTCGAGCCGCCCTTGTCCTCGGCGAAGTCGGTCAGCCGGCTTGTGACGCCGCCCACCTTGTCGCGGACGGACTTCACCGCCCTGTCCCCCACCGCGCTCAGCAGGTTCTGGACTTCGCCCCGCAGCCGGTCGGTGGGCAGTGCCTGGCCGTTGCCCCGGGAGTTGCTCGTGGTTGGCATCCGGATCACCTCCGTGTGCGCCGGACGGGCGCACCGGCCGTCGACCGGGTACGGCTGCCCCGGCTGGACGCGGCCCTGCGCCTGCTCGGTGCCGGCTCGTCCTCTGGTTCTTCGTCCTCAGGTTCCTCATCGAGCTCGTCGGCCGGTTCGGCTTCGTCGAGGTCCTCGGGCTCCTCGGGCTCCTCGGTTTCCTCGAAGGCCTCGGGCTCGCCGTCAGCGCCGCCCCGGGCCTCGCCGGCCCCGTTGCCGCCACGTTCGCCGGCCTGCCGGAGGGCATCGGCCCGGTCGTGCAGCTTGTCGCTCACCCGGTCGAGCTGCCCGCGCGCCGCGGTCAGCATCGCGGTCTTGCCGGCTTCCACCAGGTCGCCACGGATCAGGTCGGTGACCTCACCCAGCCCAGGGGAGAGTTTCCCCAGCGCATCGCTCGAGCCGATCAGCTTGCCGCCGCGCTTGAGCAACTGGCCGGTGAGCCCACCGAACCCGCCGCTCGCCGCGGCGACCGACAGGCCGACCGCCAGCTTGAATTTGCGGCGCCGCCCAAGGAGGTAGCCCGCTCCGGCGGCCAGCGCCGTCTGTGTTCCGCACTTCATTGTCCCGTCCTTGCGCTCCGTCTCGGGCGCGTGCCCCTCGCCGCGGTTTCGCGATGCGGTGGGCGGTACACGCATGTCTTGCCGTCTGTCGTCGTTGTGTTGATGGCAGGCTCGGCTACCCGGGGCACAAACGCTTAAACCAGCGGAAACCCGGCCGCGGCCGCCGGCAGAGCCGTGTCGGGGCCGGCTTGCGCCCGTCCGGCCGGCGAGGTGATCCTCGGGAAATGACCACAGGCCGGCGTGGGGACCGAGGAGGCGTGCTGAAGCAACTGCCGCACGGCGCCTCGGCCAGGGTCCGCGAGGCGGTCGCACCGGAGTGGCTGGTCGAGATCGTGCGGCCGCGCCGGGCGGCGCCGCCCTGGCCGCTGATGATCCGTGCCGCCCTGGCCATCTGCGTGCCGCTGGCCATCGGGCTTGGTGTGCACCGGGTGGCGCTGGGGCTGTTGCCGGCCATCGGCGGGCTGATCGCCGTGGTGGTGGACGTCGGCGGCCCGTACCGGGCGCGGGTCAAACGGGTGGGGTCGGCCACGGTGTTCGGCGGGGCGGTGGGGCTGACCATCGGGACCGCCATCCACGGGCGCGGCTGGGTCGCCGTTGCCGTGCTCGTGCTGATCGCCGGCCTCTCGGTGGTGATCAGCGAGCTGGGCAGCACGGGCTCGGTGACCGGGCTGCAGATGCTGACGTACGCGTCGTTCGGCTTCGGCCCGCTGGGCGGGCTGCGGCCCTGGTGGAGCGGGCCGCTGGAATTCCTGATCGGCGTCGCCTGGGCGATGATCCTGATCATCCCCGGCTGGATCCTGTATCCGCGCTCCGCTGAGCAGCACGCGGTCGCCGATGTGTACCGGGCGCAGGCGGCCAGGCTGCGCGTGGTTGGCAGCGGCGATTACGCGGCCGCCAGAAGGGCCGTGACCGCCGCGGTGAGCACGGCCTACGACCAGTTGCTGACCACGCGATCGGCGATCGGCGGGGTCGACCCCCGGCTGAGGCGGCTGGCCGCGCTGCTCAACCAGTCCCAGTTGCTGAGCGAGGCGGCGGCGGCGCTCCAGCTGGAGGACGCCACGGTGCCCGGCCAGATCGCCGATGCGGCCGAGCAGATGGCCGACTCGGTGCAGTACGGGACGCCGCCCCCGTCCGTCCCGCCGGCCTGGAGTGGCAGCCCGGGCGCCAGGGCGCTGTGCAACGCGCTGACTGGTGCGGCCCGGCTGCTGTCGGGCAAGCGGATACCCTCCGGCCCTGAGGCCGCGCCGCCCAGTTTGGGTGAGCGCCTGCGCGGGATAGCGGACAGGATCCGGGCGGGCAGGCTGGTCCGGCTGTTCGCGCTGCGGCTGATGGCGAGCATCGGAGTCGCCGCCGTGATGAGCGAGGTGCTGCCGCTACAGCGCTCGTACTGGGTCGTGCTGACCGTGGCAATCGTGCTGAAGCCGGACTTCGGCTCGGTGTTCGCCAGGGCGCTGCAACGTGGCATCGGGACGATCGTGGGAGCCGTGCTCGGCGCGGTCATCCTGGCGATCGTTCCGTACGGGCCGTGGCTGCTGATCCCGTTCGCCATGCTGGCGGCATTGCTTCCGTACGGACGCAGCCTGAACTACGGGCTGCTGTCAACGTTCCTGACGCCGCTGGTCGTCGTGCTGATCGACCTGCTCGACCGGACCGGGTGGCGGCTGGCCGAGGCCCGGCTGACCGACACGCTGCTCGGCTGCGGCATCGCGCTGGTGATCGGGTACGCGCCCTGGCCGTCGAGCTGGCGGGCGCACCTGCCGGGCCAGTTCGCCGAGACGCTCGGCCACGTCGCCAGGTACACCGAGGGGGCGCTGACCGGCAGCTCGCCGGACCGGGCGAAGCTGCGCAGGCAGACCTACCGGGAGCTGTCGGACCTGCAGGCGGAGTTCCAGCGGACCATGGCCCAGCCGCGTTCCATCAACCACTGGTCCGCTGCCTGGTGGCCCGCGGTGGTCGGGCTGGAGCGGGTGATGGACACCGTGACGGCGACCGCGGTCGGCATGGACCACGGTGAGCCCGCGCCGACGGCGCAGGGCGTGCACCAGCTGGCCGGGGCGCTGGACCGGATCGCCGGGGCGGTGCAGGACGGGTTCGGTGCATCGCTGTCGACGGCGGCCGGGGCCAGCCTGCCCGATGAGGAGGCGCTGGCGCCGGTCGCCGACGCGGTGCGCGGGGTACAGGCCGTGCTGGCGTGACCTGTCGATGCCGTCCTGGTCCGGTCGCTGTTCACGGCGCTGGGCTACGCCGAATGAGGCTGTTACGCCGGAGGTGCGCCCGCGATGATTAACCCCGGAAGGGGGAGGCCGTGGACAGCCCATGGGTTCATCGCACCGCTGACGTGGATGAGAGCGCCGGGCTCGGGCCCCGCACGACGGTGTGGCATCTGGCCCAGATCCGGGAGAATGCCCGGCTCGGGGCGGACTGCATCGTCGGCCGGGGAGCGTACGTCGGGCCGGGGGTGGTCATCGGCAGCCAGGTCAAGCTGCAGAACTACGCCTTGGTCTATGAACCGGCCCGGCTGGAGGACCAGGTGTTCATCGGGCCCGCGGCCATACTCACCAACGATGTTTTCCCGCGCTCCACAGACCTGGCCGGAAATCTGAAGCGGCCAGCGGACTGGGAGGCGCTCGGCGTGGTCGTGCGGCAGGGGGCCTCGGTCGGGGCCCGCGCGGTGATCGTGGCCGGCGTCGTGATCGGGCGCTGGGCCCTCGTCGCGGCGGGTGCCGTCGTCACCCGGGACGTGCCCGGCTTCGCGCTGGTCGCCGGGGTCCCCGCCCGCAGGATCGGCTGGGTCGGCCGGGCCGGGGCCAGGCTGGCCGCCGACGGCGTGGACCGGTGGCGCTGCCCGCAGACCGGCGAGCAGTACCAGGAGACGGACACCGGCCTGGTCAGAACCGAGGACGCAGCCAGGGCCGCTGGCTGAGCCAGTACTGGGTACGCAGGATGTAGTTCTCGCCGCCGGGGCCACGGACTGGTCCGTCATGCCAGTCGCCCGAGTACCAGGCACCGACACAACCCCACAGGTCACCGGCGTGATAGACGCCTCGGGACCGGTTCCGGTGATCGCGCAGCCACCACACCCAGCCCTCATAGCAGCCGCGGAGCCAGCCGCCGAGCACGTCCACGGCCGCGGCGGTGGAGTCCCGGTTCCACGGGTACAGGCCGGGCCAGCTGGTGGATTTCGCGCCAATAATCCCGAAGGTGACCGGGCACGGCAGGTGCCCGTAACCGGGCAGGCATTCGCCGCGATCGCGGACATAATCTCCGTGGTTGTCCTGACGCCAGCCCGATTCCATGTACGCGATCGCCCGGAGCAGGTTGTCGGGCATGCCCCATTTCACCGCGGCCCATTGAAAAATCTCGTCGGTGGTGCCGGTGAAATGGCCGGTAATACGGCCGAGGATGTACTGGTTCCAGCGCGGGTCGTAGGCGTGGTCGGCATCGTTTGCGGGCCGGAGCCGCAGGTGGGCGGGAACTGTGCCGTTGTACCGGGTATTGCCGCGGCGTGGTTCCCAGGTCGACAGGTGCACCCTGGCGGCCGCCGCGGCGTCGCCCGGCAATGACGCGTACCGGCCCACCGGCAGCAACGAAAAGAACCCGTCCGGCGGAGGCGGAATGTTCTCAGGCAACTGCCCACCGGCGGGCCTGGCCACGTGCAAGGCAACCAGCACGCTGGCACCCAGCAGCACGACGGCGCCGACCGGCGGGAACACAAGCCGCCACAAGCCAGAAACCCAGGTCATCTCGGGCCGCCCGCTCCCACCTCGCGGCCGGCTCCCGCGCTCGCCCCGGAGCCGGGCCGGGCCTCGCCGTTGGCGGGGCCGAGCACCCCGTTTCGTGGCGGGTAACTGCGGCGCAGTTCGGCGGCGATCTCCGGGGGAGTGAACCAGGCCGGCAGGTCGCGGCCCGCATAGAGCCGCTGGCGGAGTTCGGTGCCCGAAATCGACAGCGCGCCGGTGGGGGCCTCATCCTCGGGCAGATAGGCATCGCGGGAGGGCACATAGACCAGCCGCGGAAACGTCAGCACACCGATCCCGAGTTCGCCAGCATGCTGCCGCGCCAGTTCCTGCGCGGCATAGGGCGGATAGAACGGCCGTCCGGCAGAATTCGTCCCGGGCCCGGCGTGATCGCGGCCCACGATGAAATGCGTCGCACCGTAGTTCTTACGGATGATCGCGTGCCACAGGGCCTCACGCGGCCCAGCCATTCGCATGGCGAGAGGCAGCAGAGAAAGCAGCACCCGGTCCCGTGGGTAATGCCGCAAAATGGCCTGGTAACAGCGCACACGGGTGGCCGGGTCGATGTCGCCCGGCTTGGTCACGCCCACCACCGGGTGCAGCAGCAGGTGCGCATCGGCCTGCCGGGCGGCCCGGAGCGTCAGTTCCTGATGCACCCGGTGCAGCGGGTTCCGGGTCTGGAAGGCCACCACGCGTGGCCAGCCGCGCCGCCCGAACGCGGCCCGGACCTGTGCGGGCGTATGCCGGAACTGCGGGAACTCCGGGCGCGACGGCAGCCGCAGCACCTTCAGTTCGCCCGTCAGGTACACCGGATGCGTGTCCCGCAGCAGGTAGCCGGCCCCGGGGTGAGCCGGATCCTGGGTCCCGAACACCGTGGCGGCCTCGGCTGCGCGATCAGGGCGCCAGGACTCTGCTACCCGCAATACGCCCAGGAGGCTCCCATCCGCATCCCGCAGGGCCAGGCTCCGCCCGGGACGGGCGGCGGCGGCCACCTCATCGGGCACGTCCAGCATGACCGGGATGGGCCACAGGGTGCCATCTGCCAGGCGGACCGATTCGCAGACCCGCGAGTAATCCGCCTCGCCCAGGAAGCTGCGCAGCGGTGAGAATCCGCCGCAGGCGAGTAGTTCCAGGTCGCAGCGCTGCCGCCGGGTAAGCCGCCAGCCCGGCAAACCGGCTGCGTGCCGGGCCAGCTCCGCAGCCTCGTTGCCGGTCACCAGCAGGTCGACAAGCGCTCCACCGTGCGGTAGCCGGAAGGTTGTGACGGCCAACGCTCCTCCTCTTTGACGCATCCTGGCAGGGACTCCGGGCAGCCGGCCGACGGGGGCGACCGGTTACCGGCTACCCGGAGTCCGGCTATTCGGGCCCCCGGAACATCTCGTAAACCCACCGGGCCCGCTCCCGGAGCGGGGCCAGCGCTGGATGGGCCCACTGCTCGCGCAGCGCGGCCTTGGCCCGGTCGCGTCCGGCCGACGGGATCCACTCATCGGCCGCCGGGCCGGCCCGGCGAGACAGCGCGGCGACCTCCGGCAGCAGTTCCCCGGCTGTCACGGTGCCCGACTCGAAGCCGAGCAGCACCGGTGACAGCGTCCCGCGCAGCTTGATCAGCTCGAAGCACCGGTGCACGTTCTGCCCGGTCGGCTCGAACTCGGCGAACGTAGTTCCGAACCGCTCGTTGATCCGCCGGGTCACCGCGCCGAAGTCCTTGGTGATCTCCTCGAAGTCGGCGACCACGAAGCAGTTCCGCCAGCGGAACAGGCACTCGTAGAACCGCACGTAGCCAACCAGGGCATCGCGCATCACCACGCCGGGTTCCCTGATGAGCTGGGACGTAATCGCCCCCTGCGGCTCCCGGATGACCGCCAGCGCCGGGACCCCGGCCCGCGCCGCGGCCACGAGCTGCGCCGGAGCGTGCAGGTGATGAGCCAGCCGGACCGGCACGGGCTGGGCGAGCTGCAGCGCGTAGACGGCAAATGTCGACGCCGACCTGGTGTAACCGTCGATCACGAACTCGGTCACCGAGCTGATCACTTCCGGGCTCGGCCCGGGGTATTTGTGCCGGGCGAACGGCAGGTAGAGCCGGGGGTACTCGGACACCCGCGTCCGCAGCCGGTGCCTCGCCCGCCGGGCGAGGGTGGGCCGCCCTGAAGTCGCCATCGCGTCACCGTTCCCTGCTCGTGGGGTGGCGCCGGTCCCGGCGGCGCCGGCGGGCCAGGAGCTGGTCGTATACGCCCAGGTAGGCCTGCTCCTGGCGATCCCAGGCCAGGTGCTTCTCGATCAGCCGGCGGCCGGCCAGGCCCAGCTCCATGCGCCGCTGCGGGTCGCCCAGCAGCTCGTCGATCAGCGTGGCGAAGCGGGGCACGTCACCGGCCGGCGCATACACGGCAGCGCCGCCGGCCAGCACCCGGGTCTCGGCCAGGTCGAAGGCCACGAACGGCAACCCGAAGGCCATGTACTCCATGCCTTTGACCGGGGACACGATTTCCTCCAGGTTCGGCTCCAGGCCCAGATCCGCGGTGGACAGGTAGGCAAAGGCCTCATCCTGGTCGGCCCACCCGGGAAAGCTCACCCAGTCTTCGATTCCGAGTTGTGCCGCCAGCCGCTGCGCGGGCTCTCTCGATTCGCCGTCGCCGACAAAGGCGAAGTGACAATCCGCGCGACCGATGACGTGGATCAGGTGGGCTACGGCCCGCAGCGCGACATCCACCCGGTCCTGTGGGCCCATCAGCCCAAGCCAGCAGCACAGGAACGGTTTCCCGCACTTCAGCCCCGGCCGGGGCGGCCGCCGGTGGGTGCTGGACAGGCGCGGCCCGTTTCCTACCACGGTCACCGT
>Ga0209167_10001953_pt1 | contig 11558 bp, 9 predicted proteins | sample Coa_R1_9_FD_187154 | JGI IMG/M metagenome (GOLD analysis project Ga0209167, IMG submission 187154) | Surface soil microbial communities from Centralia Pennsylvania, which are recovering from an underground coalmine fire - Coalmine... | ecosystem: Environmental > Terrestrial > Soil > Unclassified...
TGCGGCTGCTGCCGCTCCACCCGCACCCGGTCCTGGGCCGGCAGTTCGTTCAGCAGCGCGGCGCCCGCCGGGTGCTCGCGCCAGCGCGCGACGGCCTGATCGGCGGCGCGGTCGCCGATGGACACGATCAGCGCCTCCAGGCCGGCCGCCACGGCCGCCTTCAGCGCCTGGGCGCGGGCCGAGATCCGCTGCTTGTGCTTGTGCGGCCGGCTTGTGGCGCCGCCACGGCGGCGTGACTGCAGGGTGCGCAGCAGGTCGCCGGTGCCGGCGAAGTCCTGCCACCGGGCCAGCGTCTCACCGCGCAGCAGCGAGCCGTTCCTGGTCGCCTCCTCAACCTCGGCCACGGCGCTGGCGTAACAGGCCTCGATCGCCTGGCGGAGCTGGCTGCGCAGGGCGAGCTGTGCCGCCAGGTGTGAGGCCAGCTCGGGCACCCTGGTGCGGAACGTGTCGAGCACCCCGGACATCGTCTGGGTCAGCACGGCGACCCGGCGGTCCTCGCGCACCGCCGTGTCCTGCAGCCACTCCCTGACCGGCCCGAACATCGCCGGCGGCAGCATGTTGTCGACGATGACGGTCTCGGGGATCACGAACCGGTCCGCGTCACCGAGGCCGTTGGCCTCGAGCATCGCGGTGAAGTGCTTGACCAGCTCGGCCTTGGCGCGGGGCGGCACCCGGGACAGCACGATGCCCAGCGAGGCGTCGCGCTCCTTCGCGTAGCGCAGCAGTTCCCAGACCGGCGCGTCAGCGTAGCGGCTGGCCGTGGTGACGAACAGCCACAGGTCGGAGGCATCGAGGAACTGGTGCGCGAACTCATGGTGCGCCTGGATCACCGAGTCGATGTCCGGCGTGTCGAGCAGCGCGACCCCCTTGGGCATGCCCTCGTTCCCGGCCAGCACGAGCAGGCCGTCGCGGCCGGGCATGGCCAGGCCCTGCTGCCGCACCCGGGGCAGGGTGGGCAGGAACACGTTCTCGGCGAACCAGTCGATGTCATCGGGGTGGCAGGCGAGTACGGGTGAGTTCGTGGTGGGCCTGCGGATGCCCGTCAGGCTGACCTGGGCGCCGACGATGCTGTTGACCAGCGTCGACTTGCCGGCTCCGGTGGAGCCCACCAGGGCCACCAGGACCGGGGCGGCGGACTGGCGGATCCGCGGCAGCAGGTAGTCGTCGATCTGGGTCAGCAGCTTGTGCCGCTGCGCCCTGGCCTCGTCCACGCCGGGCGCTTCGAGCAGCAGCGGCGCCTCCACGATCCGGTGCCTGAGGTCGAGCAAGGCAGACTCAAGCTGTCGCGCGTCAACCCGCACATGCGGCTCCACGCCCTGCCCCTCAGTCATCTTGCCTGGCCTTTCTCTGCCTGGCTTCCCACGGCTTCTGCCGCGCTAACCACCGGCTGTGCAGCGGCCGGTGGTCAGCTCCGCAGCCTGCGCAGCGAGCATGACTACCTCCCCTATCACAACCACCGCCGGCGGCTTGATCCCAGCCTCCGCCACCCGGCTTGTCACAGTTTGCAGTGTCGCGCTGATTGTGCGCTGCGTGGGCAGAGTACCGTTCGCGACTACCGCAACGGGAGTGCTGGGGAGCCGCCCATGCCGGATCAGCGCCTCCGCGATGAGGTGCAGCCGCTCGGTGGCCATGAGCAGCACCAGAGTGCCAGATGAAGCGGCGAGCGCGGCCCAGTTCACCGTCGATTTGGCATCATCGGGAGGCAGATGGGCGGAGACTACGTGAAACTCCTGCGCCACGCCCCGCTGGGTGACCGGTATGCCGGCCGCGCCCGGCACCGCGATCGCACTGGTGACTCCCGGTACGACGGTGACCGGCACCCCGGCCCGCAGGCAGGCGAGCACCTCCTCGCCGCCCCGGCCGAAGACGAACGGATCGCCGCCCTTGAGCCGGACCACGAACCGCCCGGCCAGGGCGTTCGTAACCAGGATGGTGTTGATGTGATCCTGCTCCATGGCCGTGCCGTACGGGATCTTGGCCGCGTCGATGACCTCGACATCCGGCGGCAGTTCATCGAGCAGCGACTGCGGGGCGAGCCGGTCGGTCACCACAATGTCGGCCTCGCCGAGCAGTTGCCTGCCCCGCACGGTGATCAGCCCCGGGTCGCCCGGCCCGCCGCCCACCAGCGCCACACCGCGATGCCGGTTACGGCCGCGGCGCGCCCCGAGGGTCCCCGAGCGCAGGCCGGTGAGGACCGCGTCACGGATACCAGCGCTTCGCTTCGGGTCTGCGCTGAGAATGCCGACACTGACCTCTCCGGCCCGCCCGCTGGCGGGGGTCCAGGCCGCCGAAGCAGCGGCATCATCGGACCGGACACACCAGATATGACTCTGTTCGGTTTCGGTAATAATTTCAGAATTGACGGAGCGGTCTGATGTGCATGCGCAGACCAGCCAAGCCCCGGCGCAATCCCCGGGCGCATAGCGCCGCTGCTCCCAGGCGATCCGCCCCGACGAGGCGAGATCCTGCAAGGACGGGCTGAGGCTGGGTGAGATGACCCGGACCCGCGCGCCGCTGGCGAGCAGCGCGGGGATCCGGCGGGTGGCGACGCGGCCGCCGCCGGCGACGACCACCAGCCGCCCGTGCAGGCGCAGCCCCAGCAGGTAGGGCGGCTCGCCAGAGGAATCCATCGAGGTGCGCGCTTCCCGTGTGTAAAGAGTCCAGACTAGTGCCGCTCGCCGGTACCAGTTCCGCCCGCCGGCATGCAGCCGAGCAGTGCGTCGGCGGCCGCGGCGGCCACCGCGGCGCCGCCCTTCTCCGAGACGTTGGTCAGCACCGGCAGGCCACTGCCCCGCAGCGCCTGCTTGGCCTCGGCCACCCCCACGAACCCGGCGGGCATCCCGATGACCAGGGCCGGCCGGGTATCCCGCCGCATGATTTCCTCGATGGCGGTGACGTCACAGCCCACTACCCACACCGCGCCCGGGCCGGTCTCGCTGAACGCCAGCCTGACGGCGGCGGCGGCTCTGGTGATCCCGGTGACGCGGGCCAGCCGCGCGGTCAGCGAGTCGTCCATCTTGCAGATGACCGCGCCGGAGGTGATCCCCACCGCCACCATCGCGCAGTCCGCCACGACGGGTGCGCCGCCGGCCAGGGCCGCGACGGCCGCGGCCAGCGTCTCTTCCTCGCACACCAGGTCGGTCGCATAGTCGAAGTCGGCACTCACGTAAATGACCCGCTCGGTGACCGCACGGGTGACCGGCGGCAGGAAGGTCAGATCGATGCGCGAGCGCATGATCCGGTAGGACTCCGCCTCAATGGGAGGGACGTCAGCGCCCGGCAAGCTCACCCCCGGCTTTCCCTCCCGTCCTTCCGGCCGAAACACCAGCGTAGCGCCGGTCCGTGGGGGATGTTGCCGTTCCTGCGCCCGCTGAATCCGCCGTGCCGGGTACACTGACCGGACGCATTCAGGGCCGCCCCGGCGGGCGCCATGCCTGTATGGTCCTGTCTGGCCTGGTCAGCGGTGTCTGGCGGCAAGATCCGGACAACTAACGGCTGGCAGGCACGGACGGGGCAAACGGACCAAATTGACATAGTCACCATGGAATGGAGCATGCATGCGGGCTGAACCGCGTTCGCGGGTGCTGGTAACCGGCGGGAGTGGGTTCATCGGGCGACGCCTGGTCCGGGCTCTGGCCGAGGCCGGGGCCGAGGTCACCGTCGTCGACAGAAATCCGTTCCCCGGCACTGGGATTCCCCAGGTTACCGGCGACATTCGCGACGAATCGGTGCTGGCCCGGGCCGTGCGGCCGGGGATGGACACGATCTTCCATCTGGCCGCCGTCACCTCGGTGGTCGACTCGATCGGCGACCCGGTCGGCACCTACCAGACCAATGTGGCGGCGACCGCGAACCTGCTCGAACTGGCCCGCGCCCGTGGGATCAAGTCGTTCCTGCTGGCCTCGACCAACGCCGTGATCGGGAACGTCGGCGACGCGATCATCACCGAGCAACTGCCGCTGCACCCGCTCACTCCGTACGGTGCCACCAAAGCAGCCGGTGAGATGCTGCTGAGCTGCTACAACGGCGTCTATGGCATCGCCACCTGTGCCATGCGGTTCTCCAACGTCTACGGCCCGGGGATGCTGGCGAAGGACAGCTTCATCCCGCGGCTGATGCGGGCGGCACGCGACGGCAAGGGCGTGCAGGTCCGTGGTGACGGAAGCATGCAGCGGGACGTTGTACACGTCGACGACATAGTCGCCGGTATCCTCGCGGCCTGGCAGACCGGTCACACCGGACCGGTGATCTTCGGCTCCGGCCGGTCGGTTTCGGTGAATGACATGGTCGAAGCCGCCAGGAGCGTCACCGGTGCGCCGCTGCCAGTGGAGCATGTGCCGGTGGGCCCCGGTGAGATGCCAGCCGTGAAGGTCGACATCTCGGTGGCGCGGAGCCTCGGCTACTCGCCGCAGCACGACCTCAAGTCAGGCCTGAGCACGGTCTGGCCGGATTTCTGCCCGCAGGAGGCTGACCAGTGAGCGGCAATCGCAAGAGCCGGCCCAACCGCGACGATCTGGCGATCGACAACGCGGCGCTGGGCGCCCTGCACACCGAATACGGCGACCGGGTGCGCTCGCTGCCGCCCGTTGCCCTCGTGATCGCCGCCTACAACGAGGAAGGCGCGATCGGGCCGGTCATCGCGGCCCTGCCCAACGTGGTCTGCGGGCTGCCCACCGCGACGATCGTGGTCGCGGACGGGTGCGTGGACGGCACCGTGGCCGAGGCCCATGACCACGGCGCGATCGTCTGCGACGTGCCCGTCAACCGGGGCCAGGGCGCCGCGCTGCGGCTCGGCTACCGGATCGCCCGCGAGGGTGGCGCGCAGTACATCGTGACCACCGACGCGGACGGCCAGTACAACCCGGCCGAGATCGACATCCTGCTGAGCCCGGTCCTGGCGGGTGAGGCCGACTTCGTGACCGGGTCGAGGCGGCTGGGCAGCGAGGAGACCAAGGACCCGATCCGCCGTCTCGGGGTGCGCGTCTTCGCGCTCACGATCAGCCTGCTGACCGGCCAGCGGATCAGCGACACCACGTTCGGCCTGCGCGCGATGCGGGCGGAGGTGACCGGCGCGGTCCGGCTCGACCAGCCGCAGTACCAGGCCGCCGAACTGCTCATCGGCGTGATGTCTCGCGGTTTCCGGGTACTGGAGCGACCAGCCACCATCCACAAGCGGAAGGTGGGCGAGAGCAAGAAGGGCCACAACGCCATCTACGGGCTGCACTTCGCCGGCGTCATCGCCCGCACCTGGTGGCGCGAGCGCGTCGCCGGGCGGGTGCAGCGCGGCGGTCAGCCGGTGGAGGGCGCCCGCCGCACGGTGACCGCCGCTGAGGTACCGTCATCCGCAGCCGGGTCAAGGGTCTCGGACAGTGCTTCCGGCGCCGAGCCTGGCACCGTGCCCGCGCCCGCTCCACCGCCGGTTGAGCCCCGGTCGGCGAAGAGGACGTAGTGGAAGATCACAAACCTGGCCAGGAACGTCAGGACGTTCGCGCCGAGGTAGGTGCCGTTCACCACCAGGTGCCACTTCAGGCCATGGCGGGGCAGCGAGCCCGCCAGGTGGACACCGAGCTTGGTCGCCAGGCCGAGCACGATCCACGCGGTCACCGAGACGATCCAGAACGGCAGGGTCTCCTTGAGCACATGCGGCCTGCCCTTGCGCTCCCAGGCCCAGCGGCTCAGCACGTAGCTCACCACGGCGCCCGCCACGGCGGACAGCCCGCCGGAGATGCCCGCCGTCATGTGCGCGGCATCCAGGAAGATGACCAGCGCAACCTGGCTGGCGATGACCGCGGCCACGGCCACGGCAACAAACCGGATGAAGCGCTTGCCTGTTTCTCCTTCAAGCCTGCGGCGCATGGGCGCGGGAAGGTGACGCAGCGAAGCCGCTTTGAGCCGGGAGAGTGCCGATGCCATGGGTGTCCTTGGTGTTGGGTTGTGGCCGTGACTGACGCGGCAACTGAAAAGTACGGGCACCGCCGAACGCTGGACCGCGGCATCCGCTATGTTGCGACTTCAGCAGGCTACCTTGCCAGGCGGAGGCTCGCAGCCGTAGAGCCTAGACGACGAGACAACAGAAGCGACAGGACAGGTAGGAGCTGAACGAATGAAGATCCTGGTGCTGGGCGGCGATGGCTACCTCGGGTGGCCCACAGCGCTGCATCTCTCCGAGGCCGGTCACGACGTGGCCGTCGCGGACAACTTCGCCCGCAGGCAGTACGACTACGAGCTCGGCGCCGAGAGTCTCGTCCCGATCGAGCCACTGCAGACCCGGATCGCCGCCTGGCGTGAGGTCAGCGGGAAGTCCATCTCGATGTACATCGGAGATCTGTGCGACGCCGAGTTCGTCTACAAGACGCTGGGCGAGTACCAGCCGGACGCGATCGTGCACTTCGGCGAGCAGCGGGCCGCGCCGTACTCGATGATCGACCGCAAGCACGCGGTCTACACCCAGACCAACAACGTGGTCGGCAACCTCAACGTGCTGTACGCGATCGCCGACATCAACCCCGACATCCACCTGGTCAAGCTCGGCACGATGGGTGAGTACGGCACACCCAACATCGACATCGAGGAAGGCTGGATCGAGATCGAGCACAAGGGCCGCAGGGACAGGGTTCTGTTCCCCAAGCGTCCCGGCTCCTTCTACCACCTGTCCAAGGTGCACGACAGCCACAACATCGAGTTCGCCTGCCGGATCTGGGGTCTGCGCGCCACCGACCTCAACCAGGGTGTCGTCTACGGCCAGCAGACGGATGAGACCGCCAGGGACGACAGGCTGGCCACCCGGTTCGACTACGACGCGGTGTTCGGCACGGTGCTGAACCGGTTCGTCATCCAGGCGGTGCTGGGCCAGCCGCTCACCGTGTACGGCAAGGGTGGCCAGACCCGCGGCATGCTCGACATCAGGGACACCGTCCGCTGCATCGAGCTCGCCTGCGAGAACCCGGCCGAGCGCGGCGAGTTCCGCGTGTTCAACCAGATCACCGAGTGGATGTCGGTCGAGGAAATCGCCCAGACCGTGGCCAAGTGCAGCCCGGACGACGTCCAGATCGAGCACCTGGACAACCCCCGGGTCGAGCTCGAGGAGCACTACTACAAGGTCACGCACACCGGGCTGCCCGAGCTCGGCCTGGTGCCGCACCTGCTCTCCGACACGCTCATCGAGTCGCTGTTCGGGATCACCAAGCGGTACGTGCACCGGGTGCGGCTCGAGGCCATGCGCCCGACGGTCAACTGGCGGAAGACGTCGAGCGACGCCACCCACCAGTAAGAACCCGGCATTCCCCTTCGGCGCCGGCTAGAAGCCGCCGGCGCCGAAGGGGGTGCCAAGCCCGGTGGGGCCGTCGTATCCCCTGACCGCCTTGCACAGGTAGCGGTGCGAACAGGTCCCGGTGGCCAGGCCCCGGGTGATGTCATAGAAGTGCGTCCGGCGCGAATAGGGCAGCACCGCCCCGGCCACGGTCTGCGCCGCGGCGTTCCCGGCCAGTCCATAGACGGCCGCGGCGATCGGCGCGGACAGGCTGGTGCCGAAGAAGAAATACCAGCCACCGCCACCGCTCTGGTAACTGTCGTAGCCGAGCACATTGGCCGCCACCGCGCTCACGTCCGCGGTGGTGCGCTTGGTGCAGCCGTGGTCCTTTTGCCATTTCGGCTTGGATTCATAGGCCGAGCAGCCGCTGCCCGACCCCTGGACCGGCGGGTTGCTGCCCGCGGTCACCCAGGTCTTCTCGATCCAGCCCCGCTTGCTGGCCGCCGGGGTGAGCTCGGTCCCGCCGGCCGAAGTCACGTACGGCGACGCCGAGGGATACTGCACCCCGCCCTGGTAGGCACCGTCCCCCGAGCTTGCCGTGACCTCGACATGAGCCCTGTCCAGCTTGGAGTCGTAGGCTTTCTCCCCGCTGAACTCGCCCGATCCCCAGCTCAGGCTCGCCACGTGCGCACCGAGCCGCACCGCCTCCTGTTCGGCGGCGAACAGGTCGGTGAACGTGTTGCTGGTGGCCTCCACCAGCAGGATGTGGCACCGCGGGCAGATGGCCGACACCATGTCGAGGTCCCCGGAGATCTCCAGGCCCCAGCCCATGTTGCCGGGCGGGTAGTTGCCTTCGTCCCCGTTCTGGTTCACCTTCTTGAAGCAGCCGTTGCCGGCCGAGCAGACCGGCAGTCCCCAGGCGGACCGGTAGGTGGCCAGGTCAGACTGGGCGTTCGGGTCGTTATAGGCGTCGATCACGGCCACGGTCTGGCCCTTGCCCCGCTTGCCCGACAGGGAGGGGAGCTTGTAGGCATGCTGGATGTTGCACGGCGAGTACCCGTCCTGCTCCTTGACCGTGCAGCCCGTCTCGAGCACGTGCACCGCAGCGGCCGGGGCCGGCTCGGTGGCCAGGTAACAATGCGCGATCCCCGGCCTGGCCGGCGCGGCACACCCGGCCGGGCGCGCCCCGGCTCCGGCGAGCTGTGCTGCCGTCCGGTGCAGCCCGGTCGCCGCCCCAGCCGGTGCAGCAACGGCGGCGAATATCATCAAACCGCCCGCGACCGCCGGCGCTATTGTCCGGATAACCCGTCCGCTGATCATCTGTTCCCTTCCCGCGCCCCGTGCAAGGGCCCGCACACCCACGTTTGACGCGGGACGCGCGAGACGGGTTGTCATCGCCACGCGGTGTTAGTGGTAACAGGCGTGGTAGCAGACATACGCGGGAACCGTCCTGGGCAAAGGAGGTGGTGATCATGACCGCCAAGGAGGTGTTCACCTCCCGGCTGGCCGGCCGGCCGCTGCTGGACAGCGAGGGGCTGCCGATCGGCCGGATCCGGGACGTGGTGATCCTGCCGGCCGCCGGTGGTGAGCCACCTCGTGCCATCGGGTTGCTCGTATCCGTGCAGCGGCGCCAGATCTTCGTCAACCTGGGCCTGGTCACTGAGATCTCCATCGACGGTGCACACCTGCGCGGCGGCACCGTCGACCTGAGACGGTTCACCCGGCGGACCGGGGAGATGCTGGCGTCGGAGCTCTACGGAAAGCCCGCCGGGACCGGGATGGTGATGGATGTCGGCATCGCCGAGTCCCAGCGCCAGGGCAGCTGGGATGTTTCGGCGCTGGCTGTCAGCCACGGCCGCGGGCTGCGGCGATCCACGGCGATCGAGCCCTGGGACAAGCACCCGGAACTGTTCGAGGCCGGTGCCCTGGCGGAGCAGATCGTCGAGCTGCGGGAGATGCACCCGACCGATCTGGCCAGTGCGGTCGAGGAAATGACACCGACCCGGCGGCACCAGGTCGCCGAGGCGCTCGGCGACGAGGAACTGGCCGACGTGCTCGAGGAAATGCCCGAGCAGGACCAGATCCGGTTCCTGGCCGGGCTGGACGTCGAGCGCATCGCCGACATCGTGGAGGAAATGGAACCAGACGACGCCGTGGACCTGCTCGCCGAGATGCCCACCGCTCAGCGGGAGCAGCTCCTGGGCAGGATGGAGCCCGGCGAGGCGGTGAACCTGCGCCGCCTGCTGCGCTACGACGGGGCGACGGCAGGCGGGCTGATGACCTCCCGGCCGCTGATCTTCCCGCCGGACGCGGCCGTGGCCGAGGTGCTGGCCTACATCCGGCAGCCGCAGATGCCGGCGGTCGCCGCCGCGCAGGTCTACGTCTGTGAGCCGCCGACGATAACGCCGACCGGGCGTTTCCTCGGCACCGTCGGGTTCCAGTTGCTGCTGCGCCAGCCGCCCAACACCAGGATCGGCGACTGCATCGAGGCGAGCGGCTTCGTCCGGCCCGAGCTGTCCGACCGAGAGCTCGCGGCCCGCCTGGCCGCCTACGACCTCATCGGCGTGCCGGTCTGTGACGAGGACGAGCGGCTGCTCGGCGCGGTCACCGTCGATGACGTGCTGGACCGGCTCCTGCCGGCCGGCTGGCGAGGAAGGAGGCGGCGCAGATGAGACTGACTTCCCTGCGCAGCATGGGCGACCGGGCGAATCTGTCCGTTCCGCGCGGCGCGGCGCCGCGGGTGAGGACACGGTATGACCCCGACGCCTTCGGCCGGATGTCGGAGGGCATCGCCCGTTTCCTCGGCACCGGCCGCTTCCTGGCCGGGCAGACGATCTTCGTCATCGGGTGGATCATCCTCAACACCGTGGCGGCCGTCCGGCACTGGGACCCCTATCCGTTCATCCTGCTCAACCTGGCCTTTTCCACCCAGGCGGCCTATGCGGCGCCGCTCATCCTGCTGGCCCAGAACCGGCAGGACGACCGGGACCGGGCCAACATCGAGCGGGACCGGGAGGTGGCGGCCCGGACCCAGGCCGACACCGAGTTCCTGGCCAGGGAACTCGCCGCCGTCCGGCTGGCCCTCACCGATGTGGTGACCGTCACCGACCTTGACGAACGCCTCAGCCGGCTGGAGAAGCTCATCGCCGACCAGCGGCCGTGACCCCCGGACTGCCCGGGCTGGCGTGCCAGAGCTTGCGCGGCGGGTCTTTCATCGCCGCACCGGGCGACCCGGTCTCCGCGTACGGAGACAGCTTGAACCCGGTGGGATAGACAATCGCGCCGGCAGCGGCCGATCCGGTCGCGGGCGCCGTCACTGCGGCCGTCATCGCCGCGTGCACGCCGGCCATGCCCCGGGCGAGGCGGATTTCCTCCAGGGCGGCCAGGTCCCAGCACTCGGCCGCGTTGACCGACACGGCCGGTGCCGTCGGCGGTGAGCCCCGTGGCCGGTGCACCCGGCCGCGCACCACCAGCAGCCACGAGCCGAACAGCCGCGCCGCGCAGCGCTGCTGCACCGACTCGAAGAAGGTCAGGTTGATCTGGCCGGTGGCGTCGTCCAGAGTGGCGAAGATGATCCGCTGGCCGGACCTGACCGCCGGGGTCTGCGTCGAGGTCTTCACCCCGGCGACCAGGACGGTCCGGCCCGCCCGGCAGCGGTGCAGGCTGCGTGCCCTGACGACGCCGAGGCGGCCGAGGATCTCCTCGTAGAAGCTGATCACGTGCCTGCTGATGTCGATGCCGAGGATCTCCAATTCGGCCTCGACCCGTTCGGCGGCGGAAAGCTCCCGCAGCTCACCAGCGGGGATCAGGTCAGCGAGACTGTCAATGTCACCGTAAGGGAGCGCAGAACGTACTGGGCCTGGGCTGTGGCGGGCGGGGCTCCCGGCGAGCACGCCGACCCGGGCCAGCAGGTCGCGCCGGGTGGGCGCCGCCGGCAGTCCCTGATATAGCGAGCCGAGCGCGCCGACGAGCACGAGATGCTCGGTGACCGGCCGGGACACCCTGGCCCGCTCCCAGAAGTCGCGCAGCGACGCATAGGGCCGCCCGGCGATGATCCGCGCCACCTCGGCGTCGCTGATTCCCTTGACCTCGCGCAGCCCGGTCCGCAGCCCTTCCGCGCCGTCCGCGACGGGCTCGGCCTGCCAGCCGGCGGCCGAGGCGTTCACGTCGACGGGCAGCACGGGGATCCCGGACAGCCTGGCATCGCCGGTGATCACCCGCTTCGGGTACATGCCGGGGTCATGGGTGAGCACCCCGGCGTAGAACGCGGCCGGGTAGTGCCGCTTCAGCCAGGCCGACTGGTAGGTCG
>Ga0209167_10001956_pt1 | contig 11547 bp, 5 predicted proteins | sample Coa_R1_9_FD_187154 | JGI IMG/M metagenome (GOLD analysis project Ga0209167, IMG submission 187154) | Surface soil microbial communities from Centralia Pennsylvania, which are recovering from an underground coalmine fire - Coalmine... | ecosystem: Environmental > Terrestrial > Soil > Unclassified...
GTCATGATCACGCAAAACGAGAACCGATCGATAGCGCTGGCCCAGGCGAGAGTGATTGTTGACACCAAGGGGTTCACGGCAACCGACTACGAGCGCGTGAAAGAGCTCATTCAGCTGGGCTACAAGAGCGCCGCCCGCCAATCCGCCGGGCTGCTCCCTTATGCGATTCATGATCCGGCGGAGTGGGAGCAGTATCTGGCGGAACGCCGAGCACGAAGACAAGCGCCTCCGGAGAAAATGGAGGCGATCAAAGTGCAAGGCGCGGATGCTGACACCAACAGCAGGCTCCAGCAACGGCTCGACAAGGCCCTCGCTGGACCGCTGGATCTCGCGAAAGTAGACAGCCAGTTGACCCGCATTGCGGGGGAAGGGCAGTTCGACCGCCTCGGCTACGAGGGCTTTACGCAGAATGGTCTGCCTGCTTTGCGCGTCACGACGCATGACAAGTCCTACGGGCCGCCGTTCGTGGACCTGGCCGTCAACGTGGACGGATCTGGTGTGGCCGCGTTCGATTTTTCGGCGGGCGCGCGCATCACGTTTATGGATTTCGCCGATCGTGGTGGAGAGTGGCGCAGCGATCTTCTCTTCGGTTCGAGCAATCTGGCGGCCACCGAGTTCTACCAGCCCCTGGGTCAGTCGCGATTCTTTGCAGCTCCGTACGCGTTCGTGTCGAAGGCGCCGCGGAATTCTTTCGACGGGCTGACCCGGGTGGCTGTGTTCGGCGACGAACGCGGTGGAGGCGGCTTCGATCTTGGATATGACTCCGGTCGGCGCAGCGAATTTCGTTTGGGCTACGAGATATTCAACGGCCGGTTAAGTCCGCTGATCGGAAGCGCGGGACTGCCCATTGTCAGCGGCAGCACCGGCGAAGTTCGCGCGCGCTATGTTTGGGACGGACAGGACGGCCCTGCGATTCCAGGCAGTGGCACGCGCGTAGTGGCGACGCTGTCGCGTGTTTTTCAGAGTCCGGGATTGGAGCATCCGATTGGACAGGTGGACGTTCAAACCTCCAGTTTCATTCCTGTGAGCGGGAAGACGTCGGCGTTTTTCATTGCGTCGGGTGGAACCACGTTCCGCGGCTCCGCCGGGCCATTCCAGGTTTTCGAGCTCGGCGGACAGTTCCGCCTCGGCGCTTATCTTCCACAGGAATTCGTGGGGAATCACTACGCGTATTCATCGCTGGGATTCCGGCGCGAATTCTACCGCCTGCCGCAAATCGTGGGGGGAAAAATCTACTGGGGTGGATGGTACGAGGCGGGCAGCGCTTTCGGCATCGCGGCCAACGATCCCGGGCCGGTCGTAGTGCGAGGTACGTTCAACCTGGGCATAATCGCGGAGACTTTCGTTGGCCCTATTGCTCTCGCTGGCAGCGTGAGCCCCACGGGGCAGTCGCGAGTAAACTTCTCTATCGGCCGCCTGTTTTGACGAACGAGATTTCGCGGGCGGAATCGCTTGATAGACTCCGCCCTTCTTTTGGCCGCGTCCCATCCCGGTTCTTGGCTACTTTCCACCCGAGCTGCCGTGTTGCCCGAGCCAGGTAGCTAGCTGTGGTTCCTGCTGCGACTTCAAATCGACGCAGCTCTTAATGCGTTCCATCGACTGCTTGTAGGTACGTTCCCCGCCATCGATTTTGTGAGTAGAAAAGAATTGACGTACCTGTTCGAGCTTGCCGGTGTCGCAGAAAACTCTGGTCGCGCCCACAACCTCGCCGCTGGCAAAGGGACCGCCCGACTTGATAATCGCGTCCCAATGAGTCTGGATGAAATCCCACGCAAGGTTCTCGCCCGCCGGATTCTCCAGCACACGTGTGATCAGGCCCAGAGCGTCCTGCGATCGCACCTCCGGCGACACGGCGAGATCCAGTGTTCTCTGCAACAATTTCGGATCGCTGAATTGTGGAAGGGTGTTGAAGTAAATGTAGTACTCCTCCGGCGTCCTTGGATTCTTCAAGCCGTCGATCAGTTTGTCATAGAACTCGGCGTCGCCATTCAGAGCGGCCAGTTCGAAAGCGTCTCCGGCGAGTTCGCGATCGACCGACATGGGATCGGCCAGGGCACGGTCGGCGACCTTCCGCGCCTGCGCCAGAGCCTGCGGATCGCGGGCGTCGTAGCCCAGCGCCCCGATCAAGTGCGAGCGCAAGGTACGCTGTTCATCACTCTCGCCCGGTTTCGCCTCCCATCCAACTTCTTTCATGGTCGGCGCGAGATATTGCCGTAGCCACTCGTGATACGCAACGCGGTCGCTGTCGTTGGCGAGATACTGGCCGATGAAATTGAGGTCTCGCAACACGGCTTCCACGACAGCACTGTGGCGCTCGGATTGCAGGCCCTGCGCAAAGATGAGGTAATCGCCCACTGACGCCCGCCCCACCCGCATCAGGCCCCAGATGTCGCTCTCGAGACCGATGCGCTCGGCTGGAGTCAGCTTGGTTTCCGCATCGGTCGCCAGGGCGCGGAGCGCATCGCGCTGATAGCCCGTGCGAACGTAACCTGCCGCGCCTGCGTTCGCCAGAACCCAGGTCGAGCAGCCCGGCAGAGTGAAGGATTCTTCCTTGCGGGTCATTACTTCGCACTTCGCGGAATTGTTTGCCGATCCTTTGAGGCAAAGGGGAATCTGCCAGAGTTGATCGTTGGTTGCTTCGAACTTGGCCGGGTCGAAGTAGTATCGCTGCTGGGTCAGCGTGACGTTCGTGGAAGCACCCGAGCACTGCGCCTTGAGGTTGACGATAGGGGCGCCCGGCTGCTTTACCCATGTGGGCATGATTTTGTCGACGGGCTTGTGAGAAGTTTTCGCCAGTGTGTCCCAGAAATCATCGGCGGTGGCGTTGGTGTATTGGTGCTCTTGCAGGTAGGCATTCACGCCGGCTCGGAAAGTTTCCTCCCCCAAATAGGATTCGAGCATCCGCAACACTGAGGCCGCTTTGCCGTAAGCGATGCCGTCGAACAACTCTGTGATCTCATCCGGAGTTTCGGCGGCCTGTTGAATTGGCCTGGTTGTGGCTAGCGCATCCACGACGAGGGTTCCGCTGGTTCCGCTCGCTTCGTCCAGATCGTAATTCCATTCGGGCTTCCACTTCGCCACTGGCTTGGTTTCCATCCATGTAGCGAAGCCCTCGTTGAGCCAGATGTCGTCCCACCACTTCATGGTGACCAGATCGCCGAACCACTGGTGCGCCATTTCGTGCGCAATTACACTGGCGATGGTTTTTTTCTGGTCAACGGAGCCTTGCTTCTCGTCGATCAGAAGAAGTACTTCGCGGTAGGTGATGCAGCCGGTATTCTCCATCGCCCCCGCGGAAAAGTCGGGCAACGCGATCAGATCCAATTTTCCGTAGGGATATTTGATTCCGAAATATTTGTCGTAATAGCCGAGAATGTACTCTGCGGACTCCAGGGCGAACCCGCCCATTTCCTTCTTACCCGGAGTGCTGTAGACACGAATCGGAATCCCATCAGCTTCACCCTCAATGTATTCGAAGTTGCCCACTACCAGCGCGGCAAGGTAAGAGGACATTTTCGCCGTCGTAGCGAAGCGCACTGTATGTTTGTCGCCGGGGCCGGGGGTATCGGAGACGATCTTCTGGTTCGAGATTGCCGCCAGCCCTTTGTCGGCGACCGCGGTAATGTCGAATGTGGCCTTGTACTCAGGTTCGTCGAACGAAGGAAATGCCCGGCGCGCATCGGTGGCTTCAAACTGCGAAGCGGCGTACTTACGTCCGTGGTCGTCCGCTCCCAGGTAGAGCCCGCGCATTTCGTTGTTCAGAATACCGGCGTAAGTAGTGTGTACGGTCGCCGGGCCCACGGCCAACGGTTTCTCGACGGAGAGCACGACCATCTCTTTGTCCGGAACTGGAGTGAGCGTCGCCTTCTGCGTGCTCCCACCACTTGTGATAGTGACTTCGTGGAAGTCGATGTCGGCTGCATTCAGGGTGATCGCTGAGGTCGGCTTCAGTACGTGGATGGCGATGGTCTCTTCGCCCTCGAACCTGGCCCTTTGCAGGTCGGGTGCGAAGATGAGTTTGTAATTGTCTGGCCTCGCGTTCCCGGGCAGCCGTTGCGCGGTCGCCAGCGAGAGTGTGAGCACGAAAAAAGTCAATAGTGCAGAGAGTCGCTTCATTGATTGTCCTTGAGGAATTGAGTCAGATTTGTCGTGAGTATGAAATTGTGCGTTTCCGGAAGCCGTTCGAACGCAGAGGTGCGAATGTATTCCGGTTTATAGCCGACGCTGCTACACGAGAGTTCATGCGCGGGATGTGGCTACTCCATTGAGAACGGTCATGGCGCAGTGATTGGCGCCGAACCAGTACGGAATTTCGCGATAGTCCTTGACGGCAAACACTGCAAAGTCCGCATCTTTCCCTGGTTCGACGCTACCCTTGCGGCCGGCCAGGCGCAGGGCCCATGCTCCGTTGACGGTGGCGGCGGCGATCGTTTCCGCTGGTGACATCTTCATGTGTGTGCACGCCAGCGACATTGCCATTGGCATGCTGATGGTCGGCGATGTTCCCGGGTTATAGTCCGTCGCCAGCGCGACCGGCACACCGGCATCGATCAGGCGGCGCGCGTTGGGATACTCCTTCAGGCCAAGGAAATAATTTGCCCCGGGCACCAGCGTAGCCACCGTGTCGCGTTGGGCCAATAGTGCGATGTCGCTGTTGTTCACGCGGTCCATATGGTCGAACGATGCAGGATTGAACCCCAAGAACGGCGTCAGAAGCGTTTCCGAAAGCTGGCCCATGTGGGCGCGAACGCCGAGCCCGTTGTCTTTCGCCGCAGCAAAGATCTGTTCGCTCTCCTCGGGCGTGAATGCGCCTTGGTCGCAGAAGACGTCGACAAATTGGGCAAGTTTCCGCTTTGCAGTCCGTGGAATCATCTCTTTACAGACGGTCTCAACGTACTTTCGTGAGCGCCCCTGGAATTCTGCTGGGACCACATGGGCGCCGAGCAGTGTGGGCACAACCGTTCCTGGCCATCGCGACGCCGCATTCCGGATCGCCTCCAGCGACTTCAATTCAGAGTCAGTGGTCAGCCCGTAGCCGGATTTTGCCTCAACCGTGGTGCTGCCGTGGGCGGCCATAGCCTCAAACACAGCCAGCACCTTCGCGGCCAGCGCGCTCTTCGAAGACCGCCTCACCGCTTCCAGGCTCGATCGGATGCCGCCGCCGGCAGCCGCAATCTCCTCGTACGAAGCACCCTCGATCCGCTTCTCAAAATCCACGAGGCGTGGACCGACAAAGACGGGATGTGTATGCGAGTCGACAAATCCGGGGAGAACCACGTTGCCGGCACAGTCGATCTCCATGATCTTCTTGTAATTCTTCTTCAGCCAGGGATCACGCAGCGCATCCTTCGTCTTGCCGACGGAAATAATTTTCCCACCCGCGCAGAGAACGGCAGCATTTTCGATGATGCCGAGCTGCCTAAGCTCAGTCCCGCGTCGCGGGCCGGGCACAGCAGAGTCAGAATGCATGGTAAGAAGCTGGCCAATGTTGACCAGAAGAATAGAATTCAATGAAGCTCGTGGTTTCGTAGCAGTCACGCGTGTTGATCTAGTCTAGCAGCAGTGCCCGGTCGCTTTTACTGCACTTTTTGCAGGCGCGCGATCAGTTTCTGTGGAAGACTCTCCTCCGATTCCGACCAGAGGCGGCGTGAGGTAGCGCGCGTATTCGTTTCAGCCTTCTTCGTGAACTCGACCAGCTTGCTCAGATTGTCCCGAATCTTGGCCTGAGTCTCTTCGGTGAGTTCGACATTCTCCTGTACGAAAAGTGAGTCGAGGCCGAAATCAATTTCGATGTGGCCGGTCTCCCGGTAGATTCCTTCGTCGAACTCTTCGCCCTGAACGATGAACTTCACCAGACTGGGGATCAGGCTCCATTCGCGGCCGGTATCATCGGGCGTCCAGAGATCCCAGTAGGCGTCGAAGACGTAGGCGTAGTCGTCATGAATCAGATCGGCGGCGACTACAACCGCCTCCTGTGGGCCGATCCCCGGAGAGAATCGGCGTTCGAGCACGGTGGCTTCATTCCACGAAACCGGCTGTACCGCGGCGTAGGTCACACCGGGCCGCAACGCCGAAAAAGGGAACTGCTGCAGGACCGCGAACATGTGCGGCAGCATCGCCGGGCCGGAGAAGTCCGGAAACCACAGACTGAGGTAGAGAGGATCCGCCATAGGTCAAGAATCGTGAAGCTTGTTTATTGTAAATGCGAGGAAGCTTGAAGGAAGGCAAGAACCTGCTGCTTCGAATTTTGAACCTTTTATCGCATGCTCGGGGACGGCTTATCGGAACGTGCTGCACGAAGTGGCTCACCCCGAAGGCGGAGTGATTGCGAAGGTTCGAAGCGCGACTTGCTTTGCTGCGTGTTCGAGGGGCTTGCCATTTTCAGCGAAGGATGATTTTTCGTGATCCAGTCTTATGGACGAAGGGGCGGAATCTTATTGACGAATTTGTCACAGGTAGAATCGGGACCGAACAGGCCGGTGGACGGCGATCCAATCAGTGAGTCATTTGGGTAACGTAGATCCGCTTCCAGAGCAGAGGGATGGAGCGCTCCTGATATTGAATATTGACACTTTGTCCGACCTCAAATTCGCGAGCAGCGATGCTGTTGAGCGAGACGCCAACGTCCACGGGCAGGCCGTCAACATGGATGGCGAAAACGTAGCACTCGGCGATGGGAATTGCGCTCGGCGAATAGAAACTGTCGCGCATGCCGACGGGATATTGAACGTATTGTCCCGCGGCCTTGAAGATTTTGTGGGTGATGACGCCCTGGGCGGTTCTGCGCTCGACGGGGCGGAGAAAGACGAGCCACATGGCGAGCGCGAACAGTGCGCAGATGGCCGCGAAGGTGAAGAGGATAGGTTTAGGCAGAGTCGATATCATTTGTCCGTTCCTCGATTACTTCGCTAAAACGGGTCAGCGCGATCGCCCTAGTACCGAGATCGCTGTATGAATCTGGATCATGGCGTTTCACTTCAATCTTGATTGCTATTCCACGGTCCGCCGTAGCTTCCTGTGGTTCTTCCGTCACCCTCGCCGCTCGGCTGAGGTTGTGACCCGGTTGAGTTCCTGACCCCGGCGTCGTCCATTGCTTTCTGACACTGGATGCACGACGCACCACCGTGGTCGGCTCCGCTGCTGGAAGCAGCAGTACGATTATCCAGGTCATCGGTTGCAGCAATGGCACGTTGTTCGCCGTGATTGGAATGATCGTCCTGTCTGCCCGGCGTTATGTCGCTATCGTCGACATCGGTATTTGGGCCGAGAAGATCCTGAGCTACTGCCTTTTGGGCCGGCGTTAGAGGTTGCGAACTTCTCACCGCGTATTGGTCCTCTCCGTTCGCGTCTGTACCCTTGATTACGGTGGTGGTGCGACGACCCTCCGCGAGATCGTCTTGCAGGACGCGATGGATTGCGTCGGCTGCCGCTTGCAGTCTCTCGTCTTCCTCCTGCTCGGATGGAGTGCGCCCTCGCGAGCCGTTCTGTTCCTCCTCTTCTTCGTTTTGCGAAGCTCCTCGGGCCTGTGCCTCCCACAGCGTCTCTGGCTCCTCTTCGTTTTCGTCAGTCCCCTCTTCGTCACCCGGAGGATTCGTTGTGGTCTTCGGGCCGCCATCTCCTGCCGGGCACAATCCCATCACGTCGACCCGCTTCAGCGGATTCGCGGTATAGGCGTACAGATTGGGACCACCACTGATGCCTACGGGATCGGACTGCAGATAGCGTCCCAGTTCTGGGCTGTAGTATCGGAACCCGTTACAGTGCAGTCCAGTCTCGGGATCGAAATAGTGCCCCGGAAAACGAAGCAGGAATTCAATCGTCGAGGCCGGATCGACATGGGAAAGACCGTAGGGATCAATCTGGGCCTTCCACACTGTCCGGCCGGAATCATCCTCGACCAGGATGGGCGTTCCCAGGTGATCGGAGTGGATATAGTAGCCTCGTCCGTCTTCGGGAGCGGCCGCAAGGCTGTCGTATTCCAGAAACATGAACGGGGTGAAGGCAACGTCGTCAGGATAAACATATAAGCGAATGCTGCCGTCGGGTCGCAGTTCCGCGGCGATGCGATCCTTGTCCCAATAAAACTCCGTTTTCTTCCCAGCGACCGTCTTGCCGATTCTGCGTCCCAGGGCATCGTACTCAGCCTCCCAGCGAATGTCCGCCATCTGGACTGAAGTCAGCATGTCCGCTGAGTCGTAGAAGTAGCGAGTCGTTCCGATGCGTCCGGTGCGAACGGCGATGTGATTGCGTTCGTTAAATTCGAAGCGATCGCCATTCGCGGATGCCACGCGATTGCCTTCGATCATTACTACGTTATTCAGGCCGGGTTGCCGGAGCAGATTTCCCGCAAAATCGCGCTCGAATAGCTGTACCTTCTGGCCCGGTAATTCGGCTCGCACCAGACGATGGGCCGCGTCACATTTGTAGCGGATCGTACCGGCAACGCTGTCCGACACCGCGAGAAGATCGCCTTCGCCGGAATAAGAGTAGGAACGCGACCACAGATCGGCTCGACGGCGGCGGGTGGTTTTCGCTAAACAACGACCGTCCTCGTCAAACTGCACCGCCTCAGAGCTGCCGTTCGCCAGTGTCTTGATCAACAATCCGTGGCCAAGCGCTTCGATGGTGTACGTCGAGCCTCGCGGATCCGCGATGGACAGCCTTCCCCTGCGAAATCGCTGGTAAGAGAGTTTGAAGCGGTTGAAATACGTGGCCTCAATCAGCGTCTTGCCGGAATTGAATCGGTGAGTAATCCCGAGGCCGTTGCGCTCATCCTTGATCCGGTTGCCCGACTTGTCATACGCAAGCAGGACTTCGGCTGTGTCTGTCGCGGCGCTTAACAGCCGCCCGTTTTCGTCGTATCCGAACGAGTGGGTCTGGCCCGAGGCCAGCCGCTTACACTTCTTCAAATTGCCCGGACCAATCTCAATCGAAAGCAAAGGCACACCGTTTCCATCGAGCTTCTCTATAAGATTGTCCGCCTGGTCATAGCGATATTGTTCCTTGACGACGCCGTGGCGGCGAATACGGACCAAACGATCCTTCAAATCGTGCTCGTAGTGGCTGATGGAGCCGCCTCGATCCATCAGGGCTGAAAGCTTTTGTGTTCTCGTGTACTGAAACGCGAGCGCATTCTCCAGCGGATTGATCGCGGCAGTGCGAAGATCCCATGAAGCGTACTTGTAGACGTACTGAGAATTGTCGCGATCGGTAATCCGCAATATATTGCCATTGCCGTCGTAGAGCCAGCGGCGCGAGGTACCGTTCGGTCCGCCTTCTTTAACCAGGTTCCCAAAATCATCGTAGACGCGGCGGCCGGGCGGCAGTGGTTTCGCGACGGAGGCTTCTCCATTGGGAGGATCGCAGGTGCGGATCTGCTGCTTCACGCGGTCCGGAAGTTCCCGCAGACAGGTGTCGTACGACCGAGGTAGAGAGACCGCTTCCCCGGGGCGGAGCCTCCGATAAAGAGTCCCATACTCCCACTCGATGGGACGGGTGGGCAAGGTGCGCTCGTTGGGGCCTAGGATGTGCGACACATCCGAAGCGGGCAAGCGCTGATTCAATGGAGAGATCTTCCCGGTCAAGGCACCTGTCGGCCCATAGACACGGCGCGTCACATTTTCGTTCGGGTCAATCTCTTCGATGACCCGGCCGCTTTTGTCGCGCTTAAGCTCACGGCTCCCACCATATGGATCGATGATTCGAGTCAGCTTTCCAGTTGGATAAAGGTAAGTCCACTGGCCGCCGTTCGCGCGGGTGACGACCGTGACTTTTTCCAGGGAGTGATACTGCAGGCGCGTGTCATGCAAGCCGTCCTCGCCGGTTGAACGGGTGCAGCGGCCCTGGGTGTCGTACTCAAAGAGGAATGAATATCCGCGGCGGTCGGTCCGGGCGACGATGCGATTGTTGCTGTCGTATTTGAAGCGGAAGGAATTGCGGTAGGGATCCTCGCCCCACATAAGGTTGCCGACTTCGTCATATCGATACGAGAGCAGCGGCCGGATCGTTTCGCCTGAAGGTCCCTCTTGAGACAGCGAGAGAACATGGCCGGCATCGTCCGTGGTGACGCGGATGTTTCTGTTCGAGGAGTCTGTGATGCCTCGGAGGCGATTCTTCTCACCGTAAAAGAGACGAATGTAGGACCGGCCTCGCAACAGTCGGGTCAGAGGGGCCACCGGCTGGTCGCGGAATTCGAATTCCATGGAGGGTTCGGCATACTGGTGCACCCGGTAGAGGGCGGAGGTAACCCTATGTAATACAAAACCCGCCCGCGCGAATCGCTGGCCGTCGTTGTTTAGTGGAGGGAAGCCGACGGCGTGGCCGAGAATGCCGGTGTAACGCATGCCGTCGACATCGAAGCGCAACCAACGATCGTAATCATGCGAGTGGCCCCATCCCAGGGAGTAGTGGCGCCGATTTTGCGAGCTGTCGTAGTGGCGAATCCAGAGCATTCGGATGGGACCGGTTAACTGGAAGTCGAGAGTTCTCTCCAGGCTTGCGCCGGAGATAACATCCACCGGATCGCCGACCAGCGCGCTCGAATCGTCGAATTGGTATGCGGAGCACGTCATACAGACTTCACTTAGACGGAATCGAGCACGAGGTTCCTTCCTTTTCCTCGGGTTCGTCCTCTTGCGGTGACTTCGCGGTAAAGCGGCTCAACTTCTCCAGCAGCATGTTGATCGGGTTGGGAATATCGGGCAGCGGAAAACCTCCGATCAATACAGTCGGATGGCCCGTCATGAGCGCGCCCATCGAAGGTGGAATACCGGGGTCCGTGCCCATGGTTTGCGAAAGCGCAGCGGCGATTGCGTCAGCCGCCATCTGCGCGGCGCCCATGCTGGCGGCCAACGCTTGCGCTGAGGCCATGGCTGCATCGTCATTCACTGCGGCCTCTGTGGCGTCGGCCACCACTCCTGCCAGCCCCGCCACCATGCCCGCAACTTGCAATCCCTTGCTCGCTACGCTGGCGGCGGTTCCGAGAGCCGAGAGAAAAGCGCCCGCTTCCACGCTGCGGCTTTCTCCTTTAACACAGGCTACGCAGATGTCGCCTGTGCGCGCGGCGCGGTGGCCGCCAATGAATACGCTGGAGGATCCCGTCTTGATCTGGAAGATGGGCGCGAGACCGCCGCAAGTAAACGCATAACCCAGGTCTTTCACGCGCGCAGCTGGAAGACTATTGATCAACACCTTCACGCAGGTTCCGAGCGTGACCGGTCCCATGCTGGGCAATGGAACTGGTGGTGCGGGAGGAATCAGGCTGGGTGGATGCGAGTGAGCGTGAGGCGTGCCAAGGTACAAAGTTGTAATCGTGGCCGACGGCATGCTCGGAAGAACCGCCGCTAAGGGGGCGAACAAGTTGGCGAAACCGATGTCCAGCATCTCCTTCGGCATGTTGATCAGGCTCATGACGGAGCCGATGGTCTGCTGGACCAGGCGAATGGTCTTCGCCACGTTCTGCGCGGTCTGAATGTTCTGCTGGGCCGGAGTCAAGGCCGGACTGGCTGCGGGTGGCGTGGGCGAGAGAAGATCGTGCCATCCTTTACT
>Ga0209167_10001961_pt1 | contig 11532 bp, 10 predicted proteins | sample Coa_R1_9_FD_187154 | JGI IMG/M metagenome (GOLD analysis project Ga0209167, IMG submission 187154) | Surface soil microbial communities from Centralia Pennsylvania, which are recovering from an underground coalmine fire - Coalmine... | ecosystem: Environmental > Terrestrial > Soil >...
ATAACCGGTGCTGCCTTTCTTTATCTCAGCGAGATACATCTCCGTCCCATCTCCCTGACCGTCGACAAAGAGATTGCCGCTACCGTCGAAGTCACAGTAGTAATAGTTCGAGATGTTGTAGTCGTAATAGATTTTGCCGGATCCATCCGGTGCCTGGATGTCGACATAGCCGGCGGTGACGCCGAGGCTCGTTGTTGCAAAGGCCAGATCCCCGGTTGTCGGGTCGACCGCGCACCCAAAAGGCCGAACCCCATCTAGCTTAAAGGTCTTTTCCGGGGTGCCGGCGCCGCGTTTGTATTCGTACAGCATTCCGTCATCGCTGGATCCGCTTCCGGCGGCGGCTAACGCCGTGACGTATACGTTGCCGTTGTTGTCGGAACAGAGGCCTTGAAGCGAGACCGTACCTTTCGGCGGCCGAATTGTTTTCACAAGTTTGCCTGCCGGATACGAGAAGACATAGATCGCGTTGCCGGCGCTCGCTGCGGCGTAGACTAGGTCCTGGCGCGATGAGGCACGGCCCGCCACTACGGCGGGGGCGATCCTAATGGGCGGTGGCGCGTCGCACCCAGCAGTCAACGCGCCCCCAGCGCAAATGGCTGCTGCGCAGCGTCCAAACTGCCAGAACCTCACATCCGCGCTCCTTTGCTCGAAGGATTAGTCAAACGCGTTTGTTCAGGGGGCGGCCAAGAGTCCCTGCGCTCGCTTCAACACCCTGTTGGAGAGCGGGCTTCGCCAGGCGGCGATGCAACTGTTCGAGAATTAAGCCTTGTGAACGTTGTGAACGTTGCATTCTCGCAACGCGGAGGGCCGCTGGCCGCCGCCACACTCATTCTGCTCGCATCCGGCTGCGCGGGAGCGACCGCGCCCGGCGGATCAGCCTCGGCGATGCTGCCATCGTCTGCCGGTTTGCGTCATTCCGGCGGTTGGATGTCGCCCGAGGTCAAGAGAGCAAAGGCGTTGCTTTACGTCGGCGATCCGACGGGGAGTCCGTCGTATAGCGGGGTCATCGACATCCTGTCGTTACGCGGTCTGCAGTATACGCTCGTCGGCCAGATTCAAGACGACGACATGCCCGAAGGCATGACCACCGACGCGCACGGCAATCTCTATGTGGCAGACTTGGGCGTCTCGACCGAAGGCCAGGCCCACGGCGACATTAAGGTGTATCCCAAGGGCTCCACGATGTACTCGCGTTATATCGTCCCCGAAAATTGGGTTCCATACGATATCGCGGTCGGAGGCGACGGAACGATGTACGTCGCGAACATCGCGCCGTTTACCGGGTTCTCGCCGGGCTCGGTCTCGGTCTATCCGCCGGCGGCCAGCCAACCCTCACGCGTGTTGCACCTGCACAACTTTCAAGTCGACGGCATAACGCTTCACGCCCAAACGAACACGATCTACATTTCGTACCAAGGCTACTCGAGCAACGGCAACATCGCCGAGTTCAAGCACGCGCGAGGGAAAGCGATCGACCTCGGCGCGAGCTATCCCGAGCCGTGGGCGATCCTCGAGGACGGCAGCAACAATCTGCTTGCGTTGGACGGAAGCGGGATCGTTGAAGTCTATTCCGAGACCACCGGCAAGCTCGTGCAACAAATCTCGGTTCCCAACGGCGCGGCCTGGGAGGCGTTCAACCAGAAACGATCCGAGCTGTTCGTTTCGAATTTCGAACAAGTGGAAGTTCTGAGCTATCCCGCCGGTAAGGTGCTGGGATCGATCGACGAGGGATGGAGCAAGTCGAACTACCCGACCGGCATCGCCTACTGGCCGCCGCCTTAGACCAGCCGCAAGATTTGAGGCCCAAAAATGCCGCTATTTTCTGAGCGACCTAAGGAAAAGTTACCCGGAGAAGCACTCGACCAATTCCAAACGATATTGGACGAGTATGATTGTCTGCGTGCGAACCAGTCGATTTCTGCGCCCGGAGACGACGCGCAGATGGCCAAGTTGCGCAAGACGCTGGAGGAGCGGCCTGAGGCTCTCTGGTGGTCGGACATGCTGTTGGCGGAGTTTTGCTTAGTCGATATGTTGAACCCAGAACAGGTGCGGACGACGCTCAGCGGCTGGCGGAGGCGCCTTCACGAAGTCGCGAGCGTTTCTCAGTACGCAGATTACCTCGCTCATGCGCCCGATATAGTTCGCGAACAGGATCCAAAGAAGCTGAAGGCCGATCTCTGCAGCTGCATGCAAGCCGTGTACTTTTTCTACGGCGCCTACGGCGTGGCAGCGCGCAGCAGAACGGACGTGACGATATCGTTGATGCGCGCCGCCATAATGGTGTTGGCCTTCGAAGCTCTGATTGGCGTATTACTCTTCGTGCGCTGGTCTGGTGGAGCTTTTTACGTCTCATTGCCGAGCGGTTGGGGCGCTCCCATCGCCTGGATGTTAGCGACCTCGAGCGCGGCGGTCGTCGGGAGCGTCGTAAGCGTTCAACGCAGGCTTCAGGATCCAAACGTTGAGGTGGATCCCTACTTTCGCTACATTCAGACTCATGCCGATTGGTTCGGAACGGCGGTCGTTTCACCGGTATTTGCGGCGATATTCGGAATCGTTCTCTATGGATTGCTTGCGTCCAAACTTTTGAGCACGAGCATTATCAACCTCAGCGGCGGCACGCCGGCAACGCCGACCGACTATGCAACGCTGCTGATCTTCGGATTCATCGCCGGATTTGCCGAGCAACTGATTCCCGACGCCTTGACCCGTATCGCAGCACGCGGACTCTTGGGTCCGCCAAACGGCAAGACCCAGGGTGGTGGCCCGGGATCAAAGCTCCCTTCACCGCCTTCAGGCGCCGGTTCTTCGGATTCAGATTCGTAGGCTTGGCCGCCTGGGAAACACGTTCGCGACAACGTATACCGCAGACTGCAATGGTGAAATCGTCGAATAAGTGGTTCTGCGTCCTGGTCGTCTGCGTAAGCGTTGCGGCATTAGCCGGATGCACGAGAGCAACGGGTACCGCTCTGGTGCCGAGCGGCGCACCGACCGTCAGGCAGAGCTCGTGGATTCGGCCCGACGCTAAGAAGAAACCGCTGCTGTACGTTTCGTCGGCCTTGACCAAGGACGTGTACGTCTACTCGTATGGTGACCAGAAGCTCGTGGGGACGCTCACCGGTTTCTCGCTGCCGTACGGGCTCTGCGCCGATAAGTCCGGCGACGTGTGGATCGTGGATGACGGCGCGCAGCAGATCGTCGAGTACAAACACGGCGGGACCTCGCCGGTCGCGACGCTCAGCGACCCGGGCGAATATCCTGAGGGCTGCTCGGTCGATCCGGCCACCGGTAACCTGGCCGTCACGAACTTCTACAGCAGCAGCGGCAATGGCAGCGTCTCGATTTATCCGAATGCGTCGGGCGAGCCGACGACGTATTCGGATTCGTCGATCGCAAACTTTCGCTTCTGCGGCTACGACGACAAGGGCAACCTCTTTGCCGACGGTGCCAATAACAGTTCGGAGTTCGCGCTCGCCGAACTTCGCAAGGGCGGCAGCAGTCTGACCAATATCACCCTGCAGCAGAAGATCGAATGGCCCGGCGGGGTTCAATGGGACGGCAAAGACGTGGCAATTGGCGATACCGACGCCGGCATTATCTACCGGACGAACGGCGCCGGCGGAAAGGTGAAGGGTTCGACGACGCTCAGCGACTCGAACTACGTCAATCAGTTCTGGATCGCGGGCAAGACGGTCGTCGCGCCGAGCCAAGACGGCGGCGACGTCGGCATTTATGCGTACCCCGCGGGCGGTGCTCCAAGCAAAACGATCAGCGTCGAGGAGCCCTTCGGCGCGGCGGTGAGCAGAAACTAGAGCTGACGCCCGGCACAGGAGCTTGCGACCCACCTAGGGCGAGCGAGTCTGTGGCCGAAAGTTGTCGTTGCGCTTTAATGGACAATGAACTTAACGAGGCTCAGATAGCGGCGCTGATCCGCCGATCGCCGAAGATAACGGCGGTCCGCATCGGTACGCAGCTTCGAGCGTTTGTCGATCCGGATCTTGAAATCAGCGAACGCGCGCCGCGCAGGTATGTCGCTACCCGCCGGCGCGAGATCGTTGGTAGAGAAGCGTTCGTCCGGGCGCTCTATTTTCCAGGGGATCAGATGCAGTTTGACTTCACGCCCGTCAAACTCGTCGTCGCCGGCGTGCTCACGGTTGTTCACCTATTCGTCGCCCGCCTCAGCTATAGCGGTCGGATCTTCGCACGTGTTTCGTTGCGTGAGGATCAGGTCGCCCTTTTCGGCGGCATCTTGGGTGCCGTCGTGCACTTCGGGGGCGTTCCCAGGGTCGGCGTGTTCGACAACGCCAGGACGGCGGTCACGCGCATCTTGCGTGGCCGCAACCGCCAAGAGAACGAAGCCTTTCGCGCTTTCTGCGGCGGGCTCGCGCTCGAAGTGGAGTTCGCGGCGCCTGCAAGAGGCAACCAAAAGGGCGGCGTCGAGGGCGCCAACGGGTTCGTCGAAGATAACATGTTTCGCCCAATTCCCGAATGCGAGAACCTCGAGGAGTTCAACCTCGCGCTCGAACAGTTCTGCCGGGCCGATGAGGCGCGGCGGTCGTCGGTGCATCGCGAAACCATCGGCGAGCGGTTCGCCCGCGAACGAGCCAGCCTGCGACCGCTGCCAGCATCACTCCCGGCCGCCTGCGTTCGACGGATTGCTCACATCAACAAGTTTGCTGAAGCGATTTGCGATACCAACCGCTACTCGGTGCCAACCCAAAGGGCACATCGCGATGCGGTGCTCGAACTCTTCGAGGAGCGAGTTCGCGTCGTTGTCGGTGACCAGGTTGTCGCCGAGCATAAACGCTGTACTGGCAAGCACCAAACGATGCTCGACGTCCGTCATGCCATCGAGCTGCTGGCCTATAAGCATCGCAGCATCGAACGCGCCGAGATATTTCTACCCGGCGAACGGACCAAGTTGCCCGACCGCGAGCGCTTGGAGTGGCACGTCATGACGAAGTTCAAAGGTTAAAGTGCTTCGCGAAGCATACATCCGGCGCTACGCATCGAGCCGCTCGTTCGAACGCGGTCGCGATTATTTGCGCAGCGGTGCCGTTAGTCTTCTCGCGAACGACGCGAGGCAAATCAAAGGCGAGGTCCAGGGCAGCGGATCGGAACCCTACGGCGTTGACGCGGTGTACGACGAAAGCGGCGATTTATTGGCCCGCTGCGATTGCCCATACGATCGCGGCGGTTGGTGCAAGCACATCGTCGCCGTGCTGCTGGCGGCTTGCGCCGGCGGCGAGTCACGAGCGCTTAAAGAACGCCCGCTCGCGGAGCAAGTCGCCGACCTCGCTGATTTTGAACGCGAAGCGCTCTTGGCCGACGCGTGTCGGCAGGTGCCGGAGTTCGTCGCCTTCGCCCAGCGCTGGCTGGGTGCCGCGCCAGCCGACAGCACACGCGAACCCGCTCGACGTGAGATGCTTGCCCTGGCGCACACGCTTGATCTCTCGTCGGGAAGCGCGCCCGACTCAAGCCTTGAGCGCCTGCTGGACCGCGCGCTTTGTGCGCTCGACGACGGCCGCATCAGCGAAGCCGTTGCCGACCTGGCAAAAGCGACCGAACGTTCGGCCCGAGAATACGAGACGATCGATGATGACGGCGACTTCGGCGAGTTCATACTGTCGCTAGGACGCGCTTGGATCGACGCCTCCATCATGTTCGACGGTCCGGATGGGAAGCGGCGTGCTTTGGCAACGCGCCTCGGCGCGTGGAGCGACCGTTTCGACGATTACGGCGTTGGCGATCCGTTCGCGGTCGCCGTGGTCGTCTTGGAAGAATCGGTCGAGGCCGCGAGCAGGTTTTTCTCTTTCCAGGCCGAGCGGCCCGACGAGTTACAGCGCGCGCAGCTGCGCGTAATGGCCCGGTACGGGCAAGTCGAAGAATATCTAGCACTTGCTCGAAAGACAGGTGCGAGCGGGCCGTACCTCAAGATGCTCCTGTGCACGGGCGACATCGAGCGCGCTGTTAGCGAAGCGCGCAAATGCCTGAGAAGCCCCAGCGAAGCGCTCCAGTTCGGCAGGCTGCTGGAGGAAGCACGACCCGAGGATGCGCTCGGGATCGGCGAGTTGGCCCTGAACATGCGGGGCGAGCGTTACGGCGATTTAGCGTTTTGGGTGCGCGATCTCGCGCTGGAGCGAGGGAAGCGCACGTTGGCGCTACGTGCAGCCAAAGCTGCAGTGCTCGATTACCCAACGCTCGATGGTTATCGCGCACTCAAGAGCATCGCCGGCGCGCAGTGGAAGCGAATGCGTGCTGAGGTTCTTGCTTCGGTGAAAGCGTCGGAGCACGCGGAGGATGCGCTGCTCATCCTGATCGACGAAGGCCTCGTCGCCGAGGCGATCGGCAAACTGGAGCAGCCGCACGTTTTCGTTTCCTACGAGACCCTCGACGCCGTCGTGCGAGCGGCAATTCCCGTCGATTCGGAGTGGGCCATACGGACGGCTCGGGACCAAGCCGAGCAAATCATGAATCCGGGAGAGTCCAAATATTACCATCACGCGGGGCGCTGGCTCACGCATGTGCGCGCCGCGTATCAAGCCTCAGACCGCGATGAGGAGTGGCGGCGCTATCGCAGGCGGCTGCTTTTGCAGCACAAGCGAAGGTACAAGCTGGTGGCAGTCGTGAAAAGCCTTTAGGAGCCGGTTGTCCTCATGCGGTGAGGCTGGAGTTGGGTTGCGGCGTGACGAAGGCTAAAAGAGATGCCGCTCGTTCTGATGCAGCGCGCCTGGCGGGACGATCCGAAGTACAAAGATACAGAGTTCGTCGTTTATCACTATCCGCAGCAGTACTTCGATCAGATCCACGGCGGCGAGAAGTTCGTTTACTACCGGCCGGCCAGAGATGCCAAGGCCGGCGAGGCGAGCGCGTATTTCGGATGCGGTGAGCTTGGGGATTGGTGGACCGACCCGAGTGACCCAACCCACCGATTTGTCGGGATCCGAAGGCCGATTCGATTTGCGAATCCCGTACCACACGCCGATCGGCATGATCGGATGTACGAATCGACTTTCACGAGCCGAAACGCGTTTCAAGGCCGGTCCGTTCGTTACGTCGACGATCTCGACTACCATCGGATTCTCGACGCTGCCGGCCTGACGGGCGCAGTGTGGCGGGAAGCTCCGACGGTTGATGACGTCCTCAGCGGCTTGGTCGTTCCGGGTCTCACTGTGGAGCCTCCGCGCGACGCCTTCCGGCCGCTGACTGTTGTTCCGGACGGCACGGGCTACCGGCCCACGGGGAAAACCATCGACGTCTTTGAGTCTGCGGCGCTTCAAGAACGCGCGCGCGGCGATCATCAAGACACGCTCAAGCTGCTTAAGACTATGGTAGAGGCACGCAATGGGCAGTGCTTGTTCAACAACAATGTCGATCTACTTGCGTCGTTCGCCTCTCAAAGGTTGCTGGTGGAAGCGAAGAGCTTGACGGTGCAAAGCGCGGCCGTCGATCGCATGCGGTACGGCATGGGGCAGCTCTTCGATTACGGTGTTCGGTATCGCGCCGAGATCGGACGGGCGCAGCCGGTGCTGGCCTTCGGCGCGATTCCTTCGAGCGAGGTCGGGTGGATTTCGACAATCCTTCAGGAGAACGGCGTGGCCTTCATCGCGCGCCAACGCGAATCGCTCCTGCCGATGAACGACGCGGCCCGAGAGCTGCCCATCTTCTAGCTAACGGCTTCCCGTAACAGCGCCTCGCCATTTCTTGATGGAAAAATAATAGAAAGTGAAAAGAAGAAGCGCCGCGAGGGTTGCGACCCAATAGATCCATGTGTACGTGGGATGAGTTTTCGGCGCGTGCACAATGCCACGGAACATAAGCTTCACGACTTCGTAGCAGATTAAACCAAAATAGACTCCGTTCAGCGTTACAAAAGTCAGTGCGAGCAACGACATGATACCCATCTGATCGCTGTCGCGCGGTTTCTCGGGATCGAAGGGCAGATTGCCCATGGGCACGTGGTTTGTCGCGAGAAGGCTACGGTAGTAATTCAGGCTGCGCGCATAATAGTTTACGAGCAGCCGGTTGTGCACCAATATCATGTAGCCTACGGTCCCGAGCAGACCGGTGAAGAGCAGCGCGATCATGAACGGCGCCGACCTGAGAAGGGCAGGCAGGTCCACGGATTTCTGCTGGATGAGTGCTCCGGCGGCTAGCCAGGGTATCGTCTCTATGGCGATAACGATCTGTAACGCGAAGTTGAAGCTCGTCACCGCGCCCGCATGTTGTGCGTGCAAGCCGGCGAAGTCCGACTCTATGAGCCCAACGCACTGATCTGTATCCAGCGGATAAGGAAGTGCGGAGCCTGAGTCAAGTTTGGATTCTGTCAAATGCTTCCTTGACCTGGGATTCCAGGTAGCCGTCGAAGCTCAAACGCTTTACCGCGCGCGGGTAGAAGGAGTTCCCCATCCGGGAGATTTCGCTCAAGCATTCATTCGAGAGCCGAAGGTGCGTCTTATGACTCGCCATCAAGGCCCTTGCGTACTCGTCCATCCGTAGCGAGTCGACCGGGTGTAAGCCATCGCGATGGATCGTTCCGCCCAAGAACGCGCGGCGGCAGTCGACATCATTGACGCTTTGGTCGTGAAGCCCGACCGCAATCCGATCGACATTCAGGTCAACGCCAGCTAAGAACGACTCGATCGTTGGCTGCAGCCCATACGCTTTTATCCAAACCGTGTCTCGGAGCTGCCATATGTCGATCGAAATGTCGCTGCCGAGAGGGGTCCACTTAAATCCCCCAAGGGGCGTCCGTGAAACGGCTCCCGTGACGCGTTGCATTAGTGGCTCCAGCACATCAGTATCGATAACGATGTCCACGTCTTTTGGGGAGTGAACCATGCCGGTGAAGTTCGAGAACACTACGTCCCTTGGAAGCCCTCCGACGATGTAGGTTGGCGTCGTCGAGGGGAGGCCGCTCAGTAGTTTGAACAACGCGTGATCTATGCCCAAACGACGCAGCGCTGCCAACGTTCCCTCAAATGTTTGGCTCGTCACCCTTTCCTCATTTAAGTGCCCCAACAGTGCCACCTCCTGGCCAAGCCTTCCCGACACGCCCTCATCCTACGCGCCTGCCGGGCTTAGCACAATACTGGACGCCATTGCACTATTCGATCGTCTTGCGGGATATCCAGATCAAGAGACGGCGCGGACTCAGCCGAGGACCCAATGCGACGAGGTTGTTAAACAAGCCTGGAATCACGAGATCGCGGCCCCGCAGCATGCCGCGGTAGCCGGCGTGCGCAACCGACGCCGCATTGGCGACGGGTAGCCGTTTGAAAAGACGCGTCGTATTCGCGTGGGCGCGGTCGGCGAAACCGGTTGCCGTGGCTCCGGGGCAGAGGCAGGTCACGGTGACGCCGGTGCCGCGAAGTTCCTCGGCGATCGCTTGCGAGAGCGAGAGCACGTACGCCTTGCACGCGTAGTAGACGGCCATGAACGGACCGGGAAGAAAAGCCGCAGTCGAGGCGACGTTCAGCACTCGGCCCGCTCCGCGTGCGCGCATTGCGGGCAGATAGGCGCGCGTGAGCTCGGTGAGCGTCAAGACGTCGAGCAGCACCTCTTCGCGGATTCGTTCCTCAGGGATCTCGTCGAAGCGCCCGTTCGTCGCAAAGCCGGCGTTGTTGATCAGGACGTCGCACTCCGGCACGCGCGCGAATACCTCTGCCGCCGCGCCCGGTTGGCTCAGATCGAGCGCCAGCGTCTCGACGTTCACGCCGTAGCGGCTTCGCAGATCGGCGGCGATCGCATCGAGCTTGTCGGCCGAACGCGCGATAATCACGAGGTCGTGCTTATCCGCCGCGAGCAGCTTCGCAAACTCGAGCCCGAGGCCGCCGGAAGCCCCCGTGACGATGGCGCGGCTCACGTGCTGCGCGTCCGGCCGAAGAGCAACCCATCGCAGACCACGCCGGTGCGATCGAGGTATAGCTGCGGCGACCTCCCCTCAAGCGTGAAGCCGCATTTCTCCAGCACTCTTGCCGAGGCGGCGTTCGGCGCAAAGACGGTAGCTTCGAGGCGGCGCATGTCGCCGCTTTGCAGGGCGAAATCCGAGAGCATGCGCGCCGCTTCGGTGGCGATGCCGCGTCCCCAGTACGCTCGGCCGAGCCAATAGCCGAAGATCGCCGTGCCCGTGCGCTCCCCGCCGCGTGCTTCGACGCCGATGCCGCCGGCGATGATGCCGTCGACCTCGATCGCGAGTATTTGCCCGCGCGGGTCGGCCATACCGATCGCGATCCACTCTTCGGCGTCCCGCAGCGTGTAGGGATGCGGGAAGCGTCGCGTCATCCAGCGGACGACCTCGAAATCGTCCGCGACGGCACAGATCGCGCCTGCGTCATCGCTGCGGTACGGGCGCAGACGGCAGAGTTTTCCGGTCACGCTGAGTTCGTGACTACCATGCGAAAGCGGGCGGCACCGCTCATCATGCGCTCGTAGGCTTCGGCCGCGCGCTCGAGCGGCATCGTTTCGATCATCGCGCGCACGCCGGTCTGCACGCTGAAGCGCATCGCGTCCTCGGAGTCGGTGCAGGTTCCCGACGGCCACGCTTTGATCGAGTTGCGCTTGCCGATCATCGCGGCAGTATCCACCGGCAGCGGTTCCGGCGACGCGCCGACGATGAGTAACTGCCCGTCGACGCCTAGGCCACTCAGCACGGGTTCCATCGCCGCGGCCGCGGTGATCGTCGAGAGCACGAGCTTCGCGCCGCCGAGTCGCTCCAGCTCCGCGCCTACGTCGCTCGCGCGGCTGTCAATGTAGTCGACGGCTCCCAGCTTGCGCGCTAGCTCCTCTTTATCCCGGCCGCGCGCAATCGCGATGGTGCGAAAACCCATCTTCGCGGCGTACTGCACGGCGAGGTGGCCGAGGCCGCCGACGCCCAGAATCGCGACCATATCCCCCGCCCGCGCCTCGCTGTGACGCAACGCGTTGAACGTGGTGATGCCGGCGCACATCAGCGGTGCGGCCTCCGCTGCCGTCAGCTCGTCGGGAATGCGAGCGAGCGCGACGGCCGGCGCGATGACGTACTGCGCGTACCCGCCGTCGTACGCCATCCCGGGAATCTGCAGATTGCGGCACGTGAGGAAGTCGCCGCGCCGGCAGCGGTCGCAGGTGCCGTCGTGGCCGCCATGCCAGCCGATTCCCACGCGCTCGCCGATCGTCCAGTCGCTCGTCTGCGGTCCGAGCGCCTCGATCGTGCCGGCGATCTCGTGCCCCGGCGCGCGCGGATAGGTAATGCCGGGCCATAGGTTGTTCAGCGTTAGGAAATCGCTGTGGCAGATGCCGCACGCCTCAACCTTGACGCGCACTTGCCCTGCGCCGGGCTCGGGGATTGGAAGCTCGCGCAACTCTAAGCGGTGATCCGTCGCCGACGGCACCACCGCGGCCTTCATCGTCTGCGTACTCATGGTTCTCGCTTGAACACCGGCACGCCGGCGATGGTGCCGCCCTTCGACTGCGCTCAGGGTGACAGCGGCGTGATAGTATGGCGTGAAGCCATGGTTCAGCACGAGATCGTCCTGCCGTACACCGAGCCTGAAA
>Ga0209167_10001963_pt1 | contig 11525 bp, 9 predicted proteins | sample Coa_R1_9_FD_187154 | JGI IMG/M metagenome (GOLD analysis project Ga0209167, IMG submission 187154) | Surface soil microbial communities from Centralia Pennsylvania, which are recovering from an underground coalmine fire - Coalmine... | ecosystem: Environmental > Terrestrial > Soil > Unclassified...
CACCTGGTGCGCGATCCGCGGGACGTCGCGGTTTCGAATTATCACTGGGAGATGAAGGTGCGGTCGGTGCGCGAAGGATATTCCATTGAAGACTTTGTGCCGCGATGGATGGACTCGCAGTTCTGGCCGCGCATTGGGTCGTGGGGAGATCACGTGGCCAGTTGGCTGAGCACTCGGCAAGGGCAGGAAGGTTTTCTGCTGCTGCGCTACGAAGATTTGAAACGAGACTCGGAGGGAGAGTTGACGAGAGTGGCGACGCTTCTGCGCATCGAGGCGGCACGCGAACGGTTGACTCAAGCCGTGGAGCTGAGTTCCGCCGACCAGATGCGCAAACTGGAACGCGCAGAGAGTACGAAGTGGGTTGCTACGACGCGGACGCGGCAGGACAAGCCGTTTGTGCGCGATGCAATTGCCGGTGGTTGGAAGACTGTGCTGCCGGAGAAGACGGTGGCGTGCATCGAGACGCGCTGGGGACATCTGATGCAGAAGCTTGGATACGAACTGGCGACGCCGGGGCTGAGCGCCAGCTTGGATATTTCCGACGCGCGGAGATAGCTTTCCGAGATTAGAAGTTGCGCGGCAGGCCGTCGCCGTCGGCGCGGGTGAAGTGCATGCGACGTTGTTTCTGTTCAAAGGGCTGCAGAAGTGCGCTCAGGTTTTTCGACGCGGCGAAAATGAAGTTCGAGTTCGCTTGCAGAAATCCACAGTTCTGCAGGGCGCGGCCCCACTGTTGGTGGCTTTGATTGGAGACGATCAAGTCCATCCCGGCTTGTTCCAGGGTCTCAGATGCAGCGCGGATGACTGGCAGGGTGTCCTCGGACGCGGGCCAGCAGTCGACGATTGAGCCTACGTGCAGAGAGCCATACTTTTCGTCGGGACGACGTTCTCCTACAACTGCCCATCCGATGTCTTGGCCATTCCTGCGGATTCGCAGACGCGTCAAATGCGCTTCGCTGGCGGGATAGAGCAAGCGCAAGGCTGTGCAGTCGCGCACCGCGGTCATGGCGTAAGAACTCCTACCGCGCTGCCAAAGCGGATCAATCCAATCAGAAAATTCGGAGACGTGTTCCAGGGTGAAAGGTTCAACGCGGGGGGCGCGGAATCTGCGTAGACCTTGAAGCGCGCTGACTCCGGCCCAGCCTGCGCCAGTAAATGCTGCAACGTCCATTAATAGTCTGCGGCCGGCGGAACCGCGCAGGGCTTGCATTTGGCGCAGGAACCGAGATGGCCTCAGGACTTTGAAATAAAAGGGAACAGCGCAGTGAGCCCAGCCCAGAGTCATCAACATTCTTGGCAGCGGCCGAGCATAGCCACCCATGCCGAGGCAATAAAGCAGCGGCGAGCGCCGCATCGCGTCTTGCAGCAGAAGAGTGCCGACGACGCCGTAGGACTTATTGACGATCCCTTCCGAGAGCGGGTGATGGAGGTAGGTGACACGGCGCGTGGAGCCGTCGGCGAATGAGAAATTCTGATGCTTGAGGGCGTAGCCGCCGCGCACGACGCCATTGTCGGTGGCAAGAAAATATTCCTGATAGAGGTCAGTGCTCTGAGCGGGCGGCAACCAGCGCGGTTCCGCATGGCGAAAGAAGACCAGGTCTGGCGCGGCGCCCGCCGCTTTCAGTCGCTGGTTGAATTCCTGAACCGCCGGCTCGTGTTCCCTGCGATATGGCTGGATGACGATGGGCATAGCGAAGGGTTTGGCCGGCCAAGCACTGCACTGAGATCTGTAACTACGGTGTTTTTTGTGGAGCGCTATTTTAATTCGACCACGAAGACATCCGTACGATACCACTTGCCGTCAGGCATCTTGCCCAACTGATCTTCCCAATCGGAGGTGAACATGAAAAAGCGGCCGTCCTGGGAGACGTTTCCCCGGGGCTGCGACCAGAAACCATTTCTGGCGGTGCTGTAAGTATGCGCGAAACGCCATATTGTGGAGGCCTTGCCGTCAGTCTCTGCACAATCGATTTCGTTCTCCCACGGGCCGGTCACAAGCAGTGGAGTTCCCGGCGTATCGGGATTGGTCGGGCGGTAGGTCGAGAAACAGACCGGAGCCGAATCGTTCACATCCACGTTGCTCCAGGAATAATGCGAGTCGTACCAGAAATCTTTTGCCGGCTCGAGTCCGGTGATGATCGAAGGCGCATTCTCCAGGTGGTTCAGGGGCCGGATCCAGATATCCAAGGGATGACTCATGCCGGACGCGCCCACGATGTGCGAATAGCCGAGCACGTGATGCGCCCTGCAGCCCTTCGCGCAAGCGGTGACGTTCAGGGTGTCGACTTTCCAAACGACCCACGCGGCTCCAATGCCGGGACCACCGCCTCGAGTGACGTAGACGTATTTTCCGGACTTGGCCATGCGCGCGTTGTGAATAAGAAAACGATCGGGAGCGGAGATGGTTCCCTTCGCGCCCCACTGTCCGCCGACTTCGCCGGTCTGTGTGTTGTACCAGCGGCAGCCGAGGGAGCGGTCGTAGACGTAGACAATGTAATTCTTGTCCTGCATGGGACCGAGCGTGGTCATGAAGCGGTTATCGTCGGCGCTGACCGTGGGTGAACCGGCGGCGTCCGTCGACTGAAGCTTTACGCACTTGGAGGCGTTGTTGACGTTGGAAGCCTTTCCGCTCGAGACGTCGTATTGCTGAAAAATCGTGTCGCGGCGAACTACTCCGTAAAGAATGTTGGGTTGGGTGTAGCTGAACTGCGGCTCGCCGGTCCAAGGGAGATTCGGAGCGCTGGCCAGATGACTCTTCATGGTTTCCGGATCGAAGTTGTAGAGCAGGAATGAGCCGCCCGCAGTATCGACGTAGAACATGGTGGAATTCTTATTCCAGGAGTTCTGCTCTGAGGATGACGGCGTGAAAAGGGATCGCCCGGCTCCTCTGGGATCGGAGCGTGGGTCGGTCACGCGGGCGATGCGCGATCCGAAGCTGGGGTCCGTGATGATTGAACCTGCGGGACCGAGAGCGGGCGGCGTTTGCGGGTAGGCGACGATTTTGCGGTCGGTGCGGGCTGAGTAGTTTACGGGGCCGAACTGATTCTGCGCGGCGAGGACGAGTGCGCTCCCGCACAATACCGCGAGTAACCGCAAGGGGTATGTTACCACGTTTTCTTGCCAACGGAAGCGGAGCAGTCGACCGGCTGAAACCCGTCGAGATGCCCTCGATGGACAGCTGGGGGTGGCTGTCCCCACATACTGATCCGCGTGGTCCGTAAGGCTCAAGTCATCTCCGGTGAGTCGGAAAGTTCCAGCGCGGAAAGATTGGCGAAGCGGCCCACCGGAGTTCTGTGTTTGAGCCAAAGCTTGGCGGTTAGGAATCGCGGGTAGGCGCCGGCGAGGCACTTCAGGCGCAGGGTCTGATGGCGCTGACTGGCTGCGGTTGTCAATTCGTATCCACATTCTTGCAGACACGGACCAATGAGAGTTTCAAGTTCGGCAACTTCTGTGCTCGATAGTCTTTCTTTCCAGCGGTTGACAGGATACTCGTTTGATGCGGGTTCCTCGTCGAGGAATGAAGAGTTTGATTCGCGCAAGCTGCCTAAGCCCGTGGCTTGAATGCGATCATAATTTAGATCGTGTTCCAAGAATTGACTGAGCTTCGCCAGCGTGGGACAAGGTCGCGCGACCAGGTCTTCGTAGTGGGCCTCGAAGTAATCCGCGGGAATTTGTTGGCTGTGGTGCTTGCCCGCACGCGCCATCCACTGCCAGTACAACGCGGTTTCGAGCAGGCCGCGAGGCTGGCGGCTCCAGGGGAACGGGCGGAATCCGCCCATCTTCATGAGAGAGAGCGCCACGTCGCGTCCGTCGCGGATGATGTGCACGAACAGCGCGTCCGGTAGGTCAACCTTGATTCTGGCGACATGGAGAACATTGTCGGGATCGTATACCGCCCAGCGAGTCGCACTCTGCTTCGCAGCGATCTCGCCCATGATAATCCGCAGGAAATCGCCGCCCGTGCGGCCATGCTCCATCAGTTTGGAGGAAAGATCGGAAGCTTGTAGTCCGCTGCGTGCGAATCCTTTACTGCCGAGAAATGTATCGACAATCTTTCGACGACTCGCGGGATTTTCGGGATGGCCGAAGCGCGGGATGAGGATTTTGTAGATGGGGAGAAATCCGCGATAGACGGCAAAGCCTCCGGCCGACAGGAGCGTGTCGTAGAGCAGGTTGGTGCCGGAGCGGTGACAGCCCATGACGAACACGGGCCGTCGGCTGCGCTCGGTGGCCGCGTTGCGATGGGCCATCTATCCTCGGCTCCTCAGCAGAGTGTTTCGCATGCGATCGTACAGCGATCTGCCCAACAGGCGCCTGGCGGCGTCGCGAACGTTGCTTCGAGCGCGCAGCCGCGGCAACGCTTCGCCAGTGCAGATTTTCGCGAAATGAGAAACCGGCAGGCCGCGGAGGACGGCGACGCGTCCCAGCGCGAATACGTCGGTGTCGCGAGAGTTTGTGCGGATGCGGCTGGTTGCGACCGTCCGGAAACCGGCCGCCCGCGCCGCGTTTGCGACGCGATGGTTGTAGCCGCCGCCTGGACAGGAAAAGTTTTCGACCGGTTTGCCGATGACCTGCTCGAGTGTGGCCTTGGCGTCCGCGGTCTCCTGCTGCAGCGCGCGATCGTCCTGGTTGGCGAGGTAGGCATGAGTCATGGAGTGGCAACCGATCTCGAAACCTTGGCGGCTGAGTTCCTGTAACTGCGCGGGGGACAGTTTGCCGGGTTGTCCCAGCCATCCGGCGGTAACGTAGAAGGTTGCGTTGAAGCCGGCCTGCCGCAGAATGGGCGCGGCGGCTACCAGGTCGGTCTCACTGCCGTCATCGAAGGTGAGGGCGATGCACTTGTCGTGCGAGAATTCCAGAGCCTGACGAACGCAGGTGCCGGTGTATCCGGATTCTTTCAGGTGCCACATTTGGTCACGAAATTCCTGCTCGGCAACGGCGTAGCGCGCGTAACCTGGTGTGGGATCACACAACGGCCGGCCCGGAATCTCCAGTTCGTGATACATCAGAAAAACCATGGATGGCCCAGAGGTCATTTCGCGATCTCGGAGTGCCCAGGAACTGGGAGCAGACTGAAGATTACTCCAATTCCGTGTGGCTCCAGTTCGATTTCCTGCGCACATTCGCGACGCTTCAGGTCGTAGAGAGCGATGTGCGACGGTTTGTGACGAGAGGCCCCGTTGCGAATCCAGGCTACATTTTCAATGAATTTGGTGGGACGAACCCGGGTGAACCCCACCCACACCCAGCGTTCATCGAGCGGAAGCAGGCCGCGGCACCAGCCGAGGATCTGGCCGGATTGTCCGCTCATTTCATTTAAGTCGATGGTCTCTTCCACTTGCAGCGATTTTCTGTTGGCGATCACCACATGACCATTGACCGTGGTGAAATAGATCCTATCACCCACGACATAGCCGTCATGCGGACTTTGCACCGCGATATCGATGCGGGGGCCGGGCGTGGTGAGGCAGATAGCGTCGCGCTGCTGGAAGCGTGTGACCCAGACCTCCCCGTCGATTTCGAAGACGTGATTGGGATGCGAACGGTGCGGCTTGGTGGTAGGGACGAAACGGTAGTCCGTTTGCCGCGAGAATCGGGTCCAGATATCTTCTCCAATTGCACTCCACTCGCCCATGACTTCTCCGGTCGTCGTGATCTCGATCACCATGTCGAGGCCAGTAACTACGACGAGAAGCGTTCCTCGCTGCGAAGGGTAAACGTGATGCAGATCGTTGAAACACGGCAGGGAGAGGTACTGCACGACGCGAAAGGAGGGAAGTTCGTAGATCAGGACTTCGGTTGAGGTACAGGTATAGAGCAGGTTGCCGTTCAGCGTGGCCGACTTGAACTGAACGGCCGAAGAAATCCTGGGGCAGACTTCCGGCGGAGAAACGTATTCCACTTTGCTCTTGGATTGATTACTGGCGGGGTCGAGCTCGATCAGCAGCGCTTGCTCGCAGGCCTGCCACTCTTCCAACCGGCGGAACAGTGTGCTTCTCAGCCGGCCTCCGACCACATAGAAGCTGTTCCTCGGCGGCATGCTGGTGACAACCTTATCAGGAATGTCTGGCGGATTTCAGAATCGCGGGCTCGATGTGGCCGTCGACGGCCGCGAGAAGGTCATCGCGCAGATTGGGGCCAGAGGCCAGCAGGCCGGAGATTAGCGGATTTTTGTTATTGCAGCACAGCGGCGCGTGGTCAAGCGTGGCGACAAAACCTCCGGCGCTCAGCACCAGCGCTGCACCGGCGGCTACGTCCCACTCGTTCTTTGGAGTCAGAGTAAACGTCACGTCGGCGAGACCGGCGGCCACCAGAGCGAGTTTGTAGGCGACCGAACCCATCGCCTGGACTTTGAACGGGCCGCCTTCAAACTGTTTCCACTCGCCGCGTTTCACTTCGCTGCGGCTGGCCAGCACCAGTGCGCCGTCGAGGCTGGCGCGCTGGCTCGCGTGGGCGGGCTTGCCGTTGTAGAGCACGCCGCTGTCGATCGATCCCAGAAAAGTTTCTTGCGTGGCGGGATTGTAAATTCCACCCGCGACCGGCTTGCCATTTTCGATGAAACCGATAGAGACGCAGAACTCCGGCAAACCGAGAACGAACTCACGCGTGCCATCGAGTGGATCGACAATCCAGACTCGCTGCTTGTCGAGGCGGGAAGGATTGTCGGCGGTTTCCTCGGAGAGCCAGCCTTCGCCATCGCGGAGCAGGTTCTGGCGCAAGACGGCGTCGACGGCGCGATCGGCTTCGGTGACCGGATCGTGTCCGGCTTTGTACTCGGTTTCGACTGCACCCGGTGTAAAGCGGGCGAATACGTCGCGGGCTGCGTCCAATGCAGACTGGATGCGCTGCAGAATGTCGGCGTAAGAAGAAGTCATGTGCTCCCAAACAGTTTCAGAATCTTGCTCTCGCGGAATCAAGCCCACAACATGCGGGCTCCCGTGAGCAGCAGCAGGGCGCAGAGAAGTCGGCGCAGCCAGAGCATGGGAACGCGCGTGCTCAAGTGCGATCCCAGCAGTCCGCCGGGGATGGAGCCGATCAGCAGTGAAATCACCAGGCCGGAGTCGACATTGCCCAACCGGAAATGCAGCAGGCCGGTAACTCCGGTAAGAATGACGGCGTGCACGATGTCAGTGCCGACGTTCATTTTAGGCGGGAAGCTGTAGAACAGCAGGAGCATCATCATGATGATGCTGCCCGAACCTACCGAGGTCATACCCACCAGGAATCCAGCGACCAGGCCGATCACGGCCATACCCGCGAAACTCTTCATGGTGGGCGGGCGATTGGCGATCTTCTCTTCGATGTTTTTCTGGAACAGCAGCAGCAAAGGAATGACGATGAGCAACACGCCCACCGCCGACTTAATGAAATTGTTGACTCCATCCCCGTATAGGTGGCGGATGAACATGAGCAGCTTGACGCCGCCGAACGAGCCCGGAACGCTACCCACCGCAAGAGCAATCACGACCTTGCGCCGCACCGTCCCCTTCTTCAGATGCAGCAGGCCAGCGGGAATCTTGGTGAAGAAGTTGAAGAGCGCGTCGGAACCGACCGCTATGATCGGAGGCACTCTCAGGCCGAAGATCAGCACGGGGAGCAGCAAAACGCCGCCCCCCACGCCGGTAAGGCCGATGAGGACTCCGACGACGAAGCCAACCAGAATTTTGGTCGCTAGTATGGGCATAGTCGGTCCCTTATTTCGTTACAGCGTATTACGATCCAGCGCCGTTCACGCCAATGAAGCCTTCGCGCTCCAGGTGCAGAATGATTTCCTGGGCCGCTTCTTCGGGTGAAAGTTCGCCGGTGTTAATGGTGACTTCGGCATCCGCCGGAACTTCATAAGGATCGGAGATTCCGGTGAATTCCTTGAGTATGCCGGCGCGTGCCTTGGCGTACAGGCCTTTGCGATCCCGCTGCTCGCACACATCGACGGACGTGGCGATATGGACCAAGATGAAGCCTCCATAGGGCTCGATCATTTGGCGCACGTGTTTGCGGGTGGCGTCATAAGGCGCGATAGGCGCGCAAATGGCGATGCCGCCGTTCTTGGTGATCTCCGACGCGACATAGCCGATGCGGCGGATGTTGATATCGCGATGCTCCTTGGAGAATCCGAGTTCCGAAGAAAGATGCTTGCGCACCAGATCACCGTCAAGGATGGTTACCGGGCGTCCGCCGACTTCGAGAAACTTGGTGAGCAGGACGTTGGCGATGGTCGATTTGCCCGAGCCCGAGAGCCCGGTGAAGAAAATTGTCACACCCTGCTTGGCGCGTGGCGGAAAGCTGCGCCGCAGTTCGTGGACGACTTCGGGATAGGTGAACCAAGCCGGAATGTCGCGGCCTTCGTTCAGGCGGTCGCGTAATTCCGTGCCGGAAATGTTCAGGACTTTGTCTTCTTTTTTTACTTCGTCATCGGGAATGTAGCGGTCTTCGGCTTCGAGATAGACCATCATACTGAATGGCACCATGGTCACGCCGATGTCGGCTTCGTGCTTCTTGAAGACTTCCTGCGCCTCGTAGGGGCCGTAGAACGGCTTCTTGGTTTCAGGATCGGAGCCCGGACCGGCGTGATCGCGTCCGACAATGAGGTGCGTGCAACCGTGATTCTTGCGAATCAGCGCGTGCCAGATGGCCTCGCGTGGTCCGCCCATGCGCATGGCCAGGGGCAGAAGCGAGAGCTTCTGGGTTCCCTGCGGATATTTTGAACTCAGCAATTGGTAGCAGCGCACGCGGGTGTAGTAGTCGACGTCTCCCGGCTTCGTCATTCCGACGACAGGATGAATCAAAAGGTTGGCTTCAACTTGTTTGGCCGCGCGGAAAGTTAGTTCCACGTGAGCGCGGTGCATTGGATTGCGCGTCTGGAAAGCAACCACGCGACGCCAGCCCAGGCGGGCGAACTCGGCGCGTAGCTCCGCGGGAGTGAAGCGCAGAGTGCGGAAGTCATAATGCGATGGACCTTGAAGCCCTTCGATGCGTCCGCCGACGTACCACGGGTTCGAAATGTTCATGGCATAGTTGGCGCCGGGATGAGCTTTGCTGGTGGTGCCAAATACGGCTTTGGCTTCGGCGGCGCGATCAGCCTGCCAGACTTCTTCGACGTGCAGCACGGCGAGCATGACGCCCTCGGCGTCGCGCAGCGCAACTTTGCTGCTGCCGGGCGTGAGCTTCTTCGCAAACTCTTCGGTCACGTCGAGCGTGATCGGCATGGGCCAGAGAACTCCGCTGGCCAGGCGCATGTTGTGACAGACGCCTTCGTAGTCGGCCTTGGTCATAAAGCCTCGCAGAGGCGAAAAGCCTCCGCTCATGAGGAGCTCGAGATCGCAAACTTGACGCGCAGTCAGGTCCCAGGATGGCCACTCGCGCGAGTGGGCTTTCAGTTCCGCGGCTTTCTCTGGTGCTACCAGAAGATTGATGAGTTCGCCGCCGTGCGGAGCAATCAGGTGACTAGTCGAAGCAGACAATTGCTTGAACCTCCAAGGTTCGTTCTTTGTGGATGAGTTGCATTCAGATGACAGTTCTTAATTCAGTTATTTCGCTGAAGAAATCAACGCTGATTTCCAGACCGCGATTGGGGGGATACATGTGCCAGACCCGCAACTTGGTTGCGGGTCCGAGGACCGCTGATTAAATCTAATTTACACCATAATCGGCAGAACCTTTATCCCACGCAAGTGCCATGCCGGAGCGGGCTTACGTCATTGTACTGTAAATTGATAAGGATAAAGGCCAAACTTTAAATTCTCGGCCGTGGGCGAGACCTTGGTGTGATCGGTGTGCAAACGATTGCGCAGAGAGAGGATTAATTTCTCCGTGCATTTCTTGAGTTATTGCAATTTCTTGCACCGATTGGGCAGCCTGACAATCTCGTTTTAGCGGTCACCAGCCGGGGTAAAATAGCGGATCACCCTTCCCTTGAGTTGCACGCCAGCGGGTTCGTGGGTGAGCACAAACCACAGGACGCCAGCGCCGTACACGATCCAGCCCACCAGAAGATTGAGGACCAGTTGAGGGTAACGGTGCGCGTAGAACGATCGCTGGACGAAGCTCAGTGTGACCGCCATGGGGAGGCTAAAGAGCGCTGGATAGAAGTAGGCTTCCGGAATGAATTTTCGCAGCGGAACTTCAAGGTGCCGGCACATGTGGCGCGGCAGGAAGAATATTGCCGTGCACAACAGAGGAATCGCGGTGCCGATGGCGTCGCCGATGATTCCCAGAGGGCGCACCAGGACGATACTCAGGATGACATTGGCTACACCTTCCATCAGGACGACGACCGCCAGCGATCGGTGCTGGCTCATCCCGAACAGGATGCGGTTCGAGACTGTCTGCGCGTTGTAGAGTGTAGTTGGAATCAAAAGAATGAGCAGGATGATGTAACTGGAAACGTAGCGAGGCCCCATCCAGGCTTCGATCACCGACTTGCCCATCACGATCAGGGAAACACAGATGGGAAACATTATGAAGGCGCAGGCCCGGTTCCCGGCAATAAATATCCGGCGCAGGCGGTGGTAATCGCCGGCGGCATGAAACTGGCTCGACATGGGAGTGAAAATCTGCCCCAGGCTGCTGACCACTTCTCCCGCATAGTCGACCAGGCGCGCTCCGATGGAAAAATGGGTGATGGCGGCAGCGGAAAGAAAACTGCCGATGATGACCGCATCCGTTTTGAACCGCAGACGCGTGGCCACGATGATCATCAGAGTGATGGATCCATAGCTCGCGACCTGGCGGAAGGATTCCCGGTCGACGTATCTCCATCCGTACGGAATGGCGAGGATGCGCTGTGCCATTCCCGCGCGGACCGCGGACGTGATCAAGGGCAAGGACACGGTAATCGTTGCCACCGTCAGCAGGCCGTAACCGCGGCGCAGAGCGAGCACAATCAACGTGGCGCGCACCATGAGCGAGACCATGTTGGTCCAGTTCAGAAGATCGAAGCGCTGCAGGCCTTCGAGGATGCCGCCGGAAATTCCCAGAGGAAAACCCAGAGCGAGAGACGATCCCACGACGAGAAACAGGATGCGAGCGTCGCGCAGAAACGCAGGCGGGACATGGAAGAGGCGATCGACGTAGAGCGTCCCGAGCGCAGTCGGTACCAGCAGGATGACGCCCATGCAACTGTAGGTGAACAGGCTGGTGTTGATGAGCCGCGCGAGTTGGTCTTTGTCTCCCGTAACCTGGAATTTGGATACATAGCGAATAAGAGAGGACCGGATGCCGAAGTCGAAAATGCCGTAGTAGCCGGTCAGGGAAAAAATAAGTACCCACAACCCGAATGCGTCGTCGCCCAGGTGATGCAGAATGAACGGCGAGAGGAAGAAGCCGACGGCAATGTTCAACGCCAGGCCGGCCCAACTTGAAGTCACGTTCTTGAGGGCGCGGGCGATCAGGCTCATGGCAGTTACAGATTAGCGTAAGTACAGAGGACGCTGGGGACGCGGAGGAAGAGTAACCACAGGGAACACGGGGCACACAGAGGAAAACGGATTCACCCTGTGAAACTCTGTGTCCTCTGTGGTTGAGTGACT
>Ga0209167_10001964_pt1 | contig 11518 bp, 11 predicted proteins | sample Coa_R1_9_FD_187154 | JGI IMG/M metagenome (GOLD analysis project Ga0209167, IMG submission 187154) | Surface soil microbial communities from Centralia Pennsylvania, which are recovering from an underground coalmine fire - Coalmine... | ecosystem: Environmental > Terrestrial > Soil >...
TGATGGGGCTGCCGCTGGCTCGCGTCTGGGGGATGCTTGGCCAACTGGCAGTGGGCGATGGGCCGAAAGCATGGTCGGGAAAATGCCCGCGCTCCACAAAACGGAGCATGCGGCACCCGACGGGTCGAGTTGCTGGCGGAGAATGATTCGATGACAAGCAGCCTTGCGGCCTAGGGGTTTTGCTTCCCCCGCGCGCGCATCAGTAACAGGCTTCGCTGCGCGAATGGCGCGTAGACCAGGGCGGCAGTGGCGCCAAGCGCCAGCCCGATTCCGATGTGTCGTGCAATCAGAAACGGAGCCAGCGCCCAAAGCTCGTCGAGCAGCAACACGTAAGGAAACAGCTTGAGGAAATTCTCGGCCAGTCGCCGATAGTGGAACGCGCACGCCGACAACAAATACAGCCGCAGCGGAACTCCCGCAACCGCCGTCAGGACAATCAAGACGAAGGCCGCGCGGGCGTGGTGCGTGAGGTTCGCCAGGATCGTTTGCAGCTGAGGAAAATTCGCGAGCGCCGTAACGTAGAAGGCCAGATACATCACCTGTAGAGCGACGAACAGCCCTCGCGTGATCGCGCGGGAGGCTTCTGGCAGATCCTCGGGATGACTCAGCAAACTTTTCGAGCGCCCGCTGGGAATCGCGGAGCCCTCGCCGGTCCCGCTTTGCGGTTCCGCTGATTGCGACTCGCCGACGAGCCCGACTCGGCCGCCGCCTCCGCCCCCATCCCGCACCTCAACGGGCGCCACGAAACGATATCCCACCCGCGGCAGAGTCTGGATGAACCGCGAGTTCGACGCCGAATCGCCGAACGCGCCGCGCAGCTTGTTGACCGCCGTGTTCACACCATGGTCGAAATCCACAAACGTGTTCGCGGCCCAAATCTTGTCTCTCAGTTCGTCGCGGGTAATCACTTCGGTGGGACGTTCGAGCAGAAGCAGCAGGACCTGGAGCGGCTGCGCCTGCAAGCGTGACTGCGGCTTCCCATTCTTGCGCAACTCGCCTGTTTCGGCGGTCAGTTCGTAGATTCCGATCCGAAACACGCGCGTATCCCGCGCAACGTCGGTCATTGGGTCCGCCTCAGCCTCTGGCGAGACATTCTAATCCGGGCGATCTCTTTTCGTAACTCTCGTTTGGACGGCAGCTTACGGGATGAGAACGGTTTGCGGCGCGTTTGATCTGCTGTGCATTGAGTCGAATCGTTGTTTCGCGTATTTCGATCGCGGACGGGAGACCAGCCAGATGAAACGCCGCGCCAAACTCGTTCTCGCTGCACTGACGACAGCAGTTTTCGCCGCGCAGTTCCCCTGCGGGGCAACTGCGGCGCGGCCTTCGACCGCCGCAACTCGCGCCTACAACAATTATCTCCGCCTTGCCGAATCGCGCATGGCAGAAGACTACCGCGCCGGGGGCGCGTTTATCCCGGAGGAACTGCTGTCCGAGCCCAACGCCGGGACCGACCTGAGCGCTGGCCAGGTTCTCATACGTTGCGTGGCGGGATGCGATTCGAGCAGTGCAGCCGTTCCTGACGGCCTGATCCATGACTGGCTCGGCGTGGTCTTCATTCCCGGCGTTTCCCTGCCGGAAACACTCGCTTTCGTTCAGGACTACGACCACGCGGCAGATCACTACGCGCCGAATGTGACCCAGTCGCGTCTGCTTTCCCGCTCCGACGAGTCGTTCCGCGTGTTTTTGCAATTGAAGCAGACAGAACTGCTGACCATCCTCTTCGACACGGAGTATGACGTTCGCTACGTGCGGCTCGACGATTCGCGGGTCTACAGCGTTTCGCATAGCACGCGCATTGCACAGCTCGCTCAGGGTTCGCAGGACCGCGAATTGCCTCCAGCAGAGAACGACGGTTTTCTCTGGCGGCTCGACAGCTACTGGCGATTCGAACAGGTTTCCGGCGGCGTCTACATCCAGTGCCGCGCGATCTCGCTGAGCCGCGACATTCCTCGCGGCCTTGCCTGGATCGTTGCCCCGTTCATCAAAGACATTCCGCGAAAATCGTTGCAATTCACTCTAACCGCTACTCGCGCGGCCCTGTTGCCCGATTCGCCTGCGGCCGTTCCAAGCTCCGGCAGTTCCGAACACAACGAATAAGGAGAACAACGATGGGTCTCACTTCACTTCCGCTCGAACGCGCTATCGCTGGACAGAAGCCGTCGTCGTCCGGTGGCGCGATCGCTACAAGCCAGCAATCGGCTTTTCGCAACGCCGAACGCGTCCAGGAAAGCATAACCGCGCGCGTGGAGCGGAAAACGCTACTCTGGATTGCCGCACGCCTGCCGTTGTGGGTCACCTCCGACCAACTCACGTGCCACGGGCTGGGAGCGATGTTTTTCGGCTGGGCCAGCTATCTTCTCGCGCGCTGGTACCGTTCGGGATTTCTGCTCGCCACGGTGGCGCTAGCTCTCAATTGGTTTGGCGACAGCCTGGACGGCACGCTTGCGCGCGTGCGCGATCAGCAGCGCCCACGCTACGGTTTTTATGTGGACCACGTGATCGATTCGATCGGCGCCGTCCTGCTGATGAGCGGCCTCGCGCTTTCAGGCTGCCTCGATTGGCGAATCGCCGCGGCGATGCTCGTGGGCTTCCTCCTGCTCTCGATCGAAAGCTATCTGGCCAGTTACACGCTGGGCGTTTTCCACATGTCGTTCTGGAAATTTGGCCCAACGGAAATTCGCATCCTGCTCGCGGCCGGAAACGTCGCGCTGTGGGTCAATCCTCAAGCGATGGTTTTAGGCCGCTTTCGCCTGTTGGATTTTGGCGGAATCGTAGCCAGCGCCCTGATGCTTGCGATGTTCCTCGCCTCCGCGATTAAGCACACGCAACAGCTCCATCGCCAGGAACGACTTCCAAAACGGCGCGAGTGAGACGGCTGGCCTGCTGATTCGATCATCCAGCAGCCACAAAAAGCAGAAGCGGCGGCCCAGTGGGCCGCCGCTTCAAACACTTGTCGATGCTGTGCTTCGATCTCTTGTGTCCCCCGCGCCTACTTCTTCGGTTCGGCTGGCGTGGCCGCAGGGGGATTCTGCGCGGGCGTGCTGGGGGGCGGATTCGTTGGAGGTTGATCGCGCATTCCTTCCTTGAATTCACGGATTCCCTGTCCCATGCCGCGCATGAGTTCCGGCAGCTTGCGACCTCCAAAAAGGACGAGCACGATGAGCAGGATGATTAGAAGATGCATAGGACTTAAAGCTTCCATACCGTACCTCCAATAACGCAACTACATGCTACATCCGCGCTCGGCAGCTGCGCTCCTAAATTTTCTTTTCAACTTACAGTATAACACGCTGATCACCGGTGCGCCGTGTTACGTGCTCCCGGTCGAGGTACTCGAGCAGGGGGATCGCGTACTTGCGTGTGACGCCCGTAAGTTCTTTGAATGCAGGAACCGGCAGGCTTGCTCCCTTTTGCTTCTTGTAGCCCGCGACAAGTTCGCGCAGCTTCGCCACAGCCGTCCGGTGAAACGCCAGGTCTTCCGCGACTTTGATCAGCGCCTTTTCGCGCAGCAGAATCTGGAAAATCTTCTGCGCACGGGCACGCTCGACCGGCAATTTCTCGAGAACGGCGGAAAAACTGGGCACGGTGAGCCCGGCGGTCTCGAATTCGCGCTCGATGATGTCCTTGGCGCTCGCCTCCTCCGGCGTAAGCGCGATCTCGCGCCCCGCGCGTCGCACCAGGTCTCCCGAAATCACTGTCGCGCCCGCCCGCACGGCATCATCGAGCGCCACCGGGAACAAATCGGCGTCAGGATTGCCCACACGGCCACGCAGCTCCTGCTTGGGGACCCCGGCCAGCAGCGGATTCGCACCGTGGAACTCCTCGATTGACTTCCGAATCGCTGCCGCACATTCGCTCACCAGTTCGAACGCGGCGATTTTCAGGGGCTGATCAAGCAGAACGCGAACGCGTTTCTGTTCCGACAGCGCCTTCACCGCGGACCGAATCTCGACTTCCGTCCAGCCCGCCCGGGCAGTGATTTCCGCCATCGCGAGCGGACGCCGCAGCCTCGCCGCCAGAGCCGCCAGAATCTCTTCCTGGCTGCCGCGTTCCAACGTCTCCAGAAAAGGCGCGGTGGACGCATCGCTCCGCCGGTGCTTGGGCGCGTGCGCGTCGATCACGACACCGCCGCCAACGGTCACCACCGGCGAAAACTGCCGCAGGATGAAGCGGTCGCCGGGCAGCAGCAAGACTGCTTCGTCCAGGCGCAATTGCGCCAAAGCGGTCGCGCCGGGGGCAAGCGAGTCCTTCTCGAGCAGAACGGCGTCCGCGATCGTTTCCGCCGTGCCCTGGTGAAAGTGCAAGCGAGATCGAGTTTTCAGTGGCCGCGCCGAATCGAGCAGCGTGATCCGGGCGTCGACGCGCGTGGATGGCTCGAATACGCCCGCGGGCGCGAGCACCATTCCACGTCCAATTTCGCCGTGCTCCACTCCCGCCAGATTCACCGCCGTTCGCTGTCCAGCTACGGCGCGATCGACCGAGCGCCCTCCCGAATGGAGTCCGCGAACGCGCACGCGCCGACGCGCCGGATAAATCTCCGCTTCATCGCCCGCCCCAAGCGATCCCGAGATAAGCGTCCCGGTCGCCACCGTGCCAAAGCCCTTCATGGCGAATGACCGGTCGATCGGCAATCGAAAATGCCCCGCTTCATCCCTCGGCGCCCCGTGCCGCGCGACAGCCAGCAGCGCGTTTTTCAGCAGCTCCAGGCCGGCGCCGGTCTTTGCGCTCACCGCGATGATTGGCGCGCCCTCGAGGAACGAGCCGCGCGCGAATTCTTCCACCTCAAGCCGCACCAGGCCGAGAACGTCGGCATCAACCAGATCCGCCTTCGTGATGGCCACCAGCCCGCGCCGAATCCCGAGCAAGCGGCAAATATCGAAATGCTCGCGCGTTTGCGGCTTGATCGATTCGTCTGCCGCGATCACCAGGACAACCAAGTCGATGCCGCCCACGCCCGCCAGCATGTTGCGAACGAACCGTTCGTGACCCGGAACATCGACAAATCCAAAGCGGACGCCCTCCAGTTCCAGGAACGCGAAGCCCAGGTCGATGGTGATCCCGCGGCGCTTCTCTTCTTCGAGGCGGTCGGGATTCGTGCCTGTAAGCGCTTCGATCAGGGCTGATTTGCCGTGGTCGATATGCCCGGCCGTGCCGACAACGACGTGCTTCGCTGGCTCCATGTCGATCTGGGATGCTACTGGAGCCCTTGCCGAGCGTCAAACCCACTGAGCCACATGGTTCTGATCCATCCGCGCCGGGCGGAAGGCCTTCTTCCCCGGAAACCGATACTTGGGGCTTGAAACGAGCCATGGGCATGGTAATATAGGACTGGAATTGTACTGTTTGAGGCGGCGTGACCCCATGGGGGCTTGAAGGGCAGGTAAACCACCCCGATTCAAGGCAATGGTCAGACTCAGCAAATTAACCGATTACGGCATGGTCCTGATGAGTTGCTTCGCCCGGAGTCCGGTGGGGTCGTTGCGGACGGCTCGTGACCTGGCGGCCGAATCGCGCCTGCCGTTGCCCACGGTCAGCAAAGTATTGAAGGAACTGCTGCAGAGCGGGCTGCTGGTTTCCCGTCGCGGTACCCAAGGCGGCTATACCCTGGCTCGCAAGCCGCGGGAAATCTCGCTGGTGGAGATTATCTCCGCGTTGGAGGGCCCGGTCGCACTGACCGAATGCAGCACGGACATCACCGGCCTTTGCGACGTGGAAGCGTGCTGCGCGATCAAAAGAAATCAGCAGGTAATCAACGAGGCCATTCGGGGGGTTCTCGCCCGGTTGATGCTTTCAGACTTGATCGAACCTCTCGGGCTTACGGCTATCCAGGGGCTGACCGGCGGTTCGGCGCCCAGTAATCATCTGACGGGGAGAGTGCAATGAGCAGTAACACCGATGCAATTCGCGATCTGGCGGAGCGCGAGTACAAGTGGGGTTTCATCACCGATATCGAGGAGGACCGCGTCCCCAAGGGCCTCAACGAAGAGACGATCCGGCTGATCTCGGCGAAAAAGAATGAGCCCGAATTCATGCTGCAATGGCGGCTGAAGGCGTATCGCCACTGGGCGTCGCTGGAACGCGCGCAAGCTGAACCCAAGTGGGCCAATATCAAGTACCCACCGATCGACTACCAGGAGATCGTCTATTACTCGGCGCCGAAGAGAAAGCCCAGCCTGAAGAACCTGGAGGAGATCGACCCCGAGATTCTGCGCACATACGAGAAGCTGGGCATACCGCTCGCCGAGCAAAAGATGCTGGCCGGCGTCGCTGTGGACGCTGTTTTCGACAGCGTTTCCGTCGCCACCACATTCAAGGGAAAATTGGCGGAAATTGGCGTCATCTTCTGCCCGTTCTCCGAAGCAGTGCAGAACCATCCCGAGCTCGTGCAGAAATATCTCGGCTCCGTCGTCCCCTATAGCGACAACTTCTTCGCCGCGCTGAACGCAGCGGTGTTCACGGACGGCTCGTTCGTCTACGTCCCGAAGGGCGTGCGTTGCCCGCTGGAGCTCTCCACGTATTTCCGCATCAATGCCGCCTCCACCGGCCAGTTTGAACGGACGCTGATCATCGCCGACGAAGGAGCCTACGTCAGCTACCTGGAAGGCTGCACCGCGCCAATCCGCGACGAAAACCAGTTGCACGCGGCCGTTGTGGAGCTCGTCGCGCTGGACAACGCGCAGATCAAGTATTCCACCGTGCAGAACTGGTATCCCGGCGACAAGGAAGGCCGCGGCGGGATCTACAACTTCGTCACCAAGCGCGGCAAGTGCCAGGGCGTCAATTCGAAAATTTCGTGGACGCAGGTCGAAACCGGCTCGGCCATCACGTGGAAGTATCCGAGCTGCATCCTGCAGGGGGACAACTCGGTGGGCGAATTCTATTCCGTCGCGCTGACCAACAATCACCAGCAGGCGGACACCGGCACGAAAATGATCCACATTGGTAACAACACGCGCAGCACGATCGTTTCGAAGGGCATTTCCGCCGGCTTCGGTCAGAACACCTATCGCGGGCAGGTGAAGATCCTGAAGAACGCGACTGGCGCGCGCAATTACACGCAGTGCGATTCCCTGCTGATCGGCGACAAGTGCGGAGCGCACACGTTCCCGTACATCGAAGTCCGCAATTCCACCGCGCGGATGGAGCATGAAGCTTCCACATCGAAGATCGGCGAAGATCAGCTCTTCTACCTGCGCCAGCGCGGCCTGAAGCCGGAGGACGCCGTCTCGATGATCGTCAACGGCTTCTGCAAGCGCGTGTTTCGCGAGCTGCCGATGGAATTCGCCGTCGAAGCGCAAAAGCTATTGAGCGTGAGCCTCGAAGGAAGCGTCGGATGACGAGCGCCCGCCTAGGCACAAGTTCGAATTCAAGGAGTGAAGGATGAGTTTGCTCGAAATCAAGAACCTGCACGCGACCGTGGACAATCACGAAATCCTGCGCGGCGTGAATCTACGCGTGAATCCCGGCGAAGTGCACTCGATCATGGGCCCCAACGGCTCGGGCAAGAGCACGCTGGCGCAGGTTCTGGCGCGTCATGAGACCTACAAAGTCACCGCGGGCGAGATTCTCTTCAACGGCAAGGACCTGCTCGCCATGAAGCCCGAAGAAGCCGCCTGCGAAGGCGTTTTCATGGCCTTTCAGTATCCCGTCGAGATTCCCGGCATCGGCAACACGTATTTCCTGCGTTCGGCTCTCAACGCCATCCGCAAATATCGCGGCCAGGATGAAATGGACGCCATGGATTTCCTGCCCCTGTTCCGCGAGAAGCTGAAGCTGCTCGAAATGGACGAGAAGCTGATGAACCGCTCGCTCAACGAAGGCTTTTCCGGCGGCGAGAAGAAGCGCAACGAAATTCTGCAGATGGCCGTGCTGGAGCCCAAGCTGGCTATCCTGGACGAGACCGACTCCGGCCTCGATATCGACGCGCTGCGGATCGTCGCGGGCGGCGTCAACGCGATGCGCAGCCCCGGGCGGGCGTTCATCGTGGTCACCCACTACCAGCGTTTGCTCAACTACATCGTCCCCGATTTTGTCCACGTGCTCGTCGATGGCCGCATCATCCGCTCCGGCGGCCCCGAGCTCGCTCTCGAGCTGGAGGAAAAAGGGTACGTTCCGATGGATCGCGCCTCGCAGACCGTTGCGCAGGCTTAACGCAGCTCGAATGCACACCGCAGGGGGAAGAAGCTCGTGACTCCGGCAGCGCAAGCTCAGACTCAACGCCTCGAAAATTACCTGGAAGCCTTCAGCGAATTCCAGAAGCTCGCCGCCGGCCGTGACCTGCCGTGGCTGCGCGCGCTTCGCGAGAATGCCTTCGCGCGCTTCTGCGAAGTCGGCTTTCCGACTACGCGTGACGAAGACTGGCGTTTCACCAACGTCTCAAGCATCGCGGAAACTCCGTTTCGCATTTCGCGCGATCGAGCCCGCGTTTCACCGCGCGACTTGGACTCCTGGCGCATGGAAGCCGCTGCTTGCCAGCTTGTTTTCGTCAACGGCCGCTTTTCCGCCGAGCTCTCCTCGCTCGCAAATCTGGAGGCAGGCGTTCACGTCAGCAGCCTGGCCAGGCAGATCCTGGAGAATCCAAAGGAAATCCAGTCTCATCTCGGCGCTTTTCTTGACACTCAGCGCGACGCCTTTTCCGCCTTGAACACCGCGTTTTCCGAAGATGGCGCGTTTATCCACATCCGCCGCGGCACTGCGCTACAAGCGCCCATCCATCTTCTCTTCGTCTCGGCTGGAAACGGCGCGCCGCTGATGACTCATCCTCGCAACCTGATCGTCGCGGAAGAAGGAAGCCAGGCGGCGATCATCGAAGACTACGTTTCGCTCGATAGCGGCGTGGCCTTCTGCAACACGGCCACCGAACTCCTCGCACGCGAGAACGCCATCGTTTCCCATTACCTGATCGAACGCGAGGACACGCACGCCTTCAACGTTTCCACTCTCCGCATCCAGCAGGGCCGCGGCACCAACGTCGCCTCGCACTCCTTGCTTCTCGGAGGCGCGCTCGTCCGCAACAACGTGCATCCGGTGCTGGCCGGCGAAGGCGGCGAGTGCCTGATCAACGGCCTCTTCATCGGCGGCGGACACCAGCATCTCGACAACTACATGTACGTCGAGCACGCCAGTCCCCACTGCAGCAGCCGCCAGTTCTATAACGGCATTCTCGACGGCCACGCGCACGGCGTTTTTCACGGCCGCATCATCGTACACAAGGACGCCCAGAAGACGGACGCCAAGCAGACGAATCGCAACCTGCTGCTCTCCGACGACGCGCAGATCGACACCAAGCCGCAGCTGGAAATCTACGCCGACGACGTGAAGTGCACGCACGGCGCGACCATCGGCCAGATCGAGGAGGACGCGCTTTTTTACCTGCGCTCGCGCGGCATCGACGAAGGCGCTGCGCGCAAACTGCTGCTCCTGGCGTTCGCCGGCGAGTGCCTCGACCGCATGAAAGAAGACGCCGTCCGCGGGTTCGTCGGAAGCTTGATCAACGACTGCCTGTTCGAGGCGCCCAGGCCGCGCGAAGCCGCGCCACGCACCCGCCCGACCGATTCTGGCAGGCGCTGGGAGGAGGTTGGATGAGCACCGTCGCCAAACAGCAGGCCGGTGCGCCGTACGCTTCGCTTGAACGCGGCAGCGGTTTCGCTGTCGAGCGTGTTCGCGGGGACTTCCCCATCCTCCGCGAACAGGTTCATGGCCATCCGCTCGTCTATCTCGATAACGCCGCAACATCGCAGAAGCCGCAGGCGGTGATCGACGCGATTCGCAACTACTACGAACACGACAACGCCAACATCCATCGCGGCGTCCATTTTCTTTCCGAGCGCGCAACGGAAGAATACGAACGCGCCCGAAGCACGGCGCAGCAATTTGTGAATGCGGCTGACACGCGCGAAATCATCTTCACGCGCGGGACCACCGAAGCGATCAATCTCGTCGCGCAAACCTATGGCCGCAAGCATGTCGCGGCGGGCGATGAAATCCTCGTCACGGCGATGGAGCATCACTCGAACATCGTTCCCTGGCAGCTTTTGTGCGAGGAAAAGGGCGCCAGGTTACGCGTCGCGCCAATCGACGACCGCGGTGAACTCCTCGTCGGCGAATTCGAGAAGCTTCTCGGCTCGCGCACAAAGATCGTCGCGATCCCGCATGTCTCGAACGCGCTCGGCACGATCAATCCCGTGGGAAAACTCGTCGAGCTGGCGCATCGCTGGAACGCTCCCGTGCTGGTCGATGGCGCGCAAGCCGCGCCGCACCTTCCGATCGACGTTCGGGCGCTCGGCTGCGACTTCTATGCGTTCTCCGGGCACAAGGTCTACGGCCCGACGGGCATCGGCGTTCTCTACGGTAAAGCCGCGCTTCTCGACGCGATGCCTCCCTACCAGGGCGGCGGGGACATGATCAGCTCCGTCACCTTCGAGAAAACCACCTATAACAAGCTGCCTTACAAATTCGAAGCAGGCACTCCCCATGTTTCGGGCGCGATCGGGCTGGGCGCCGCGCTCGATTACGTGAACGGATTGGGAATCGGTGAAATTGCCGCGCATGAAGAAGAGCTTCTGGCCTACGCCACCGCCGCGCTCTCGGCCGTGCCCGACATTCGACTGATCGGCACCGCGCCTCACAAGGCAGGCGTGGTTTCGTTCGTGATGGACGGAATCCATCCGCACGATATCGGGACCATCCTCGATCAGGAAGGAATCGCGGTTCGCACGGGCCATCATTGCGCGCAGCCCGTGATGCAGCGATTCAATGTGCCGGCCACCGTGCGCGCTTCGTTCGCGCTTTACAACACGAAGCAGGAAATCGAAGCGCTGGTGAACGGCATCCGCAAAGTGCGGGAGGTTTTTGCCTGATGTCGGATTTGCGCGACCTGTATCAGGAAGTGATCCTCGAGCACAGCAAAGCTCCGCGCAATTTCCGCGAAATGCCCGCCGCGAGCCGCCATGCCGAAGGCTATAACCCTCTCTGCGGCGATCATTTCACCGTGTACCTGGAACTCGACGGCGATTCGATTCGCGACATCGCCTTTCAAGGCTCGGGCTGCGCGATTTCCAAAGCGTCCGCCTCGATGATGACGCAAATGCTCAAGGGCAAGACCAAAGCGGAGGCTGAAGAGCTGTTTCGCCGCTTTCAAGCTCTGGTCACAAATCAGCCGGCCCCGGGTCAAGGTGCTCCAGATCGAAATGGTGACGGTCACGGCGAACCGAGCGCTGAAAAACTGGGAAAGCTTGCCGTGTTTGGCGGGGTCCGCGACTATCCGGTGCGCGTGAAGTGCGCTACTCTCGCTTGGCACACATTGCACGCGGCGCTGGAAGGCTCTCAGCAACCCGTCTCGACGGAGTAAACACAGAGGTTTTTGTAGCGCCGGCGTCTCGGGCCCGGGCGGGTTTGATTCTGAATCGCGTAGGCGCGTGTCTCAGCCTGCTCGTCGTGGCGAGACCCGTCCAGGTGCTATCGAGGATCGGTCGCGGCCCGTGCCGCGTACCTCGCGAAACATAGCGACGCAGGA
>Ga0209167_10001966_pt1 | contig 11509 bp, 14 predicted proteins | sample Coa_R1_9_FD_187154 | JGI IMG/M metagenome (GOLD analysis project Ga0209167, IMG submission 187154) | Surface soil microbial communities from Centralia Pennsylvania, which are recovering from an underground coalmine fire - Coalmine... | ecosystem: Environmental > Terrestrial > Soil >...
TCCCACAGAGTTGATGCTCGTCGCGAGCGCCAGCGACGGCGCGACCACCGTGGCGTAGCCAGCCGACGCTCAAATGAAGCGCCCCGGGCCGAAGTGCGATCTCGGGGCGCTTCGGTCAGCCCCCGCCGAGGAGTGCGCGGCGCCCATCGGCACATTGATTGCGCGGAAGGCGCGTGCCTGGACGCGTCGCGCCAGCGGCGGCGGTGTTCATTACAGCCACTCGGTTACGAACGTGGGGTGGGCGTGGATGCACACGAGGTGGGCCGGGCCGGTTCCGGAATTTCTGAACTTGTGCGGCGTGGCGGCGGGGACGATGACGATGTCTCCCGGACGCGCCGCGAGTTGCTCATCGCCGGCTTGGAACGTGAGGGTGCCGTCGAGGCTCAGCCGCTTGCGCCCACAGGGCCGCCGTTGGACGCGGGCTTCTCGCTCGACTCGCCCGTTTCAACTAGGCAGTCGCTGGTTAGCTGTACTGCGCGATCACGGCGGCCGATCGGACGAGCACGGATGTGCCGGCACGGTTGGAGGCGAGCGTGCCCTGCCCGGGCGGTCGGTAAAGAGTGGAGTTTGCGTATGCGCAGCTTGGGAAATCGACGGGCTCGCCCTAGGTTTTGTCGCGATGGTGCTGACCGGAACTCGCGCGGTCGTGACCGGCGCGACGAGCGGGCTCGGAAGGGCGATGGCGCAAGCATTGGTCGGAGCTGGAGCCCGGGTGGCGGTTACGAGCCGCGATCGGTCTCGCGCTAGGGCGGCTGCGCTGGAGCTTGGGCCCTCAGCCACGGGGTTCGAGATCGATGTCCGCGACGCGGCATCCGTGGGCGCGGGCGTGGACGCGATCTACGAGCGATTTGGCGGTGTCGACGTGCTGGTCAACAACGCCGGGATCGGCATGCGCACCGTCAATCCGCGGTTCCTCACGGACCCGCAGTCGTTCTGGGCGGTTGCTCCAGATGCGTTCTCCGACGTCCTCGACACGAAGGTCGTCGGGTGCTTCCTCGTCGCTCGCGAGGTGGTGCCGCGCATGATCGCAGCGGGCGGTGGTCGCGTGATCACGATCTCGATGAGCGAGCAGACGATGACCCGCCGCGGCTTCGTGCCGTATGGGCCGGCCGGCGCCGCGGTCGAGGCGCTCGCACGCGTCATGGCAGCCGACCTGGCCGGAAGTTCCGTCTGCGCGAACATCCTCCTGCCAGGAGGTGCGACAGCTACTGGAATGGTCCCCGAGGACGTGTCGCCCGAGACGCGCGCGAGGCTTCTGGACCCGGCCATCATGGGACCGCCGACCGTCTGGCTCGCCTCACCTGGCGCCGACGGCGTTCACGACGAGCGCATCGTCGCCGCGGATTTCGAGGACTGGCTCGCGCAGCGCTAAGCCGGCGCCCGTGCGTGTTCGTGAGCGTCGGTTCCCGCTCCGTCAGGCGGGTTTGAGAGGTGCACGAGTGCGGCGCTTGCAGCAAGCCGGCTGCGACGACGATCACGCCGACGCTCGCCTGATCGGTGCGAAGGTGGCAACGGGATCGTTGGTGAGGAAGTCGATGAGCATCGTGTTGCACAGGTCGGGCTTCTCGACGAGCAGTCCGTGCGAGGTGCCGGGGATGAGCGCCAGTTCGGCGTCGGGTAGTGCCCGGTAGAGGTTGATGGCGTGCTCGAGGCGGACTTCGTCGTCGTCGCCGAGCATCACGAGTGTTCGGCACTGGATCGTGGCGAGGTCTTCGGCGGTCAGGGTCGGGCCGATCTGGTGCATTTGGGCGAGCTTGTCGACGACGACGCGGTAGTGGGCGGCACCATCGGGCGAGAGCTCGGCGTAGCTGTCTTCGAGAAACGCTGGCGGTTCGTTGTTCGGGTCGATCGCTTGCGGCCACCAGCCGGCGTGGTGAAAGACGCCGGCGACGAACACCAGCCGCTCGACTAGGTCGGGTCTGCGCAACGCGACGAGGAGCGCGACGGTCGCGCCGTCGCTGACCCCAAGCACGCGTGCCGGACCGCCGACGACCTGCTCGAGGAAGCGGATCGTGTCCTGCGCCATTGCTTCGAAGGTGACCGGACCATCGACGTCAGGCGTGCGTCCATGCCCGCGGCGCTCGGGCGTGAAGGTTCGGAAACGGCCTGCCAGGGCGCCGAGGTTCGGCGCGAACGCCCTCGAGTCCACGCCCCCGCCACCGGGATGTAGCAGCACGAGAGGCTCGCCCGCGCCGGTCTCGTCATACCAGGTGCGCACTCCGTCGAGGTCCACATAGCTCGCCATTTCCGGTGGTGTCCTCCTCATGTTCGATTGGTGATCCGACGCTGTTTCTGCGATCGCCGCAGATCCGTCGAAGGCACCTGTTGAGACGTCGACGGCACGTCGAACTCATCGGCGCTCGCACGGCGTCTAGGCCGCGGCGTTCGATCGAGGGCCACGACCACCCTCAGCCATGTGGTCGAGGCGCGCCCAGCCCGCGGCGATGTACTCAGCGCTGAGGGTGTCAGACGGGCTCACCCGCTCGTCGCGATCGACGCCGCTGACAAGACATGATGAACGCCGATAGACGGCGCCATCGTCTCGCGAGGTTGGCGACGCACCTACCTGCGTGTCAGTCGCTGAACGCTCGGTGCGAGCGGGATGTTGTCGGCGAGCTCAGGGGCCGGGATTGGCGTGCCGAATCGGGTCTCGATCGGCAGGACTCCGGCCCACGTGCTGCGCCCGGCGTCGGATGAGTTGCCGTCGTCTGGCGGGCCGGATCGCGATTTGACCGAGACCTCGTCGAGTGGCAGCTGGAGGATCGCGGTGGCGCGAAGCTCATTGGCGCTGGGCGCGCGAACCTCGGCCCAGCGGCCGGGTACCAGCCGCTCGGTGAAGGCTTCGAGAGCAGCCAGCCGTTCGTCCGCGTCGGTCACCGCCTGGAAGCTGCCGAGCGCAATGAGCGATGCGTAGTTGGCAGAGTGCTCGAACACCGATCGTGCCAGGACCAGGCCGTCGAGGAGGGTCACCGTCGCGCATGCTGGCCGCCCCGTGGCAAGGAGGCGCACGGCGCGACTGCGCCTCGACCCGTGGACGTAGAGCCCGTCTCCGACGTGCGCGTACAGCATCGGGATGCAGTACGGCTGCCCGCTGTCCGCAAAGGAGACGTGGGCGAGGAGCCCGCGCGAGAGAACGGCGTCGATCGCGGCTCTGTCATATCGCGCTTTTCGCGGACCGCGCCTCACCCGAACGCGCTCGGACTGCGGCTGGGATTGTTGGCGCACCGCGACGAGATCTACTCATCGAACGCCGGTGACGCAAGGACCAGAAGCGTGACGTCTCACGAGGCCAGCTGTTCACGCACCACGTTGGCCAGCGCGCGTGTCGCGGACTCGACGGCGGATTCGTGGAGCCTGCCGTAGCCGATCACGAGACCACGGAGGTCGGTCCGATCAATGCAAAACGTCGACAGGGCCGGCACGCGAACTCCAACGCTCGACGCACGCGACGAGAGCGCGGCGTCGTCGATCGTCGGCGGCAGCGGGAGGAGCATGTGCATTCCGGCGGCGGCGCCTGTTTCCTCGAGCTCGGGTAAGTGTCGAGCGAGGGCGGCGAGCAGCGCGTCGCGGCGGCGCTGGTAAATGCCGCGTGCGCGTCGGACGTGGCGGTGGTAGTCGCCGCGAGTCAAGAGCTCGGCGAGCGCGAGCTGGTCCAGTGAGGGCGAGAAATCGTCGGCGAGCCGCTTCTCCTGCTCGATCGCGTCGATGAGGTGGTCGGGAGCCACGAGCCATCCGAGCCGCAGGGCTGGAGCCAGGGTCTTCGAAACGGTCCCGATCTGCACGACGCGGTCGGGTGCGAGCCCCTGGAGCGCGCGAACCGGCTCGCCGTCGTAGCGGAACTCGGCGTCGTAGTCGTCCTCGAGGATCAGCCGATCGCCTACGGCCGCCCAGGCCAAGAGCTCTCGTCGACGCTCGCCGCTCAACACGGATCCAGTCGGGAACTGGTGGGCCGGCGTCAGGAGCACGGCATCGGCTGTGAGCCCATCGACGATCAGCCCCCGTTCGTCGACCGGCTGTGCGACAACGGTCAAACCGGCGGCGCGCGCCCGTTCGTGCTGAGTGGTGTGCGACGGATCTTCGAGCGCGAGAGACGCTGCCCCGCGACCGATGAGCGTTCGAAGGAGCAGGTGAACGCTCTGCGCGGTGCCCTGCGTCACCACGATGTTGTCGACGTCGGCGATCACTCCGCGAGTGCGACCGAGATGATCGGCCAGCGCTAGGCGGAGCGTCTGCTCCCCGCGCGGGTTGCGATAGTCGAGCACTGTCGGGCCGGCCTGCCGTGCCGCTCGCTGCGAGGCCGCCAGCCAGCGCGAAAGCGGGAAAAGCATCACGTCGGGCGTGGTCGGCGTCATGTCGAAACGCGTGCCGGCCTCGCGTGGGCGGGTGTCGGGTTTCCGGTCGGGGGGGCGCGGGATGGCCGCGACGGTGGGCACCGCGCGCGCGCTCGAGACGAGCAGACCCTGCGCCTCGAGTTGTGCGTAGGCGTCGCTGACCACGCCACGTGAGACGCCGAGGTCGCGAGCGAGCGTTCGTGAGCCCGGCATTCGAACGCCGGCACGCAGCGAGCCGCTTACGATCGCCTCGCGGAGTGTCCGCTCAAGCGCGCTGCGCAGCGTTTCGCTCTCTCGCCGCTCGAGCCGCCACCATCTGGCCTCATTGAACTCCACCGGACTGGATCTTTTCACGGAGCCACATAGTTTGCGACGCTCCAGCGGATGCGCTGGTCGCCGATCGTCGAACTGCGGCAGTACACCCTCCTTCCGGGCACCCGCGACACCCTCATCGCCATATTCGAGGCCAACTTTGTGGAGAGCCAGGAAGACGCCGGCATGAAGATCATCGGGACGTTCCGCGACCTCGACGACCCGAACAGGTTCGTTTGGCTTCGCGGCTTCGACACGATGAGCGCGCGAGCTTCCAGCCTCGACCAGTTCTACGGCGGACCGGTCTGGCAGCGCCACCGCGAGAGCGCAAACCGCACGATGCTCGACTCCGACAACGTGCTTCTCTTGCGCCCGGCAACGGCGGGCGGCGGCTTCCTCCTAGAGCCCGAGCGACTCGCCTCAGACACGAGCGACAACCGCGAGCGCGGACTTGTCGAGGCGCTCGTGCTTGAGCTCGAGGACCCACCGGACGTCGACACTGTCAATCGACTCACGGACGCCGTCGCAGCCGCCGCGGCCGCCTCTGGCGGCTCGCTGCTCGCGTCGTTCGTCACCGAAACCAGCGAAAACACCTTCCCGGCGTTGCCCGTCCGCGAGGGCGAGCACGTCCACGTCTGTTTCACTGGGTACCAAAACCGCGAGCATGACACCGCAGACGCGACACAGCGCCACGCGATGCTGCGCGACATCGCCGCCCGGCCGGGCCTGAAGACCCCCCCAACCGTTCTGCGGCTACGCCCCACCGAGCGCTCACTGCTAACCGGCGCAGCTGCACCGACGGCGCGACCACACCCCGAGTCGGCGCGCATCACCTGACCAACCGCGAGACCGCAAAATGCACGACCAAGACGACGGCCGCCACGACTTCGACTTCATCCTGGGTCGCTGGCACATCGACAACCGGAAGCTGGTCGACCCGCTCGACCCGGCGTGCGAGGACTGGGTCAAGTTCGAGGCCGCCGGTGCGGCGCAGCCCCTGCTAGACGGTCTCGGCAACATTGACACTTTCACGGCTGAGGCCATGCCGCCCGACGGCGCCTCATACCGCGGATTCGCTCTGCGCCTGTTTGAGCCGGAGACCAGCCGCTGGCGGATCTGGTGGGCCTCGACGCGCAACCCAGGCCACCTTGACCCGCCCCTCACCGGCGGGTTCGACCACAACGGGCGCGGCGAGTTCTACGGCGACGAGGTGATCGCCGGCCGGGCCACCAAGGTCCGCTTCCTCTGGCAGGCAGCGCGACCGACACGCTGGCAGCAGGCCTTCTCATTCGACGACGGCACGACCTGGCACACCAACTGGGTCATGACATTCGCAAGAAGTCGACGAGGAATAACAGGAATCCCCGATCGCTAAGAGGTCTCGAGTGTCAGAGCAACCGCGAATCGAGCACAAGGAAGAGCAGCCCTACGTTGGCATCCGTACGAGCGTGTCGATGCAGGAGCTGGCCGGAGCCGCGGAGCGACACTTCGCTGAGCTGTTCGATTGGCTCCAAGCTCAAGGGATCACGGCCAGCGGCGCGCCCTTCACTCGTTACCTTCGGATCGATATGGACCACGAGCTCGAGATCGAGTTGGCGGTTCCGGTCCCGTCGGCCGTGCCGTCCGACGACCATCGCCACGCAGGCGTGCTGCCGCCGGGACGCTACGTGACCTTGCGACACGTCGGGCCATACGACGGCCTCGTGTCCGCCAACGCGCGCATCCAGGCGTGGGCGCGAGAGAACGGAATTCGGTGGCAGATGACCGACGAATCTCTGTGGGGCGCACGCGTTGAGCGCTACTTGACCGATCCGTCTCGCGAGCCCGACCCATCGCGGTGGGAAACGGAACTCGCGTATCTCGCGATCGACGAGTGAAATCATCCGCACGAGGCTGTCTGGAATGTCCGAGCCTGCCCGACCATGACATTCGCTCCTCCGCCGACCGCCGCGGCCTGGCGGCACACCGGTGCGCGGTCGGGCTTCGAGGTGGTGTTCTTCCAGTTGCTTGACGACGGATGGCAGGCCGAGGGCTGGACGACGGCGGTCGAACACGACGAAACTTGGGCCGTCGCGTACACCATCCAACTCGACGGGTCATGGGCGACGCGCAGTGCCAGGGTGTTGGGCCGGTCGATGTCCGGCGCTCGCTCGACGCTTCTCGAGACCGATGGGAACGGCCACTGGCTGGTTGACGGTGAGGCCGCCCCGCACCTCAACGGCTGCCTCGATGTCGACCTGGAGTCCTCCGCCATGACCAACGCCTTCCCTGTGCATCGGCTTGCACTGGCGACTGGCGCCAGTGCAAGCTGCCCTGCCGCATACGTACGCGCCGCTGACCTCGCGGTCGAACGACTGGAGCAGACCTACGCGCGGCCTCTGGACGACGCGGGCGGGTGGTATGAGTACGCCGCCCCGGCGTTCGAGTTCACGTGTCGCCTCGCCTACGACGAATCAGGCCTCGTCCTCAGGTATCCCGGGATCGCGACCCGCGTACACCCTGCGCCGCGATGAGAACCGAAACGACCGCCGGCTGACAGGTCATATGTGCGGCAACCAACGCATCGCCAAGGGGCGCGACACCGGCCGTTCGGTCTCGGCGACGCCGTCTTTGCCGATCGTCATTGACCGTGATTCCTGAGTCGTCGCCGAGCTGGTTTGCGGCGCCGCCGATGTTCGTCGAGGGCTTCGACCTGCTGGTCCCTGGTCGGCGGCTGACACTCCGCCGGCTCACCGCTGCGGACGCCGCGCCGTTTGCCGCTCATATCGCCGGTGATCTGACGAGGCTCGGCGAGCACCTCCCGTGGCCTGACTCCACGTCCTCCGTCGATGGCGCTCGCGCTTGGCTGGGCAAGCATGACCAAGCTCGCGACGGGCGCGTGATCGCCGTCGGCGTGTGGGACGGGGGCGAGCTGCTGGGTGGAGCGGATCTGTTCAACCATCAGCCCGCCGCGGGCACCATCGAGGTCGGCTGCTGGGTCGTCGCGGCCGCGGAGGGTCGAGGTGTTGCCGCTGCGTGCTGTCTGGAACTCCTGGCACTCGCTCGGACGGGGCTGCGAGCGGAGCGTGTCGAATGGCGGACAACGCCGTCAAACGTGCGTTCACGGCGGCTGGCGGAACGCCTCGGGTTCCATCATGAGGGGACCCTGCATTCAAGCTACGTGCTGCGCGGTGCAAGGCTCGATGTCGATGTCTTCTCCCTTGTTGGGGCTGAAATCGACGAGGCCGTCGTCGACCGCTGATCGTCGGCTGCCGGCAGTCTTGTCGCCTGCCGGTAGTGCGCGCGCGCTGGCTACGGCTGCGCGGGAGCGCGACCGGGTGCGAGGAGCAATGGCCGCCGGTGGCTTCTGGCGTCTCGTCGTCGGCCGTCGGTCGTGTCAGGCGTAGGGCTCGCGCCTACGGTGAGCGCTGGGGCGACGGAGTTGACGAGCTGTTCGGCGGCGGCCGCCGCGGAGGCGAGGAGCGCCGACGTATCGCTTCCCTGTCCCTGGCCCAGCACTACACCGCTAGCGGTCTGCGAGCGCCCGCCGACGGTCACCTGAGTGAAGAACGCGAGGCACCCCCCGGCCGCGGAGTCCGATCCGGTTTTGCCGGCGTAGCCGGCGGCGATTAGGGGGTCGAAGTTGGAAAGCGTGCCGGCGACCGGGAGCGTCACGCTGGCCATCGAGACGATCCGACGAAAGACTGGAAAGCGCGTCGCATGCTGGAAGACGCGCAGCTGGTCGCCGGCGGTCGACATCGTGCTGGGGTCAAACCCGCTGGGATCGGTGTAGATCGTGTGGTCCATCCCGAGCGCGCGAGCCTCGGCGTTCATCTCGGCGAGAAAGCGCGACTCGGTGCCCGCCACACGACTGGCGAGCATCCGGGCGATGTTGTTGCCGGACGGCACCAGCAGTGCTTCCAACAGTTGGAGCTCCGTCAGTTGCTCGCCGGCCTGCACCGCGACGTCTGACTGGTCCTGAGCGGCGTCCGCGGCGTCAGCCTGCGCCTCGGCTGGGCTGACCGTGAGCGTGAACCCGTCCTGTGGACCGCTCAGTGGGTAGCGCTCGAGAGTCAGGTAGGCGGTCATCACCTTTGCCAGACTGGCGATCGGAACCGGCTGCTCTTGCGGGCTCGCTGCCGGCAGCTCGTTGCCGAGCGCCAACGCCCCCTGTCCCTGCTGCGGCCATGCGACCGAAGACCCGTACGTCCTGTGCTTGTTGAGGATGCGGCCCTCGTCGTTGGGCACGTGACCCTTACCGTCGGGGAAAGCGCGGGTTGTCGCGAACGCTGCGGCGAGGAGGAGCACGGCGACTACCGCGCCGAGCGACACACGACCGCGGCGCGGGCCGGACACGGCCGGTCGCGCCTGGCGGACTGCGGTAGGTGTTGGTTGCCTGGAGGTCACGCCTCCAGTCAATGCGGCCGGGCGTTGCCAGCACGTATGCGGTTTTCGATATGCCGACGATATGCCCGGGCTGCGAGCATTAAGTCAGTGCGCGTGTTGATCGTCGAGGACGAGCCGTACATGGCCGAGGCCGTCCGCGATGGCCTACGACTGGAAGCGATAGCCGCGGACATCGCGGCTGACGGCGACGCCGCGTTGGAGTTGCTGAGCATCAACGCCTACGACATCGCCGTCCTCGACCGCGACATTCCAGGACCCTCGGGCGACGAGATCGCCGAACGCATCGTCGCCTCGGGCAGCGGCATGCCGATCCTCATGCTCACCGCCGCCGACCGGCTCGACGACAAGACGTCCGGATTCGGGCTCGGCGCCGACGACTACCTCACGAAGCCGTTCGAACTCCAAGAACTCGTGCTTCGTCTCAGAGCGCTTGACCGCAGGCGCGCCTACGCGAGGCCGCCCGTGCGAGAGATCGCCGACCTGCGCCTCGACCCGTTCCGACGTGAGGTCTACCGCGCGGGCCGTTACGTCGCACTGACGCGCAAGCAGTTCGCCGTGCTCGAAGTCCTCGTCGCTGCCGAAGGCGGTGTCGTCAGCGCCGAAGAGCTGCTGGGACAGGCCTGGGATCAGCACGCAGACCCGTTCACCAACGCCGTACGCATCACGGTTTCGGCACTGCGTAAACGTCTTGGCGAACCATGGATCATCGCGACCGTGGCCGGCGCGGGGTACCGCATCGACACTCAACCTGATCTGCGCCGGGAGGGAGGAGATTGTGGATAGACCTCCTGGTATGTCCGTGCGTCTCAAACTCACCCTCAGCTACGCCGGATTCCTCATGCTCGCAGCCGCCTTGCTGCTCGCAGCGGTGTGGTTGTTCCTCTTGCGTTACGTCCCGGATCGTGCGTTCCTTATCAACGCCGGCACCACGATTCATTCGCCGTTCCCTGTCCGCTCGAACCTCCTACACGTCTTCGCTCCAAAGGCAGCCGAGGTGCTGGCAATCCTGCTGGTGTTAGGTCTCGTGGGCGGATGGCTACTTGCCGGTCGCATGCTCGCGCCCCTGGCTCGCATTACCGACGCCACGCGCACCGCCGCAACCGGGTCTCTGTCCCACCGAATCGGGCTACCGGGCCGCACAGACGAGTTCCGCGAACTCGCTGACGCCTTCGATGCGATGCTCGCGCGCCTCGAAGCACACGTAGCGGAGCAACAGCGGTTCGCGGCCAACGCCTCGCACGAACTGCGCACTCCCCTGGCGATCACGCAAACACTGCTCGACGTGGCCCGCCGTTCACCGGACCGCGACGACAGTCAGCTCGTTGATCGCCTCCACGCGGTCAACACGCGAGCCATCGACCTGACTGAAGCATTGCTCCTGCTCAGTCGTGCTGACCAACGCTCGTTTGCTCGAGAGCCCGTCGACCTGTCGCTGATCGCGGAAGAGGCCACCGAAACGCTGCTTCCCCTCGCGGAACAACGGGGCGTCAGCATCGAGACTTCCGGCGACGCCGTTTCCACGATCGGTTCACCAGCCCTGTTGCTGCAGCTGACGACGAATCTCGTGCACAACGCGATCGTCCACAACCTTCCCGAACGCGGCGTCGTATGGGTCGCGACCAGCGTTCACGCCAATAGCGTGGTGCTAACCGTCGAGAACACCGGAGAGCGGCTCGACCCGCGGTTGGTGTCCATGCTTGCCGAGCCGTTCCAGCGCGGCACCGAACGCATACGCGCCGACCACGCTGGCGTCGGACTCGGCCTGGCAATCGTCAACAGCATCGCTCAAGCGCACGAGGGCACGCTAAACCTGACCAATCGCGCCGCCGGCGGGCTCCGCGTCACCGTGCAGCTACCAGCGGCGCCGCCCAACACCGCCAGCTATGTAAAGCATCCTTGACAGGGCGTGACTTTCAAGCTACCTTCGCGCTATCAAGTGAACTTGACAGCGGAAGGACGGGCTCAGCAATGCGAACGAGGCCTGGTTGGGCCTATGTGGCGGCAACCTTGATCATCGCCGGCTTCGTGGCGGGCGCTGCGATTGCGCAGGCGATAGGGGAGCACAGTTGGCAGCCGGTCTGGTCGATCGCGTGGCTGCCCGCGGTGCTCGTCGTGCCGTTCCTGCGGCCAAGAAGCGAGCGTCGATGCTTGCCACGGGTGCGCCGTGGCCGGCGCTCCTAGCGGCGTCTTTGGCGGATGCGGAATGCCGTGCGGGAGCTGCGAATGGAGCGAGGCCTCTCACAGGGGCAACTTGCCGCCGAGCTGGGTGTCTCGCGGCAGACGATCAATTCGATCGAGCAGGATCGCTACACGCCGTCGCTCCCGCTCGCTTTGGCGCTGGCTCGGTTCTTTGAGATGACGGTGGAGGCGATCTTCGATGCGCGTGACTAGATCGAAGTGGTTTGTTCCGCTGTTCGCGGTCGGACTCGGGCTGGTCGTGTTCGTGGCCCAGTGGATCGGCGGCTACCCGACCAGCGGCC
>Ga0209167_10001967_pt1 | contig 11508 bp, 8 predicted proteins | sample Coa_R1_9_FD_187154 | JGI IMG/M metagenome (GOLD analysis project Ga0209167, IMG submission 187154) | Surface soil microbial communities from Centralia Pennsylvania, which are recovering from an underground coalmine fire - Coalmine... | ecosystem: Environmental > Terrestrial > Soil > Unclassified...
GACTGACGGTCGGTTTCTTGTTTCGCGGCATCGTCTCCCTCCCCGCCAGCGGCGGAAGAAAGACCCTACCTTACCAGCTATGCCCGGCGGACTTCATGCAGCTTTGCCGAAAACTCACCATCAAACCGTGGCCGCGTTGCTTCACGAGATGGATTACAGCTTGCAGGCCAACCAGAAAAAGCTGGAAGGGAGCCAGCACGCGGATCGGAATCAGCAGTTTGAGTACATCAATCGCAAAGCACAGCGTTATCTGAAACAAGGTGAGCCGGTGATCTCCGTAGACACGAAAAAGAAGGAACTGGTGGGCGATTTCAAGAATCCCGGGCGCGAATGGCAGCCGCAAGGCGAGCCCAAGCAGGTTCGGGTTCATGATTTCGAAATCCGTCGGGCCGAGAACGGTAAGGTAGCCCCCTACGGCGTCTATGACCTTGGACGAAACGCGGGGTGGGTCAGTGTGGGAGTGGATCACGACACGGCGGAGTTTGCCGTCGAGAGCATACGCCGGTGGTGGCGCTGGATGGGCCATCGCAGTTATCCGAAAGCGACCCGTCTGTTGATCACGGCTGACTCCGGCGGCAGCAATGGCGCCCGAGTACGGCTATGGAAATGGGAACTGCAGCAACTGGCCGACGAAACCGGACTGGAAATCTCGGTCAGTCATTTCCCGCCGGGCACCAGCAAGTGGAACAAGATAGAACACCGTCTCTTCTCTTTCATCAGCCAGAACTGGCGTGGCAAGCCACTCATCAGCCATCAGGTCATCATCGACCTCATCGCCGCAACCACAACGACGACCGGCCTGACCGTGAGAAGCAAGATCGACACCAATATCTATGAGAAGGGCCTCAAGGTCTCCGACCAGCAGATGACGGAACTCCGGCTCCGGAGAGAAAAGTTTCACGGCGACTGGAACTACAAACTCTTACCCAGATGTTGATCCAGTAATTTCCTGACACGCCCTAAGCCCCGATCCCTCAACCCAGGAGGTCCGGGGTTGAAGTTCCTTCGCTCCCACTACTTTTGGATAGCCGGTCAGGTTACCGTCTATTGCCCGGGCGCTTTATCGGGCAGCGTGAAAAGGTAAGACACCAGATTCTGCATGTCCGTGTCGTTGAATTTATACGGCGGCATCGGGGTGTTGGGCGACATCATCTGCGGGTCCTGGAAATGCTGTATCACCCAGGCTTCCGTGCGCCGCCCCGCCAGCCCGTTCAACGCCGGCCCGATCCGGCCGCCGACGCCATTCACCGAATGGCACGTGCCGCAGGAGCGCTTCTGGAAAAGCAGAGCCCCTTCGACGGCAAAGTCCGGAGCGGAGTCCGTCACGTCTCCGTTTTCCGGCGTGAGCTTCAGCAGCAGGGCCAGGAGTTCCTTGAGCTCCGCGTCACCGAGGTTTACCGGCTTCATCACGCTGCCAGGTGTCACCGCGCTCGGGTCCATGAAATGCGCCATCAGCCAGGACGCGTCGTGTCTTGTGCTGGTGTTGAGCAGATTGGGGCCGGTCTTGGGCGTGCCGCCGGTGACGTTGTGGCAGGTGGAGCAGTGCTGATCGCGGAAATAATGAACGCCGGCGAGTTCGGCGGGCGCCAGCTGCATCCATTGCGTCGGGCCGGAGAAATCGATCTGCGACGCGGCCGTCTGCGGCGGAGTCGTTCGCACCGCGGCCACCGTCAACCCGCCCCATCCCAGCGCCGCAAGAATCAAGACACCCCCGGCGAGTGTGCGCTGCCTCACCCGCACGACCCTGCCGCGATCGATGAACGGGGTCAGAATCAGCGCAAGAATCGCAAGCGTGGGCAGCACAACGGTTCCCACCACTTCAAGCGGTCCGTTAAACACCTTGAGCATCTGAAACAGGAAAAGGAAATACCACTCGGGGCGCGGAATGTAGCTGGTGTCGGTGGGATCGGCCATACGCTCAAGCGGGACGCGAACCACGATGGCCATCACGAACAAAATGACGAACACGATGAACACCGCGACCGTGTCCTTGAAGACCTGTTCGGGGAAAAAGGATTTCTTCCGCCTCATTTCATCGCCAGGCACCGGGGCCACGCCGTGCCTGCGCACGAGATAGATATGCAGAACGATCAAAAGCATCGTGGCAGGCGGCAGCATCAACACGTGCAGCCCGTAAAAGCGCGCGAAAGTCACCACGCCGATATCGCCCGTGCTGGCCAGCAGACGGCTGACGTAGGGGCCCACCACGGGAACGGTTGCGCCGATCTGGGTGGTGACGACGGTTCCCCAGTAGGCGCGGTTGTCCCACGGAAGCAGATATCCCGTAAGCCCGTAAGCCAGCGTGATCAACAGCAGGATCACGCCCACCATCCATGTGCCTTCGCGCGGTTTCTTGTAGGCGCCCCACAAAAATACCTGCACCATGTGAAGCACCACGATCACGATGAGCATGCTCGCGCCCCAGTGGTGCAGGCCGCGCATGAGCCGTCCCGCCGTGACTTCGGTCAGGATATAGCGAAGACTGCTGTATGCGTCCCCCGGAGTCGGCGCGTAGTTGAAGGCCAGCATCGCGCCGGTGAAGAACTGGGTCAGGATCAGGAACAGCGCTATGCTGCCGAAAACCTGGTGCCAGCCGCTGGAGGCCGGAATCTCCTCGTACAGAAACTTGCGAAGCCCGCTGTGCAGGCCGGTGCGATCATCCAAATCCTCAATGAACTGACCGAATGTTTTTCGCATGCGATCACGCCGTCGGGTTGGATTGCTTCAGCTCGCCGATCTGCAGACGGTTGTTGACCAGCTTGGTTAGATACCGGTCGAGCGGCCGTGGCGCCGGGCCCGCGAGCACCTTGCCATCGATTGAAAAATTCGAGCCGTGGCACGGGCATATGAACCTGCCCGCTTCCATTTCCCAATGGTAGGCGCAGGCAAGATGAGTACACTGCGGTCCGAAGGCGACGATTTTCTTGTCCTGTTCCTTCACCACCCACGCGGTTTTTTTCTCCGTCACCAGGCGCCATCCGTCGAGGCGGCTCTCCTGGAAACTCAGCTCAACCGGCACTCCGGGCGCCAGTTGGCTGACATCGCCGGCGTCGATCCAGCCGGATTCCTTGCGGGGCTTTGGAGGCACCAGAAGATACAGGGCGGTGGGAATCGCCATGAAGAGCGCTATAATGCCGCCGAGCGCGTACACCACGGCCAGGTGAAAGGCGCGGCGCGTGGACCCGTAGATTTCGGGCTCGGCACTGTGAACAGGCATCAGATCAATCGTACAGGATCGGTTTCTGCTTCAAGTCTTTCTACTTCAAATCTATCGAACGGGCTTCGATGGTGCGGGCGACGGCGCGGTCGAAATTGGCGTCGGCTTCGCCCAGATCGGCGCGCGCCCGGACTTCGCGCGTGCGCGCTGAAATCAGATCCGTCTGGCGCTGCAACACGAGGAAGACGGTCGAGGTCCCTGCCTGGAACTGCCGTTGCTCGCTGGAATACTGTTGCTCGGCATACATACGCGCGGTGATCGCGGCTTCCAGACGCGATCTGGCGGAACTCGAGGTCTGCAACGCGTTGCGCACATCCTGCTCGATGGCCATCTCAGTTTGCTGGCGCAGCGCTTTCAGGCGGCGGCCCTCGGCGACATCAAAGGCCACCTGCGCGTTCGCCGTGCGGTTCCGCAGCGGCAATGAAAACTGCACTCCTACCTGCGCGGTTGTGAAGTTTCCGCTGGTGAGAGCGCTGAGCGACTGGCCGTATCCGCCCACCAGGATCGGCGGTATGGTTGAGCCGAAGGAAACGACCGGCAAAGTCGGCAGACCGGCCAGTGTGCTCAATTCATTCACTTGATTGGTGAGTGCCGCGGTGCTCGCCGTGAAAGGGTTCGGACCCGGTGGCAGGAGGTTTCCGGCAAGACCTGCCAGGCTCAGGTTCGCGTAGGCGTCGATCTGAGGTTTGGCCTGTTCCCGGCTGAGCCGTGTGTCGTATTGATTCAGTTCGATCGATATAGAGCTCTCGGAGAGTTCCGGACGCATGGCCAGGGCTGTCTTGATGGACTCGTCCAGGCTTGGCAGAAGGCCGGTCTCGGATTGCTCCGCCCGTTGGGGAATCAGCGCCATGCCCCACATAAGATCCGTGCGATCCGGGAGCATGAGGACCTTCAAGGCGTTTTCCGCCGAGGTCAGGACCTGTTGCGCGGTGAACACGTTTTGCTGGAACGTAGCAACCTGCGTCTGCGTGGCGACCACGTCGATAGGGGCGAGCAGACCTTGTTCCACCTGCCGCCGGTTACTGGCGTCCTGTTGCTCGGCCAGACGGACGGCTTCGATCTGCACTTCAAGACTGCGGTATGCGAAGTCGAGCTCCCAATATGCCTCGACCGCCTGCGTCACGATTTCGATCACGCGCTGCCGGAACTGGGCGTCGGTGAGGCGCACGTTGCCTTTGGCGACCTGCAGCCGGTGACGATTATCGTCGTAAAGGAGTCCACGCCACAACGGCTGCGTGAGGCTCAGATTGAGGGAAGTCGGGAATTGCGGATTCAGGCTGAGGAAAGTGCTGTCGCTCGACGTGCGCGCGGATGAAAAGTCGAGTTTATAAGTGCCGCCGAAATACGACGCTCCGCTCAGTTGCGGATCGGCGAGATATTGTTCCTGCGAAAGCTTGCCATCCGCCGCGCCGCCGATCAGGGAGGCGATGGGTGTTACGGAGCGCTGCCGGTAAGTATTCAGGCCCGCGCGCGGATCGTAGTAGCCCTTCGCGCCTGTCACGTTGTAGCGTGCTTCTTCGAGCAGGATGCGCGAGACCGCCAGATCGCGGTCGTTGGCCAGAACGCGCTCGATGACTTCGTTGATCCCCAGGTTGGCGTCGCCGAGAACGCCGATGCGCGGGGGCACTTCCAGAGGCTTCACCGGGGGGACAGCGGGTCCGTTTTGGGCGAAGGCGGAGGCTGCAAGAAAAAGTAATGCGCAAGCTGTGGGGCGGGACCCCTGTCCCGCGGCCGACGCCCTCGTCGGCTTTGGCACAGCCGGGCGAGGGCGCCCGGCGCGGATCAGGGGATCCGCCCCACGGTGGTTGGAGAACAAATTCATGCGGCGTCCTCCACTGGGGCGCGATGGCGCGGCGGGAAGAATCTTCGCAAGCCCTTGAACGCCGAGCCGATCTTCCGGTAAAGCGGCGACTCCTGAATATCCTCGAAAACCGAATAGAACACCGGAACGGCCAGCAGCGTCAGCAACAGGCAAAGCGACTGGCCGCCCGCCACCAGAACGCCGATCGAGCGGTTGGTCGCCGCGCCGGTCCCGCTCGAAACGATCAACGGAAGCATGCCCGCCACCAGCGCAATGGTCGTCATCAAAATGGGGCGCAGACGGTCGCGGTTCGCCTGCACGATCGCGTCGTAGCGATCCATCCCGGAGCGGCGCAGGCCGTTGGTGTGGTCGATCTGCAGGATTGCGTTTTTCTTGACGATCCCGAATAGCAGCAGCAGCCCCAGACCGGAGAAAATATTCACCGTCTGATGCATGATCAGCAGTGAGACAATGCCGAACGGTATCGCCAGCGGCAGCGTGAGCAGAATCGTCACCGGGTGGATGAACGACTCGAACTGCGCGGCGAGGACGATATACATAAAGATGAACGTCAGCGAGAACGCCAGGCCGAAATAGTACCCGGATCTGCCGAGCTCCTTGGATTTGCCCGTTGTGCCCGATCTGTAATCCGCCGGCAGCTTCAGCGAATGCGCGGCATCGTCCATGGCGGAAAGGATCGTCGTCTGCGAAGCGCCCGGCAGCACGTTGCAGGTGAGCGTGACCTGCCTTTGCCGATTGATCCGGTTTACCGACGACGGGCCTGATCCGGTGCGGATATTGACTACCTCATCGAGGCCCACCGCCGAGTCCTGTTTGGTCGACGGCACGGTCATTTTGGCGAGGCCTTCCGAAGTAGTGCGGAACTGCTCTTCGGCCCGCACACGGACGTCATACTGGTCCTCGCCGGCGTTGAAGGTCGACGCCACCTGGCCCGCGACGAGCGTGTTTAAAGCCTGTTCGATGTTCTGCACTGAGACGCCGAGATCGGCGGCACGCGGGCGGTTGATCTCGAGGCGGACCTCGGGTTTGCCGCTGCGCAGAGTGGTGTCGGGGTCGGCCGCGCCCGGCATGTCCTTCATCTTCGCCAGCATGGCGTCGGAATATTTTGCCAACTGGTCGAGGTCCGGTCCCTGGATGTAATACTGGACATCCGCGTTGCTCTGGTTGGTGCCGATGTCATTCACCGGTTCCACGCTGGTATGGATCTCGGCCGGATACTGCTTCAGCATGGCACGGATTTTCTGCATCATTTCGGACTGCGTGACGGTGCGGTGATCGAGATCGGCCAGCTTGACATAAATGGACGAATTGTTGACGGAAGCATCGGAGCCGCCGCCCGAGGTCATCAAGGTGTGAGTGACGCCGGGAAGCGCGCGGATCTGCTGCGCGACGCGCTCCGTTAACGCGGCGGTCGCGGGAAGCGAAGTGCCTTCCGGTGTGCGAACCAGCACGTTGAATTCGGACCGGTCGTCCTCAGGCAGGAAGTTCTTCCCCACCACCATGAACAGCGGAACGATGCTGAAGATCGTGAGGGCGCTCAGGCCGAGCATGATGCCCCGGTGGGCCAGCGCCCATTTGAGCATGCGCGTGTAGAAAACGTCGAGCAGGTGGAAGAAGCGCGAGTCTTTCGAGGAATGCACGGATTTACCTTGCGCATCCAAAACCGGGGGCTTGATGAATCGCGAGGAGAGCATCGGCGTCAGCGTAAAAGAGACCAATAGCGAAACCGCAATTGCGAACGCCGCCGTGAGGCCGAACGAGCTCATGAATCGCCCGACAATGCCTCCCATGAATCCCACCGGAAGGAAGACCGCGAGCAGCGACATCGTCGTCGCCATCACCGCCAGGCCGATTTCCCGCGTGCCTTCGATGGCGGCCCGATAGGGCGGCATGTTCTTCTCTTCCATGAAACGGAAGATATTCTCGAGCACGATGATGGCGTCGTCGATCACGATACCCACCATGAGCGTCAACGCCAGCATGGTGATCTGATTGAGCGTGAAACCCATCGCGGCCATCAGCGCGAATGTCGAAATGATGGAAGTCGGAATCGCCACGGCGGCAATGAGCGTCGTGCGCCAGTTGGCCAGGAATATGAAAATGATGATCGACGCCAGAATACTGCCTTCGATGAGGTGGTGCTGGATGGAGTTGATGGCGTCTTCGATGAAGTTCGACTGATCGGCGACGATCTGGGTCTGGATATCCTTCGGCAGCCCCTCCCGCACGATGGCGAGCCGCTCCTTCAGGTCCTTCGCGGTGGTGACCGTATTTTCGCCGGATTGCTTCGAAACCACCAGCGTCACCGCGGGAACGCCGTCGAGGCGCGCGGCCGTTACCGGTTCCTCGTAGCTGTCTTCGCTGTAACCGATGTCGCTGACCTTCACGACGTAGCCGTTACGGTTCACGATGGCGATCTGGTTGAACTGCGCGGCATCGGTCACGCGGCCGGTGGTGCGGATGGTGAAGTCGCGCTCGCCCTGTTTCAGGCTGCCGCCGGGCAGTTCGAGATTCTGCGATTTGAGGGCATTGAAGACATCCGTGATGGTGAGGTTGTAGGAGCGCAGTTTATCGGGATCGACCAGCACGTGGATCTCGCGCTTGGCGCCGCCGACGATCCGAACCTCGCCCACGCCTTTGGCGTTTTCCAGTTTCTGCTTGATGAGCTTGTCGGCGATCATCGTCAAATCGCGTAATGACCGCGGCGCCGAGACCGCGATCTGCATTACGGGCGTGGCGTCGGGATCGAGCTTCTGAATCACCGGCTGTTTCGCCGTGGTGGGCAGGTCATTGGCAATCAGGTTGACCTTGTTCTGAACTTCCTGCACCGCCACGTCGCCGTTCTTTGAAAGCTCGAAGGTGATGATCACGAGCGACTGGCCTTCGGATGAAGTGGAGCGGACTTCGTCCACCTGGCTGATCGTGTTGATGGAATCTTCGATCTTCCTGGTGATCTCGGTTTCCACTTCTTCGGGCGATGCGCCGGGGTCGGAGACGATGATGTTCACCGTGGGAATGTCGATCTTCGGGAACAGGTCGACGCCGAGGCTGAAATAAGAAAATACGCCGACCACGACCAGCGAGAGGATGAGCATCGTCGCGAATACGGGCCGTCTGATACAGAGTTGTGCTAGTCCGTGCATATAGGTTTTTTCATCAGGCTCAGAGGCTTGGCAACCCGGCCGAAACTGGATTTTCCTCTATATATGCTGTAGTCCGCCGAAGCGCTCGAATCGCGCGGATAATGGTCCCGAGACTCGTCTTGCCAAACGACTGCCCGGTTCGTCCCAGTATCCGGTTCGCGCTTCTGGCCGTAGAGCCTTTCAACCATCTCATCAAAACCGGAACCGGGACCAACGGAAAAATCAGCAAATGCGCATGATTCGGCATCACCACCCATGCGCAAGGGGTGGGATGCTTCAAGAGATCCGGTTTGGCCGGCAGCGAACCCGACAGGCACCATGCCGCTGCGCCCCTGGTCACGCCTGCCCCACCGGAAGAGGTGTTCCTGTTGCTGCAGGAATCTCATCGAAATCATTTGCTCACCACCGGGGCTCCATCAAAAAGCTCAACCTGGTTATTGGTGGCCACCAGGTCGCCCGCTGCGATTCCCGACAGGATTCGAACCAGATCTCCCGCCGATTCGCCGATCGAGACCACGCGCAGGCGGGCTTTGCCATTCTGGATTGCGAAGACCTGGTTGGAATCCGTGGTCTTATCGCGCACGATGGCCTGTTTGGGAATAAATATGCCCTCGACGCCGCCAGGCAGCCGCACATGCGCCGTGGCAAACATGCCCGGCTTCAGCGCCGTATCCGGATTGTCGAAACGCGCTTCGAGGATGAACACGCGCGAATTCGGGTCCACCGATTGATTGATCGCGCTCACCCGTCCCACGAACTCGCGGCCGGGATAGGCGTCTAGTCTCGCCGTCACCGCGTCTCCCAGGTGCGCGAGCGATGCGCGCTGCTCCGGCGTTTGCAGTTGCAGCTTCAGGCTGCCGATGCGGACGATTGTGGCGATCTTATTGGTAAGTGCGACATACTCGCCGGCGGCCACCGGACGCGCCGTGATGTATCCGTCGAAGGGTGCGCGGATAGTGGTGTCGGCCAAACCCTTCTCTGCCTGGGCCAATTGTGCTTTGACGCCCTCGAGCGAAGCTTGGGAAGTGGAAACGGCCTCCGAGCTCTGACGGGCGGCGTTGGCCGCAGCCTCGTACTGCTGCTTCGCCGCATTGGCCTGCGCCTCGGCCGTTTCCTGTGCCGTGAGCGCCTTCTCGAATGCGCTCCGCGAGACATCGCCGGTGGCTACCAGGTTGGCGTAACGCTGGGAATCCGCCGCCGCGAGTTTCGCCTGTGCCGCCGCGGATTGATAGTTGGCCAATGCGGCCGCCACTTCAGGAACCTTATCGGCGTTGAACGCGCCGCTCACCCATCCGATGCGCGATTGCGCCTGGCGAACACCCGCGGTGGATTCCTCGAGTTGCGCGCGCGCCTGCTGCAGTTTCAGTTCGGCATCGCGGTGGTCCAGCTCGCAGATGACCTGCCCCTGCGAAACGCGGGCGCCCACGTCGACCGGCGTCGAAACGACGCGGCCCGCGACGAGCGGTGCGATATCCGAGCTTTCGTCCGCGACGAAGGTGCCGGTCTCCTGGAAATCCGCCGGGACTTCCTGCGGGATGGCCGCGGAAGTGGATACCGCGACGGGCTTGGCCGCGGCCGCTTCAGCGGCGTCGCCTGCTTTTCTGCCGGAGGCGCAGCCGGCAAGCGTTAAAAGAATCAATGCGCACACCGTTCTTCGCAAGCCCCGCCGAATTTGCAGCGCTGGCGATCTTGTCGCCGGCGATTTGGTTTCGGCCATGCTGCCTGGTAGGACATAGCTTCCGCCTTGCCGCCGACGGGCTTCCGCTCGGCGTCGCCCGCGGGAAGCCCTGACCTCACGAATAGTTAACATGTGGTCTTCACGCCGCTCATCAGAATGGATGCGAATGCGTCCGTCATTTCTTCATCCGATTGCAGCGGATCGAGCAACTGATACATGTATTTCTGCATTCCGAACGATTGCGCCATTCCGACAACCGCGAAGATGATGGTTCGCGGATCGCACTCGCGCATCGCACCGGCGCGCTGGCGCCGCGCAATATACTCCTGGAACCGCACCCCGATCGACGCCATGATCTGATTGCGGTGCATTACGGCGAGTTCGTGGCCCTCGAGCGACGCATGGAGCATCAGGCGCTCGAAGCGCGGCTCCGTGCGATGCGTTTCCAGAATGCTCGAAACGATCAGCCGGAACAAGCCCTCATCGTCGTCGCGATCCATCCGGAACTGCACTTCGGCCAGCCATTTTTCGTCGCCGATGGCGGGGCAACCGTGATCGAGAATCGCGGAGTACAGATCCTGCTTGGTGGCGAAATGCCGGAAGATGATAGCCTCGGTAACACCTGCCGCGCATGCAATTTCACGCGTGGTGGTGCCGTTGAATCCGCGTTTTGAGAAGAGATCGATGGCGACCTCGATCAACTGGCGGCGCCGGTCTTCGCCGGACATGCGCGGGTGAGAGACGGGATCGGGGGCTGTTCTGAGCGGGGAAGGGCTCGGCATGGCCCATTGTAAGTAAATACTTACTGACAATGCAAGTACGCCCCCGGGACCGCTGAACACCCTGTGGCGCGGACGATCGTTTTTCGTCGTCCGCGGCCCGTTCGGCTGAACCGCAATGTGGCAACGTGTGCTGCACAAACACCTGCCGCGCGGGAAGCCGTTCCCGATTCGGATAAAATAGTAGCGAGGTGCCTGTGAGCGGGTTGGAAGAACTCGAAGCAAAGATCAAAACCCTGTCGCCGCATGAATTGCAGGAACTGCGTGCCTGGCTCGCGCAATACGCCGCCGAGGTCTGGGACCGGCAGTTCCACGCGGACGCGATTGCGGGCAGGCTGGGCGCTATGGCAGATCAGGCGCTGAAGGGATTGAAAACGTCGGTTTCGAGTTTATTTTCGCCGCTGATCCATTGAAAACAATGCGATGTTCCGCGACGCAGCCACTCGAGCCCCAAACCGCAGGCGGATAATACAGCCAAATGGGTTAACCGTCCAATTTCCGAAACCAGCCCCCAAGCCCAAAGAACTCCCAAGACCGCACCCGCAGACGCTTTCACTTTTCAAAAAAGTAGTTTTTGCGGAACGAACCCAATTTGTTATTGAAAACAAAGGGCCGCAAATTGGGTTAACCCATTTGGACATGGTTTAAGCGCTCAACGTTCCGCCGTAGCCGAGCGTCAAACGGTTGTGAGCCGCCGAAGCGATAAGTACTGGGTGAGGTGTGCCTTAATGAGGTGTAGCTTATCCGTTTTCATCCGTTTTGATCCGAGCCCGGTTTTGATCTTTGCCGAGGTTTCTCAATGACAGCCGCGCCGAACAAGACCCCGCTCCCCCTGCCGCCCCTCGGCTCCGCTGCCACTACTGAACTCA
>Ga0209167_10001968_pt1 | contig 11507 bp, 8 predicted proteins | sample Coa_R1_9_FD_187154 | JGI IMG/M metagenome (GOLD analysis project Ga0209167, IMG submission 187154) | Surface soil microbial communities from Centralia Pennsylvania, which are recovering from an underground coalmine fire - Coalmine... | ecosystem: Environmental > Terrestrial > Soil > Unclassified...
AAGCATCTCCTGAACACAATTAAAGACCATATCAGAATCGTTAATATGAGCAAACACATTAGTTGCTGTGATAAGCGTAGCCTTATTTTTATCTCTACCGGGAGGGTCTTCTGCAAACATGCATCGTGTTATAATACTTCTCGCAACTGATGGAGATAACCATTCAACAATGGTTGGAATACCCGCGCGTATAGCCAGTTTGGCAATTTTCTCAACTGGTTCAATTCCTAAAACATTTGCGCCAAGTTCTTTAAATGGTTTCAGTAAAATGCCATCATTAGAGCCAATATCAATGACAAACTGACCCTCTGCAATCAGATTTTTATCAAACGCTTGCTGCGCAAATTTTTTGAAATGCTCAATAAAGGAGGGGGAGGTTGATGAGTAATAAACATAATCGCTAAAAAGCTCCTGCTGGTCTACAACATCGATAAGTTGGACCAGTCCGCATGTCTCGCATTTATATAAAGTTAGCGGGTAAAAATTCTCTTCGCTCATAGGAGCTTTTAGTAATGCATTTGCGGGAGGCTGGTTCCCAAAAGAAAGCCATTCTTGTAACAAACTTTTTTTACATACTCGGCATAGCGAATTTTTAGAAAGACTCACGAATTGTATCCTCCTCGTAATGCTCTTGCTCTCGTGATTCCGTCGCCAAAGCAATAAAGGCACCTGCAGTTAGAAAGATAAATTGGTGCCTCTCCCCTGCGGGAGTATGAACCATATCTCCCGGTACTAAAAGTGTAGCTTGCTTCTCCCCGTTCTCGTTAATCCAACCGTATTCAATCGAGCCTTCTATGATATAGCAATAATGCTCATCTTTTATATGGTAGTGATTGCCTCGTACCGCATCGGCGTTTCCAGTAATGTATAAGATAGACCTGATTTGGACTCCCGAAGGAAAAATATTTGTAATAAGGCCGCGCTGGTCAACAAACTTATCTCTTATTTTAATAATTCTCATACCTTTTAACCCTGCTAACTAACCCTGTGTACAACCTTCTATCTGGGTACATTTTTGGCGGCTTTTTGCTCAAAAGAGTGCGATGCAGCATCTTCTCACATTATACTAATTGCAGCAAATGCTGCTCTGTCTTAGCTATCAAGCATTTCCTGGGCAATCTGCTCTATCCGTGTGGCGACGTTGTCCCAGGTAAATTGCTGAATATGCTGCCTACCGGCTGCCCCCATGACTTGACAGGTTTGCTCGGAGGCGATGAGTTGAGTGGCTGCCTGGCGGAATTCTTCTTCCGAATTGATGAGAAATCCCGTGGTGCCGTGGATAATCGTTTCCACAAGACCTCCTGCGTTCGCTGCGATAATTGGTTTGGCTGCCGCCATGGCCTCCAGGGCAACGAGTCCTAATAATTCAGCATAGGGCAGGAAGACGAAAAAGCGGCAGTTCTGATAGGTCTTCGCCAACTCCTCCCCAAATTGCGGCGCTAAAATGGTGATGCGCGGGTTATTGCACTGCTTGAGCAAGCGAACATAGTCGGGGTCTCCCCCTCCAACCAGTACCAGATCGTAGTCAATATTTTGCCACCATGCTATGAGCCGATCAAGTCCTTTGCCAGGTTCAAACCTGCCGACGTAAAGGGCATAATTTCCTGTATTAGTGGGCAGGTTGAAGAAATCTGGACCGATACCACCGTAGACCACATCGGTAACAGCCCGGTGATATAAAGTCTGAAACTTTGCAGCGATGAAATTGCTCATAGCAAGGATGCGTTGGTTATGCTTCATCATCTCACTAGCCAGGAGTCGCCGTAAAATTATATCAGGCCGGTACGTTACAGCGTCGTTCATGAATGATAGAACATAAAACGCAACATGCTTGTTACGGTAAACAAGGAGGTTAGAGCTATAAGTAAAAGTAAAAATAACCTCCTCTTCGAGGCGTGTAGTAGCCCATTGCCATGCAGGAATGGTGACCATTGGCAATTCAGCAAGAGCTGGATAGGTAGTTTCAGGAACATATTCGCTCGTATAGATAGTTACTTGATGCCTGGCCGCGAGTCTCCGACTCACTTCAAGCACAGATCGTTCTCCTCCTCCAACCGAGTGGATGCGAGAATGGGCAATAGCAATTTTCATTATGATTCTCTCTCCTGAATAATTTGTTATTTCATAACGCAACCCGCGCAACAACTGCCCGCCAATGGTTTAGCGTCTGTTTAACGGCGTTTTCTACATCAATTATTGGCTCCCACCCGGTATCTGCATGCAAATGAGAGATATCGGCAACGAGCAGTGGTACATCTACGGGACGTAAGCGCGAAGGGTCCTGTCGCACTTGAATGGATTTCGTGGAGTGGGCAAGGAGTGTTTCCAGGATTTCACCAATTGAGCGCGCTCGACCCGATCCAATATTGTATGCCTGTCCCGGCTGTCCTCGCTGCGCAACGGCGAGCAATGCGCGCGCAACATCTTCTATCGGCAGAAAGTCCCTCTGAGCTTGCAGATTGCCGACGGTCAACACCGGTTCGATCTTCCCCTGTTCAGCCAGGGCAATTTGACGGGCGAAATCTGCTACTACGAACAATTCGCTTTGACGAGGCCCGAAGGAATTAAATGGGCGAACGCGCAAGATCGGTAAAGCATAAGCAACGAAGTACTGGTACCCATACAGGTCTTGAGCTGATTTCGAGACTCCATAAGGGCTGATAGGCTGGAAAGCGCTCTCTTCACGGATGGGATTATCCTCTGGATATACCAGGCCATACTGCTCTCCCGAACCCACGAGTATGACACGAGGTGACAGGTGTTCAGCTCGCAAAGCTTCGAGCAATTGCACCGCACCACCGGCGTTTATGCGAAGGGTGGATGCAGGATCGGCCCAGGATGCCGCTACTGATGATTGCGCAGCCAGGTGGAAAACTAAATCTGGTTGAGACTGTCCCACAGCATGACGCATTTGTTCTGCATGCGTGATATCAGCTGTGATGAGCGTAATATCTTTCGTATCCGAAGCAGTAGATGGAGGATGCCTGCACACTCCAAATAGCTGTGCATCTGGATAAAGGTTCCGGCAATGTTCAACGAGATAGCTGCCCATAAAACCTGAGAAGCCGGTAATGAGAATACGTGAGGGGGTGGGTACTTCCATCAGCTCACCTTCCGTCTTTCTAAACGTCTTGCGCATGGGTAAAGATTGGTTGAGGGCTTGTATGAAAAGCTCTCTGAAGCTGCTCAAATTCAGGAGCGGGATCTAGTTTCTGCGTAAGCTCTGACATCGACTAAGTGCTTCGATTCCAGTGAGGCGCTTTGTAAGTCGCTCTCCACCATCATAGCTACCAGTTGCTCAAACGTGACCTCAGGGCGCCACCCCAGTTTTTTGTGTGCTTTAGAAGCGTCTCCGATTAATTGATCAACTTCAGCAGGTCGGAAGAGCTGCGGGTCAACTTCCATGTAGTTTTGCCAGTCGCTTATGCCCACATATGCGAAGGCTGCAATTACAAAGTCACGAACGCTATGAGTCACGCCGGTAGCGATCACAAAATCTTCAGGGCAATCTTGCTGCAAGATGCGCCACATAGCATCTACGTAATCACCTGCGAAGCCCCAATCTCGTTGCGCTTCAAGATTTCCCAGCACCAATTTTTTCTGCAAGCCCATTTTTATGCGCGCAACACCGTAAGATGTCTTGCGCGTGACAAACTCAAGCCCGCGCCGTGGAGACTCGTGATTAAACAGGATGCCAGAACAGGCAAACATATTGTAGCTTTCACGAAAATTAACGGTACTCCAGTGCCCATAGAGCTTTGCGACTCCATATGGACTGCGTGGATAAAATGGCGTCTGCTCGTTTTGAGGAACCGCCTGCACCTTGCCAAACATTTCGCTAGTAGATGCCTGGTAGAAGCGAATTGGCCAGTCGCAGAGTTGAATGGCCTCTAACATACGTGTGACGCTTATTCCGGTATACTCACAGGTGGCAACCGGTTGTTGAAACGAGTTACCTACAAACGACATAGCTGCGAGGTTATACACCTCGTCAGCATGTGAGTAGCGTAGAGCGCGTACAAGCGATAACTGGTCGAGCAAATCAGCATCGATCAGTTCAATATCGTTCAACAGGTGGCGAATGCGTTCACCACTAAAAGTACTGGCCCGGCGTATCGTACCATAGACTCGATAGCCTTTTTCTAACAGAAATTCTGCCAGGTAACTGCCATCCTGACCGGTAATGCCGGTGATTAATGCGTGTGGCATAATGCCTCCCTCCCCACCCACTTCAGGAATAGTTCTTTGTCCTCTTAAATAAACAACTCTTCCTCAACCCACCGTATCAACCCGCCGGTTGTGGCATGGTATCCCCAATCATACGTTTCTCTTCCTACCTACCCTCGCAAACACGGCATCAAACACCATCATATCCTCCGTACTGAAACCTAACAATGCCAACATAAGCAAGTAAACAAGCATGAATGGAATAACCAGGACAAGCACTCCAAATATGGCCCGGTATCCATAGCCGACATGAATGACGCGCAGCAGCAAGAGTCCCACCACACTCGCTGCTCCACCCGCTGCTATGGACTTTAGCATATCCCATCGAAACGCCAGCGTCTTCAAGATCTGACATGCCTCGATAATATATGCAGCAGCGAGAATAATAACCGCCAGCGCCGCTGCTACTGCAGCACCTATGACGTTGAAACGGGGTACTAACAAGAAAGCCAACCCTATATTAACTATAATAGTTGCTATGGTATTAGCTAGAATAATGCGTGCATGACCCGTCATCACCAGGAGGCTCCCCGCTGAACCTGCCACTGCATTCACGAGATTGCCGAGGGAGAGAATAATCAGCACAGCGCCGGCAGCAGTGTATTCTTTGGAGAAGACGCTGAGGATGGCATCATGGAAAACACAGAAGCAGAGGAATATAGGCAAAGTCAGAGAGAACGACCATTTCGTGACTACCTTGGCCAGGTTCGCTAGTTGTTCGCGCTCACCACGCGTATAATATTCGGCGATTAAAGGAGAGAAGATGGTATTGAGCGCAAGGACCGGCATAATAGCAAATGTGCTCGCGCGGTCAGCCGCAGCATACAATCCAACCTGGGCAGCAGTGCCGAAGGCGGTGAGAAACAACACATCGGTGGAATTCAAGACGTTCTGTATGAGTGTATAGAAAGACATCGGCAAGGTAAAACGCAGCCATGTCTTCGGTGCAAATCTGGGCGCAGTATCACAGACAAGTTGTCTGGAGGTTTTACGCAAGAGTACCTGTCCTGTGATGACGGAAGCTAGAAAGCCACAGGTCGTGGCGAGAATCAAAGCTTCCAGCCGTAATCCAAGCAGATAGAATACTCCAATAAGGATAAGGAATAGCAGGGGCTGGATCAGGCGATCCACAAACACCTTCAACTTGATGGCTTTTAATGCTTGCAGACCACTGGCAAAGACAAGTTGAAGTGAGATCAGGGGAATGAGTAACGCCACCTCTTTGAGTGGAAGCGTGTATGCGTTTTTATGATAGACCAGGTGCGCAATGGCTGTTGCAGAAAAGTAGAACAATACACCACAGAGCAGACCAGAGATGAGAGTCATCCATACCACGAATCGAACCAGGCCAGCAGCAAGATCATGCTCATCTTTCGTGCGATAAATGGAGAGGAATCGCAACATTGTGGTGTCCAGCCCTAATTCGGCGATAGAGCCGACAATCATAGCAGAAGTGTAGGCTGCCATGTAGGTTCCATAAACGCTCTGAGAGACGATGTTGGTCATAACAACGTTCGTTACATAGCGCAGCACCGAGAAAATGAGATCCCCGGTTCCAGCAATAGCTGCGCCGCTGGCAGTGCTGGCAATAGCTTGACGCTGGTTTGACTGAGCCTGCTTCGCTGGCGTCAACACTATTATAGGAAGCCGCAGGGTGGCTTGAAGTGCAATGTCCTCTACCCAGGCATGAATGTACGTATCCTCTTGCTTCAACTGGCTCTCTCCAGGTTTTGCAGCAAACATCGGAACTGTATCAGGACTTGAAATCAGCTCTTCGGCAGCAGGTTCCAGGTATACATCCTGGTGTGGTATCTTTTGCTTGAATGGTAAGGTCAGTACCGGTGGTATAGTATGCACGTTTCCTATCTTAGACTCGGTGTTGGCACGCGTTGGATGCAATAAACTTCTCCTTGTTCACCTGATCTTTGATAAAAAGTGGCTGTTTATGTACATTCTACTCGGAAGGAAAAATCGCGTCGGTATGGGTTTGGGCGATGACAAGAGACTCTGCTAGCGAATGAAACTCTGTGCCAGGGCGGGGGCAAGCCCCACCCGTACCCTACTCCGAAGCGGCTGGCGAAGCCGGACAGGGTACGGGCGGGGCTTGCCCCCGCCCTGGATGGTGCATCGATGCACCGGATATCATATATCGTCGCCCTGACAGCCTTTAATGGCTAAACCTGGCATAAGCAGCTTGCGCGAGTATGCCATTCGCACTTGTGGCTGTCCAGGAGCCATTGACCACATTATTAGCGCAGTAGTATGCCATGCCGATGTGATTGGTTGCCGCATAACTTGAGAGTGCAGCATTGTATGTCGGGTCATCAAGGCACCCCCCCCACTCGTTTATCATTGCACCGTGTCCATGCTGGTGGGCAAAGGTAAACTCTCTATTGGATTCGGTTCCCCATTGTGCCCACATATAACTGGTCCCCTGTACGCATCCCGGCCCTGACTTGCCATCGTAGATATGCCAGTCGTATACCAGGTTTGGATAACTAAGATCAGGTTCTTGTCCGTTGGTGAGAGGGCTCATCGAGTTATTCCAGTCGTTGCTCCCAAGCACGATCAGCGAGCGAGGATTGATGGAACGAATGGTGGTGATCAGCGTTTTTTGCACACTCAGCCATGACGTGGCATTAATATCGTGCAGTTCATTCCAATCGTTATACAAAATGGCAGGATCGTTCTTGTATATGGAAACAATACTGTTCCAAAATGCTAGTGTTTGATCAAGCAGATGCCCGGCATTGAATTGTTGCTGCGGATAAGCATCATCGATGTCTGATAGTTCTCCCTGCGCAGGACAATACGTAATAGTGCCTCCGCACGGAGGAAGCTGATACTCATTTGTCCTGTTGAGTAAGACGTAATCCCCGTTCTGTTCTGCCCATGTAATCATTTGTTGAATCCATGCCTGGTAATACATCTGCGCGTTTGGAACGTACAAATTACTATTCCACCATCCGACGTTGAGATTAAGCCGGATATAGGTCATTTTAAACGTGCTGTTAAACCAGGTAAGCCTCTGTGGGCTTAAGCCTGGAAAGCCGCCCACTCCATCACCAAACTCGGTGCCTGCTGTGTTGAATCCACGTAGATCTACGATACAATTGCGTGCATCCATGATATAGCCTGTCCTGGCATCAACATGCAGCCAGGAGAAATGATAACTGCCATCGCTATACCTGGTCACACCGGCATAACGGCACGCCGTCCTGGATGGGATTATATTCTGCAGGCTGGCTACCTGCTGCGATGAGTAAAGGCGACTGGAAGCAAGACTGTTCACTAGAACAGCAGGAAGACCACTCAGCAGGACAACAGTAAGACCACTCAACAAGATTAGTCGAAATAGCCGGGAAACCCTTCGATGCGGACGGTGAAGTGATGATGGTGCTGTGATTGCTAACATGGTAACCTTTTCTACGCCATCTCCATCGCTGCTAGTACGAGGTGAGCGTCTGCTTCGCGTGAACAACATACTTAAACATTGACATATGCCTATACAAAGCAGTCTAGCAGGCGCGGGTGGAGAGGAGGTGGAGAAGTTGTAGTTGTATGGTTGAGAAACAAGCAAGCGCTGTTATGATTTGATTACAGAGCACCATTTTTTCTTCCGAGTAGAATATATTACAAGAGCTTCTCTTTAAGAGATTAGATGGACGTGGAAAGATGGATGTGGGTAGTGGGGAGTGGTGGAGCTTTAATGCGTTCAGTACCCCGAAATCAGCCGCCTGGCATGATTAACAATTGACGACGACTATCTGTTCAGCCCATCTTCACTTACATGAGTCATCGTGTATTTTTTGACCTCACAATCTACCCTGATGGAGGAAATTTATGACAAATCTGTATCCAGGATGAGTGGCCATCGGTTCATCCTATCTTTCCTGTCCTGAATAGTATCATGGAGGAACTTAAGAACGGTGATTGACCACTATTGGAAAATATTACTAAAAAGATGGAAGCTGATCGTTATCTGCTTCGTAGTCACAGGGCTGGCCGTATACATTGTCAGCAAGCTCATGACCCCGATGTATCAATCGACGGCCCTTGTTCAGGTTGCTGTTAGTTCAAACAATAGCCAGGCTGACATCAATGGTCTACTCGCAAGCGATCAGCTTGTTCAGACGGAGTCACAACTGGCTCTCAGCGATCCGGTGCTGCGCCAGGTTACTTCACACTATCCAGGTCTCTCAGTTGATCAGCTGGCGAAAAACGCGAGCACAACGGTTAAAACCAGTACCCAACTATTTCAAATCGATGTCCTTGATTCGAGTCCGATCCGGGCAGCAGCTCTGGCCAACGATATCGCCAGCACATTGATCAAACAGCAAACACAGGCCTCTCAGCAACAGAATGCTCAATCGCAGCAGCAGATTCAGCAGGACCTCAGCCAGACGCAACAGCAAATTGCAAACATTTCAAGCCAGCTAGCTAACTTGAAGGCAAAGAACAAAGGCGAAGCCCAGATAAGTGCCCTGCAAGTACAACTGAGCAGTTTACAGCAACATTATATCCAGTGGCAGTCACTCTTAGCCCAGCTTGAGCTGGCCGAAGCCCAGTCTGGCAGCTTCCTGTTCATCGCCCAGTCTGCCTACCCGGCCTCAAGCCCCACGCGGCCCGATGTGCGCGTCAATACTGCTATTGGACTGTTAATCGGTTTGCTCGACGGGCTTTTCCTGGCGATGCTGCTTGAGCAGTTAGATACACGCGTCCGCACTGGAGAGGATCTCGCCAAACTGGTTGATTGGCCGGTGCTGGCGACAGTCTGGCGTCCAGATGCTTCCAGGAATAATCTAGAAGACCTGGTGAATCCTCCACCACACAGCGCGAATATCGAAGCCTATCGCATCCTCCGCACCAATCTTGGGTTTGCGCTAATAGACAAGCCGCTGCATACAATCATGGTAACGAGCGCAGTGCCGGCGGAGGGGAAAAGCACCACGGCAGCCAATCTGGCTATTTTTATGGCCAGGGCTGGTAAGAAAACGCTGCTCATCGATGCAGACCTGCGTCGTCCAACGATAGGCGAGCGATTACATCTCCCCAAGGATGGAATGGGCCTGAGCAATGCCATCGTGGCATGCGCACAATCTCTGTCGGCTGCTTCCGGGTCTTTGTGGAAGTCAAGTACGCCTTTCCCTACCGGTGATTTTTCTCTCGATCCGTACATGCATATGGTGGGTATTCCCAATCTGCGGGTTGTGCCTGCGGGTCCATTGCCGCCAAACCCACCAGAGTTGCTTGATTCAAGGGCCATGGAAGGCTGCCAGGCAGCCCTCGCAAGCAGCGGAGCCGAGGTGATCATCTTCGACGCGCCTCCGTTGCTAGGTCTGTCTGATGCTAGCATTCTTGCCTCCAAGGTCGATGGCATACTCCTGGTGGTCGACATTGAGCATGCGAACAAGAAGAATCTCGAGCAGATGAAGGCTCATCTCACTCAGGCGGGAGGCCGGGTTCTGGGTTGTGTAGTAAATAAGCAGCGCAGAAAGCGCAAAGATACATCCTACTATTCCCACTATTATTACCATGAAGAAGGAGTGAGCAAGAGCAAGCAAAATGGCCACGATCCGGTGGCGTTAGCGACGCCGGTGCTGCCAGGGTCGACGGGCAAGCAATAAAGTATTTGAAACAGGAGTTTCATTCAAAGTGCGTATCTTATTCGTGACTCCTTACGTGCCGTCGCGTATTCGTGTGCGACCATTTAATCTGATCAAATTACTCTCAACCATACATGATATTGCCCTTGTTTCGCTGATCGTGGATGACTATGAGCGAGCGATGGTCAAGGATATAGAGGAGTACTGCGTTTCGGTCGATCTGGTCCGGCTGCCGAAATGGCAAGCGTATGCCCATTGTCTGCTGGCATTACCAACGGCTATACCATTGCGTGTTGCTTACTATCGTTCTCCTGCATTTGCGCAACGTATCAAGGAGGTGATCCTCAGGCAGAACATTGATGTGGTGCATGGCGAATTAATCAAGGTTGTCCCAGCCTTAAAAGATGTGCTGGCAGATAAAAGCATACCGGTGCTCTATGACTCAGTTGATTGCATCTCGTGGTTTTTACAGCAACAAATGGACACGACACATAACCTCTTAAAGAAGGCATTCGTCTACAGTGAACTGCAGAAGATGCGTCGCTATGAGCGAAGAGCCCTGGCTAATTTTGATCAGTTGATCATTACCAGCGCTTCTGATCGTGATCGGTTACAAAAGCTCACGGGCCGACTGAACAACATTGAGGTTGTGAGTAACTGTGTAGATACCGACTACTTTACACCCTGGATAGGTCCAAGAGCGGCTGACTCGCTAGTCTTCTGCGCGAAATTAGACTACTTTCCCAATGCCCAGGCGATGCTCCATTTCTGTGAAAATATCTTACCCCTGATATGGCAGCAGTGTCCGCAGGTGCATTTAACCATCGTGGGGAATAATCCGCCGAAGGCAGTGCGCGCATTGGCGGCAGATAAACGTATTACAGTGACAGGCTATGTACCAGACATACGTCCATATCTGGGTACAGCTTCTGTTGCGCTAGCGCCGCTCAAGGTAGCTGCCGGCACGCAGTTCAAGGTGTTAGAAGCTCTATCTATGAGTGTGCCAACAGTAACAACCCCCCGCTGCTCTCGTGCCATTGGCGCTGAGGATGGCGTGCATCTGCTGGTGGCCGAAGAACCAGCCGCGTATGCCAGGGCAATCGTAAGATTGCTGAAAGACCCCGTAATTGCCGAGACATTAGGAAGAGCCGGTCGGAAGTTCGTCATCGAACACTACAGTTGGGCTGGTACGGCTGCTACCCTCGAAAGGCTTTACAATGCAATTGCGCTCGTGCCGGGTCGCCAGGAATCGAGAGCGGAACTGGCCCTCATAACGAGTAAGGAAACGAGTAAATCGTGACGGGCATAGCGACTGCGAGAAGCATGGCGACCGCAAGGGTCGCCACTACTATACACGCGTAAAGTGCCTTCTCAAGCCGTCATATAGTAGTGGCGACCCTTGCGGTTGCCATGCCTGGTCTCGCCATGCCTGGTAACGAAGGAGAAAAATGAAGCTGATGATATCTCAAAGGCATCCTACCAGTCTTCAGACCGATAGACGATACAAACGCTTCAAGCGATCCTGGCGAAAAAAGCCACGTAAGGGCTTCCTTGTCCTCTGTTTGTTTCTGATTTTGTTCAGTATCGCGTTACCCGTTATTGGATACCTGGTGATTGATAGTAGGTCCCGGCAGGATACTGCCCTGGCACATACGGGGGCGCAGGAGCTAGAGA
>Ga0209167_10001970_pt1 | contig 11501 bp, 6 predicted proteins | sample Coa_R1_9_FD_187154 | JGI IMG/M metagenome (GOLD analysis project Ga0209167, IMG submission 187154) | Surface soil microbial communities from Centralia Pennsylvania, which are recovering from an underground coalmine fire - Coalmine... | ecosystem: Environmental > Terrestrial > Soil > Unclassified...
GATTGACGTTCCGCGCCGCGCATTTGTCTTCCGGCGATATCACCAGTCGCGTCACTACGAATCGATTTTTGGGATGGTGGGGAGCCAGACGCGGCGCGACAACGATCCGTTTGTTTTGGTTCGAAGCACGAAGCCGGAAGCGGCTCCGTATTTTTTTCTGACCTGCGGAGAACAAGAGGGATTGTTGCCGGCGAACCGCGAGTTCGCCGGACTGCTGGAGCGCGGTCATTTTCGGTTTGAGTTTCACACGGTGCGCGGCGGACACGACTGGAACCAGTGGAATACGTGGCTTCCCAGCCTGTTCCAGAGCCTGGCAGAGCACATGAATCCCAGGCAGTGATTTTCGTGCATACATGACAGGTTGAGGATTAATGTATCTCAAGAGAAAATCGATGATGCGAAAGGTTTTCAGGACGATTGCGCTCACCATCTTCGCGCCGGCTGCCATGGCGGCTGCCGCGTGGCAGGCGCAAGCACAGGAGGCCAAAACACCGTATCCGAACATGGCCCCGCTCGACCAATACCTGATGGAGCGAACCGCCGAGATAGCGGCGCTCGACCGGACAGCCGAGGGCGGCTGTCCCCACACAATCTGCTCCCGCACAAGGCACACGCGATGCAGGCGCACGGGGCGGCATCGCGGGCGGAATCGGCATCAAAGTTGGTAATATGGTGCCTGCCTGCTGCGAGTGCAATCTCGGCGGGAGCATCGCGGACCAGATCTTTCCAGAAGCGCCTGTGGTTGCAAGCCGTTGTGGAGAGACGGTGGACACAGGGGGCCGAGGTTGGGGCCGAGCGCTGCGGTCCGCAATCCACGCCCGGCAGCGGGAGGAGAATGAATGATTCGAAAGTTCGCGACGGTTCCTGGGTTCAGGGTCGTCCTGACGTTGATTCTGGTGACGATTCTGGCGGGAGCCACGACGGTCCATGCCCAACAGACGCCGGTTCAAGAGGCATCCTCCCAACAAGCTCCGGCGCAGACACCTCCGGCGCAAGCGGCGCCCGCGCAATCGCCTTCCGCGCAGAAGCCCGCGGACCAGTCCGGCAGCCAGGAAGCCTCACCCGAAGAAGTGGGCTCGCGGCGCAAGCTCAAGCCGAAGGAATATAAGAACTGGAACTTCAACGTGGGCGGCGGGGGCAGCCTGACCAACGGCACCACGGCAAAATATGTGCGCGGCGGCGGCCTGATTGGGGCTGCGGGCGTAGCGCGCAATTACAGCAAATATTTTGGATTCCGCGCCGACTTCCAGTGGGACAACCTGCCTTTGCGGAATTCCGCGCTGGACGCGGCGCAGGCATCGGGGGCAACGAGTCACGTTTATTCGTTCACGCTCGATCCGATCATCAGCATCCCGGCGACCAAGGATTGGAGCGGATACCTCGTGGCCGGTCCGGCCTATTTCCATCGTACGGGAAAGCTGGATTCTTCCACCGTTCAACCGGGAGCGCCCTGCAATGGATTCTGGAGCTGGTGGGGAACTTGCTTCGGCGGCAGCTTGCCGTTGAATAAAAATTATCTGGTCACCAGCCAGAACGAGCTGGGGCTGAATTTCGGCGGCGGACTGGCGCGCAGGCTCACCCCCAGGTTCGAACTTTACGCCGAGTTTCGCTATCTGCATGGCTCGGGCAGCGGGCGGACGACCGATCTGCGGCCGATTACGGTTGGATTGCGCTGGTGAACGGGTCGGATGAAGGAGCGCGTGTCGTATAAGTTGTGTCGTCGCGCGGAGCCTTCCTGATCGTGATTCCTCGTCTGGCTTCTCCGCCGTTTCGCGGCTGATGGTCATTCCGCTTGCCACCCACGGCTTGCGCCGTGGCGGCAATCTGTGGCCGCTTCGCGGCTTTTGCCGGTGGCGTTAGGATTCGCCTCTTGAGTCCCCGCCCATGAAACCCCTCTACGTGGCACTTCGCCGCTGTGTTGTACAATCCCAGCCCAAACTCTGGTAGTCGGCGAAGGAGCGGCCTAATCCCTATGGAGTCCATGGCGGCGGAGCAACCCGAGGCTACTGACTTCGGATTGCGGCGCGGAATTCTTTCTCCTCTGGAGACGCTGGCGCAGTCGGTCTCGACCATGGCGCCGACGACCACGCCGGCGGCGACTATTCCGCTGGTGTGCGCGCTCGCGGGCAATGGAACCTGGCTAGCATACGTGCTCGCCACGGTTGCAGTTCTGCTAGTGGCTTTGTGCATTGCGCGCTTCGCACGGCATTCGGCTTCTCCAGGATCTCTCTATACATACGCGACGACGATCCTGCCGCCGTGGCTTTCGGCGACCGTGGCCTGGAGCCTGCTGCTGGCGTACGTGGCCACGGCATCGAGCGTGATTGGCGGGTTTTATCACTATGCGAACTTGTTGCTGCGTGATGCCACGGGGCACGTCTTGTCCGCGGTGTTGCTGTCGTTGCTGGTGACGGGAGTTTCGATCTGGATCGCGTATCGCGACGTGAAAGTTTCGGCTCGTCTCATGTTGTGGATTGAGGCGGTGTCGGTTTCGGTGATCGTGATCGTGGTGGCGTTGCTGCTGTATTGTCACGGCTGGCACTGGGATGCGGAGCAAGTGCATCTGCATGGCATGACCGGGAGCGGGCTGCGGCTTGGGCTGGTTCTGGCGCTGTTCAGCTTTGTCGGATTTGAAAGCGCGACCACCCTGGGCGGCGAAGCACGCAATCCGCTGAAAACGATTCCGCGAGCGGTCATTGGGAGCGCGGTTCTGGCGGGAGCTTTCTTTACGATATGCGCTTACGCCGAAGTACTGGGTTTTCACGCGGTGGGTGAAGACCTGGGGAAGAGTGACGCTCCAATGTATGTGCTCGCGAAAGTGGGCGGCGTGCCGGTGCTGGGATTGCTGATCGATATTGGCGCTCTGGTGAGCTTATTCGCTGGCACTCTGGCGTGCATCACGGCCGCGGCTCGGGTGCTGCTGCGCATGGCGCAGGATGGGCTGGCGCATGAATCGCTGGGCGCGACCCATGCCCGCAACCAGACTCCCAGCCGTGCGGTGGTCATCACAGGGGTCGCCGCCGTGCTGCCGGTCGCGGTGCTGGCGCATGGCGGCGCTAGTGGGCTGGACGTGTACGGCTGGCTGGGATCGCTGGCGACCTACGGCTTCATTGTCGCCTATGCTCTGGTATGCATTGCTCTGCCGCGCTATTTGCGGCAGCATGGCGACTACAACCGGGGCGCGCAGATCGTCCCTTGGCTGGCGGCGGCAGCCATGCTGCTGGCCCTGGTGGGGAATCTCTATCCCCTACCGGAAGGGCCTTATGGAAGGCTTCCTTACATCTATCTCGCGTATCTGGTGGCCGGGCTGGGATGGTTTCTGGTTCGCGCGCGCGGCAGGCGGGCGGCAGCTCTGGCGGACGCCGTTAAGCTGTCCAAACGATGAAGCCCAGCCGTGAAGCCCAGCCATAAAAATTACTGATTCTGGGCAAAAGAATTTTCATTGGCGGGGCGGCTTCCGCTTTGGCCGGAGATCGCGTACATTGGCGCATCGGGGTTGATGGGTGTTCCTGATCGTGATTCCAGCCTAACGGGCGGAGCAAACCAGCTTCGCGATAGCGCCGTAGAAGGTCAAGACGGAAGAAAGTTGAAAGAAATGCTGCAGAAATAAATGGCAGATTGAGGATTTGTGTTTCTATCGAGTGTCTACCCAGGTTTCTAACCACGGCGAGGTTCACATCGATGGCAAAGAAAATGACAGCAAACAAGATGAATCGCAGCGCTCTCTCTTTGGCCGCATGCTTTGGCATGCTTTTCTTGCTCTCGCTGTGCGCACCCGCGCAGCAGACGCTGGGCGGCATTACCGGGACGGTGACCGACAAAAGCGGCAGCGTGGTGCCCGATACCACGGTGACCATTGTCGGAGACCAGACCAAGCTGACGCGCACACTTAAGACGAACGGGAATGGCGCTTACGATTTCGTGAACTTGCCCATCGGTACTTACACTGTGACGGTTTCTCATGACGGGTTTCAGACAGAGAGACTGCCCTCGATTCTCGTGCAGGCCGATCGCACGGCTACATTGAATGTCGAACTGAAGGTCGGACAGGTAGGCACAACGATTGAAGTGCAGGCGACGCCGGCCATGAACGCCGTCGACACCACCAACGGCTACATTCTGGAGAAAGAGCAGATCGATTCCGTTCCGCTGCCCACGGGAAGTTTCACAGGACTGGCGATTCTTTCTCCGGGTGTGAACGCGGAGCTGCCGGGCGGGACCGGCGTGAACCAGGGCCTGGGCAACCAGCCGATATGGGCCAACGGCCAGCGCGACACCAGCAATACTTTCCTGCTGAACGGCGTCGACGTCAGCAATCTATTCAACGGAAAGAGCACGAGTTCGGTGGCTTCGGCCCGGATCGTGAATAACACCGGCGTTTCCGGCGCGGGCAGCACCACGGCAGAGGAGATTCAGAGCACGGCATCGCCATATCTGGCCATCGGCCAGGCTTTGCCGACTCCTGCTCCAGAGACCGTGCAGGAGTTTCGCGTCAATACGTCGATGTACGACGCGCAACAGGGATCGACCAGCGGGGCGCACATCGATTTGAGCACGGCCTCGGGCACGAATTCGATTCATGGCACGGCTTATGTTCACCGCGGAACCGATGCGTGGAATGCGGCGCCGTATTTCTATAAGCAGGACGGCAACATTCCGGCGAACGAGGATGTTCCGCAGTTGCATCGCTACACCGCGGGCGGCGCACTGGGCGGCGCGCTCATCAAGGACAAACTCTTCGGCTACATCAGCTACCAGCACACGCACGCTTCCGACCTGGAGATTGGAACTTCGCGCACGGCGGTGCCCACCGGGCTGGGTAACGCGCGTGACCCGGCGACGCTGGCTGCCGTCGATAACGAGAATTTCCGAACGCAAACGATTAATGGGGTCCTGTACCTTTGCAACCAGCCGCCCCCGGCGCCCTATAACACGATACCCTGTCTAACTGCTGGCGGGGTGGATTCGACCGCTCTCCAGTTGTTAAACGCCAAATTGCCCAACGGCCAGCTGTTGTTCCCGTCGGCGAATCCGAATTTCGCTCCAACCCTTAACTTTCCGGAGAATGTTTTCCTAACTCAACCCGCATATTTCATCTCCGACCAGGCCGTGGCCAATCTCGACTACCAGCCCAGCGCCAAAGACACTTTGTCGCTGAAGTACTACTACCAGCACGATCCCACTACGGCCCCGTTTGGATATTCCGCGGTTGAGGGGTTCTCGCAGCACCTGGATGCCGGCAGCCAGGTTGCATCCCTTACGAATACGCAATCCATCCGGCCGAACCTCAGCGTTACCGAGGTGTTCGGGTTTAGTCGGGAAAAAATATACAGCACGATTGGCCAGCCGTTCTCCCCGGCGTCGGTGGGCATCAACAACTTCGGCTCCAATGTCTTCCCAGGAATCACGATCGTCGACGATCTGGGGAACAACTCGCCCTTGAACTCAAACTTCGTATTCAACGCCGGAACGACAATTGGTTCGACGGCGGCATCGCAGGGCGCGTTCACCGGCATTTTTCAAAACCGCTGGATGCCCTCCGCCAACGCTATTTGGAACCATGGCAAACACACGATTACTTTCGGCGGGAGTTTTTCCTACACCCAGCTCAATGCGCGCGATGATCGAACCAACACCGGCATGATCGGTTTCACCAACTGGGACAACTTCCTCACCGGTTCGCCGATCACCTACTCTGCCAACGGATTTATTACTACTACTTTTCTGCAGGGCGACGCCAATCGCTACTACCGCTCCAACGAAACCGGCTCGTTCCTGCAGGACAAGTTTCAGATACGTCCCAACCTCAGCTTCAGCGCCGGGCTGCGGTTTGACTATCACGGCGGTCTCAAGGAAAAGAACGGCCGGATTTTCAATTTCGACCCATCGCTGTACAGCTATGACATTCCCTCGGACACCCTCAAGTCGAATGGATTCATTGTCGCGGGGAACAATCCGGACTTTCACACGCCCGGCGTCAGCGATTCGACTCTGACGGGGCGGCAGTGGGGACTTGCGCCGCGTCTGGGTTTCGCGTGGAGCCCGCGGACTTTCAACGATAAGGTCGTAGTCCGCGGGGGATGGGGCCTCTACTACGACCGCGGCGAACTCTTCACCTACCTCTCGCCCGGATTCGCGTCGGGTGTAATCGCGGGCGGTCCGTTCGGCGTAAATCAGAGTCCGCCGTGGGTGAATCAGCAGTCTTGCAGCACTTCCGGATACACCTATTGCAGCACTTTCGAAAATCCTTGGGGTACGACGCTCGGAGCGGGCCCCAGCGGCAATCCCGCTCTTTTGCAACTGCCTAACGCGGGCGAAATTGCCGGTGGTGCTCCTTTGTTCTCGTTCGCCGACTATAACCGCGCCAACAAGCTGCCTTACACCATGAACCAGACGCTGGACATCCAATGGCAGCCACGAAATGATCTGGTCTTCGAAATCGGATACGTCGGAAACCTGGGCCGCCACGCCGTCGTTCCCCTGCCTTTCAACCAGGCGCAGATCGCCTCGCCGACTCACCCCTTGCTAACGGGTAGTCCGGTGGGTGAGCAGGACTATACCTACGGTTATTCGATCGTTACCGCCCCGGGCAGCTTCAATACGATCGCTCTGCCCAGTGCCAACGGGCAGCCGCCGCAGTTCTACCAGGAGACTTTCGAGGGCGGAAACGTCGATCTGCGCGTTCCCTATCTCGGCTATTCCGCTGAGTCGGAGTCCTATACCGCTGCCGGGATCTCTGCCTACCATGCGCTGCAAGCTCACCTGGAAAAGCGCATGAGTCACGGCCTGCAGGTTGGCGCTTCGTACACCTACTCGCATGCGACCGACGAACAAAGCGCCATGGGCCTGTTCTACAACGGCAATAACCCCCTGGATTTGCGTTCCGGTTACGGACTCTCTGACTTCGACCGCAAACATGTTTTCAATTTCAGCTACACCTACGAACTACACAAGTTCTTCGCGGCGTCTACCTTCAAGGGCAAGCTGGCCGACGGCTGGGCGATTTCCGGTCTCACGGTCATTCAGAGCGGTCAGCCCTATAGCGTGGTCGATTACTCGGGCGCGGTGGGCAGCATCTTTTATGGTGTGAACGACGGCATCACGAATCCCGTTGTTCCACTCACAAGCTGCTCTCCGAAGGGGGCGCTCACGGGCGCTTCTGGCGCGCATTCTGTGGCCGGCGAAACCAACACATTTGCTCTGAATGCCGCCTGTTTCGGCCTGCCTTTGCTCAATCCTGGAGATTTGAATGGCGCGATTCCGAGCAACGATCCGTATGAGACGAACTTCATCTCGCATGGCCAACGGAATATTTTCCGGCAAGCCTGGCAGAAACGCGCAGACATTTCGATCGGCAAGGCCACGCAGCTCACCGAAAAGTTCTCGTTGAATTACCGAATGGATATCTTCAACGTGACCAATACGGCGAGTTTCGACATTCCGATTGACGACGTGAGCCAGAACATTAACTTCAACGGCTTTCCATACGTCACTCAGCCGTCAACTACCACACCTTGCAACAGCAACTTCAATGTCCCAACGATATATGTCTGTCCGACGACGAGCGGCCTGGGAATCACGAACAAAACCATCGGCAGCCCGCGGCAGATTCAGATGTCGCTGCACCTGATTTTCTGACGAGCGGAATTTCTGATGGCGAGTTAGAAATCACTGCTTGTTGACGGATCGGCTCTCCTGATCGAACTCTCGCAGTAACATGCGTTGATCGCTGCGATGAGCGTCGTCGCAGTCGGCGCATCTTCCTTGCACGACGCTTGCGCGACGGGCGACCTACGATTATTGTTTCGAGCCGACAACCGCGTACTTTGGATCGAAGAAAGCTCGCAGCCGAATGCACATTTATTGGAATCCGCTGACGGACGATCGGGCCTCAGCGCGCAGGCAGAGATTCTGAATGTCGACGGCTCCAAGCAATGGGAGAAGAGTGCGACTCTCGACCGCACCGAAGATACGGTGCAGGCTCCAATCACGATCGAATATCCGGCTAAGAGTTCATGATGTTTCCGGACCCAACTGCGGGGCCGGTCCGACCATCTCGCCGCGGCGCAGAATCCATAGCAGAACAAAAATGGCGGCGAGCGCGATCAGCAGAAATATGATGCCGCCCTGGCGATGGAGATGTCCGCTCAGGTAACTTGGATCGACGCGAGTGCCGAGCATTCCGATGCTGAAGATGCGCAGACCGTTCTTCGCCACCGAGAGCGGGAGGGCGACCAGAACGATCAGAACTTTGCGCCAAGGCGTGTTCAAAAGCAGATGGGCGAGCACCATGGTCGTGACCAGCAGCATCAGGCTCGACCGGATGCTGCTGCATTCGGCCGTCACGTCAATCTCGAGGCCTGGGATAAGAAGAGCAGTTGCTTCGCGAGAGACCGGGACGCGGAAGAGCAAAAACAGAAATTGCGCGGCCAGCGTTGAACCCTGCTGAAGGATCGCTACGACGGGGTCCAGGACGATCCTGGGAAGTGGAACAAGCGCGAACAGGAAGAGGAGCGGAAAGCGGAATGCCCGCAAAGCTGGCAGACCGAAGCAGAAGAGAAAAGACGCGATCCACCAGACGACGAGGATCGCCATCTCGATCGCGAGGCGAACGTCGGAGCTCTCGCCCATGTGTATCCATTTTGTCGCGTACACGACGAGTAGGAACAGAAGGGGACTACGACCGCGAATCCATATCTGAGGCTGGTAGCCGCGTTCCCGCCAACCCTGAATGATTAGCGCGGCCACCACGGGAAGAATCAGCAGAATGTGTGTGTACTGGTCGTTACCCGTTGCCAGCGCGAATGTATCTAATAGCGGGCGGTACCACAGAATTAGCGAGACTGCGCAGAGAACGGCGAACGTCAGGCGCGGCGGCAACTTATTCATCGTGGCTTCTTCCGCATCGTGACGACATCCCGGACGCTCCATACGGTAGCCGCTCAGTTTTGAGTTTCTCCGCGAAAACTGGGCGAGCACTCAACCTGCAAACGGCTATCGCGCGGTCTGCACGATCAGGATCATGCCGGGGCGGATTACAGCGACATTGCGGTTGTCGCGCTTGAGGGCGGCGACAGTGGTCTTGTAGAGGTTGGCGATCGAATAAAGGGTTTCGCCGGACTTCACCTTGTGATGAACTAGCGCGGCTTGGGCCGCCTTCGTGTCACTGGAGCGCGCGGTCTCGATCCGTTCAATCTGAGCTGACTTGGTGGCTGGAGGTTTCACAGCGGCCGTCTCAGTCGCTTTCGGATGCTTTGCCTTGCTGGTGCGGGCTGCCGCAACTTCCGCATCGTGCGCGCTGGGTGTGATTGGCAGGTGCAGGGCGAGCACGCGGCGTCCGCTCAGGCCGCTGCCATTGCGAATCCCGTTCCAGCGGCGCAGCATCAGCGGCGAAATGCCAAAGTTCTCGGCGACGGATTCGACGGTGTCTCCCTTGCGAACCTTGTAGCGGGTAATGCGGCGGGCGTACGTCGCGGTGTCGCTTTGCGGATGTTTCCCCGGTGCGACCGGAATCACCAGCTTGGCGTCGGCTTCGAGTTCCGCGCTGTCGAGGTGATTGGCCTCGGTGATTGACTTGGCAGTAGTGTGATAATTCCGCGCCAACGAAGCGAGGGTGTCGCCGGGTTGTACTGTGTGATAACGCCACCAGAGCCGCATGTCAGGCGGAATTGAGCCGATGGCGGTTTCGTACTGATCTTTGGATCCAGCCGGCAGGTGCAACTCAAACTTGCCTACGCGCGGCGTGGTCAAGCGCAACAGGCTGGGATTCAGATCCTGCAGCTCCGGCGCGGTCGAATTTACGGACTCCGCCACCAGCCGCAGGTCGACTGGGTAGTCGATCATGACCGAGTCGAACTTGGCCGGCGATTCCATCGAAACGTCATCGAATCCGTACTGCGAAAGATTCTTGCTGACGATGGTCATCGCCAGGATGATGGGCACGTAGTTCCGCGTTTCCTTCGGCAGAACGTTCCGGCGGTAAAGTTCCCAGAAGTCGGCATAGCCGGTGCGCTTCACTGCGGCTTGCACCGTGCCCGGGCCGGAATTGTAGGCGGCCATGGCGAGATACCAGTCGCCGAACTGGTTATAGAGATCTTTGAGATGTCGAGCTGCGGCGCGAGTGGATTTTTCGGGATCCTGACGATCGTCGACCCACATGTTGTGCGAGAGGCCGTATCCGCGGGCGCGGCTGCCCATGAACTGCCAGATGCCGCGAGCGCCCACGCGGGAGACGGCGAGAGGATGGAATCCGGACTCAGCCTGCGCCAGATAGATCAGATCCTGCGGGACGCCCTCGTCCTTCAGGGTCGACACGATCATGTCGTGGTAGCGGCCGGAGCGGGCGAAGGCGCGTTCAAATACGCCGCGTCCGCGCCCCGAGAAATAGCTGATGTAGCCGGCCACCTGGTCGGTCATCATCAACGGCAGGTCGGAGCGCGTGTGCTTGATCTCAGCTTCGGCCTTGGCCTTGGTGCCGACATCGGCGGCGGGGACGATTCCGTTGGTCTCGTCGATGGGAGCAGGTTCGGATTTCTGCTGCGGCTCTTGCTGTGCCTCTTGTTGCGACTCAGGGGTTGCGTCGGCTGACGGGCCGCCCGGATAAAGTTCGTTTACTCCAGCGACCACGCGATCGAATTCCTTCTGCAACCGATCGTCAGAGCGGATGTCAAGATTGCTGCCCAGCAGCGCGTTCAGCGCGTTATCGAAATTCTGCTTGGCGTCGTCGCCTTTGCCCGCATGATAGTTGGCCAGGCCCGCCTGGTATTCCTTCTCGACCTGCGTGATCAGATCGCCGACAGGATCAGAAGCAGGGGCGCCTGGAGATGGGGCGGCCGGAGATGCGGCGGCTGGAGCCGAGGTACCCCGGGCTGGCGCGCTAGCTTCCGCTGAAGCCGACTTCTGTGGCGGCACTTCTGCCTGACCTGAGGATTGGCCTGCTGGAGCGGGAGCCGCAGCGGGCTTAATCGCTGGGGCGGTTCCTGGCGGCAGCAGGGACACCGGTTTCTGCGCAGTCTGGCAGGCGAAAGCCGCCAAAATCAAGGAGGCGAGCACTATGGTCCGGACATAGAGGTTTGCAAATCGCATATTTCTCTATGAGTTGCGTGCTCTCCCTTAGGTTGAAGTCATGACCGCGTCCGGTGGATTCTATCAAAAAATCGTACCCGCTGGTCGCGCCTGGGTCAATCGCCGAAAAGGCACCTGCGTGGTTACTTTAGGCACCAGTTCTGACGGTTACTGCAAAAAGCTGGCGTCGGGCGTTAGACCTCAGACCCTTTGGATGACTAGTTCCTCGCTATCGGTTGTTGTTCCCTCCTGCAAGACCTGATCCAACCACTGACGCCCACCGGCGGACGCCCGCTGTCCGACCCCAGATTCTAGACTCGCCAGTAATCCGGTCTCCAGGTCTTGATCGCCTTTTTGATGTCGGATCGGGACAACTTTTCATTCAGCGTGCGCTCGACCAGTTTCGGAATCTCGGCGTCAGACGCGAAACGCAGCCC
>Ga0209167_10001972_pt1 | contig 11491 bp, 12 predicted proteins | sample Coa_R1_9_FD_187154 | JGI IMG/M metagenome (GOLD analysis project Ga0209167, IMG submission 187154) | Surface soil microbial communities from Centralia Pennsylvania, which are recovering from an underground coalmine fire - Coalmine... | ecosystem: Environmental > Terrestrial > Soil >...
GACGTGATTCGCAAGTGGGACCTGGTGCACCTTCACGGCCGGCGCGACGGTGCAGACATCTCGCGACCAGCGGAATTCCTTATCGACCAGTCGGGGAAGGTGCGCTGGGTAAATCTTACGGAAGATTTCGTGGTCCGCGCCCGACCGGAAGAGGCGCTCGCAGCCTTTGACGCCATGAATAAATCGTCGCAGTCCGGACAATAGTTATCTAGGCTTCGATTCTCAAATTCCAGAGTCCGATGTAGGCGTCCGGTTAACTCCCGATGAGTCCGTTTCTCTCCGGCTCGCCGAGACAAGATTTGAGCCGACGAATATCTCCAATCTGGTATAGCATCCACTGGACGAGGTTCACCATGACAACGATCGCAACCTCAGCGCGAAATGAGTTAACCGCACAAGCCCCGCAATCGCCAGCGGCGAACGGGCTGGCACTTGTTCGCGTAACCATCGGCGCAATGCTCGTGTCGGTCTTTTTTGAGAACCTGGGGAAGGGCCTCTACCGTCCCGCAGGCTACGCAGGCCTCATCAACTATTACATCAAGCAGGGTCACGCGCCGGCTGTGTGGAAAGCGATTATGGGTCTCGCGGCGAGCCATGCCGCCATGGCGGCGCCTATGCAGGCCATGGCCGAGATCTCACTTGGGATCCTGCTCATCATCGGCCTGTTTACGCGCCCCGCAGCTTTTGTAGCTTTTCTGTATCTCGGCAGCCTTTGGATGTCGGAGTGGGGCACGGCGTGGATCTGGGAACTGCTGGTTCCGGTGCTCGCATCACTTGGGCTCGCCGTCGGACGCGCCGGCCGGAAATGGGGCGTTGACTCCTGGCTGTCGCAAAGGTGGCCGTCTTCTCCGTGGTGGTAATCGGTCCAGAATTAGATGAACGACGTTCACGTGCGAGTCTCCGTGATCATCCCTACCCGAAATGAAGCGCAGGCGATCCCCCGCGTTTTAGCGGATATCCCTTCCGATCTCGTCACAGAAATTATAGTTGTAGACAGCAACTCGAATGACGGTACGCCCGCGATCGCGGCGAGAATGGGCGCCCGCCTGGTTCAGGAGCCGCGCCGCGGATACGGGCGAGCCTGCCTCACGGGTATGGCCGCGGCAAATTCACCGGACGTGGTCGTGTTCCTGGATGGCGACTACAGCGATCGTCCGTCGGAACTGCCAATTCTTTTGGCGCCAATCACCGAGGGACGCGCGGATATTACGCTCGGTTCACGTCTGCACGGGCGGTCTGCTGGGGCGTTGCCTTGGCATCAGGCGTTGGGGAATCGTCTGGCCGCCAGCCTGATCAGGCTTCTCTATGGAGTAAAGATTACTGATCTCGGCCCATTTCGCGCCGGACGCGCTGATGTACTACGCGCGCTCGCGCTCGAAGAGACTACTTATGGTTGGGCGGTCGAGATGATCCTCAAGGGCTCCCTGGCCGGATTTCGTGTGGTCGAAGTCCCTGTAACCTACTACCCGCGTATCGGGCAATCGAAGATCAGCGGTACGGTGAAGGGCACAATCGGCGCAGCCTGGTTCATCCTCAGCCTGATAGTGCGCTATTATTTCCGGCGCCGAAACGTAGGCGCACCACCTTCAGCGTAGGTTAGCGGCAGAATTTTATGAACTCTTCTATTGAGATGGTGGCCCATGCGTCAGGTATTGACCGTGTGCTAGTGATCATGGCGAAGGCACCAAGGCCGGGCGCGGTCAAAACACGGCTGGCTACCAGCCTCTCTTCCGCGGCCGTCACCTCTCTTTATTGCTGTCTTCTGGACGACACGTTAGCGCTGGGGCGGTCATTGGACGATGTGGAAGTCGCGATCATGTGCCCGGACTCTGACGTAAACGAGTTGGCGCGGTTTTCAGGCGGCCGGGAGAGAGTTGTTGCGCAGAAGGGGGAAGGCCTGGCTGCGGGCCTCGCCTCGGTGTTTGCGCATTTCGTGCCGGGCCGACCAGTGGAAGATCATCGCAGGGACGCCCAGCGACGATGCGTGATTGCTTTCAACAGCGACAGCCCGCATCTGCCGCGTTCCGTTCTCGAGGACGCGTTCAAGACGCTGGCCTCCCATGACACCGTGGTTGGACCAACACACGACGGCGGCTACTATCTCGTCGGGGCAAAGGCCTCCCATCCAACGCTTTTCGCGGGTGACGGAATGGGGACCAGTAGCGCGCTGGAGAGACTCCTGTCGCGGGCACGGACTCTTAAGCTCTCCGTAGGCTTCGCAGCTCCTTTTTACGATGTTGATCTACCGGAAGACCTGGCTCGCCTGGCGGCGGAGTTGCGTCCGGCTCCGGCAAGGGCGCCACGCACGGCGGCGTGGCTTAAAGAGTGGGAGCTTGCGGCCGGGCACTTTCGCACGAGAGCTCAGCCCGACTCTCAGACGCACACCGGAGAATTGTGAAGATCTTCGCGGTGAAGATCGGCCCCGCGTGGAGAGTGTACATACTCGGCCTTACGTTGTGTGTGGCCTTGACGATCTGCTCGCGCTGCTTCAGCGATAGAGGCGGGCCGTGTTTCATGGCCTCTTTAACGGTCGCGGGTATCGCGTACCTCCTGGCGATCCGTGAGCTTTTCTCTACGCCAATATTTCCCCGGCGCGTTGTCGTCATTGGGCTCGTCCTGGCTGCGGTGTGGCAGGTTGCGTTTCTTCGCCTCGCTCCCGGCGCCGATGATGATATTCATCGCTATGTCTGGGATGGCCGCCTGCAGCGGCTCGGCTTTAATCCTTATCTTGTCGTTCCCAGCGATCCGGCCGTGAAGGGACTGCATACTCCGGAAACCCGCAACTTGAACAACCCGGATTTGCCAAGCCCGTATCCGGCGGGAGCGGAGCTTTTTTTTCGCGCCATAACGACGATTCAGGAGTCCGTATTTGCGCTGAAAGTGGCATTCGCCGTTTGCGAGTTGGCAATTGTGTCCCTACTGCTCGATCTCCTGCGTTTGAAGCAGCAGGGGGAGCACCTGGCTCTAGTGTTCGCTTGGAACCCGTTGTTGGCCACGGAGGTAGCGGGAAGCGGTCACATCGACATCGTTGGCGGGTTACTGTTGTTGGTGTCCGCCGCGGCGCTGGTACGCCGATGGCGGGCAACTGCGGCTGTTGGGCTGGGCCTTGCCATAGCCGTGAAATTTCTGCCGATCGTACTCTTGCCGCTCTACTGGAAGCGGATTCGCCTTCGCGACGCCGCGCTGACTGCAGTTGTGATCGGACTCTTGTACGTGCCATTTCTTGATCACGGACGCATCCCGATCGGCTCGCTGGGTACATATGTGCGGACTTTCCGCTTTAATGGTCCAGTATTTGCAGCGCTCGATCATGTGACGTCTCCGCCGGTGCTGGCTGGGCTGGCAGTGCTCGCAGGATTAGCGACTGCGACCTGGCAAAGAAAAAGGATAAGGGGCACAAGGCTCGAGGGCGATTCGGAGGTCTTTACCTGGGACATGTTTGCCTGGCCCATGGCAGCAACGCTTTTGTGCGCGCCTGTCGTGTTCCCATGGTATCTTCTCTGGCTGCTGCCATTTTTGAGCTTGGCCACGACGCTCCCGATCATCATCTGGACCGTGAGCATTATCCCCGTATATGTCCAATGGCATTTGCGCACACTTGGGCACCCGTGGGGGGCGCTTTCGGGTTGGGTGATGCTACTGGAATACGGATGCGTGGCCATAGCCGGTGCGATACTTACCTTGCGTCGGCTCATGCGGCCTGAGCTGTCTCGAGAGCCGAACCGACAGGTTTAGTCAAACCCAGTTTCACGAACCCGCGAGTCCTTTGTATCTGGAACCGCGAGGAGTTCATCTAAGATAACGTTCGTTTCAATTCACCCGAGGAGGGACGTTCATGACAAACTGGATCCGCCTCAACCCAACCCGCCTTCTAGCAGTTGCAGTGCTCGTGCTGGCTCCAAACTCCCGTGCGCAGGAGCGCGCGCCAATTCTCGGTCAAATGGCAAAGACCTACGGTATCGATTCGTGGGACAAAGTTGACGCGATTCGCTACACCTGGAATGGAGAGATCACCGGACTCTTCAAAGCAGCGCACACATGGGAGTGGGAGCCCAAGACCAACAAGGTCACCTACGAGGGAAAAGACAAGGACGGCAAGCCGGTCAAAGTCAGCTATACACGCACCGATCTCAGCACTCAGCCCGACACTGTAAGGAATGAGGTCGACCCGTCTTTCATTAACGACAACTATTGGCTTCTGTTCGTCTTCCACGCTTACTGGGACAAGAGTGCCAGCGTCACCGATGAAGGCATGAAGAAACTTCCCATCGGGCAAGGTTCGGCTGAACTGGTTAGCGTGAAATATCCAGCTGAAGCCGGCGGATACACGCCGGGCGACACCTGGGATCTCTACGTCGGAAAGGATAATCGCGTGGTGCAATTGGTCTACCATCGCGGTGGACCCAAGAAGCCGAGCGAAGTCACGGCAACATGGGCAGCCTACAAAAAGGCCGGACCAATCCTGATTTCAACGGATCACCGTGGCCCCGCCGACGGCAAACCCCTGCACATCTTTATTTCGGGCCTGTCCGTGAAGCTTGTAGGCTCGGATAGGTGGATGCCCGCGCAATAACGGAAAAGCAGTTGATTGCGCAGCGGTCATCATTCGTCATACATCACGCTTCCTGGCGATCACTATGGTGGTGCAGGAACTGCTTAGCTTGGGGAGATCGCGATTGACGGCCATGCGAATTTCGAGCTTCGGCCGCTCGCCCCGAACGATCGGACAATAAACGTCAGGCTCCAGTAGCGCACCTTGCAAGCGTCGCCGTCCGGCGCATCCGCCGTGACACGACGCGCGGAACTCGCACGGATTGCAGGTTTGAGGAAGCGTCCGTGCCTGTTCAAACGGTGTTGAGCTAAGAATGTTGATGCCTGCCGCCATCAAGTCCGGAAGCGGTTCCCCCGACCCCGGCCAATAAACGCAAGGCTGTGTTGTGCCTCTTGGTGTCACTCGCACCGTACTCACACCACAACCTGCTGCCATGGGCGGGAGCCCCGCCATTGCGCGAACCAGCGGCTCACCAATAGCGATTACATCGGTCTCCTCAAAAAGGCGCCGGAACCCTTCCCAGTATTCTGCGTAGCTGAGGGCATAGATATCGGATCGCACGGTTTGGTACACATTCACTCGCAACGGAGCGTCAAACCGTTGGGCGACTCGCGCCACATCCGCTAGGCGCAGGTAGTTCGATTTCATCATGACGGCAACGACGGTTACAGGAATCTCCAGTTGCTCACATCGTTCTGCCTGTTGCTGTATGAGTGCCCAATTGCCCGATCCGCGTTGTGCATCCTGTTCCCCTTGCGTCGGGTAGTCAAGAGAGAACTCGATGTCATGGAAGGCGCGCAGCTCGCTGTCCTCCAGAACCGCAACGCTATGACCGTTGGAAGTGATGGTGAGCTTAACTGGTTGCGTGCGCAGATAGGCCAGGATTGCCTTGAAATCTGGATGCATGCCGTTCTCACCTGTGCCGAGATTCACCGAGCGCACAGGCAGACGCGCCATGACATCCTTCACTTGATCCAGGGAAAGACGGTCCGCGCGAGTCGGATCGCGGTAACAGAAGGCGCAGGCGAGATTACACTCGTTGGTGAGGCCGAGCCCCAGCGAGATGCCGGCAGCAGACGAAGACTCGGCTCCGGCGTTGTTCATGCACCGACCTTCACGACCGGACCTGTGAGATGCGCCAAGAAATGCGTGTAGCGGGCCACTGCGGCAAACTCCGGTCGCCTGCCCAATTTGCGCTCTAGTTCGAAGATCTGTTCGTATTCATCATTTCTGGAAATCTTTGGGGGCAAGTAATCCGAGATAACCCGGACACCACGCGCGGCGATGACTGCCATTGACGCCGCGACTAGCATTGCGTGTACGCTCTCTGCCGTGAATAGCCGCACTCGTCCCTCATACAAAGATTCGTCTCCCCAGGCGGCAGTAAGGGTTCGCTCGGCCGCGACCAAATCGGCGTTCAGCAACGCCGCCTTCAACACTTCGCCGGGCTGATTACGCACCAAAACTGACAGTATGCCCGAGGGGCATCGCAAAGCGCGAGCCAAGTCGTGCAACACCGCATCCGGGTCCTCAACAAACTCCAGAACGTTGTGGCAAAGAATTACATCAAACGATTCGTCGTCGAAAAGCTCTGCCACTTGCGCGGCATCTCCGTGTTTCAGCGCGATCCTTGCCTTGACTCCTGCTTCCCGCGCGGCGCGTTCTGCGAAATCCAGCATCGGCTGAGAGGAATCTAGCGACGTGACGTGGAAGCCAAGTCGCGCCAGGCGTACAGAAAGAGCGCCGGTGCCGCACCCTATATCCAAAGCGCGCAAAGACTGCGCGGCCCGCGGAAGAAAGTCCTGCAAGTTGGCAAAGGCGAGATCGAGGCGCAATCGGCCCTCGGGCGTCTCGAGGTAGGAGGCATATTTTGCCGCGCCGGTCTGGAACCGTTCGAGGTCGTCATTGGCGGTCATTTCCTTCATGCCGTGCCCAGGGGACGTCGCCCCCTTCGAGTCGGAGGCGAGGAGAAAAGCGTATACCGTAAGGATTGGGAACGACAAGTCGGCATAGCGGGAGAGGTTTTGTGATTCCGTGCCTCCCGGATCACGCGATGCGAATTGTCGCATTACGCCGAATCTTTATGCTCAGGCGGGAATGCCGAACAAGCGTCTTGCACAAAACTGGTTCGGATGGTGCTCAACAAGGGAGAAGCACTGGCCTAACTGGACCAAATTGGACCATGACGCAAATTGCCAATTCCTTGCAAGTGCTTGAAAGAATTGGCGGGGACGACGGGACTCGAACCCGCGGCCTCTGCCGTGACGGTCTAGGCATAAACGTATTATCAGCGACTTACATTATCGCGGGGGGCTGCCAAGTCGCTGAAAGGGACTGTAGGAACCGTTCCCTGTGGGTGAGTTTGTGGGTAAGAATTTCTCGACAGTTCACACTTTCCCAATTGCGGCAATCCCGTCCGGCGCACTGAATCGGCGCGTCAGCAATACTGAGGAGAGTCTCGTTTGATGCGACATTGGAATCTCACTAACCTCCCCTTAGCATGGGTTTGAGTTCTGATCAGAACATCTATCACGAACAGCCCGACGGAAAACGGGCAACCTTTTCGATCACTACTTCTTTGGCGACGGTTTGATTGCGCTCATCAACGCGCTCCCCGCACCTTGATTTGTCCAGTATGGTGGGGCGGTTCTTCTAAATGCATTTGTCAACAGGACGCGAATCAACCAGAAGACCATCAATATCAGTGGCAGGATACCAAGGGCAAAGAGTATGTGAGTTTTGCTTAGGAAGGCTGGGAATAGCTGCGGACGCGCCACGAATATGGCTGCGGAAGCGATAAACAGTGCGAAGCACATACGCCAAAGATGACGCGCGATTCGCTGTGCGCCACGAAGTCCGCCGCGGAGGAGAATGCGAGCGTCACCGATAGCAGCAAGCGTTGCCACCGCAACTGGGACTAGAAAATCGCTTGCCGCACTACGACCTTTTGTGCCAGTCGGGCTCCGGGCTGCTTCTATACCGTAGATCGCAGCTAAAGCCGCGATTGCCAATGCGACTAGAAGCCCAATCACATCAACAATGCCAGTCTCTCCCTCTTCGCGTCTGGCAGTAATCCATGCGGTTGCGACCAAGTAGAACACCAGAACGCCGCCGAAAACATTGTCCCATTCGGAGTTTCGGAAGCCTAGGAACGCACCGCCTGCTGACGCGGTTAGCATGGAGATGAGGAATACGTTCCCGGCGATCTTGTGCGGACGAGTGCCCTTTCGGCTGGACAACGCAACGGCACCGGACAGCAACCCTACAGTGCCACCACTAACATGAGCAACCAATATGGCCGAAAAGGACACCTTGCGGATGGTAGAACGGGTGGCGAAAGAGGTGCAAGGCGTCTTTCACCCGCCTCGGCAGCTTCGGCAAGTTCTCAGTCAGGCACAAGCTGGGGATTCTGAGGAAAATACCGTTCACGGGCGACACCATCCTCACGAAGGATCGACGCAAGATCACATTCATCAGCTTCGGGAATCTACGGCAGCACGAGAAGGTCGTATTCTGCCGCGTTCACCTAAGACCAGCGGCGAAAAAGGCTTGTGTTGTGATCCCAGACGGGCATCGCTGGGGTCTGCACAACCTCCGTCACAGCCTGTCGAATTGGCTGGTGAACAAGGCGAAGGAGAACCCGAAGACTGTACAGGGCATCTTGGGTAATTCGCGGATTCAGACCACGCTCGACCTGTACACGCAGGAAGACCCCGACGAGATGATCGCGGCTCAGGAAAAATTTCTCGATGCCGTGGGATTCGGATCGGGGAGCGTTCAGTAGAAGCTGTGGGTGGGATTGTGGGTAGGAGTTTTCGGTGTCACGTCCGATAACTCCTTAAGAAAGAATGGCGGGGACGACGGGACTCGAACCCGCGGCCTCTGCCGTGACAGGGCAGCGTTCTAACCAACTGAACTACGTCCCCTCTTGCTTTTCATACGGTTAGGGCCAAACCCGCATGTTTACTGTCTACTCTCGCTGTCAACCGTTTCGCCTGCTTCAATCCGTTCCACCGAATATAACCAGTTTTCGGTATGAAATGGACAGTAAATGGACAGTACGAAAAGCCGCCAAAAACCGTCCGCAGGCAATCGCGACGCCGAGCATCTGTCCATGCTCTGTGCTGAATTGTAACAGAGCATCGATTGATCCGTCAGGCCTCTGCCTTGTCGCGACACAGGCCGGGACTCCTCGCGCCCTCTAACGATATGGTTTCGATGACTTGAGGTTCTAGATTGTCTCGAGGTGGCTTGAAGAGGTTCGACCCGGAGGCACTACGGATTAAATATTCACGGCTGTGGAGTTGTGGAGTAGCTGGGTCCGCGCGATAAACTCTGGTGTGATTCGTGCAATGACAAACCAAAAAGTCGTAAAAAGACTTAGCAATTATGGCGAGAAGTCTGTCATTTCCTTCCTGCGTTAGGAATGGGCAGTTCTATGTTCTGATTCGGTCTGAAAAGAGGAATGTGATTCACGATCAACCGAACCCCTGTCTGACGCGTCCCAAAACTCCAGATCCATTGCAAGAGAACGCTTAGGCGCAGACCGGACGTTGCGAGAAACTGTAGATGAATTCCTGCCCAAGCAAGCCAGGCCGGTAACCCGCTCAGCCGGACCCGTCCGGTTTGAAGGACCGCGAATCCCGCTCCGATAACGGCCATATTCCCTTTATCGAAATACCGGAACGGCTTGGAGGATGGCTGGCCAAGCAACCTTTCAGCGATGCGCCGGCCGGCGTATTGGCCCTGTTGAATCGCTACCTGGGCGACGCCTGGCAGCGGCTTTCCATCCTGTTGAATAGAGGCCGTATCTCCAATTACGTATATGTCCGGACATCCGGGAACGGTGAGATCGTCTTGAATACGAACGCGGCCGGTGTGGTCGGTCTCCGCGTTCAACCATTCGCCCGCTGGAGAAGGAGCCACACCCGCAGTCCAGATAACGGCGTTGCTCGCGATGCGCTCTCCGCCCACGACTACTCCATCCGCGTCAATTTGATCAACGCTGTGTCCTAGCCGTACTTCTACCCCAAGCTTCTCCAATCGGTGTTTGGCTGCCTCAGAGAGTTCCGCAGCAAAAGTGCCCAAAACGCGAGGCGCCATGTCAACCAGCACGACACGGGCGATGGCGGGATCGATCCGGCGGAACTCGGTCTTCAACATCGAGCGAACGAGCATTGCCAGTGCGGCGGAGAGTTCAACCCCAGTTGGGCCAGCGCCAACCAAGACAAAGGTCAGAAGATCCTGGTGCCGTCTCGGATCTTCTTCTGCTTCCGCTTGTTCAAACGCTTGCAACACCTTATTGCGGATGTGAAGCGCGTCCGCCAGTCCTTTCAAGCCGGGCGCGAACTTTGCGAATTCGTCATGCCCAAAATAGCTATGGGTGACCCCGGTTGCGACAATCAGGATGTCATACCTGATGGGAGCATCCTTATGATCCTCGTTGCTGACGTAGACAAAGTTCGCATCTTTATTAATTCCCGTAACTTCCCCAAGGAATACAGTCGCATTTCTCTGATTCTTCAAAAGTTCACGGATCGGAGATGCAATCTGGGCTGGCGAAAGCACTGTTGTCGCCACCTGATAGAGCAGAGGCTGAAAGAGATTGTGGTTCGCTCGGTCAATGACCCAGATCTCCGCTTTTGCATGTCTAAGCGCCTTAGCGGCGGCGAGCCCTCCAAACCCGGCGCCGATGATCACGATTCTTTTCATTCATGGCCTCAATTTGTGATTCAATTCCTGAGTCCTCATTGAAATCGGTTTTTTTCACGTAACGCGATTCCCGAGGGGCACATGCGACTTGACCATGGCTCGGATATCGCGGTTCTCCAAAATCAAGCCTTGGCGCTCGTGCGTCTGTCGCAGCACAAGATCCACCATGGCGCGGGCCAAATCATCAGCGCGAATGACCTGGTTGGGGAACAGAACCCGGAATACCGGGTAGACCATGCGCAACAGCCGGTAGCTCAAGTTCGGTTCGTTCCGCGGGTCGACGGGGTAGATATACGCAGGCCGGAAAAGGTAAACATGCGGGAAACCCGCCGCTAGCACTGCGTTCTCAGCCTCTCCCTTGTAGCGCGCGAACGCAAGCCGACTTCGTCCTGTCGGGTCGGCGCCGTTTCCGCTTAGGAATGAGAACGCCGCACCGGGGCTGCTACTGCGGAGAACATGTGAGAACTCGATGGTATAGTCCACGGTTATTCTGTGGAGTTCCGAGTCCGATACCGAGCCAGTGTAGGTTCCGAGGCAATAGACCGCCCCATCTTGACCCGAGAGTACATCTGAGAGCGCGGAACAGTCTGCGAAGTTTTGATGCAAGACCTCTTTGAGCTTTGGGTGGCTGATGCCGGGCTTCTTGCGCCCAATCGAAGTCACGCTCTTCACGGCGGCATTGCTGAGCGCGTAGCGAAGAGCGTAGCCGCCGACCATTCCAGTCGCGCCTACAACGACAAGACTTTTTTGGCCGACCGTTGGATTAGCCATCGACGCATCTAAAGACGCCTGGTTTGTACTTGTCATAAATTTCACGGTTCTCGATCCAGCGCAGTCACTTCCCAAGATTCGTTCCTGAACCTGCCTACTAAAACCGCCACCGTAGTCGCTATGTAGAGAACCCCCGTCACCCCTTCCAGTGCCGTTAGTATGCGGGCCGTTCCGCTGAGCGGCACGATATCGCCGTATCCGACGGTTGAGAGCGTTATCAGACTGAAATAGAGCATCTCGGTCTGACGGTCAGATGGGTCGCTTCCAATCCGGATTGAACCCGGAGAGAAAGCGTCTATCGCCAGATAAATCGCCGCCCACAGCAACCCAAGCAATAAGTAGATGTTGACAGCGGTGTAGAGCTCCGCCTGGGCGACCGAACGAGAATTCCTGAGATATGAAAAAAGACCTGTGGCCGTGAACCCGAAGAAGGCAGCGAGAAATGCCCATCGAATT
>Ga0209167_10001974_pt1 | contig 11470 bp, 10 predicted proteins | sample Coa_R1_9_FD_187154 | JGI IMG/M metagenome (GOLD analysis project Ga0209167, IMG submission 187154) | Surface soil microbial communities from Centralia Pennsylvania, which are recovering from an underground coalmine fire - Coalmine... | ecosystem: Environmental > Terrestrial > Soil >...
GAAGCGGCGCCCCGGATTCTGAAGCCCGGTGGACGCATGGTGGTGATCAGTTTTCATTCGCTGGAAGACCGCATCGTAAAGGATGCCTTCCGCGGCGGCGAAATGAAGGACATGTCCTTCCGGATTCTGACCAAGAAGCCGGTTACGGCATCGGATGAAGAAAGCGGTCGTAATCCGCGGGCGCGCAGCGCGAAACTGCGGGCCGCGGAGCGGGTTTAGACAAGAAGAGTTTGAGCAGGAAAAAGTTTAGCTCCGGAAAACCTGCCGGAGTTCCCGGCATTCGCTGTCATGGCTGTGCCGGGCCTTACAGGTTCGAAAGCAGTAACCAACGCGGACCGCCGACTCGAATACAGGTCCGCTGGGGCGGGAGACGGGTTCCGTGGTAGGAATCCAGGTTGAGGTTGCAGGAAATGTACACGGGCACATTGATCAGAGACTTGATGGCAACGGTGGAACTCGCCGAGTTGCGCACCGAAGCGCGGCGGCTCGAGGAAGAGCGGGAATTGCGCGAGATTTTTGCCATGCACATAAAAGCGTTCGCGGCGGATCAGATCTTCCAGGGGGCGGCGTAATGGCGGCAGCGGCAACTGTGCGGGTGGAGGTTCCGGAAGCGGGGCGGCGTTCTTTCTGGACGGGAACCCCGGAAGTTTATTTCACCAAGTCCATTGATAACTCGCGGCTGGTGAAAGTCGAGGACCCGGGCCGCAGCAGCGAGATGAAGCAGTTCTCCGTGGTGCTGGGCCTGTTCCTCCTGCTCGTGCTCGGCTATGCCTGGCAGCACTTCCGGGCCATCGAGTACGGATATCAGATCGAGGTGGCCAAGCGCGAGCTGAGCGCACTCTCCGAGATGAACCGCGCGCTGCGCCTGGAAGATGTTTCGCTGCGCAGCCCCGACCGCATTGATGCCCTGGCGCGCCGCATGGGATTAGTTCCGCCGGAGCCCGGTCAGGTTATGCGCATGGATTCTGCCGCGTCAGACTCTCAGGGGCCGGTCATGGCCAGAGTGGAGCCGGTTGCGGTGATTCCGGGACAGTAGCGGCAGATTGGCTCTTGGATAGTCCCTCGCTTCGACGATAGGCTGTCCCACAAGAGTTCGCGGCGGCCTGTCTGTAAGTGGGCCGCCGAAGTTGTCTTAAGGGTTGTTGTCATTCCGAGGAGCGGCAGCGACGAGGAATCTGCGGTTTGCCGGCGTCGACATAAAGCGTCGACATAAGGCAGATTCCTCCTCGGCGCTTCGCGCCTGGTCGGAATGACAGATGAATCGAATGGCTTCGGCTGATTCCACTTTCGGCAAGAATTCTCGCCTCTATCTCCTCGGCGCTGCTCTGCTGTTCTGGTGTTTAGCCATCTGCTGCCGCCTGGTCTATCTGCAAGTCTTCACTTATGGGAAGTATGTGGCGCAGGCGGCACACCAGCAGCAGCGCGCGATTCCGCTGGCCGCCAAGCGCGGCGTAATTTATGACCGCGATGGCCGCGAACTCGCCATGTCCGTGCTGGTGGATTCGGCCTTTGCCGTTCCCAGTGAAGTCAAGGACCTGCCCACAGCCGTTTCACTGATCACACGGATCACTGGAGAAGATCACAACGTGGTGCTGGCGGATTGCCGCGCGCACAAGACCTTCTGCTGGGTGGCGCGCAAGGCCGACGATGAGACGATCGAGCGCATCCGTTCGCTGAATCTGCAGGGCATTCACTTCCAGAAGGAGCCTAAACGTTTCTATCCCGCGCGCGATCTCGCGGCGCAGGTGCTCGGTTCGGTCGGTATGGAAGACTCGGGCCAGAGCGGCATCGAGCACGAATTTGACGATCAGCTGCGCGGCCGCGCGGGAAAGATGTTCATCTCGGTGGACGCACGCAAGCAGTGGTTTTCTGACGTGGAGACGCAGCCGCAGCCGGGCGCAGGCATCGTTCTTACCATTGATAAAAACATTCAGTACATCGCCGAGAAGGAACTCGACCAGGCCATCAGTGACACGCATGCGATTGCCGGCACGGTGATCGTGGAAAATCCGCATACCGGCGAGATTCTCGCCCTAGCCAACCGGCCCACGTTTAATCCCAATCTGCGCAAGCAGATCACGCCCGAGGCCTTGACCAATCGCGCGGTCAGCTACGTGTATGAGCCGGGCTCGACCTTCAAGCTGGTGACGATCTCGGCCGCGCTCGAAGAGAAAGTTACGAACCCGGATGAAATCTTCGATTGCCAGATGGGCTCGATCGTCTATAACGGCATGCGGATTCGCGACTCGAGACCCCACGGCCTGCTTCCGGTCTGGGGAGTGCTGGCCGAGTCAAGCGACGTAGGCTCGATCAAGATTGCGCTTCGTCTCGGCGAAGACCGTTTCTACAAGTACATCCGCGCCTACGGGTTCGGCCAGCAGACCGGCATCGAGCTGCCCGGAGAGACGCGCGGCCTGACCAAGCCGCCCAGCCGCTGGTCAAAGGTTTCGATCGCCGCGATCTCGATGGGGCAGGAAATCGGCATTTCGCCGATCCAGCTCGCCGGCCTGGTCTCGACTTTCGCCAATGATGGTGTCTGGGTCGCACCCCACATCGTCGCGGGAAATGTGGACCCGGCCGGAACCCCGCAAATGGTCGCGTTCCATCCCGGGGCATCGCACCGCGTGATTTCGTCCTTTACCGCCGCCGAGATGCGCTCCATGATGCAGAAGGTTGTGCTCGAAGGCACCGGGCGCAAGGCGGTTCTGGAGGGCTACAGCTCCGCCGGAAAGACCGGAACGGCGCAGAAAGTTGATCCCGCAACCGGTGCGTATTCGAAGACCAAGTACATCGGCTCTTTCGCGGGATTCGCGCCGGTGAACAATCCCCAGATCGTGGTGGCCGTGATCCTGGATTCGGCCGTCGGACTCCACCAGGGTGGCCAGGTCTCGGCGCCGGTCTACCATCGCATCGCGCAGCAGGTGCTCGAATACCTGCACGTGCCGCACGATCTGCCGCTCTCGCCGAAACATCAACTGCTGCTGGCGCGAGGCGCAAAAGATAAAGAAGTGAAAGAAGGCGACCTGGAAGAGGGAACTCCCGACCATCCTGGCGAGCCGCTCGAAACGGCTGAGATTAACGCGGATTCTACCGATGCGGCAAAGCCAGACGTGGCGCGGGCACCCTCGCCCGCGAATGCCGGGACTGCAACCGCTCCGGTCGTGCAGGCGGCGCTGCGTCAGCCGCTTCCGAGCGCGACTCCACCCGCTCCGGCGCCGCATGCTGCGCCCGACACGGCCGGGCTTACTTCGGTAGCTAGTATTGCACCTTCCACGATGCCGGCCACGGGCACGGTAGTGCTTGACGTTGAGCAAGGCGGCATCGTGGTGCCGTCGTTCATCGGAAAAACCGTGCGCTCGGCGGTCGAATCTGCGCTCGAGTCCGGACTCGACCTCGAGCCCGTGGGCAGTGGCGTCGCCCGCCAGCAATCTCCCGCAGCTGGGACGCACGTCCACGCCGGCACTCGCGTGACGGTTCAGTTCGGGCGCTAGCGCCGGTTTGACCCGCCGAAAAAGCGCGTGTTACGGTAGTCAGTCGCGCTTCACACCAGCCAACTGCTCGCGATTGAGGGTCCACTTGCCTTCGGTTGAGGCCACACCGGTTATTCGAAAAACGGCGCTGAACGCCGTCCATCGCCAGATGGGCGCGAAGATGGTCGAGTTCAACGGCTGGGAGATGCCGGTCGAATATCCGGCAGCGATCGGCTGCGGCATTATCAACGAACACATGGCCGTGCGCGCCGGCGTCGGTATTTTCGACGTCAGCCACATGGGCGACATCCGCCTCGCCGGCCCGCAGGCGCTGGCCGCGGTGCAGCATATCTCGATGAATGACGCGTCGAAGCTGGCTCTCGGCCAGGCACAGTATTCTGCGCTGCTTTATCCCGAGGGCACATTCGTGGACGACGTGATCGTCCATCGGCTCGGCGAACACGAGTATCTGCTCGTCATCAATGCGGGCACGCGCGAGAAGGATTTCAACTGGGTGCGCGACAATACGCGCCAGTTCGACTGTGTAGTCGAGAATTTGTCGGACGACTTCACGCAAATTGCGATCCAGGGGCCGAAAGCGGTGAATGTACTGCAGAAGCTGACCGACGTGGATCTGAATGCGGTGAAGTTTTACTGGGTCACCCGCGGCCGGTTGTGCGGCCTCGACAATATTCTGATGGGCCGAACTGGCTACACCGCTGAAGACGGTTTCGAAATTTACATTCCCTCTGACGAAGCCACCAGCGCGCGCGTCTGGTATGAAATTCTCGAGGCGGGCAAGGAATTCGGTTGCGTGCCCTGCGGCCTGGGCGCTCGCAACACGCTACGACTCGAGGGCAAGCTGCCGCTCTACGGTCATGAGATTTCCGATACCATCAACGTCTGGGAAGCCGGACTCGACCGCTTCTGCAAGATGGAGAAGCCGGAGTTTGTCGGGCAGGCGGCTTTAGAGAGGGCCAAGGCCGCCGGATTAAAGCGAACCCTGGTCGGACTGGAAATGACCGAACGCGGCATCGCCCGCGACGGCTACAAGGTTCTCGATGTGGGTGGCGGCGAGGTCGGCTGGGTCACCAGCGGCTCGCCGGCACCGTTTCTGAAGAAGAACATCGCACTGGCCTATGTTCCGCCGGAACTATCGGTGATCGGCACCGCTTTGAAAGTTGAGATTCGCGGCCAGGGAGCAGCGGCCGTGGTGGTGCCTACGCCGTTTTATAAGCGGCCGAAAAAGGCATAACCACAGAGGTTCACAGAGATTAATGATTCTGCTAGAAGCTTAGGAGCTAGAAGCTTTTATGGCGTACCCCACAGATCGCAAATACACCAAGGAACATGAATGGATTCAGGTCAGCGGGAACTCCGCCATCATAGGGATCACCGACTACGCCCAGCAGTCCCTGGGCGACATCGTGTTCGTCGAAACTCCCAAGGTCGGCGCGGACCTGGCTGCCGGCAAGACCTTTGGCACGGTCGAGTCGGTGAAAGCCGTATCGGACCTGTTCGCGCCCGCCACCGGCACAGTGACCGAAGTCAACGGCGACCTGGCTACCTCGCCCGAAAACGTCAATAAAGACGCCCACGGCGCTTGGATGGTCAAAATGACGCTGAAGAATCCGGGCGAACTCGACGGCTTGCTTTCGGCGGCCGACTACGAAAAATTTGTGGCCGAAGAGGCCGGACATTAAAGACCAGAAACTAAATTTGCCCCGCCAGTTTTCCGCGGACGACCCTAATCTGGCGGCTATTTTGATCGGCATTCAACCAACCCGCCGGCGGGCGCAATCGAAACCCGGTCTCGGTACATCTATATAATTCCTGTGTTTTCTTATGCGCTATCTGCCCAAATCTCCCGCTGATCGCGAAGCCATGCTGAAAGCGATCGGGGCGCGCTCTGTGGACGAGCTTTTCGCGCCCATTCCTCCCGAATACCGTCTGGAACGCGATCTCACCATCCCGCGCCAGATGGCGGAATCGGAAATCGTAGACTTCTTTCGCCAGCGCTCGCGCGAAAACGCCGAAGGCTACACCAGCTTTCTCGGCGCGGGAGCGTATTCGCACTACCGGCCGGTGATCATTGACTCGCTGATCTCGCGCGGCGAATTTCTAACCGCCTACACGCCCTATCAGGCCGAGATTTCGCAGGGCACGCTGCAATCCATTTTCGAATTTCAGACCATGATCTGCGAGCTGACCGGAATGGAAGTGGCCAACGCTTCCATGTACGACGGTTCGACGGCCGCGGCCGAGGCCGTGATGATGGCCGTCCGGCTCAATGGACGCCGCGGCGTGGTGGTGGCGCGCAGTCTGCACCCGGAATACCGCGAAGTGCTCGCCACTTACGCCACGCACCAGGGCATGCCGGTTTCTGTGGCCGGGTTCGATCAGGACGGCCGGATCAACCTGCAGGAACTTGAAAAGGCGATCGGCCCCGAAACCGCCTGCGTCCTGATACAGTCGCCGAATTTCTTTGGCACCATCGAAGACGTGAACGCCATCGCCGCGATCGCGCACCAGCGCGGCGCGATGCTGGTCGTGTCCATCGCCGAAGCGGTTTCGCTCGGAATTGTCGAGCCGCCGCGCGAAGCCGATATCATCGCCATGGAAGCGCAGTCGTTCGGTGTGCCCCTCGGTTTCGGCGGGCCGTATTGCGGCGTGATCGCCACCCGAGAGAAATTTGTCCGGCAAATGCCCGGGCGGCTCGTCGGCCAGACCGTGGACAAGCAGGGCCGGCGGGGCTTCGTTCTCACCCTCGCGACGCGTGAGCAGCACATCCGCCGCGAGAAGGCGACCTCGAACATCTGCACCAATCAGGCCCTGGTCGCTCTGATGGTCAACATCTTCATGACGGTGTACGGCAAGGTTGGACTGAAAGAGTTAGCCAAACAGAATCTCGCCAAAACCGCTTACGCTGCGGGACAGTTCGCTAAACACGGCAAGGTTCTGTTCAGCGGCGCCCCCCGCTTCAACGAGTTTGTCGTCGCGACCAGCGAAGATCCTCACGCCATCAACAGCCGCCTGCTCGGCCACAAAATTGTCGGCGGTCTGCCGCTGAAGAAGTTCTACCCTGAACTCGGCAATGCCGCTCTCTGGTGCTGCACCGAACTGACCACCCGCTCGGCGATTGACACCGCCGTCGGGCTCGTGGCCGAGAGTGAGCGCTCGGTGCGCTCGGCGAAAGAAGAAGTCGAAGAGGTAGCCCGGTGAAAGACAGAATTCGCAAAGCCACGCGCCAGGTCAATCAGAACGAAGGCCTGATCTTCGAGAAATCCTCGGCGGGCAAAGCGGCATGGAAGCTTCCGCCGCTCGACGTCCCCGACGTGGATTCGGGCAAACTGCTCGGCTCCGCCGAAAGAAAAGATCTGGGCGCGATGCCGGAAGTGAGCGAGATCGAAATCATCCGCCACTTCACCCGGCTTTCGACCTGGAATTACGCCATTGATCTCGGCATGTATCCGCTGGGCTCCTGCACCATGAAGTACAACCCGCGCGTGAATGAAGCGGTGGCGCGCGTGGAAGGCATCGCCAACGGCCATCCTTACCAGCCGGAGAAGGTTTCGCAGGGCGCGCTGCGGATCATCCAGACACTGAGCGAGTGCCTGATCGAAATCACCGGCATGGACGCCATCACGCTGCAGCCCGCCGCCGGGGCGCACGGTGAGATGACGGGCCTCCTCATGGTTCGCGCCTATCACCAGTCCAAGGGCAACGCCCGCAAGAAGATTCTGATTCCCGACTCCGCGCACGGCACGAATCCGGCTACGGCGGCGATGGTGAACTACGCGGTCGAAAATCTGAAATCGGATGCCCGCGGCATGGTGGACATCGGCGCGCTCGAAGCGCAGATGAATGAAGACGTCGCCGCGCTGATGCTCACAAATCCGAATACGCTCGGCGTTTTCGAGCAGGACATTCACAAGATCGCCGACATTCTTCACGCCAAGGGCGGCCTGCTTTACATGGACGGCGCCAACATGAACGCGCTCGTGGGTAAAGTGCGGCCCGGCGACTTTGGAGTGGACCTGATGCATCTCAACCTGCACAAGACTTTTTCCACGCCGCACGGAGGCGGTGGGCCGGGTTCCGGTCCGGTCGCGATCCGGAAAATTCTGGAGCCGTTTCTGCCGAAGCCCGTCCTGGCTGCGAAGGCGGACGGCACGCTCACATTCGATTACGACCGGCCGCAATCCGTTGGCCGCGTGCGTGCCTTCTACGGCAATTTCGGCATGTTCGTGCGCGCGCTGGCCTATATCCAGGCCAATGGCCCCGACGGCCTGCGCCAGACCACCGAAGACGCCGTGCTCAACGCGAACTATATTCGCAAGGGTCTCGAAGGGGTATTCGATCTGCCCTACACCACGCCCTCAATGCACGAAGTCGTCTTCAGCGACAAGACGCAGGCCAAAAAAGGCGTTCGCACCATGGACATCGCCAAACGGCTGATTGACTACGGTTTCCATCCATACACCACGGCGTTTCCGCTGATCGTGCCGGGCGCGCTGATGATCGAACCGACCGAAAGCGAGCCGAAGGAAGAACTCGATCTCTTCATTGATGCCATGAAGTCGATTGCCGCGGAGGTCGAGGAAGATCCGCAGACCGTGCTCGACGCGCCACACTCGACTCGCGTCTCGCGCCTCGATGAGACGGCCGCCGCCCGCAAGCCCGTGCTGCGCTGGAAGCCGGCGTCGTAACGGCAGCTCTTGAATTTTAAATTTCGAGATTGACATCTCCGTTTCCTCCTCTGTGTTCCGCCGCGTTCTCTGTGGTTAAATCCAGATATTGCCTCCCGGAAATCAAGCCAGCCTCTTCGCGTCTCCTGAAAAGCGGACCCGGCTCGTGTGCCTGCTGCTGGCCGCATTCGCTCTCGCGCTGTACAACCCGGTCAACCGCCATCCCTTCGTCAACTACGATGACGATCGCTACGTCACCGAAAACCCCCACATTCGCCAGGGCCTGACGGTTGACACGATCAAGTGGGCACTGACTTCCACCGAACAGGCCAATTGGCATCCCCTGACCTGGATGTCGCACGCGCTCGACGTCTCGCTCTACCGCCTGAACCCGGCAGGGCATCACTTCACCAGTGTTCTGTTGCACTCCGCAAATGTGATTCTGCTCTTCCTTCTGCTCCAGCGATTGACGGGACAGTTCGGGCCGAGCCTGTTTGTGGCCGCGATTTTCGCCGTGCATCCCATCAACGTAGAATCGGTCGCGTGGATCGCTGAGCGCAAGAACGTTCTCTGCACCACGTTCTTCCTGCTCACGCTGCTGGCCTATGGCGGGTACGCGGAAAAGCCCGACTGGAAGCGCTATCTCGCGGTGGTTGCGTTCTTTGCCGCCGGTCTGGCCTCCAAGCCGATGGTGATCACGCTGCCGTTTGTTCTTCTCCTGCTCGACTACTGGCCGCTCCACAGGAATTGGTCGTGGCCGAAACTGATCGCGGAAAAGCTTCCGCTCTTCGCGCTCTCCGCCTTGAGCGCTGTCATTACGGTTCGCGCGCAGCAAGCCGGAGGTGCCGTGCGTTCCACGTTGCAATTCCCCTTCGGAGTGCGCCTGGCCAACGCGATCTACTCCTACGCCATGTATCTTTGGCGCGCAGTCTGGCCGGCGCGGCTCGCGCCGGTTTATCCCCATCCGGGAAGTGCGCTTTCAGCCGCGCAGGTAGGCGCCGCCGCCGTCGTTTTGATCACTATCACGGCGTTCGCCATCCGATTGCGCGAGCACCGTTATCTGCTCGTCGGCTGGCTATGGTTTCTCGGCACGCTGGTTCCGGTGATCGGTCTGGTGCAGGTCGGAGACGCCGCCGTGGCCGACCGCTACGCCTACATTCCGCTGATCGGCGTATTTGTGATGATCGGGTTCGGAGCTGCGGATTTTGCCGCCACAAGAAAACTTGGCATACTGTCCGTGATTGCAGCAGTAGTTGCCCTCGTCGCGCTTTCCAGCATCACCCATCGCCAGATCGGCTACTGGCAGACCAATGTCGCCCTGTGGTCGCATGCCATTGAAGTCACCCAAAATAATTTCATCGCCGAAGACAATCTTGGCGGCGCGTTGCTTCTCAAGGGCAGGGAAGAAGAAGCGCACGCTCATTTCGTGTCTGCTTCGCGAATCAATCCAGCCGATCCCATGAGCCACAGCAACCTCGGCGCTTATGACCAGACGCATCATCAGCCGGATGCCGCGATCCGCGAGTTTCAGGCCACGATTGCCCTGACCTCCGATCCCGCACTGCTCGCACAAACCTATGCCAATTTGGGCGCGGCCTACCGCAGCGCGGGCAATGATCCCGAAGCCCTCAACGACTTTCAGCAGGCTCTGCGCCTGAATCCTCGGCAATTCAACGCATGGCTCGGCCAGGGACTCATCGCTCGCGGTCATGGAAGACTCGACGAGGCGCTCGCCGACATCAGTCGTTCCCTCGACCTTCAACCCACGGCCCGGGGCTATTTCGAACTCGGCCGCACGCTCGAACAAATGAAACGCCTGCCCGACGCTTTGCGGGCGTACGAGCAGGCTCTGAAACTCGATCCGGATTATGTGGAGGCCCGGCAGGCCGCAGACGCGCTGCGTCAGCGCCCTTAGGCCTCGTAGTGATCCTCACTTTGCCATGATGTCCACCGACGCGCGCGTGCTTTCCCAATCCACGTTCAGCCGGCAGCCGCCGCCGGTCTTGTCATAGGCGATGGTGAAGTTTTCGAGCGGCGAAGGCAGCTTCGACACTTTCATATCCACCCGCACCAGTTCGTCGCTCTCGTACTTGTAAGGGATGCCCCACTCGCCTGTCTTTTTGTTTACGATCAGCGTCCACTTATCGGCCGCGGGAACGGTGAAGATGGTGTAGCTGCCGGCAGGCACGGCTTTCCCGCCGACCACGATATCGGCGCTGGTCACAAAGGTGGTCGCCTCATTGGCGCCCGTGCGCCAGACTTCGCCATAGGGCACGAGGCCGCCATAAATTTTGCGGCCTTTCATACGCGGGCTGGCGTAATCCGTCTTGATCGTCTTGCCTCCTCCCAGATCGCACGACGCCGAAGCCGGCGGACTGGCCTGCGCGGTGGCGAAGGCGGTAAGACTGCAAATCAATCCCAGGAACAGGGCACTTCTCTTCAGCATGTTCTCTCCTTCTTGAAGGTTGGTTGAGTGGTTTGAGACGTAACGCAAGAGTATTGACGCGTGAGTGCGGAATCCGTCAGCGCGCCATTATGCCCCATCCGCGGGGGCGGATACAATTGAGCCATGCAGGTATTCGACGACAAGAGAGACGAGCTCGAGCACTACGAGACCATGATGGGCGTTCCCCGCGGCCGCCTCGCCGTTACTATGGACATGATCACCGACGCCATGGCCCTGGTCGGCCAGCACGGCGTCTATTGCCAGAGCCAGCGCTGGCCCGGCAAGCCAGTCATGGACATCCAGATCATCATGAAAAATCTTACCGACGCGAAGGAACTGATCCAGAGCGTGATGGCGGAACTAAAAAAGCCTGAGTAAATGTTTTGTATCCTGATGCGTCATCTCGCATCCGTACACCGATCTTCCCGAGGAGGCTATTCATGAAGCGAAAGAAAGCCGGCAGCGCTCTGGCGTCCCTTTTTGTGTGCCTGGCATTGGGTGCTGCCGTGGCGCAGTCCGCGCCGCAGCCTGCCCCTCAACCCGCCCCCACGCCCTTGACGCCGCAGGAACGCGAGTTCGCCCTCAAGCAGTTCGAAACCACGCGCGATAATTTTCTGAAGTCGATTGCCGGTCTCTCGCCAAAGCAATGGACCTTCAAACCCGCGCCGGACCGCTGGTCGGTGGCAGAGGTTGCCGAGCACATCACCGTATCCGAATCGACCCTCTCCGGCCTGGTCGAGAACAGGATCATGCAGTCTCCGGCGGCTCCGGAGAAGCGCGCGCTGGTCAAAGGGAAAGACGAGCTGATCCTGGAGAAGTTGGTCGACCGCAGCCATAAAGCGCAGGCGCCGGAATTCCTGCGCCTG
>Ga0209167_10001977_pt1 | contig 11462 bp, 8 predicted proteins | sample Coa_R1_9_FD_187154 | JGI IMG/M metagenome (GOLD analysis project Ga0209167, IMG submission 187154) | Surface soil microbial communities from Centralia Pennsylvania, which are recovering from an underground coalmine fire - Coalmine... | ecosystem: Environmental > Terrestrial > Soil > Unclassified...
AAGCAAACCAAAGATCCTAAGGTTATTGTATTCAAATTTAAAAGACGTAAAAAAGTTCGCGTCAAAAATGGACACCGTCAACCAAAAACGATTATCAGAATTGATTCGATAGCATAATCTTGTCCATAGCGCGGGTTTTACGTTTTTATTGCGTTTTAAGAGGTTTTAATCGACCTCTTTTTTTTGTTGAAAAATTTTTGTTTACTTTCAATTTGCAAATTTTATATAATATGAAATGCGATAGGATTGTATAGTTTTAATAAAAAAAAAGGGGGGGGGTTCACCATGAAGCTTATGCAAAATAGAGCAAAAAATAACCGATTGTTACGAATAAGCACGTTATGTGCAATGATTTTTGTAGTTAATACTTTTTCCATGAGGCAAAAACCGCACATAGGTGCGGGACAGCAGGTAAGGAAAATGGAAAAAATACTGGAGCAAAAAAAGCTGAGATCTGAGCTGAGATCTGAATTGATCGCTGCCAATTGGTCGCAAGAAAAAATTAAAGAAATACGAGAAAGAAGAGATCCTTCCAAAAAAAGCAGGCTGCTTCCGGGAGGTGAGTTCAAATATGGAGCACTATATAGTTATGGTGCATCAGAGAGTCCGACAGCAAAAATGTTTAATGATCTTCTTATTGATCATTATGCTCAAAAAATACGTGAGGCATTGCGAGCAATACCGTTGGATGAAAGAGCCACATGGGCGAGTAATTTTCGTTTGATTTTATCGATAAAGCTAGAAAATTTTGTAAAAAAAGATGGCGTAAAGAAATATTATGCAGGGTTGCTTCCAACAATTGTACGGGAAAATGATGGGTCAGAGATTGGTATTGCAGGGACTAAGTTTAGAGCGATGGAAAAGGTTAAAGATGAAACTGATGATTTTGCAACAATACCGTTTGATGGTTCTTTGCAAAAAATCACTCCAGAGGAATTTTTTAAAAGTTTGGCATATGATGCTACACCGCAAACAGGTGTAGAAGTGGAACAACAAAAAAAGAGTGGTTTAACGTCGCAGCAGAGAGAGACTTTAGAGCAGGAATGGGAAGAGATTGATATATAGATAGCTGAAGCAGGAGCTGGTTTTAGTAGTTTCTCTTCTTTTTGTTTAAAAATATCTCCTTTTTATTATGATAGTGCGTGAAGTCGTACATACATAATAAAAAAGGAGTTATTTTTTGATGAACAAAACATGTATGCAATTGGTAATTGTGGTATTGCTAACATCGGCGGTGTCGCTCATCTGTATGAATGGTAGTTTAGATTTGGCAGCTTTACCAGCACATGATAATCGTGTTGTTAAATTTGCGACGAGAGATTCTGTTGTTTGTGTAGATAAGTCGCATTTGCCGTTAATAAAGACATTGTATAGTGAGTATCAAAAACAGCGCAATGTAGCAGATAAAGATGGTATTATATGGTTAGAAAGATATGCAGATACAGACGGGTTACCACTTATTAATGAAGCACTGAAAGTACGGCCGGATGAATTCCAAAGTTATTATAACACATTATCACCAAATAATCGTACGCTGCTCATCAAGGCCTCAGGTCAGTATGATGACAAAGGTAAAAAGGTGATGTTCGATGTTCCTGAAATTACTAAGCGACTCATTGATATTTATTTTCCTGAAAAAGGGGTTGGTTTAAGGACGTATATACAAAGTTTTTTGGGAAATGAGGATGAAGATTATGTGCGTAATTATTGTAGAGAGCAGTTGATTTGCAAGAAAGGGTTATTGACTCTCAAGCAACCAATGCTTGGGCAGATAACAAATGTTTTACAGAAGGATATTTATCCAGGATCACTTTTTCTGAATGGTTATTGTTCTGATGCTCAACGTAACTATCCCGTTTGTTTATATGCTGGTGACAAAGTACATAAAACGTATGCAACTTATTTTGTGAGCAATAATGACGAATATCGTATTGCTGATATTAACAATGATCACTGTTTTTTGTGGGTGATTAATCATGCTCGTCCAGATGCTACTTTTTCAACATCTCTAAAACATAAAGCTGCTATTGACGGTTTCTGTTTTAGTAAGACGCACACTGAAATAGAATGTGCATTGACCTACTCTAAGTCTGATATGATTTTTTCCACCATAACTATGAACAATGGAAAAGCAGTTGTTCATAGTTTTTCTGTTGATGGTCCCGAGCATGGCATGATTGTTAATGCTTGTTTTGATCCCGTCAACAACGAATTTTTGGTAGCATCGTATGAAAACCTCGAGTCTAGAGTTACAAGGTATACAATGTGTGGTGTCAAATCTGAAGATTATCGATCTTGGTCATTCAGGGAAGATGGACTATTAGCTGGAATAGCTACCTATCAAGCATCTGGTCAATATTATTTGGTGATAGCATTCAATGTTGCTAATTTATGCGCAATACATAAGTTTGTGTCATTGAATGATCAACATTACAAATTTGTGAGCGCCACTCCATTAATATATATGAGGGAGCATTATCCGTTTTGTGCGTTGGGATTCATTCATTTGGGAGAGTACTTGTATATGGCCGATTTTTCCGTTCCTTTTTTTGTTGATAATAGTGCAGTGCAAAAAAAACAGGAACAGGAAAAACAAAGTCAATCATTTTTTGCAAATTTAGGAAATTTATATGATTACTTTGTATCACAACCAGATAGTGAGGTGCATAGAACGTATAGTCCTGATGGATTATTTTTGATGTGTAATTCACTCATCAATAAATTGGGAATATCATACGTGAGAACAATGATACAAGATGCTGTTAACCGTAAAGAAATTTTATCTATTGATTCGTTACACAAAAATTTTGCAGGAGTCGGTTTTACGCATGACGGTACAGAACTTATTTTTCTTAATCATGGGATTGATCTCAATTATAAAGTAGTTTTGTTGAATAATGAGGATAAAGAGATGCTGTGTGCCATTGATGATGTAATCTGTACGAGTTTGGGGGTAACATCATTGGTAAAACGGTTATGCATGGAATGCAAAGAAAAGAGATTTTTATGTCTGTATGAAAATGATTCGACGTATAAGATGTTGATAGATTGGTCGCGCAAGTCGCCGATTCTATTAAAAGCTCTTGAAAAATGTTTGCCACTGAGCAAGATGAAAAAATAAATGAGAGGAGCTCTCAGGGGCGAACAGGATTATGTTATTCAAATTTGTTATAAATCCAATCTGGTGCGATATAAATTCCCCATGCAACAAAGCGCCAGATAGGTGAAACGTACACAATTTTCTTGCATTGCTTGATGCCAGCAAAAATGTACTGAGCTGCTTGATGGGCGGAAATCATCAAGAATGGTTTTTTGTAGGTGTGTGCCATAACGGTATCGACAAATCCTGGTTTAATATCAGTGATGGTAATATTAAGATGTTCACGGGCTATTTTTTTTCGCAGACCTTGCAAATAGTTGGAAATAAATGCTTTTGAGGCGTTATATGCAGGAGCAGTATCATTGCCACGGATACCTGCGATGGATGAGATTACCGCTAAGTGACCATGTTTTTGTTGTATAAAATGATGTATGCTTACCGTTGCCATTGCACAAAAACCGGTCACGTTGACATCGATGGTTTTTTTATCAATGTCAAAATTCAGTGTTGGGTTTTGATCACCAACGCCAGCGCATATGACAACAACATCAACACCATTCATGTGATTAATGAGTGCAGTGAGTTTATCGCGCGCATTATCATTACACACATCAATGACACTGATGTATGTTGGTGTTTTTATTTCATGTTGCAGTGATATCAGTAAGTTTTCTTGTGGAGCGGCAGCGCCAACGATGTATCCGTTGGCAGCCATAATTTTTGCAAGTTCACGGCCCATACCAGAAGAAGCACCAATGATGATTACTTTTTTTTCACCCATGACTTTTCTTTTTATAATTTGATTAGTTTTTCTAAATTTTTATTCGGGCCAGCAAAGAGTAATTTATCTAACTCTTTTACGACATAATCAGGACCAATAGAGGTAATTTTTTCTTCCTCTTTTTTACCAATGCAGTAAACATTGTACATATTAAAAAGATTGAGCTCTTCAATAGTTTTACCAATAAAATCTCGTGGTGCGACGATGTTACTGATGGAAAAATTTTTGGCCAAACGAGTGACATCAACAAATGGTGAGCTGAGATTGTCTGCAAGGCGAATGCCGATCTCTTTTTCCGGTAAAATAACACGATCAGCGCCAACAAGTGATAATATTTCTTTATGCAAATCATCAATTGCACGGGTGATAACATATGGTGTTTTAAGATGTTTTTTAAGCAGTGCGGTAATGAGGATTGATTCTGATGTATCCTCTCCCATGGCAACAATAACGGTATCAATTTCATCAACACCGATGCTGCGTAGTGAAGCTTCATCGGTAACATCCATAACAATTGCATGTGCAACGGAGTCACGAATTGATGCAACGATTGATTCATCACTATCAATTGCTAAAACTTCCATTCCATTTTCTGATAATACAGTGGCTACTTGATAACCAAATCTGCCAAGTCCAATGACACAAAATTTCATCTGTTTCCTTTTTAGTTTTTTTAATGGGTACCCGGCTGTAGCTGAGCGCAAGCTTGGTTTAGCTCAGCATCACGCGCTCTTCGGGATAGGAAAATTCAATAGTTTCTTTTTTTGTTTTTAATTTAAGGCCTAAAATAAATGTTAATGAACCTATGCGGCCGATAAACATGGTAGCCATAATAAATAGTTTGCCAAAATCAGATAAATTGTGTGTTCCTTTGAGTGAAAAGCCTACATTGCTAAATGCTGATACTGTTTCAAAAAAAACATCTAAAAAATTCCAATTTCTTTCTGTTAACAGTAAACAAAATGTGGCGAATAAAATCCAACCAACGCTTAGTGATATGATTGCAATTACTTTGTATATTTGATCCAATGGTATTGCGCGTTCAAACGCTTCCACCTCAGATCGGCCATTGATAGCTGATTTGATGGTGCTTAAGAACAATACAAAGCTGGTAATTTTAATACCACTCCCAGTTGACCCTGGTGCAGAGCCAATGAGACCAATCAGCAGCACAAAAAAAAGTGTTGCAGCATGAAAATCAGTTAAATTACCCAGTATAAAGCCACAGCTCTTGAATGATATCACATGAAAAATGGCATTGGCGAACTTGAGTGGAAGAGGCAGGTTGAGGAGAGTATTATTATTTTCAAGGGCGAGAAATACAATGGTTGCGATTAATAGGAGTATTCCTGTGCCATGTAAAATTATTTTGCTATGGAGTGAAAAACGATGTGGTTTTTTGGAAAAATAGTAGGCACGACCACGCAACATAATCTCATGCCAGGTGATAAATCCTAATCCGCCAAAAAAAGTGAGAAAAGCGGTTGTTCCAAGAAAGAGATAATTGGTACTGTACCGTTGTAGATTTTGTTCTGTTAAAAAATGAAAAAATGATATGCCAGCATTACAGAATGATGATATTGAATGAAATAGTGAATAAAAGAGTGCGCTCCCTAATGGATATTCCGTTTTAAATATGGAAAAAAAACTTAAAGCACCGAGGATCTCAAGAGAAATTGTTGATACAAAAGTAAAAATGAGTATTTTTTTTATGTTGTGCCATGAATCAAGTTCAAAAAGTTGTCCTGCTATAAATCGTGTTCCGAGTCCGAGATCGATAAAAAGTGAAATAATAAAAAGACTCATGGTAGCAAGTCCCAAAGCTCCTATTTGAATGAGTCCAAGAATAATTGCTTTACCAAAAAAGGTAAAATTACTTAATGGTATCGTAAACAGTCCTGTAACACAGGTTGCGGATGTCGCGGTGAAAAAAAGATCGATGAATGCTATTGGTTTGATATGCGCTATGGGTAATGCAAGTAATAATGATCCGCACACAATAAGGATGAAAAATGAAAAAAGAATAATATGTGCGGGCGATATATCAATTAATTTGTTCTTACTCATGTATTGGTTACCTTTTATTAATTCCTTTTCGGTTTTAACATGTTGGTAAGATATAATTCAATCGTTTCGATATTTATGCGTTCTTGTTTGAGCGTGTCACGGTCGCGTACGGTCACACAATTGTCGTTGAGGCTATCAAAATCATAGGTAAAACAGACTGGTGTGCCAATTTCATCGTGTCGGCGATATCGTTTACCAATTGATCCTGATTCGTCAAATTCTACACTGAAACCGCAACGGGCGATAGTGCTGTATAGTGTTCGCATGTTTTCACTTAACTTTTTGGTGAGTGGTAAAAATGCTGCTTTGATCGGCGCAATGGAAGGGTATAGTTTAAGTACGGTGCGTTCTTCACCGCCTAAACTATCAATCTGGTATGCATCAAACAGTACGGTTAAAAAAAGTCTGTCCGTTCCTACTGAACATTCAACTACATTGGGCATGTATGATGTTTGCGTTTCTTCATCAAAAACTGATAAATCTTTACCAGAATATTTGCTGTGTTGCGTTAAATCAAAATCACCACGATGGGCAATACCTTCAAGTTCTTTCCAGCCAAATGGATATTCATATTCAACATCACTTGTTTGTGATGAATAGTGAGAGAGTTCACTTTTTTCATGGGCACGGAGGCGGATTCTTTCAGGAGTAATCCCAATTGATGCGTAAAATGCAAGACGTAGTTTGCACCAATAATTAAAAAATTCGTATGAGCTTGCTGCAGTGCAGAACCATTCAATTTCCATTTGCTCAAATTCACGCATGCGAAAAAGGAACTGTTTTGGTGTAATTTCATTACGGAAAGATTTACCGATCTGTGCAATACCAAACGGTATTTTGACGCGATTTGATGACATCACATTTTTAAAGTTAATAAAAATTGATTGTGCTGTTTCTGGTCGTAGATATGCAACAGATCCACTGCTAGCAAGCGCGCCAAGTTCTGTTTTGAACATCATGTTGAATTGTCGTACATCTGTCCATGCTTTTTTACCGCAGTGGGGGCAGGGGCCAGAGATATCAATATCAGGGTCATCAGCACGAAATCGTTTTTTGCAATTGGTACAATCAATCATAGGATCATTAAAATTATCAATATGTCCTGAAGCTTTCCATATGCTTTCGGGTCCTAAAAGTGATCCCTCTAAGAAAAAGATTGTTTTGTCGGGAGATGAGATTGATTTTGTCCAAGCGTTGCGGAGATTGTTTTTAATGAGTACGCCAAGTGGGCCAAAATCATAAATGCCGTTCAAGCCGCCGTAAATTTCTGCTGATTGAAACACAAATCCACGCCTTTTACAGAGAGCTACGATATCTTCGAGGGTTGTTATTTTTGTGGATGACATGGTCTTCTTTCGCTATTTTTAGTTCGGGGGTAATGATACTAGGATAGCTGTTTGGCCTTATTTTGACAAATTCATCCTTATACAATAAAAAGCAATCAAGAAAAACATTACCAAACTATAAAATCTGTAACAGTACCATGCATTGACAAAAAAAATGTGATTGTCCATACTTACTTGCGAAATATAAAAATAATCTCATTATTTATTGTTATAACAAAGGAGAAGGTGCAATGAAGTATAGGAATGTTCGCTCTATGGTCAGTATGTTTTTTGTGTTGCCATTAATGATGAATGGCATGAATGGTACATTGGCATTATCAAAAAAGTTACCTCAAAAACAGGTACCGCAACGTTTATGTAGCACTACAATGAGTATAAAGTTGCTTAAAGGAAGTGAGGGTTGTTTTTTTGATCCATTCAGTGCTGTTATGAAAACAATACCCGATAATTTAACGAGCGCAGATACTCTTGATTTGATGGAAAAAATAGTTGTTAAAGCCATTGCACATAAACAAAGTGAAGATAGATATGCGAACGTTCTTAGAGTATTACGTGAACTTCTTGATCCTAAATCATATAAAGTTGGATTAGTTCTTGGTCAGGATATGGTGCATCTAGCTGTTGATAATAAGTTAGAGTCTGTGACTGATCAGTTATTGATATGTAATAAAGAGTGGGTGGATCATCGTGATGCTAAAGGTCGTATTCCGTTGCATTATGCCAAATCATTACCTATAGCTCAACATCTTTTATTTTCTGGATCAAAAGTTAATGAAAAAGACACAAATAATAATACGCCATTGCATTTCGTTCCCAATTACCTTGTTGGAACATTATTGGATTTTGGTGCGCGGGGAGATGTGGAAAATAAGGATGTAGCTTATGTTCCTTCTTGTGGGCTAGTGTATATGAACCCTTTGCGTAAGGCAGTTTTTGATGGTGATTTCCCTAAAGTTAATGCGCTTGCTTGGAGAATGCCTTTTGATCAGGAAGAGGGTCAAATATTACATGGTCTTGCAGGTTGGAAGCATGAAAGAACAGGAGAGGCGGTATTTTTAGCTATACAAGAACAATTGGATAATGCAAAGAAATATTGGTGGAAATTATTTGAAGAAAAATGTTTAGAGTAGGATTAATCACCGGGAGAAAGTGATTCACCGTGATTTGAGCGTTGCGACTTTTTTTGAATATACATATGTTGCGGAGTAACTTTTTGGATAAGAGTTCTCCGCAGTTTTGTTTTGCCTTATTATATTGTACACTGGATGAATTAATAAGTTTTTATGTTTTTTTATCTAACCAAAAAGGTTACTTTGCATGTCAGTTAAAAATAGTATAGTAACGGTTTCGTTGATCATAGTTACTTTTTTTCTCGTGAGTTTAGGATTATATCTGTATAGAAATCAGATGCGTCTTGAAGATCGCTTAGAACAATTACAGCAAAAACCTCTTTTTGCACCCATTAGTCAAACCAACACTCACGTCGTTGAAAATGTTGTCACCAGTGCACAGTTATGGCGGCCCGTGCAAGACCGTGTGCGTGATACCGTTATTCAACTGTTTGCGCAAGTTTCTGCAATTGATTTGTTAGAACCATATAAAACACCACAACAAGGCACGGCTTGTGGCAGTGGTTTTTTTATTAATGATCAGGGATATATTATTACCAATGCGCATGTGGTCATTTCTGCAAAAACAGTGTGGGGTCAGGTTCCTTCTTTGGGTAAACGCATTATTGATATGGATGTGATTGGCATGAGCCCTGAGCGTGATTTGGCATTGTTGCGTGTGACAGAAGAAGGACGGGAGATTATTACCAAAGAGCTGGGTGGTATTCCGTATTTACCACTGGGAGATTCTGATCTTGTGCGTCGCTCAGATGATGTACTTGCGCTTGGTTATCCATTAGGGCAGCAGTCATTTAAAAGCACCAACGGGATTATTAGTGGTCATGAACATCATCTTATTCAGATGAGTGCACCGATTAATCCGGGTAGTTCTGGTGGGCCGTTGCTCAATGTTAAAGGTGAAGTTATTGGGGTAAATTCATCAGGAGTTACTGAAGCACAGAATGTTGGTTATGCTATTCCAATTAATACGCTTAAAACTATTCTTAATGATTTGTATGAAATAAAAATATTACGAAAACCGTTTTTGGGAGTCAGATTTAATAATAGCACTGAAAGTTTGACTAAATTTTTAGGTAATCCTTTACCAGGTGGCTGTTATGTCATAGAAACAGTTGCGGGAAGTCCTCTTGAAAAAGCGGGTGTGATACGCGGTGATATGATTTATGAAATTAATGGTCATGCTGTTGATATGTATGGTGAGATGAGTGTGCCGTGGAGTGAGGATAAAATTTCCATTATTGATTATCCATTACGCTTATCAATCGGTGATACGGTCAATATTGTTGTGTTTCGTAAAGGACAAAAGAAACTGTTTACCGTGCCGTTTAATTTGCCTGAGCTACAAGCGATCAGATCGGTATATCCTGGCTACGAATCGATTGATTATGAAATTTTTGGTGGCATGGTTGTGCAAGAGCTTAATGTTAATCTTATTCGTCTGCTGGGAGACCATGCACCTGGTTTGCGCAAATATGGTGAACTGAAGTATCAATCAGAACCGGTACTGATTATTACGCATGTGTTTCCTGATACACAGCTGTATAGAGGACGCAATATGCCACTTGGTGCAACGTTAAATGAAATTAATGGTACAAAAATAAAAACACTTGCTGAATTTAGGGATGTTATTAAAAATAGTGCAACCAAAGAATATTTCACTATTGCAGCAGATGATAATGTCACGCGTGCAGCAGAAACCATTTTTATTGTGTTGGCTATGAATAAGATTATTGAAGAAGAGACCCGTCTTGCGCGTGATTATCATTATCAACTTTCTGATACGGTCAAAGAAGTGTTGCGTTTGGCAAGTGTGGAAAAAGCGTTAGGTAATTAAAAAATAAGATTGAGAGACAACAAGCCCTGCAATAATGCGGGGCTTGTTGAGTTGGATAAGGTTTTGTTATTGAGCGTAACGCATAAGAAATGGAATGACGGTGTCGGGTGTGAGGGAAAGCGAATTGATTCCTATTTCTATTAAGAAGTCTGCAAGATCAGGAAAATCGGATGGTGCTTGGCCGCAAATGCCAATATATGAGCCAATGCGGTTTGCGTTTTTTATCGCTTTGGTGAGCATTTTTTTGACCGCTGGATCTCGCTCATCAAAAATTGCACTCACTAATGCAGAGTCACGATCAATTCCCATTGTTGTTTGGGTAAGATCATTTGATCCAATTGAAAATCCGTCAAAGTATTGACTAAATTCTTCTATGAGCATGACATTGCAGGGTAATTCGCACATCATAATAACTTCAAGACCATTAATGCCACGTTCTAATCCATTGATACTCATTTCATTAATAACAGATGCAGCTTCATTGAGTGAGCGTACAAAAGGGATCATCAGTTTTACATTAGTCAGTCCCATTCTTTCTCGTACAATATGCATTGCCGCACATTCGAGTGCAAAAGCCTCACGGTATTGGGGATGGTAATAGCGCGATGCCCCTCGAAATCCGATCATTGGATTTTCTTCAATCGGTTCAAAATATGATCCGCCAATCAAATTGTAGTATTCATTACTTTTAAAATCAGAAAAGCGAACAATAATGGGGCGTGGATAAAATGCTGCCGCCATCATACCAACCGCACATGCAAGTTGTTCAACAAAAAATTCTGTTCCATTGTTGTATGCACAGGTCAGGCGTTTAATTTTTTCAATGGTTGCTGGATCGGTTACTGCTTCAGGATAGATGAGAGCCATCGGATGAACTTTGAGTGCATTGTTAATGATAAATTCTAGGCGTACTAATCCTATTCCTGCTGTCGGTAAAAATGATGTTTTGAATGCGCTATCAGGATCAGCGATGTTGACCATGATAGGTACCGGTGCAGCACCGATGTTATCCAAAGAAACTTCGGTGATCTCAAATGGAATAAGACCATCATATACAATACCAACTGTTCCACCACTACAATCGATGGTAATGTTTTGCCCAGACACTATTTTTTCTGTTCCTGTTTGTGTACCAACAATTGCAGGGATACCAAGTTCTCTGCTGACAATTGCTGCATGACACGTTCTTCCACCACGGTTTGTT
>Ga0209167_10001980_pt1 | contig 11459 bp, 10 predicted proteins | sample Coa_R1_9_FD_187154 | JGI IMG/M metagenome (GOLD analysis project Ga0209167, IMG submission 187154) | Surface soil microbial communities from Centralia Pennsylvania, which are recovering from an underground coalmine fire - Coalmine... | ecosystem: Environmental > Terrestrial > Soil >...
CGGAAAGTCGCCAGTTTTACGCACACAATGAAAACTTCGAACCATTCTTTAGGAGCATCCCTTCCAGTACCCCGGACCTTGAACGTGATGATCGGGGCCGTATCAAGTATTCTTTTGCGAATCTGCTGCATCTCAAGCGGCCCGTGGTCATCGTGGATGAAGCTCATAATGCTCGTACCACTCTCACCTTCGAATCACTACGGCGTATGAACCCAGCAAGCATTATCGAGTTTACTGCAACGCCGGACCGCGACTCAAAGACTGGGAGCAACGTACTGTACAGCGTAAGCGCCAAGGAACTACGGGATGCCGAGATGATAAAGCTTCCTATAGTTCTCACAGAACATCGCACCTGGGAGGACGCTGTTCATGCGGCCATAGCGGAACGGGATAAACTTGCGGAGATTTCGCGTGCCGGGGGTGACGTCATCCGACCCATCGTGCTGCTGCAAGCACAGAACAAGGATCGCGAAGTAACGGTCAGTAGGCTCTTGGATCACATGCGCGATAACGAGGGCATCGACAGGGATCGAATAGCCGTCGCAACTGGAGACCAACGCGAACTTGATGGAATCGATCTTTTTGCTCCAACATGTAAGGTTGACCACATCATCACGGTAGCAGCCCTGCGTGAGGGTTGGGATTGCTCGTATGCATACGTCCTCTGCTCGGTGGCAGACTTACGCTCAGCAACAGCCGTGGAGCAGCTCTTAGGAAGAGTTCTGCGCATGCCATTTGCGAAACGCCGTGCTGAGCCAGCGCTTAACAAGGCCTATGCACATGTAGTAAGTCAAAACTTTATCGAGGCCGCTGAGTCGCTACAAGACAAGCTTGTAAACCGAATGGGGTTCGAAGCGGAGGACTTCTTCGAAGCCATTGAGCCGGGGGACCCCGACCTCTTCGGCGGCGGGTTATTCGATAGCGCGAAGACACCGCGCCCGTTTGTCGTTGAGCTTCCATCGCAGCCGAACCTCGTTTTACCCGATGACGACGCTACGAAGATTTCTTACGAGACGACCGATCAGGGAAAGTGCCTTGTAACGGTCATGGGACCCCTAACCAACGATCTGAAGGCGGGGATACTCGCGGCGGCTCCGCAGGGGGATCGTGCGCGCATCGAGTCACAGATACGTATCTTCGAATCGATCTTTCAGAGGCCTAAATCTCCGGCTGAACTTGGGCAGCAGCTAGTCTTACCTCGATTAGCTGTTCGTGTTGACGGAGCTTATGAAATCGCGGAGCCGCAACTGTTCCTTGACCACGCGCAATGGAATCTGTTCGAATACCCAGCAATAATACCAGGCTTTCACTACGACTCGAATGCTCAGACGTGGATATACGACTTCTTCGCGGGAGCCGATGGAAAGGAAACTCTCGCCTACAAGCTAGCAAACAACCAAGGTGAAGACCTCTTACTACCCGGAGTTTATGCCGGATGGAATGAGGCTGACCTGATAAGGTGGCTCGACGGCAAGGTAAGGGATCAGAGTACGCCTCAGTTCGTTATGCTGGAGTGGCTACGGAAGCTCATAAAGCACTTAACAGTTGAGCAGCGATTCTCGCTAGAGACGTTGGTCAAGGCAAAGTTCATTCTGACCCCAGCGATTCGCCGTTACATTGAGGACTGTAAGAAGCGCTCAGTCGCGCGCGGCTATCAGGAAATGATTTTCGGTCCAAGCGCTGCGCCGAAAACTGATTTTGACTATGCGTTTTCGTTTGCTGACGACTACGATCCCAAGTACGTTTATAGTGGCAGCTACCGTTTCAAAAGGCACTTTTATCCGCAAGTCGGTGAGCTAAAGAGTGAAGGTGAAGAACTGCTCTGCGCCAAGGTCATCGACGGACTTCAGGAAATCGATTACTGGGTTCGCAATCTGGAGCGACGCCCGTTAAGTTCGTTCTGGCTTCCTACTTCGACGGACCGATTTTATCCGGACTTTGTTTGCAGGCTTCTTGATGAGAGGCTGTTAGTAGTCGAATACAAGGGGGAAGTATACAAAACGAATGATGACTCGGCAGAAAAGAAACGCATCGGGGAGCTGTGGGCGCGCAGCAGCAACGGGAGATGCCTTTTCTTGATGGCCGTAAAGGATGATGAAGGTCGCGACATGACCAAACAACTTCAAGATACGATCCGCGGAAAGAGATAGGAGACAGTTAGTGCCAAGACGATCACGGTTCGCGGCTCCTGCGGAGGAGTGGTTGCGCAAGCATGCTCGGGGGGCCGGTGTATCGACAAAAGAGTTTTGGGAAGGTTTTTCAAAGGAGCATCCTGAGTTAACGACGCCCACGGAAAAGCGCAAGACGCCTAAAGCCACTTGTATGCGAGATTTACGGCTGGACCCCGCATTCGAGCTCGGCGCTGGCCGAATCGCTCTTCGCGCGGTTTAGGGGAGAAAGGCCTAATGTCGAACGCTTTAGTCGCAGGCATTGGCGAACTGGAAATCTGCAATCTGTGCGATTCCTCACCGCATGCGATTGGCTGTCCAAGTCACCCGATGTATGACGATGACCGCTGGTCCTACGAGTGTGCTGAAGCCCCAGCAGAGCTGGGCTCGGCACGTTTTTGGGTTGAAGAAACTTATGCGGTTGCCGCTTTGGACCAGGGTGTTGCTGGGAAGCAAGCCATGATCGAGGGCGCAGGCGAGTTTATGGCTGCCATTAAGCGAGGGGAACTAAGATTGGCGCGCCGTCGGCATTTGGTCTGAGAGCATTAGGAATCATCGATCCCGCGTAAAAATCCCGGCCTTCACGCGAGCGCGGGCGACGCTTACTATCGAGCAGCAGAAGCCTTTGCGCAAGGCCTCGCAGGAATTATTTTGAAGGAAGGTTTTTCGCTAAAACAGTCGTTCTCTGAGCAACGTCTAAAGGACGTGTGGGGCGATCATGTCTGGCGTGGTCTGCGCAAACAAGGTTGTCAAGACCTGATCGAATATTACGACTATAACGTTACCGTCGATGAAAATATACGTAAGCTGTCAGCGAAGATCGTCAACGGCACCTATCGAACTAGCCGGCCGTTAATTCTGGAGTTGAACAAGGCTGATAAGCTCGTTAGACGCATTCAGGTCCCCACGCCCGAGGACGCCCTCACATTCCAGGCCATCGCTGAAGCCGTGCTCCCGGCGGCAAAGGCGCACTCACCTAGCAGTAAAGCGTATTTTTCTCGAAGTCACAATGCTCCCAAGGGCATACACACCATGAACGCGGGGCTGCTCTATCCATGGTTTAAGTTGTGGCCGAAGTACCAAACCGATATTTTGGACTTCGCGAAAGACCACAAATATCTAGTTATTACAGATATACAGAATTTTTTTGACTCGGTTCCTCATTCAGCGATCGACCGCTCGTTGAGCCTAATCGGAATTCCTCAAGGCTTACGCGATATAACGCTTTACATGCTGGAAGGCTTCGTGCCCAGAGATTTATACGGACCTCTTGTATTACGAGGCCTACCTCAACTGGATTTTGACGCCCCGCGCCTCTTGGCGCACATTCTTTTGTTTCCCATCGATAGATTCATTGAGAAAAAGTCACGGGGAGCCTTTGCGCGGTGGGTGGATGATATAAATTTTGGTGTAGATACAAGAAGCGCGGCCCGAGACATAGTTCGTTCAACCGAGCGTTTCTTGGCTCGCATTGAGTTACGCCTTAATGGGCCGAAAACTCAAATACTTTCACGAGTGGAGGCGGAAGAGTATCTCTGCGTGTCCGAGAATCTAAAGCTAACCCAGTATCATAATGAACTAAAGAGTGGACGAGCAACAGTTGCGTTAATCGAAAAGCTTTATGAAGATTTCCTTTATTTCTTGGGGAAGGGGGCACAGCGAGGTCATTGGGATCAGGTCTACCGCCGGTATATTAATCTTGTAACTTCGACTCTAAAGGCGTTCCCTCGTGCGCGAGCGCTCGCTACGCTTCGTCGAGCCATTAACGTCGAGCAGCGCAACGGTTTTGAGCGTCACGTCGACTATCGTAACAGGGAAACCATTATTCGTTATTGGGAAGCCTCGACAATAAATAAGGAAATGGTGAACTATTTGCTGGGCGAGTTTTATGAAGTTGCCAAGACGGATGACGTAATCGCATTTGGCCTTGCGAGGTTGCTAGTAAATGCAAATCTACCACTTACATCAGTCACCTTGATCCGGAAACGGCTCGGACGCACAAATCCGCGCGTTGGTGGAATGCTGGGAGTTACCATGTTGCTATGCAAGTATGGCGAGCCAGCGAAGATCGAAAAGTTTATTCGATCTACTCTTGCCCAGTGGAGCGGAAATGAATTCCTTGCGAGACAGGTAATCTCGCTTTGGTCAGTGCTTTCACCAGCTTCGCCAGAGTCGAACAGGTTACGAGCGCTGATCTCTCGCAATGTTTCGACCGCTGGGAACGATCTTATCATTTATTACGAGGAGCTCAGGGAGACGAGAGCGCTTCCTAAAGGTCTGGAAGGATACACCTCCCCAGCAAAGATGAAACGGCCGTACACCCTTGCGAAAGCTATCGTGACCTCGAATCTCTTTCGCTCAGGAAGTCTCCCAACCTTAACCAGGGCGAGAATAGTAAGCGCTTTTGGAAAAGTGGAAGATGAGCGTTTGAAAGGTATAGCGCTAAACAGCATTTATCCTTAGGGTTGTCGTCGCCCGGGCTCTCTCGTCCCCCGGGCTCGCCCGTCCCCCCCCCCCGGCGCCCGGCTCGTCGCTCCCCGGACCGGACGTTTTGGCCCCTTGTGTACTATCCCTCGGCGAAGCCCATCGTGTCCATCAGGCATTGATTTGCGACGACGCCGTCGATCGATCGCCGGGCGTCGTCGGGGTGGGCGGCGGCGTGCATCGCGAGGCCGTCGGAGATTGCTTTGGCGATATCGGGCATCGACATCACGCTGCCGTCGCTGGTTTCCAAGCCGCCACCATCGCCGCCGCCGTGATCGACCAGATCGATCCACGTCTGTTTCGCGCCGTTGGCCTGCGCGTTATCCAGGGTGCGGGCCACAAATCGCGCCAGATTTGACTCGTCGCTCATGTCGTCGGGCCGCCCCGCGCGAACGTTGGCGACGCTGCCGTCGGAGATCGTGTAGTCGTACGTATGCAGCCCGCCTTTGTCGGCCTGAGCATCTCGAAGGACGCCGGGGTGCAGAGCCGTCGTGTCTTCGACGGTGAATTCGATGTGCGAGTCGCGGGCGCTCGTGCGTAATGCCTGCGTGAGTGTCGATTCCTGGATGGCATCGAGATTATTGTCGCCGTCGCGGTAGATGCCGAACTCGAGCGAGCGGCGCGAGGGCGTGATCGTAACGTTCTGCAGCATGAGACCTCCTGACGTGGTGAGTCGGGAGGCTACTGCGACGATGGGCGCCGGCGGCAAGGGGGCTACGAAACGCATATCCGGGGGCGCGAGCGGGGCCCTATCCTTGATTGCGTAAGCACATGCACGATCTAACCCATCGAACAGGCGTTCGGAATGGCGCCGACTCTTTTCGGGAAACTACCCGCTGGTGATCAACGATCACGATGTCGTAGTCCTGGGTGCGGGTTTAGCGGGCATGCGGGCCGCGCTCGAGGCGGCGCGCGCCGGTGCCGACGTGGCAATCGTCACCAAGGTTCATCCGATTCGAAGCCATTCGAGTGCCGCCCAGGGCGGCATCAACGCGGCGATCGCCGAGACCGATAGCTGGGAATCGCACGCCTTCGACACGGTCAAAGGCAGCGATTATCTCGCCGATCAGGACGCGGTCGAAACGATGTGTCAGGAAGCGCCCCGCGACATCATCGAGTTCGAGCACATGGGCGTGATTTTTTACCGCGGGCCCGACGGAAAGCTTGGAACGCGAGCCTTCGGCGGCGCGTCGCAGGCGCGAACCTATTTCGTCGGCGATATCACCGGACAAGCGTTGCTGGTAACGCTCTACGACCAGATTCTCAAAGCCGGCGTCAAGGTTTACGAAGAGTGGTACGCGACCGCGCTGCATATGGAAGGCGGAGCGTGCCGCGGTTTGGTTGCGCTCGAAATGGTGACCGGCGAGCTGCACCTCTTGCGTTCAAAAGCGGTCATCATCGGGGCCGGCGGCCTGGGTCGGCTCTACGAGCCGAGCACGAACGCCCTGATCTGCACCGGCGACGGCTATGCGCTGGCCTATCGCGCGGGCGCGCCGCTGATGGACATGGAGATGGTGCAATACCATCCGACGACGCTTGCCGGCAGCGGCTTCTTGATGACGGAGGCCGCGCGCGGCGAGGGTGCCTATCTGCTCAACTCGCTGAACGAGCGCTTCATGAAGCGCTATGCGCCCAACAAGATGGAACTTGCCGCGCGCGACGTTACGTCGCGCGCCGAGGCAACGGAGATCGGCGAGGGCCGCGGCATCGACGGAAACGTCTTGCTCGACCTGCGCCACCTCGGCCCCGACGTCATCCTCAAAAAGCTTCCGCAGATTCACGAGATGGCGCTGGATTATCTGGGCATCGACATGGTCAAAGACCCGGTCCCCGTTCGCCCCGGGATGCATTATCAGATGGGCGGCATCAAGACCGACGTCGACGGCGCGACGCCCGTGCCGGGCCTCTACGCCGCGGGCGAAGTCGCCTGCGTCAGCGTTCACGGCGGGAATCGTCTCGGCGCCAACTCGCTGCTCGACACGATCGTCTTTGGCCGCCGCTCGGGCAAAGTGGCCGCCGACTATGCAAAGAGTACGGCCGCCAGCACCGGGGGCGAGGCGCTCTTGCGAAGCGAGCAAGACCGCTTACGCGAACTGCTGAGCCGTCCGTACACCGGCGAGACGAACGCCGGGCTGCGCCTCGAACTGGCGATAATGATGGACAAGCTGGTCGGCCTCTATCGCGTCGAGTCCGGCCTGCGCGAGGCGCTCGATAAGCTCCAAGGCTTCAGGAAACGCTACGAAACGATTGCGGTCGGCGACAAGGGCCGCGTCTTCAATCAAGCCTTGACCTTCTCGCTCGAGCTGGGCTATCTGCTCGATTGCGGCGAGACGATCATCCGCAGCGCGCTGATTCGCACGGAGAGCCGCGGCGCGCATACGCGCAGCGATTTTCCCGAGCGCAACGACAAGGAGTGGCTCAAGCACATCCTCTTGACGCGCCAAGGCGAAGGGGAGCCGGAGCTTTCCTACGTTCCCGTCACAATCACTCGATGGCAGCCCGAGGTGCGTACCTACTGATGCAGTTTACGATCGAAGTCGGGCGGTTCAACCCCGAAGGCACCTACCCCGAGAACGCCGTGCCCGGCGCGCCCTTTCCGGCGCCCTGGGATCGCTCGCCGGCGCGCCGCTATCAAACGTTTACGGTCGACCTTCCCGAACACGCGGTCGTTCTCGACGCGCTGATCGCGATTCGAGAGTATCAGGATCAGTCGCTGGCCGTCCGCTGCGCGTGCCGCAGCGCGATCTGCGGATCGTGCGCGATGTGGATCAACGGCCACGCAAACCTGGCCTGCAAGAGCAAACTCTCGGCCTTTACGCAAGACGGCAAGACGCGCGTGGAGTCACCGCCGTCGATGCCGATCATTCGCGACCTGGTCTGCGACATGAAGCCGTTCTGGGACAAGCACTTGGCCGTCAAGCCGTGGCTGCAGAACAAGCAGCCCGTTCCGCCGCCGAACGAAGAGTATCGCGTCTCCAACGCATCGATGGAGGAGCTTATTCAGGAAGTCAGCTGCATCAGCTGCAGCGCCTGCCTGATGGACTGCGAGTCGTTTGCCGTCAACCCCGATTTCTTGGGCCCGCAAGCGCTCGCGCAAGCCTTTCGCTATGCCGGCGACCCGCGCGACGCCGAGACGAAAGAGCGCCTCGCCGAATACAGCAAGCCGGGCGGCATATGGGACTGCACGCACTGCTACGAATGCGTGACCCAGTGTCCCAAGGGCGTCGCGCCGCTCGAGCAGATTTTGAAGCTGCGCCGGATGGCCGTCGATGCCGGGTTTACGAACAACGCCGGCACGCGCCACGCCGACGCCTTTGCCGAATCGGTTCGGGAGAGCGGACGGCTCAACGAGCTGACGCTGATGCCCAAGTCCGTCGGATTCTTCAACATCGTCGAACAGATCAAGACGTTGCCGAGCGCGTTCAACCTGATTCGCGCCGGGAAGCTCCCACCGCTGATTCACAAAGCAATACCTGGAGTCAATCGCATCAAAACCATTTTCGAACGTGTCGGAGGACGGTTTAAGTGAAAGTTGCCTTCTATCCCGGCTGCGTCTCGAAAGGCGCTTGCCCCGAACTCTACGTTTCGGCGAAGGCGATCGCCGAGCCGCTGGGCCTCGAGCTCAAAGAACTGACCGAGGCGCCGTGCACCGGCGCGGGCGTTTTGAGCGAGCAGAACCCGCAGCTCGCCGATGCGCTCAACGGCTTGACGCTCGCGATGGCCGAATCCGAAGGCGCGGATCTGATGACGATCTGCAGCACCTGTCAAGGCGTCCTTTCCAATCATAACTACCACCTCCAGCAAGACAAAGAGCGCATGGATCGCGCCAACGCGACGATCGGCGATCAAGGCTTCCGCTACGGCGGCACCACGAAGGTGAAACACCTGTTGTGGATGCTCTTTGAAGATATCGGTATCGATCGGGTCGCATCCGCCATTAAACGCAAGCTGACCGGCCTTAAAATCGCGCCGTTTTACGGTTGCTACATTCTGCGGCCCGAGGAGTCGCTAGGCCTCAAAGAGCGCCCCGAGCGCAAAACCTACCTGCAGCAGCTCATCTCACTCCTGGGCGCCGAACCGGTCGAGTACCGCGGCTCGACGAAATGCTGCGGCTTTCCGATGCTCACGTTCAATCGTGAAAAGGCGCTTGCCATGGGCGGCAACCACATCATGGAAGCGAAGGACAAGGGCGCGGATCTGCTCGTCACGCCATGCCCGCTCTGTCACCTCAATCTCGACGGCCAGCAGCCCGACGCCGCGCGAGTTCTCAAGAAAGACATCGGCGTTCCAATCTTCCATCTTCCGCAGCTGCTCGGCTTGGCGTTCGGAATGGATCCCGCGGAGCTGCGCCTCGACCATCATGTAGTCCCGACCAAGGGCGCCCTGGAGAAGGTCGAACTCAAAGTCTGATCCCAGGAGCCTAGCCCCGCTTCATTTTGATGTCATGTAGCGGAGTTACAATCGAGGAAGCTCGTCGCTTTTTCGAAAGGTTTTTCGTGCGCGCTATCAGGCTTACCGCGATCCTTTTCGTCGCCGCCCTGTGGACGCAAGCCATCGCGGCAGCGGCTCCTCCCCCGTCGCAGCTCCGCATGGTTATCGTTCTCAGTCGCCACGGCGTGCGCTCGCCGACGCATCCCGCGGAACTGCAGGCCTATGCGGCCCAAACCTGGCCCACGTGGTCGGGTAAGCCTGGGAATCTGACCGAGCGAGGAGCCCTGCTCATGCGACAGTTCGGCGCATACTATCGCCGGACGTACGGCAACGGGCTCGCCATCGGGGAGAGCGGCTGCCCGCCGGCCGGCTCGGTCTTCGTCTGGGCCGATGTCGATCAGCGCACGCGCGCAACCGGCGATGCGGTCCTCGCCGGCTTGGCACCGGGATGCAATATCCCCGTCCACCACGCACCCGCCGATCCCGATAAGCTCTTCGATCCGCTGCCGGGCATCGGCGTGGTCGACAAGGCAGAGTCGATGGCATCCGTTCTCGGTGCCGTCGGGGGCAATCTCAACGCGCTAACGGTGGCGTACGGCGGGGCATTTGCCACCATGGAGTCGGTTCTGGGATGCGAACCGCCGGCGACGTGCAAGCAGATCTCGCAAGTGCCCACAACGGTGGCCAACGATGGTGACGGCGGTCTTGCCGGCCTCTCGGGCGGCCTCGACATGGCGGGCGACGTTGCCGAGAACATGCTGCTCGAATACACCAACGGTAACGCCGAGGTTGGATGGGGCCGAGTAGATCGCGCGCGTCTGCTCCAGTTGCTCGTGCTTCACGTGCTCGGTAAGGAGTTGGAACATGGCAATCGTTACACGGCGCGCGCCCATTCCTCGAACATGATGACGCACATTTTGCAGACGCTCGAAGAGGGCGCGAGCGGCACGGCAGTCCCCGGGACGCGAGTGCCGGCGCGAACGCGGTTCGTCTTTTTAGCGGGTCACGACACGCAGCTCGCCGAGTTTTCGGGATTGCTCGGACTCTCGTGGCTGGTCGACGGGGATCAGTTCAACGACACGCCGCCGGGAAGCGCTTTGATCTTCGAGTTACATACGGCCGCGAGCGCCGGAGCGCAACCCTTCGTGCGCACCTTTTTCGCCGCACAGCCGCTCGATGCGATGCGCGCCGGTCATGGCGAAAACCCGTTGCGAGTGCCGGTCTATATTCCCGGCTGCCCCGCGCTCGACTGTCCGTTTGCAACCTTTCGTAAAATCGTCTCTGCCGCCGTCGACCCCCGGTTCGTTGCCCCGTGGTAGCAGCGAAAGCTAGCTCGAGGGCACCGGGCTCGGGCAGTCCTTAAGAAGGGTCATGCCGTCGGCTGTGCTGTGATCGATCACGTAGCGCACTAACTCCGGCTCGTTTCCGAGTTTGCTTTGGGCGGCGGTTGGAAACGGGTCGGAAAGCTGGGATCGTGCAGGTTTTGATTCGACCACGAATTGGCGGCCTCGCTCGAGCAGTACCACGGGTATTGGAACGCGATCGCGGCCGCGAATGCGATTGCGAAGCGGCGCAGGTTCGAGCGGCCAAAAAAACGCCGAGCCGATCTCGTTCCAAAGGCTCGGATGCGACGTTAGTGCTCCAACTCGAGCGCCGCGGATTATACACTTCATTGATCGAGTGGAGGTGCAACCATGCGGCAAGATGAACGCTGCTAAGGCAGACGCACGAAGCGTTGGAGTCTACAACATGCGGATAATCACTTTGATTGGTTGCGGTATCGTCCTTGCGAGTTGCTCGCGCGTGACCGATCCCTCGTCGTTGCCGCCCGGTCTACCGAACGGCGCACCCGCGATAGGCGCAAGCCGGTCGGACTCGCTCGGGCGGCAAACAGCGCCCGACACTTCTGAGTTCACACATCTTTTTAGCTTCAGCGGGTTCAACGGCGCATATCCTCAAGCGGACTTGCTCAACGTTAAAGGCCTGCTCTACGGCACGTTCACCGTCGGCGCCGGGGGCGTCTTCACCATCACGCCATCCGGCTATGAACGCGTCCTCTACACCTTCAAAGGGTACTCCGATGGCGACGGAGACAACCCCCAAGCGGTCTTGCTCAACGTTAAAGGCCTGCTCTACGGCACCACTGAGAGCGGCGGAGCAAGCGATAGAGGATCCGTCTTCACGATCACGCGATCCGGTTATGAACGCGTGCTCTACAGCTTCACGGGCCAATCCGATGGCGCAAACCCGCTCGCGGGCTTGATCGCCGTCAGTCGCTGACGGGCGGCGCGACTTTCGGAAACTCAATGCCGATGGCGCCGGCCGCTTCCACGATCTGCTCCCAGGTATTTTCGTCGATCGCGATTCCGTCGCGCA
>Ga0209167_10001985_pt1 | contig 11453 bp, 8 predicted proteins | sample Coa_R1_9_FD_187154 | JGI IMG/M metagenome (GOLD analysis project Ga0209167, IMG submission 187154) | Surface soil microbial communities from Centralia Pennsylvania, which are recovering from an underground coalmine fire - Coalmine... | ecosystem: Environmental > Terrestrial > Soil > Unclassified...
CGCCTGCGCCTGGAACACTCCGTCTCAGCCACCACCACCAACCTGAAGGAAAATTGTCGCCTCGATATTCCCGAACTTACCCTGGGCGGCGGCGTGGCCGTCTGCGAGCAAAGTCTGCATCCCGGCAGCCTCGTGAATATGAAGCTCACCACCACGACGAAATCGGTGAAAGTGCTGGCCATCGTCCGCGACGCCAACACGCAAGCCCGCGCCTTCGAAGTCGTCGACATGGAACTCGAAGAACGTTCCAAGCTCCGCAAGCTCCTGGTCAGCCTCGGCAACGTGATGAAGCGCTCCTCCCCCAAAGCCCGCGCCCGCCGCGCCACCCGCACCCTGATCACTCCCACCACCTAAAGTTTTCGTGGCATAGCCACTCCTGGCTGTGCGCCGTTTCCGTTGTCGCTGAATTTGTAGCGGCCGTCTTTCAGACCGCCATCGCTCGCCGCCACAATTTCAACGACAGAGGGTAGGGACGCTGCTTGCTGCCCCCCAGCTTGCCGAGGCGTCAGCCTTGTCGTCGGCTCGCCTTGGCTTTTCTCTGCGCCCGTCGCGTCTCTGCGGTAAACGCGCCCATTCATTCTCAGACTTTTCTGCGCCGTTCCTCTGTGCACTCTGTGTCAAATCTTTTGACTTTTTCACACACGCGCAAGAGCCACGCTCCCTAAATCTGCACCCGATACCGCGAATGCTTCATCGCTCCCCGCCGTGCGCCCAACCACAACGTACTCAGCACAAACACAGCGAAGATTCCCACTCCCAATATCGCCGAACGCGTCGGCCCAACAGACATCCCGAACCAACCGAGCAGCACAAAAAATCCCGTCAAAAAATAACTGCTAACCGCCACCCTTCGCGCCGTCCATCCGGCCCCCAATAAATAATCATAAAAATGCCCGCGATCCCCCCGAAACGGCGATCTGCCTTTGATAACCCGCCGCGTCACCACCACCAAAGCATCCAACAACGGCAAGCCAGCAATCAAAAATGCAAATAGCAACGAACGAGCTGCGCCACCGCCGCCGTGGCCACCAATGAAATCCAACCCCAAAAACGCCACGCTGAATCCCAGCACCGTGCTCCCCGAGTCCCCCATGAATATTTTAGCGGGCGGAAAATTAAAAATTAAAAACCCCAGGCACGCCCCCAGCAAACTCCAGGCCACCGCATGTCCATAAGCGCTCAGCGCGGAGCCGGTGATCGCCGCGTACCCTAGCGCGATCACGCCCGTAATTCCCGCCGCCAACCCATCCGCGCCATCCACAAAGTTGAAAGCATTCACGAACAGAATCACGAACAAACACTGCGCGACAATCGCGAATGCAGGGAATGAAGAAAACGCAACCCGCCAGCCCCCAGCATACACAAGCAACGCGCCGCCAATCTGCGCCAGTAGCCGAAACGCCGGCCCCAGCTCCCGTAGATCGTCCACAAAGCCAGCCAGCCACACCAACCCAAGCGCCGCAACAAAAAATGGCGCACGGCCCGGCGCGCCGTGCAGCGCAGAAACCAAGCCAGCCACCAGTGCAAACACGATTCCGACGCCCCCCAGCCGCGGAATCGCCTCCCCGTGTATTTTCAAATGTCCCGGCTGATCGAAAATCTTCCATCGCACGCACAATCGCCGGATCAGCGGCACCAAAGCCAAGACACACCCCAGCGCTACCGCAAACGCCAAGATGCCCGACAGCCAACCTGCTTCCATCAACCGATCACCTTGTGCACCAGACGCTTCACATGCCGCAAACGAACCCGCCGCGCCTTGCTCGCCAACCCACGAATTCCTCCCGCGCGAAATGCCGCCCGCGCGTCGCGCATATACAGCCGTGCCAACCCCTGAGACACATCATGGTAGAACAATCGTTCGTAGGACCCATTCTCTATCTCCGTGGAAAGCCCGCCAAACCGCGCCAACATCTCTTGCTTCTTCTCTGCACCCGGAACTTGCCCGAACCCGCTCTCATCCAGACACACCGGCCGCACCTCCAGCCGCACCAGAGCGCCCGAAGCACTCAGCGCCGCCACCACAATTAATCCCTCCCGCTCAGCCGCGCACGAAATAAACCCGGAAACCAAACTTCCCAGCCCATAAAACGCAAAACGCGGCCGCTGCTTACTGCGCTGCATCAGCCGATACCCGCTGACGCGATGCGAATGCGAGGCCGCCACGATATCGAATCCCGACGTCGCCAGCCCATCTAGCAAGCGCACGTCTTCGGGATCAGGACGATTCGTCCGCAAGCATCCCGCATGGACCAACGCCACGCAAAACTGCGCCCCGCGATTTCGCATCTCGCCCAGGGCCTGCAAACCGCGCTTCGCAGTAGCAGGCTCCACGCCTCGCGAATTTCCCCCAGCCAAATCGCTAGCAGCCTTTGCCGCGGCCCAAAAGCCCACACGCGCTCCGCCCGGACCCTCCCAAAGAGAAACTTCAGGCCTATCCCGCGTTGTACAGCCCGCGCCCAGCGGCATCATTCCGCGGCAGCCAATCGCATCGCGTGTCCGCTGCACGCCCTCGTCGCCAAAATCGTAACTGTGATTGTTCGCGATCCCCATCGCCTGCGAGTGAATGGCAGCCAAGTATGCCAAGGACGCAGACGGCGCCGAAACGACCTGCCCTAATCCAGCCACCGCGCGCGCCACAAGCGATTCGCAGTCGAGCGCAGCTTCCAAGTTCGCGAATGTCGTATCTACATCCGCAAAATATTCGTGCAATCCGCGCGCCTCGTCGCCCCAACTTCCGTCGCTCGCCAACGCCAGCTTCCCGGCGGGCAGGAAATCGCCAGCGATTGCCACGCGCGCTGCAATCGGCTCTCGCTCACCGGATTCCCACAAAATCATATTGTCAGGGTCCATGGATATTGCGTCGGCATCGCAGATTCTTGGCGCAACTCGTTCAGGCTTTGGCTTTGTAGCGGCCAACTCTAGAGTCCGTGTGGCAAAGGCAAAATCCGTACTTCAGCGGCTGAAGCCGCGCTGATCTTGCTGTATTTACGTTTTGGCTGAAGCCACGACCTACAAAGACTTCCGAGTTGCCACACAGACTCTTCAGCTGGGAGCCTCGGAGGTCGCCTTTGAATTCGACTTCACCTTTGAATCTGACTTCGTTTTTGACTTTGTAGCGGCCGCCTGCTTTTTTAGGCGGGCGCAGTTGACTTTGCCTTTGACTTCGTAACGGCCAGCGTTAGCTGAAAACACTCGCCTTCGCGGCGACCGCAATTCGACCCTACGTCCTCGCACGCCGTATCCGCACCTAGCCCATCTTGGAGTGCGGCGGCTCGCCGCCGCTTTGCCTCGCGCGAGGCTTGCCTCGCGTGCCTTGGGCCGTCCCCACACACTTTATGCCGGCAATCGCGAAAACACCCAACTCAGTAGCCGCTTCCGCATCGGGTGTACCCACATCGGCAGAATAATCATCATCAGGAAAGCTCCCAACAACCCGGTCGCAGTCCGTACAGAGACCAGCGAACGAATCCCCGTCTGGCTAAAGTAAGGAAGAAAAATCACCAACCCCGCCACGCTCGCAATCACAATTCCGCCACAATCTCGCGGCGCGAGCTCCCGAAACGGCACCCCGTTTTCCAAATGATAAGCGGCCAGCACAATTGCATAACCTAAAATCAACGAAAACGCCGAAACCGCAACCACCGCCACGCCTCCAAAATATTTCCCCGCAAAATATCCCAGCACCGGATTCAAAATCGCGGTGCAAGCGCAGCCAACCGAAACCCACCGCAGCGCCCCAGTTCCCAAATCCACCACGTAAGCCGGATTGCTCAGAATATTCACCAGCCAACCAGCCGCCAGCAGCGCCACAAAAAATACAAATACAGGCTCGCAACGCCCCAGCCAGATGTGCGAAACAATCGGGCTCACGGCAAGCAAAAATGCGAACGCAGGCACTCCCAGAAAAAATACCAGCCGGTACGACGCACGATAAACCGCCGGAATCGCCTCCGGATCCCGCTCCCGCAATCCCGAAATCGTAGGCACCAGCACCAAATTCGCCTGTACGATCAGCTCACGGAAAGTAAATACCCATCGCGACGCCATGTCATAAAGCCCTGTCATCGCGAGGCCCCCAAATTTCGCCAGCAAAGCCTTAGTCACCGGTTCGCGCGCCGCCTGGCTCGCAGTGATAAATTGAAAGTGCAACCCGTACCCGCACATCTCGCGAAACAGCCGGCGGTCCCACCGATGCGGCACAAAAGGCAATTCCGGAATCGTCCGTCGCAGCAAAATCCACGTCGCCAGAAAACACGCGCCCGTCTGCACCGTCTGCGCGTAAGCCAAGCCGAGCAAGCTGTAACGCGGCACCAACAAAAACGCCAACACCAGATAGAGCCCCGACCCCGCCAAAACCACGTAATTCCGATGCGTAATCAATTCATGCCCCGCCAACCCTGCCAGCAAAATGCTCCCGCCAATATTGATTCACAGCGACAAAAACGCGTAAGGCAGAATCGCGTAAGCCTCCGCCAGCCGTGCGCTCGGTAAAACCAGTTTCAAAGTCCAGTGCGCCACCGGGTACAGCGCCACGCACAGCACCGTCAACGCCGCCACGGTGGAAAGCAGCGCCGTCTGGATCAGCACCGAGACGCTCTCCGCTTCTCCGTGCGCCACGTACTTCGCCACGAATTTCACGATGCTCGTCGAAAATCCCTGATTCGCCAGCGTCACCACCGAAGTCGTCGCCAGCACCAGCGACCAGATCCCCAGCCGCTCCACTCCCATCGATCGAATCAAAAATCGATAAAGCACAAAAAGCGCGCAAGCCGAGCCAATCACCTGCGCGATGGTCGTCGCCGCATTCCAGAAAAGTTGTCGTTGTTGCATCGGAACGTAAGTTGAATGCGCAGGCCAACCGCATCGGCGGGTTCGTCGAACTACAAGAAATCGCAAAAACTCAGGACACAGCCAAACTCATTGCCCGCGCACCGGCGTCCATCTCCCGGAACCGCGCCCCGCAAGTGACTTCCACACTCCCAGCAAAGCCGCCAGATTCACAATGCAAAACGAAGCCGGCACGGACCAAGGAAATCCCAACGCTCGCCCACGCCATAAAAACCCCAGCAAAGCCACAGCGCAAAATCCCACCTGCAATGAAAAAAACGCGTGATAAAACGGCGCAGCAAGAAACACGCTACACGCCAGCATCCCCAGCAAAAAATAGGGCACCAGCCAGCGCAAAAGTTTGTGCGACCACAAACCCACCGCCGTCGCTCCATACGCAAAAGGATTCAACAGCGAGCCATAAGTCCGCAAGGCCCGAAAATCCTTGCTGATGATCCGCACCTTCAATCGGAGCATGGCCCCCACGTCAACCTGCGAAAGCCGCGTCACCGTCACCGCCCGCCGCTCCAGCACGTTCCGCAATCCCGCCTCCGCCACGCGCAGCGGCAATTCGAAATCATCCCCTAACTCGCGATTCAACGGCCGCCACAAACTCCGCCGCATCGCAAACAAAGATCCCGAAGCCATCGCCAGAATTCCCCGCCGGCTTTCCTCCTCGCGTATCCACGATTCGTAACGTAGATAAGCGCTCTCATTCCGCGTGATCGCCGTCTCGCCTTCGTTCACGTAGCGCGGCGCCGCCGTAACCAATCCAACTTCTGCGTCCGCGAAATTCCACACCAAAATTCGCAGCGCCTCAGGTCCAAATTCGCAATCCGCGTCGCTGAACACCAAAATCTCCCCAGCCGCCGCCGCTACCAGCCCATTCTGTATCGCGCTTTTCCCCATCTGCTGTGGAAACGAAATCAACCCCACGCCTTCGCCCGAGTGCCTCCGCACAATCTCTTCAGTGCGATCCGAAGAACCGTCGCTCCCAATCAATATCTCCAAGCGTTCGCGCGGGTAGTCAGACGCCAGCACATTCCGAATCTTCGCCGCAATCGCCGCTTCCTCGTTGTGCGCCGCCACAATCACGCTCACAAAGGGCAGCAGCTCGCCCGCCGCCGCAATCTCCTCAGGCCGCCGTGAACCAACTCGTCGCCCAAAAAAACCGATCCACAGCAGCAGCGGATACCCCGCATACACATATCCCACAATCGCAAAACAAACCCAGAAACCAACCCGGAAAAAGATCAGCAAGCTCTCACCCCAAATGCCGTTGCGCCACCGCTGCAGTAGCCGCATGACGCACGGCCCGACGTTCGCACAATTCCCGGTACGTAATCAACTGGATCCCATTCCGCGCCACGACCTCGCGCAATTCCGGATCAGTCAGCCAGCGAAATTCCGCTTCGCGTTGCGCGCAAATGCGGTCCGTCTCCGAAAAGCCCTCCTGGTAAAGCCCCGGATGGCAAGCCAGCTCAAACGTACCTGCGGGCAAACGAGCCAGCGTGCTGCGCCAAGCCAGCTTCAGATCCCCCGCATGATGCCGGTCGCGCGAAAGAAACGAAATCCGGCTCCCCGGTGAAATCAGCCCGCCCAAAAAAGTGGTTTGCACCGCCGCGCGATAAGCTTGCACAGACAAGCGCCGCAGCAACCCACCTTCGTGCGGCCCGCCCAACCCGGCTTCGGCAGCCCACTGCGTGCAACGCGCCGCCCGCGCGCACAAAATTCCCTCCGCCGCAAGCGCCCGCGAAAAAGCACCTAGCCCCGCCGGATAAATGTGCATATGATGATGCGAGTCCGCGTGCGTCAACTCCAATCCGCGATTCTTGGCCCAGCGAATTTGCGCGCAAAATTCCGTTTCCAATTCCGCCGCATTAATGCGCCACGCCCACAACTTGCGAATCATTTGCGCCGCAGCCCAAAAGTTGCCGCCCGCATCGACCAGGCTGCGCACCTCGCTCGCCGGTGAAATCGGTCGCCCCTGGCATATATTCAGATGCACTCCCACTCCCAACTTCGGTGCGCTTGCCACGCGCTCCACCGCATATTCGGAAGCCGGCATGTTCACCAGCAATGAAGCGCTGGTCAAGAATCCGTAGCGATGCGCCACCAGAATGCCGTCCGTAATTCCGCGGCTCATCCCCAGGTCGTCGGCATTGATAATCAGTTTCGTATCCTTCATTGCTGCACCCGATTCATTTCCTGTGTCGATTCCATGCCATTCTCCTTATCAAACGCATCATTCCGATTCCGCGGCTCGTCCAGCTTCACGCCATCCGCAACCTCCCGCCTCCCACCCAAATTGTTCCCCGTATTAATGATCAGTGGAATCTTGCCCCCCGGCCGCACCAGAGGCTCCGACGCGATTTCCGCGGTCACGCGCATCATCGGTCCCAGCAAATCTTGGAGTCTGGTGCGAATTTGCATCATCTCCCCGTGCGCCCGGGCGTTTGCAGACACCGCCCGCACCATCACCCTCTCCGGCCGATCGTGCACAAACTGGCAAAACCGCAACGACGTAGCATCCTTCAACAATTGATTCAACGCGCGGGGTGAAAATAATCGTCCGTCCGGACAGCGCAATATCTCGCTCTCGCGCGTAATCGTCGGAATCACCAGAGGGAACAGCAGCCCGCAACCGCAAGCCGATCCGTGCAGCCACCTTCCGCGGTCCCCGATGCGGTAACGAATCAACGGCATCGCGCGATTCAGAAAACCTGTCCAGACGAAAAATCCTTCCTCGCCTTCCGCCACCGGCTCGTCGCCTGCATCCAAAATCTCCAAAAATCCGAATTCCGGCACCAGGTGCATTTGCCCGTGCGCGCATTCGTGAATCAGCCCGCAGTATTCCGTCATTCCATAGCTATCGAAAACCTTGCATTGGAACGCGGACTCGATTTTCGCGCGGCTCGCCGGATACAAGGGCTCGCCACTCGTGAAAATTGTCCGCATAGGGAACGACTCGCGCCGGTTCGAAGCAAAATCCGCCAGAATTCCCAGCACCGAAGGAAACCCCTCTAGAATTTTTCCCTCCTGCTTGTGCAGAAACGCCAGATACGCCGGCGCGGTTTTCTCGGCCAAATGGAAAATGCTCATCAGAATCTGCCGCTCGGGCAGGTTGTAAACCCAGTACGGCGCCTCGGTGCATTCCGCCGGAACCACGCGCGCACCGAACAGCGTCACGCGCGGCTGCTGCGCCGCCACCCCCGCCCAGGCCCATTGCCGCAGCAGACAGGCCCAATTCGCGCGTGCCAGCTCTTCGGTAAACGCCACCCGTAGATTCCCGCCGGTTGTTCCCGTGGTGCCAGCGCGAATGCGCCGCCGCACAGGCGTGCCTGACGAAAGAAATTGCTCATGATTTTGCCGCACGGTCTCTCTCTCCAGCACCGGCCACCGCCGCAAATCCCCGAACGTGCGCAGCTCTCCCCGCGAGTAGTTCGCGTAGTGCGGCACGTTGCGCCTCGCGCTGCCGATCGTTTCGCGCAGCGCATTCATCTGGTGCGCCACAATCTCCTCCATGCTCCAGCGTTCATGCGCGCGCAATATTTTCAGTATCGAAAATGTTTCCGGCGCGTAGCGCATTTGCGCCAGGAACAATCCCCGCGCGCTGGCCAGCGCGCTCCGCGCCGGCGAAGGAAATCGATCGTAAACTCCCTGCCATCGTGAAACATTTGCCCTCATGAACCGTTCGAGCATGTGCGCAATCCTCCGTAGTTCAGGCAGTAAAAAACATCTTTCGTAGTAGTTGAACTGATCGGCAACGCGTCGGCGCGTTAGCCACGGTAGGGGCGCTGCTCGCCTGCCGGCCGCAGGCAGGCTGCGCCCCAGCTTGCCCAGGCGTCAACCTCTCCTCGGCGCCGCCCACGATTCGATCCATCACGTGCACACGACGCGTCCATCCCCAGACCCTCTCGGAGTGCAGCGGCTTGCCGCCGCCGTGCATGGCGCGCGGCTTGCCTCGCGTGCCTTTGGATGTGTGCGAGAACTCGAAAATCCTAGTGGGTCGTCCCTTTAGTTCATCCTGACAGCCCGCCTGTGGCAGGCTCTCAGGGCCACGACATTATCCGTGCGCGAGCCGTGCGGCTTAACAGCTTGCGGAAAAAGTCGGCTTTTTAGGGGGTCGGAGCTTTAGCTCCGACAATAAGTGCTTGGCTTTCATTGGGCTTTAGCCCCTGAGGACAAGGTTTCTGGCATCTTTCCGCAAACTGTTAAGCCGCTGAAGTTCCCCTTTACGGCTTCCACGACTTCTCTATTCGGCCCGCCCTCACACCGTCCCCACAATCCGAGCGAAAAATCTCTCCAGCTTCCGCACCTCTCGCCGATGGTTGAATCGCTCCACCACCGCGTCGCGCCCGTGCTTTCCCATGCGCGCCGACGATTCCGGGTGCTCTAGCAACCACGCGATGGATAGCGCCAACTGCGCCGCATCACTAGGCGGAAATAGAATCCCGCCATGCACATTCTTAAAAAACGGCCGTATCGGTGGCAGATCGCTCGCAATCACAGGCAACCCGCAAGCCCAGTACTCAAAAACTTTCACGGGAATATTGACTCGAAATTTTGGTATGTCCTGCAACGGGCAAATCCCAATCCGCGCTCGCCCCAACGCTCGCGCCATCTCGCTATGCCGGATGCGCCCCATAATTTCCACCTGCGGAGAAAGCCCCAAGCCCGCGACGCGCTCGCGCAGCGCCCGCTCCACCTCGCCGTCATCGCAATAGCCAATCAGCAGCAGGCGCACATTCCGGCCTTGCGCGGCGAGCAATCGCATTGCTTCCAGCAGCACCCACGTGCCGGCTCGCTCCGACAGTCCGCCGCGGTAAACAACGTCGAAATCCTTGGCCGCGGATAACTGCGGCGGCGGAAATACCTCGAGGTTCGGAAAATTGTAGAAGGTAAGCTTCCGACTGCGGCCCACTCGCGCCACTCGCCGCAGCGTTCCCGCATCCGCCGTCATCACCCCGTCGAAACAAATTGCAGCCAGTCTCTGCAATCCGCCGACAAAGGCCGCCAAGATCGGTCGCACCACGCGCGGCATCCCCCGGGTGGTCAGCGCCATCGCCGCGAAGTCCTCGTAAGAATCAAACACCAGCCGCCTGCGAAAAATCAGCTTGAGCAGCAGCGCCACTGGCAACAATTCCGGGTCCTGAAAATGGTAGAGGTCGGCCCGCTGCCGCAGCAGTGTCTTCAGCACCGCCGGAATATTTCGCAGCTGGCCAATCCGTCCGCGCGGTTTTGCCACCGCCACGAAATCCACACCATCGCGGTGCCCGTCAATCCCAGCCGGCGCCACGTAGCGAACTGCCGCGCCGCCAGCAGCCAGCGGCATGAACTCCATATAGAATGACCGGCTCTTCAACTCGGTATGCACCGTCGTGAAGTGGCACAGAACCGGACGCCCGTCCACTCCGCGCGATCGAACGGGAGAAGTAACGGTAGAAGAAATATGTGCTGCTTGCGTCGCCATGAAATTATCCGGGTCGGAAATACACTTCGCGCAAGAACCCAACGCTTGTCATCCCGAACCCGCGCCAGCGGGTGAGGGATCTGCTGTTAGTCTCGTTCGTGCGACGCGATGCCGTGTCGCACGAACTATGTCTGCGCTCCAGGTCATCGGTTGAACGGCTGGCTCGGAAGGGCGGGGCTTCAGCCCCGCCGTCAACCCGGCGATGAGAAGGGCTTTAGCCCCTGAAGCCGTGCTTTTCGATCCTCGCGTTGCAATTGTGAGATCGTCGCGCCGCATGAGCTGCCCTACGGCGCGACGACTTGAAGGTGTGCGGAAACGGTTTGCGTTGTAGGTTGCGCTGCGGGAGAAGGCTGGTTTCGCAATCCTCGCATCACAAATACCAAACTCAAAAACAACCACGTTGAGCGATCCGAATTAATGTCGCCCGTGTTCGTCGCATTCACGATGCCCACCGCGAGCAATGCCGCAACAACCTGCGACAACTCCAGGTGCGCCGCCGCGCGATCCCTCAACTGCCGCCAAGCCTCGCGAATCGCGCTCCCAAAAAGCGCTACCACCATGATTCCCGCGGGCAAACCCAGCTCGCAGCAAACTTCCAGAAAAATATTGTGCGGCCAGTTATAAAGTCCCGCATTCGGCGAATAATAACGAAATCCCTGTATCCCCACTCCCAGCAGTGGATGTGCTTGCAGAAGCTTCCAGCCGTAACTCAGCAACTCAGCTCGAAAAAATAGCAGCGCGTTCACGCTCTGGCTATTCACCAGCGTCCCCAGATATTCGAACGACGCCACCGGTATATTCACGAACGGAATTGCCGCAAACCCCAAGGCCGCCAGGCAAGCGAGATCAACCACTAGCGCACGATGGAAAAATAAGCTCAGCAATATCACCGCTCCCAGCGCCAACGCCGCCCCACGTGAGCCCGATCCAATCAGAGACAGCGCCGGCACCGCCAACAGCGGATAAATCAAAATGCGTTTCAGAAATGGCAGTCGTGGCAACGCTCCAAACCACAAAATCAGAATTAGCCCGCAAGCGATATGGCCGAGCCCGATCGTATTGCTGCTCGGCGTCACCAGCCTGTCCGAGCCTCCCAGCGATTGCAGCGAATAACCGCAAATCACGAACGCCACCGCCGCGAAACCGATCA
>Ga0209167_10001986_pt1 | contig 11431 bp, 13 predicted proteins | sample Coa_R1_9_FD_187154 | JGI IMG/M metagenome (GOLD analysis project Ga0209167, IMG submission 187154) | Surface soil microbial communities from Centralia Pennsylvania, which are recovering from an underground coalmine fire - Coalmine... | ecosystem: Environmental > Terrestrial > Soil >...
CAAGCGCTCCGCCCGCTTGGCATGGGTCTTTCGCGAACCGAGCGCGCCGATATAGAAGCAGTCGCGCGCGAAGGCGTGCAGCAACGCCGGATCGTCGATCTTGGGATCGTGCGTCAGCGCCACGAAGGCGGTGTAATGATCGATATTGAGCGGCGGCAGCGCCACGTCGGGCCATTCGGCGATCAGCGGCACATCCGGAAACCGCTCGGGGCTCGCGAACGCCGTGCGCGGGTCCACCACCGTCACATCATAATCCAGCGAGCGCGCCAGCGGAGCGAGCGCCTGGCTGATATGGACCGCGCCGACGATCACCATACGCGCGGTCGGCGCATAAACATTGAGAAAGAGCTTCTTGCCGCCGGCCTCGATCGCGCCGCTCCTGCCCATGCGAAGCTGTTTGGACAGCTCGGGGCCAAGCGGATCGGCGGCGAAATCGCAGGCCTTCACCAACCGCTGTTCGCCATTGGCCGTATCGGTCACGACGATCGCCGGCCGCCGCGCGGCCCGTTCGACATTCAGTTTCTGGAGCGTCTCTAGCTTCACGGTTATCCGACTTTCTCGACGAATACCCGGATGGTGCCGCCGCAGGACAGACCGACATTCCAGGCGGTCTCGTCGGCGACGCCGAATTCGAGCATCTTGGGCTGGCCGCTGGCGATCACGTCCATGGCCTCGGTGACGACGGCGCCCTCGACGCATCCGCCGGAGACCGAGCCGAGAAACGTGCCGTCATCATTGATGACAAGGCTCGACCCGGCCGGCCGCGGCGCCGACCCCCAGGTCTCGACCACGGTGGCAAGGGCGACGCCGTGGCCCGCCTTCTGCCAGTCCTCAGCCGCTTTGAGAATGTCTTCGTCGCGATTGAGCATGGGAGCCTCTTTTATGCGTTCAAGCCGCGGATCTGATCAGGCTGCGGTGATGCGGCGCAGGCGCCGCGGACAATGCCTCGATCAGCCCCTTGATGGAACTCAAATTATGCACCGGACGGAATTCGTCAACGTGCGGCAGCATCATTTTGATGCCCTGCGCCTTGGCCTCGAAGCCGCCATAGCGCAACAGCGGATTAAGCCAGACCAGCCGGCGGCAGGAGCGGTGCAATCGGTCCATCTCGAAAGCCAGCTTGGCGTCGGCCTCGCGTTCCAGCCCGTCGGAGATCAGGAGCACGATGGCACCCTGCCCCAGCACCCGGCGGCCCCAGAGCTTGTTGAAGGTGTGCAGCGAGGTCGCAATCCGGGTACCGCCGGCCCAATCCTCCACCGCCGACGAACATCTCGCCAGCGCCTCGTCGGGGTCGCGCGCCCGCAGGCTGCGCGTCACATTGGTGAGCCGGGTGCCGAACAGAAACACCGACACGCGTTTGCGCGCGTCGGTAATCGCGTGCAGGAAATGCAGGAACAGCCGGGTATATTCGCTCATCGAGCCCGATATATCGAGCAGCGCCACAATCGGCGCCGGCTTGTCGATCCGCCCCAGCCGATGGATGTCGATGATGTCGCCGCCGGTGCGCAGACTGCCGCGCAAGGTGCGGCGCATGTCGAGCCGCAGGCCCCGCGGATCCGGCCGATAGCGGCGGGTGCGCAATTCGGCTTGAGGCAATTTCATTTCGGCGATGGCGCGTGTGACCTCGGCGATCTCGGCCGCGGTCATCTGCGCGAAATCCTTCTTCTGCAGGATCTCCTTGTCGGAGACCGCGAGCCTGAGCTCCTGCTCTTGCGCCTGCGGTACTTCGGTCATCTGCGCTTGCGACAGCGCCTCCTGGACACGGCGCGAGGCCGGCGGCGGCTTCTTCCTGGCGTGCTCGGGCAGCGGCACTGAATCGAGCATATTTTTCCATTCTTCGGCGGCACGGAAAAACAGGTCGAAGGCCTGCGCGAAGATCAACGCGTGCTCGTGGCGCTTGACGAAGATCGCCTCCAGCGTCGTGAACACATCGGCGCGATTGCCGATCTCGATCGCCTGCAACGCGTTCATGGCATCGATCACGGCGCCAGGACCAACCGGAATCCCGGCCGCGCGCAACGCACGGGCAAAGCCGATGATGTTATCGGCCATTTGACCGGTCGGGGGCACAAGATGATTGATGGCCATCGGATAGACAACCCGGTTAGTGAATAAGTCAAAGAGGCGGTTTGCCCCCTCTCCCGCGGGGAGAGGGTTGGGCTGAGAGGTTGCGGTCTATCGTTGGTCCGTAACCCTCACCCGGCGCTTCGCGCCGACCTCTCCCAACGGGAGAGGTCAAGCAGCCTTGCGGCAACAACCTTCCGAACGAACTAGAGCTCGCTCGTCGCCTCTCTCAGAACCTTCTGCAAGCCGTCGCCCTGCAGGCGCGCGATGTCATCCTGGTATTTCAGGAGCGCGCCCAGGGTATCGCCGACAACGTCCGGCGTCAGCGTGCGCGCGTCGAGTTCGGTAAGCGCCGTGGCCCAGTCGATGGTCTCGGCGACACCCGGCGACTTGTAGAAATCCTGGTCGCGCAGCGCCTGCACGAAGCGCACGACCTGCTGCGACAATTTTGCGGAGATTCCGGGCACGCGCGATTTCACGATCGCAAGCTCCCGTTCGACGGAGGGATAATCAACCCAATGATAAAGACAGCGCCGTTTCAGCGCGTCATGGATTTCACGGGTGCGGTTCGAGGTGATGATGACGATGGGCGGCTGCGGTGCTTTCACGGTGCCCAGCTCGGGAATCGTGACCTGGAAATCGCTGAGAATTTCCAGCAAATACGCCTCGAACGCCTCATCGGCGCGGTCGAGTTCATCGATCAGAAGCACAGGCGCGCCTGCGACGTCCGGCTCCAGCGCCTGCAGGAGCGGCCGCTTGATGAGATAGCGCTCGGCGAAAATATCGCTGGAAAGCTGTTCGCGATCGGTATCGCCGACCGCTTCCGCAAGCCGGATTGCGATCATCTGCGCCGCGCTGTTCCACTCGTAGACGGCGGAGGCAACATCGAGGCCTTCGTAACATTGCAGCCGGATCAGCTTCCGCCCGAGTGCCGCCGACAGGACCTTGGCTATCTCGGTCTTGCCGACGCCAGCTTCGCCTTCAAGGAACAGCGGCCGGCCCATGCGTAGCGACAGATAGGTCACGGTCGCCAGCGACCGCTCGGCGAAATAGCCGCGCGAGGATAATAGCTCCAGCATCGCATCGACGGACTTTGGCGGCGCCGAAGCGATCATGAGAGTGCGAGCCTTGATGGAACGAAAATTACTAACGTCACGACGAAAATCGACAACGTCACGACTTGGCAGTCGCGGCTTCGAGGGCGCGCCGCGCCAGCACCGCGATCAGATGCGCGCGATATTCGGCGCTGCCGTGCAGATCGCTGTTAAGGCCCGCCGCCGGCACCGTCAAGCCATCGAGCGCCTTGGCCGAAAAGCGCTTCTTCAACGCGTCTTCGAAGGAGGTCACGCGGAACACGCCCTCGGAGCCGGCCCCGGTAACGGCGACGCGGACATCCGACGGACGCTTGGCGACGAACACACCGACCAGCGCATAGCGCGAGGCCTGGTTGCGGAATTTGACGTAGGCCGCCTTCTTCGGCAGCGGAAACATTACCCTGGTGATGATTTCGTCACTCTCCAGCGCGGTGGTGAACAGCCCCTTGAAGAATTCTTCCGCCTTGAGGCGCCGCTTGTTGGTGACGATGGTCGCGCCCAGCGCAAGGCATGCGGCAGGATAATCGGCAGTCGGGTCGTTGTTGGCGAGCGAGCCACCGATGGTGCCGCGGTGACGCACGGCGGGGTCGCCGATCAGGCCGGCGAGATGGGCGAGCGCCGGAATCGCCTCGCCGACGATGGCCGACGTTGCGACCGCGTTATGGGTTGCGGTGGCGCCGATGACGAGCGAGCGGCCCTTCATCTCGATGCTGTCGAGCCCCTCTATGTGGGAGAGGTCGACCAGATGCGGGGGGCTCGCGAGCCGCTGCTTCATGACCGGCAGCAGGGTATGGCCGCCGGCGATTACCTTGGCATCCTCGTTTTTAACCAGCAAATTGGCGGCCTGCCGCACGGTCGCCGGACGATGATATTTGAATTCGTACATCGGTATTCCCTGAGGTATTCCTTGTTGCCGCGCGCGACGGGCTCTACGCGAGATCGGACTTCGCCATCGCCCTGGCGCCGGCTGCAATCGATACAACGATGTTCTGATAGCCGGTACAGCGGCAGAGATTGCCTTCGAGCTCCTCGCGGATGGTGTGGTCCGACAGATCGTGGCCCTTGCGGTGGACGATATCGACCGCGGTCATGATCATGCCGGGCGTGCAGAAGCCGCACTGCAGGCCATGATGCTCGCGAAACGCCTCCTGCATCGGATGCAGCGGCGCACCGTCGGCGGCAAGCCCCTCGATCGTCCTGACTTCATGCCCATCGGCCATGACCGCAAGGGTCGTGCAGGATTTGACCGCCTTGCCGTCGAGATGCACCACGCAGGCGCCGCATTGCGAGGTGTCGCAGCCGACATGGGTGCCCGTCAGCCGCAGATTCTCGCGCAGAAACTGCACCAGAAGGGTGCGGGGGTCGACATTGGCGCTCACGGGATTGCCGTTCACGATCAGGGAGATTTTAGCCATTCAGCACTCTCTTCGCGGCCGCGTTGCACGGCCGCACAGTCATTTAAAGTCGTTTCAAAGCCATAATATGGACCATCCCGGCAATGAGCAACAACATCACGGCATGGTCTCATACTTAGTCGAGCCAGTCTTTTCAGGAGATTAGCCATTCCGGATCAGCCTTGTTGGCAGCTTAGCCTTGCACCGCCTTGGCGAAGTTCGCGAAAAACTCATCGGCCAGCTTCTTGGCCGTACCGTTGATCAGCCGCTGGCCGAGCTGGGCCAGCTTGCCGCCGATCTGCGCCTCGACGTCATAGGTCAGGAGTGTGCCGCCGTCCTTGTCGGCGAGCGCCACGGTTGCGCCGCCCTTGGCAAAGCCGGCCACCCCGCCCTCGCCTTCGCCCGTGATCTTGTAGCCATTCGGCGGGTCGAGATCGCTCAGCGTCACCCGACCCTTGAAGCGGGCCGAAACCGGGCCGACCTTCATCTTGGCCACCGCGCGAAAACCGTTTTCTTCGGTGCGCTCCATCTCTTCGCATCCGGGAATACAGGCCTTGAGCACCTCCGGGTCGTTCAACTTGGCCCAGACCGCCTCGCGCGGCGCTGCAAGCTGAACCTCCCCGTTCATTGTCATGGCCATGTGCGCCTCCCGTCAGCTCCGATTTTGTCCATCAAGTAAAGCACGAATGCCCCAAAAGGAAGGGGATGGCAGCATTTTCAGGCAAAGTGGAGCCCGGTTTGCCATCAGAAAATGCTCCATTTTTAAAGATGCGCGTATTCTAATCGCAAAACCGGTGCCCACGTTTGCGGAATTCGCGCGGCTGAGAGCGATGCATATTCGCGGCGCAGCTTCAGCGCTTTTGGATTGGCAGAGGCCGGTGGGGATGGTTAGGTCGCGCACCGATACTGTCGAACGACGCCTTGCGCGCTTCAAAAGGGAACTTGGAGAAAATTCCAATGCCGATGATCGACGCCGACGGTTGCCTGCTCAACGTATCCGTCGAAGGCCGCGACGGAGGTCCCACGCTGATGCTGTCGAATTCGCTGGGCTCGACCATGCAGATGTGGGAGCCGCAGATGAAGGCGCTCACGCAAATCTTCCGCGTGATCCGCTATGACCGGCGCGGCCATGGCAAATCCGGCGTGCCGCCCGGACCTTATTCCATGGAGCGTTTCGGCCGCGACGCGCTCGCGATCCTCGATGACCTCAACATCGAAAAGGCGCACTGGTGCGGGCTTTCGATGGGCGGCATGGTCGGACAGTGGCTGGGGGCCAATGCGCCGGATCGATTTGGCAAACTCGTGCTCGCCAACACCGCCTGCCATTACCCCGATCCGACCAACTGGCTCAACCGTATCAAGGCCGTGAAGGAAGGCGGCATCGCCGCGATTGCCGACACGGTGATCGCGGCCTGGTTGACGGCGGATTTCAGGGAACGCGAACCGAAGATCACCGCGAACCTGAAGGCCATGCTGATTGCAACCCCGGTGCAGGGCTATATCGCCTGTTGCGAGGCGCTGAGCACGCTCGATCAGCGCGCGCTACTTCCGAAGATAAGGAGCCCGACGCTGATGATCGCTGGGCGTCACGACACCTCGACGCCGGTCGCGGCGGCAGAGTTCATTCGCAGCCAGATCCCGAGGGCATCGCTAACGATCCTCGACGCCGCGCATATTTCCAATGTCGAGCAGCCACATGCCTTCACCGATGCGGTGGTCGGCTTTCTGACCCAACGCTAATACGAGGAAAGCCTCGGACGTCAGCGATGATGCGGGAGCTCGGTCTGCTGCAAGGATAGATCGGGTGCTGCCGCAACGGCGGCGGTCTGCCTCTCGGCCGGGCTCTCGAACAGCATCACCACCCCGGTGCCGAGCATCATCAAGAGCTCGGTGGCATGCAGCCGAAGGGCTTCAACCTCGCCGACCTTCGACGCCAGGATCATACTGGCAAAGCTGATCACGCTGCCGATAGTAAGCGCAATCGCCAAAGCCTCGTCGCTCGCGGCGGTCTTGCGGATCGAGGCGCGCGCGACAAGAAACACGAAGATTGCGAAAAACGCGACGACGGTGAGCCTGCCCAAGGCGAGCAGCCAGGCGAAACGCACGGCAGTCGTCGTGGCCATTTGCAGATGGTCGCTCATGAACAGCGCCACCGATACGGTCGGACGCTCAAACAGGCCTTGAACCGGCGAGACGAAGATCCGATAGGCGATGATAGCCCATGTCGGAATGAAGTAGGCCGCCAGCAGCACGCCGGTGAAAGAACTGATCCGCCAGTTTGAGGACATGTCGCTTCCCGTTTGTCCGCAAGCCTCGTTTTGGGCTGCGCTTCTCGGGAGGACGTAACGCGCTTAAACTGCGACGGGCAATTTAAACCCTTTGTTTACCTTAATAGTGGCGCCCGCGCCGGACCGCCAGCATCAGTCAAGAGAAGTCCCGCCTTTCGGCGGGACTTCCGTCACTCACTCATTCGACCAGCTTTGTGCGACCTAAGGAGTTAGCGGCCACCCTTGCCTGGCTGACTGGGGTTCTGACCCTGACGGCTTGGATCCTGCTGCTGCTGTCCGGGTTTCTGGCCACCGCCCTGCTGCTGACCGGGCTTCTGGCTGGGGTTCTGGTTCTGCTGGCCCGGATTCTGGTTCGGATTGGACATCGGGATCTCCCTTGTTGAATGCCGCGAGAGACAACCGGGGAACAGCAAGTTGGTTGCGGTGAACTTCGGTTCCGCCGTCACCTCGCCGCGATCTACCGCCACGGCCGACGCCTGGCGGAACTCGAAGGCCGAAAACTACCTCTGTACAAGCCCTTAGACCCGCTTCCTGTACTGTTGCCGCACCGGGGTTCCAACTGTTAGAAAATGAAACGACACGCGTTCGGCTGCCGGGGCCTCCGCTAGTGTCAAAACCAGAAGCGGGCATTTTCGCTACGGCAAACCGGATTTCCTTCTTGCCGGAAAATGCGCCAAATAGCGGCAGCGCATGGACTATTTCGCCCAGCAACTGATCAACGGCATTGTGCTCGGTTCGATCTACGGCTTGATCGCCATCGGCTACACCATGGTCTATGGCATCGTCGGCATGATCAATTTTGCCCATGGCGATATCTTCATGATCGGCGGCTTCATTGCGCTGATCACATTCCTGATCCTGGTCTCGATCGGATTGACTGCGGTGCCGGTGATTCTGCTGATCGTGCTTCTGGTGTCGATGGCGATCACCGCGCTTTATGGCTGGACGGTGGAGCGGATCGCCTACCGGCCGCTGCGGCACTCCTTTCGCCTGGCGCCGATGCTGTCGGCCATCGGCATGTCTTTCGTGCTCATCAATTATTCGCAGATCTCCCAAGGCGCCCGCGTCAAGCCGGTGCCGCCGATCATCACCGGCGGCTACAGCCTGTTCAACAGCGACGGCTTTGTGGTGAGACTTTCCAATGTTCAGATCATCGTCGTCATTGCCACGATTGTCCTGCTTGCCATTTTCACCTGGCTGGTGTCGCGAACGCGGTTGGGGCGCGACATGCGCGCCTGCGAGCAGGATCAGACCATGGCGGCGCTGCTCGGCGTCGACGTCGACCGCACCATCTCATTGACGTTCGTGATCGGAGCCGCACTCGCCGCCGTCGCCGGCATGATGTACCTGCTGTATTACGGCCTGGTGGATTTCTTCATGGGCTTTGTTGCGGGCATCAAGGCGTTCACCGCGGCCGTTCTCGGCGGCATCGGCTCGTTGCCGGGCGCCATGCTCGGCGGCCTCCTGATCGGCCTGATCGAGACGATGTGGTCGGCCTATTTCTCCGTCGAATACAAGGACGTCGCGGCGTTCTCGATCCTGATCGTGGTGTTGATCTTCCTTCCGACCGGCCTGCTTGGCCGGCCTGAAGTAGAAAAAGTCTGACGGGCCGGCGCGTGACAGCACCTACGCCCGAACCGACGCAAGCCTCGAGAGCTTCCGGCGTCGCCTTCATCTTCAAGAAAGCCCTGATCAGCGCCTTCGTCGCGCTGGTGCTTTTCTCGCTGATGATCGGCATCCGCACCGAAACGGGTCCAACCGGAGAGTTGACTTACTGGACGAGGTTCGACGATCTCGCAACCATCGTCGCCATCGTCTTTGGCGGTAGCATCGTCGTCGAGTTGCTGCGGCAATGGTGGGGGCCAGTCGGCACCGTCGCGATCGTGCCGCCCTTGGTGCAAAGCGCGCTCGGCGTCGCACGGCGCGCGATCCCGCCCCTGCTCTTGATCTTCACCGTTCTGGTGCCCGTAGTCTTCTATGACCAGCGCTACGTCATCGATACCGGCATTCAGGTGCTGACCTATGTGATGCTGGGATGGGGATTGAACGTCGTGGTCGGCCTCGCCGGCCTCCTCGACCTCGGCTACGTCGCATTTTACGCCGTGGGTGCCTATTCCTACGCGCTGCTTGCAACCAATTTCGGGTTGACGTTCTGGATCTGCCTGCCGCTTGCGGGAATACTCGCAGCGTTGTGGGGCGTGATGCTCGGATTCCCGGTCTTGCGGCTGCGCGGCGACTATCTCGCCATCGTGACGCTGGCTTTCGGCGAGATCATTCGCCTCGTCATCATCAACTGGCAAAGCCTCACCGGCGGCCCCAACGGGGTGTCCGGCATTCCGCGCCCGTCGTTCTTCGGAATTCCTTTGACGCGTGGTGACGACGGCCTTGCGGCGATGCTCGGCATCGAATTCTCGCCGACGCAACGCATCGTGTTCCTGTTCTACCTGATCCTGGCGCTCGCGCTCCTCACCAACTGGGTGACGATACGGCTGCGCCGTCTGCCGATAGGTCGCGCCTGGGAAGCGCTACGCGAGGATGAAGTCGCCTGCCGCGCGCTCGGCATCAACACCACCACCACCAAACTTACGGCGTTTGCCACCGGGGCGATGTTTGGCGGTTTTGCCGGCGCGTTCTTCGCCACGCGGCAGGGCTTCATCAGTCCTGAGTCCTTCACCTTCCAGGAATCGGCGCTGGTGCTTGCGATCGTCGTGCTCGGCGGCATGGGTTCGCAGCTCGGCGTGGCGCTTGCTGCGCTCACCCTGATCGGGGGCTTCGAGCTCTTCCGTGGCTTCGATCAATACCGCATGCTGGTATTCGGCATGGCGATGGTGCTCTTGATGATCTGGCGGCCGCGCGGATTGATCGGTCATCGCGCGCCGACTGTGTTTCTTAAACACAGCCAGGCCATCTCCTCCGAGCTCGCGCGGGAAGGCCGGGGATGAGCGGCGGTTGCATCCTCGATGTCGGTCATTTGACGATGCGCTTCGGCGGCGTTGTCGCCGTCAACGATCTGTCGTTCGAGGCCGAACGGAGCAAGATCACGGCGCTGATCGGCCCGAACGGCGCCGGCAAGACCACCGTCTTTAATTGCATCACCGGATTCTACAAGCCCACCTCCGGCGCGATCCGCCTTACCCATAATGACGGGCGCAACATCCAGCTCGAACGGCTTAACGATTTCAGGATTTCCAAATACGCCAAGGTCGCACGCACCTTCCAGAATATCCGGCTGTTTCCCGGCATGACCGCGCTTGAAAACCTGATGGTCGCCCAGCACAACACGCTGATGCTCGCCTCCGGCCTCACCTTTCTCGGGCTGATCGGCGCGCCGTCCTGGCGCGCCGCCGAAAAGCACGCCATCGATCAGGCCAAAGGCTGGCTCAGCCGGATCGGGCTCCTGGAGCGCGCCGACGAAGCTGCCGGCAATTTGCCTTATGGCGATCAGCGGCGGCTCGAGATCGCTCGCGCCATGTGCACGGAGCCGGCGCTTCTTTGCCTCGACGAGCCCGCGGCCGGACTGAACGCGCGCGAGAGCGCAGCACTCAGCAAGCTCTTGCTCTCGATCCGCGACGACCAGGGCACTTCAATCCTCCTGATCGAACACGACATGAGTGTGGTGATGGAAATTTCCGACCACATCGTGGTGATGGATTATGGCGTCAAGATTGCCGAAGGTGCGCCAAGCGACGTGCGCGACGATCCCAAGGTGATCGCGGCCTATCTCGGCGTGGAAGACGACGAGGTTGCAGCCGTCGAGTCGGAACTGGGACTGCAATGAACCCGGCGTCGACACCCCTACTCGCAATCCGCGGCCTTCGCGCCGCTTATGGCAAGATCGAGGCACTGAAGGGCGTCGATCTTGCCATCAACCCGGGCGAGATCGTCGCGCTGATCGGCGCCAATGGGGCCGGCAAATCGACGCTGATGATGACAATCTTCGGCAAGCCACGCGCGCTTTCGGGACAAATCCTGTTCGACGGGAGCGACATCACCGAAGTGCCCACCCATGAGATCGCGCGGCAACGCATCGCGCAATCGCCGGAAGGCCGCCGGATCTTCCCGCGCATGAGCGTTGCGGAAAATTTGCAGATGGGCGCCGACGCCACCGACTCGAGCGAAGCCGACCGAGCCGCCGGCCTTGAGCGCGTGCTGACGCTGTTTCCGCGGCTTAAGGAGCGCTTGAGCCAACGCGGCGGCACCCTGTCGGGCGGCGAACAGCAGATGCTGGCGATCGGCCGCGCATTGATGAGCCGCCCTCGGCTGTTGCTGTTGGACGAGCCGTCCCTGGGTCTGGCCCCCCTGATCGCGCGGCAGATTTTCGAAGCCATCCGGACCCTCAACCGGCAGGACGGCCTCACCGTCCTGATCGTCGAACAGAACGCCAACCATGCCCTGCGGCTCGCCCACCGCGGCTATGTCATGGTCAACGGCCTGATCACGCTTCATGGAACGGGCGCGGAACTGCTGCAGCGGCCGGAAGTCCGTGCCGCCTATCTGGAGGGCGGCCGGCGGGCGTAGCCCTGCTATTAGGCCAATTTGCCCGAATTTTGCCGGTGACTTCGCCGTAAAATCAGCCGAGAATGGCCAACGC
>Ga0209167_10001988_pt1 | contig 11416 bp, 12 predicted proteins | sample Coa_R1_9_FD_187154 | JGI IMG/M metagenome (GOLD analysis project Ga0209167, IMG submission 187154) | Surface soil microbial communities from Centralia Pennsylvania, which are recovering from an underground coalmine fire - Coalmine... | ecosystem: Environmental > Terrestrial > Soil >...
GCGGACGCAGCGCCAGGGACCGGACTGCGGATGGCAGTGCGGGTGGTGGCTGCTTTCTACGCCATTGCGGGGTCCCCGGCCGTCGATGGCGCCGTAAAAGAGATACGTCTGGAAGAGATGCACGAGGGCGATCATCCAGGCTGGCTCGGCGTGGTGGTAATCGAGAATCGCGGGAGCATGTACTTCCGAGCCGCGGGCGAGTTGAGCGTGCTGCGTCCGGACGGACAAGTGATCGAGTCCATGCCCTTCCAGGGCATCCCGATTCTCCCCAGGCGGGAGCAGCGGTTTCTCTTCCGGTTTCAAACCCAGTTGGCTCCCGGACCGTACCTTTTGCGTTCGCGCGTGGACATAGGAGCGAATGAGATCCAGGAAACGGTCATGCCCGTGGTGGTTGAACCGCGGAAGCCTTGACCAAGTTCCGCGCCGGTTGACGATGCGGGTGCTCGCCGCCGGCGGCATACTGGCGTCCTGGCTTACGGCTCAACCGCTTCCTCCTCAGCAGTCCAGCGGGCAATTGGACGTGTCGCAGCAGGGTTACGCTCTCGCCCAGCAGAACCAAGTCTCCTACATCGCCGGCCCGGCGTTCCAGTTCAGCGAGTTTCTCCCGAACCTGGGCCTGCTGAGCGGACGATTGGAGGTTCTGGGCCGGGATGGAGGCGTAGTCGCCGGCGACAACTATCTGCAACTCCGCGGGCCCTCCGCTTTCAACCTGCGCTGGAACCTTCAAGGGGGTGATTTCCGGGTCTCTTCCGGCATGGTGGACAACATTTTCCAGAACGTCTACTACCCGGAGATTACGGCGCGCGGCGTCAAAGTGGAGGCCGACCGTCCGGGTTGGCGCTACGCACTGTTTGCGGGGGTCGAGACCTTGCTCGAAGGGCCTCGGGTACCGTTCCGGAGCCAGGTTCCCCAGTCGGTTGTGGGGGCAACGGTGCAGCGCAAATTGAGCGACCGCTGGCAGATCGGATTCCGTGCTCTGCGGGTGTGGAGCAGCGCCGGGCAAATCGAGCGGTATCCCAATTTTTTCCCTGCCAACAGGCGCATCGAACAGTCGACCTCATTTACCACACAGTCGGTTTTTTCCTTGACCAAATCGTTGAAGGTCTATGGTGAAGGCGGCATCGCGGCCACACGCCGCCTGACTCCGGAGGGGAGGAGCGGCAAGCTGTCCGGCTTCGCCGGATTGGCGTTCGAGAATTCAAGCTGGACGGTGAAACTCAACTACGCTTATCAAACTACGTCCTACCTTCCTTTGCTGGGCTATTTTGCAGGGGACCGGCGGGGTCCTTTCGGCGAGCTTCGATTCCGGCCCTGGCGATCGGTGGATGTGTTCGCCTCATCCAGCAGCTATAACAACAATCTGGAAGGAGACCCTCGCGTACCGGTATTTCAAAGCCGTGCCACCTCGGCCGGAGGGGTGCTGCGTCTTCCCTGGAAGCTCAGCCTAAACGGTGAAATGACGGACCTCCGGTTTTCCTCCAGCGCGTCGGAAACCACCGAGCCGGCGCTTTCCACCAGCCGCCAGTTGGCCGCGAGTCTGGCGCGTCCGGTGAAGCGTCAAACCCTCCGCGTTGGGTATCGGGATCTAACGTTGGGTTCGTCCCTGCCGTCCAACCGCCAACGCTCGATTGAAGTTGAGGATACGCTCCAGTTAAAACGGATATCTCTGGGAGGCGCGGTTCGTCTCCAGCAAACTGTCTCGGTGCAGAGCACGAAAACTGTCTACGCTCGCGGGTTCGTGCAAGTCCACTTGGGCCGGCTCACGGGCTACGCAGAGGTTGAAAACGGCAATGACTTGTTGAATCGAACACTGTTCGCCACCAGCAACTTTCGCACCATGGTGGCAGGCGTGACTGCGCCACTGTGGCATGGGTGGAATTTACAGGTCGAGGCGTTCCGGAATCGGTTGACCACGGAGCTGAATCCGGAGAACGCATTTTTCCAGGCGGGCGAGGGCATCCCGGCGCAACTCATGCTCGCCGGCTTCAACCAGCGTAGCGTCTATTTCCGCCTTTTCAAGCATTTTACATGGGGCGGGCCGGTTCCGGCGGGGGGCATTGATCGTTACGCGGACGACCAGACACGCCTGCGGGGGCAGGTGCGGGGAACTATCCGAAGCCTGGGAACCGGCGGACCGCTCCCAGCGGCGGATGTCGCCGTCGTTTTGGACGGATCCCGCACCGTTCTCAGCGGCGAAACCGGCGTGTTTGTGCTGCCCGATGTCCTGGTGGGAATCCACAGCGTCGCGTTGGCCGTGCGCGAACTTCCGGCGGACTACGATCCTGGCCCGGCGTTCGAAGCGATGGTTCAGGTTGACCCGGGGCGGAACTCCACGGTCACACTGGAGGTCTGGCGGTTGGGATCGATTCGGGGGATCGTCGCCAGCACCAGTGCAGTTTGCCGCGAGAGTGGGCGGCTCCGCCTGGAGCCGTCCGGGCGATACACCACCGCCGATGCCGACGGCGGGTTTTCCTTCGACAATCTCCGGGAGGGCGAGTACGACGTTTCCTTGGAAACGTCGCCGGCGTCCACAACCTGTGCTCTCCGCGGCCCTGCGCAGCAACGCCGCGAGGTACGCGCGAATATCCCCACCCCTACGGTCGAGTTCGAGTTGCAAGTGGTCGAGACGCCCAAGCCCGTGCGGCGAGTCGTGCTCAGCCCCGGTGAATGAACCGTAAAGGTGTGGCCGGCCGCGGGGGGGCGCCCGCAATGAGAAAACCGCCCGGCGCCAAGTGACGTTTGCGAGGGGCTTGACACTATTGCGGATCGTGATATAGTTATTGCAGATCGCTATGACGCTGGGAGTCAAGCTTCGATACCTGAGGGAAGTGGAGGGAACGCTGCGCGGCCTGGGCCGGGAGATGACGCAGCAGGAGATCGTGCGCGCCTTGAAGAAGGAGACGGGCAAGAGCATCAGCCAATCCTATTTGTCGCAAATCGAAAACGGGGCGCGACCGCACCTGACCAATCCGACTCGGATGCTGCTGGCGAAGTTCTTCAAAGTGCATCCGGGCTACCTAGTGGACGATCCTGAAGGTTTTCAAACCGAGCTGATTTCCAACGTTGGAGCGCTCGAAGACAAGCTGGATTTGTGGCTCATCAATGGCGCGGAGCGATTCCGCGGTGACATTGACCTGCACCAGGCCCTGCTGGAAGTCGCGAAACATCAGGATTCACGCAAGTGCCTGGTGCTGCTGGGAGCGATTTTGGAGAATCCAGGCCTGGCCGAGCGGCTGCTTCAAGTTCTTAAATCGCCGGCGGACGAACGCCGGGCGGAAAGGAGGCCCTCCGCATGACCTTCGCGGATTTCTACCTCATTTGTTTTGTGGTTGGTTTGACGTTCAGCGTGGTCTCTTTCGTAGCAGGGAGCATTCACCTGCACTGGCCGCATTTCCATTTCCACTTCCATGTAGGCAGCTCGCCGGCGCACGGCGTGCCCGTTCGGGGAGGCCCGGGATGGATCAACATCGGGACGGTAGCGGCGTTCCTGGCGTGGTTCGGCGGCACGGGTTATTTGCTGACGCGCTATTACAGTGTGTGGTTTCTGCTGGTGCTGGGGCTGGCGGTGATGAGTGGATTGGGCGGAGCGGCGGTGCTATTCCTGTTCCTCGCGAAGGTTTTGATCCGCAAGGAGGAGGCGCTGGATCCGGCCGACTATGAGATGGTTGGCGTGCTGGGAAAAGTGAATAGTGCGATTCGCCCCTCGGGGACGGGAGAGATGATTTTTTCGCAAGCGGGGGCACGGCGCGCAGTAGCGGCACGCAGTCATGACGGGCTGGTGATCCCCAAGGGCACGGAAGTTGTCGTGACTCACTACGAGAGGGGCGTTGCGTACGTCCGGCCGTGGGAGGAGCTCGCAAAGTCGAGCACAGGAAATAGGGAGAACATATGAATCCAGGCGCGATTTTTATTATCCCGGGCTTAATGGTCATCGCGGTCTTTTGCCTGATGGCCATGTTCGCGCGGTTGTATCGAAAGGCGGGACCGCATGAAGCCTTAGTGGTGTATGGCTTCCGCGGCACTCGCATCATCAAAGGGCGCGGCAGCGTAATTTTTCCGATGGTGGAGAATTGCCGCTTGCTTTCGCTGGAGCTGATGTCGTTCGACGTCGCGCCGCAGCAGGATCTCTACACCAGGCAGGGCGTGGCGGTGACGGTGGAAGCGGTGGCGCAGATCAAGGTGAAGTCCGATCCCGAATCGATCCACACGGCGGCGGAGCAGTTTCTCACCAAGAGTCCGCAGGAACGCGAAGGGTTGATTCGGCTGGTGATGGAGGGTCACCTGCGCGGCATCATCGGACAGCTAACGGTGGAAGAGATCGTGAAGCAGCCGGAAATGGTGGGCGACCGGATGCGCTCCACCTGCGCCGACGATATGAACAAGATGGGCCTGGAAGTGATCTCGTTCACGATTAAAGAAGTCCGCGACAAGAACGATTACATCGGCAACATGGGCCGGCCGGACATCGCGCGGATCAAGCGCGACGCCGACGTGGCCACAGCGGAAGCCGAGCGCGACACGGCGATCAAGCGCGCCGAAGCGATGCGGGCGGCGGCTGTCGCCAAGGCTCAAGCGGACAAGGAACGGGTGCTGGCGGAAACACTCTCCCAGGCCGCGCAGGCCGAGGCGACGCGCGATCTGGAGGTCAAGAAAGCCAACTTCCTGGAAACGGTGCAGAAACAGAAAGCCTCCGCGGATAAGGCCTACGAAATCCAGACCAACGTCATGCAGCAACAGGTCATGGCCGAGCAAGTCAAAATCGAGCGGGTGCAAAAGGAAGCCCAGATCGCCGTGCAGGACGCGGAAATTCAGCGGCGAGAGCGAGAGTTGATCGCCACTGTTTTGAAGCCGGCCGAAATTGAGCGGCAACGCATCGAGACGCTGGCGGAAGCCGAGAAGCAGCGGTTGATTTTCGAAGCCGACGGCCACGCCGCTTCGACCCGGGCCACGGGTGAAGCGGAAGCCGAGATTATCTTCAAGAAGGGCGAGGCCGAAGCGAAGGCGATGAACGTCAAGGCCGAAGCTTATCAGGAATACAACCAGGCGGCGGTGGTGGACCGGCTGCTCGGCAACATGCCGGACATCGTGAAGGCTCTGGCGGCCCCGCTGGCCAACATCGACAAGATCACGATTGTGTCCACGGGGAATGGAGACGCTTCCGGGATGCACAAGATCACCGGCGACATGACGGCGATGGCGGCGCAGATTCCGGCCTTGTTCGAGACATTATCTGGAATGAAAATGTCCGAGCTTTTGTCGAAAGTCAAGTTAATCGGAGACAAGACCCCCAAGCTGGAAGGTAAGGAGTAAATATATGGCTTTATTAGAAAGAGTGTCCACATTAGTCCGGGCCAATCTGAACGATTTGATCGATCAGGCCGAGAACCCGGAGAAGATGATCAAGCAAGTGATTCTGGATATGCAGAATCAACTCTTGCAAGTAAAGACGCAGGCGGCGATCGCCATGGCCGACCAGCATGTGCTCGAGCGCAGGCACAAGGAGACGGTGGAGCAGGAAGCCGACTGGATGCGGAAGGCTGAACTCGCGGTCAGCAAGCAGCAGGACGCCCTGGCTCGGGCGGCGTTGGAGCGCGCGCTGAGCTCGAAACAGGTGGCGGCAGCGTTTGAACAGCAGGTGGCCGATCAGAAGATTGAGGTAGAAAATCTGCGGACGGCTCTGGGCAAGCTGGAGCAGAAGCTATCGGAAGCCGAGTCAAAAAGCGAGATGCTGATCGCGCAACACCGGAGGGCCAAGGTGCTGGCCCGATCGAGCGACGCCCGGATGAACATCGACGACAAAGCTAAATTCGCGACGTTCGACCGGATGAAGACCAAAGTGCGGAATGCAGAAGCGATCGGCCAGGCGAAATCCGAAATGGCGAGCGACGACGTCGAAGATAAGCTGGCGGCGCTGGAAAAGGGCGACCAAGTGGAGCAATTGCTGGCGCAGTTGAAGACTAAGCGCGCGGGATAGCCGATGAGGAAGGTGTTTCACTTCGATTCTCCGCGCGAGAAGTATCATTGCGACGCCGCGATCGTGTGGTGTTTCGACAATCGATTTGAGCTGGGATTCCGCAAGTTCCTGAAGAAGATCGGTGTGGCCAATGCCGATCCGATCAAGATTGCCGGCGGGGCGAAGTGTCTGGCGTCCCCGGATCACGAAAGCGAACGGCAATTCGTGCTGGAACAGATTCGCAAGTCGATGCGGCTGCACGGAACCGATCGCGTGATCCTGATGCTGCATTCCGACTGCGGCGCTTATGGCGGGCTGGCCGGCGGTTTTCGCGGCGATGCACGCGCCGAGGCCGAGAATCATCATCGCGATCTGCGTTGTGCCGCAGCGAATCTTCGGGCCGCGGTGCCAGGCGTCACGGTGGAGGCGTATTTTGTCGACTTCGAGGGCGTGTGGGAAGCGGAGGTCCTTCCAGCGGCGTGAAATCGGACGCAGTGGGCAAGCTCGAATCCAATCTGCGCGCGGAATTGATGCGCATCCGATCGAGACGGCTGCGGCGTGGCAAGCAACTTGTCTCCAGATATGGCGCGAAGCGGAATTCAGGGAAGCACGCTATGCCGCGATCGGGCTGACGGGCTTTCGACTGTACCGTCCGTTCCAGAGGCTGAACACGCTGGTGATGTACGAAGAAATGATCGTTAGCGGGGCGTGGTGGGATTTCGTGGACTCGATTTCCTCGAAGAGTCCGGGCGGGCTGTTGCGGTCTTATCCGGGCCGGATGCGCAAAACGATGCTGAAATGGAGCCGCTGCGGGGATATGTGGAAACGGCGGTCGGCGATCATTTGTCAGCTTGGCTTCAAGGGCGAGACCGATCTCGAGTTGTTGTATGGGTGCATCGAGCCGTCGCTTTCATCGAAGGAATTCTTTCTGCAAAAGGCCATCGGCTGGGCGCTGCGGCAGTACGCATGGAACGATCCTCGCGAGGTCGCCCGGCATGTGCGTGAACACGAGGAGGAGTTGAGCCCGTTGAGCAGGCGGGAGGCGCTGAAGAATATAGGGTAGCGAGCCCGTACCGGATTTGCTTGGCGCCGACCCTGCGCTAGGCTTCCGTGATCGGCGTTTGAACGGGACCAATCCAGACCGTTGGCTCTACATTTCGCGAGAAGGCGCGAGGCATCGCTGACGAGTCTGCAGGCACGTAGTGAAGCTGAGGGAAATGCTATAGTTCTCTTTGTTCAACCCTCATGATTCTCGAAGTTGCCATCTTAAATGTTCGACCAGGACAATGCGCGCTGTATGAACTGGCATTCGCCGAAGCGCAGGCCATAATCTCGTCGATGCACGGATATGTTTCACATCAATTGCAGCGATGCCTCGAAGATCCAAATAAGTACGTGCTTCTCGTCCAATGGGACCGACTCGAAGATCACACGGTCGGCTTTCGCCAATCGCCTGAGTACCAACGTTGGGGGACGCTCCTTCATCACTTTTATGACCCTTTTCCCACCGTTGAACACTTCGAGGTAGTGCTTGGGGGCGGTAGTTGAGCAGTCATCCCGAGGCCATTAAACATGGCTCGAAGGAGTGTCGCGCCGGCTCGAATCGCCATAAACGGCGCAGTGTTGACAGATCACTCCTGTGAAGTCCTTTGCAACGACTTTGGACGTGGAACCACAACATCGGACTGCATGGCGATTTTCAAGTTTATGCAGCATCCTCGCCAGGTCACCGTGGTCTGGACTTTTCCTACTGAAGGTGATAACAATAGCGGACGAACCTCTGTTTATTAAGGAGTCGCATACGATGTCTTCAAGAAAAATCAACCGGCGCGAGTTCGGCGGGATCGCAGCGGGCGGAGCACTGCTCGGCAGATCCGGCGTCCTTACTGCCGCGACGACCGCCGCAGCGCCTGTGAAGCCGCTGGACATCGCGGAGTGGAGTTTCTTCTGGGTCGGAGTCGAGCGGGTGACGCTCCCGGGCGGCACTTCGCCGGTGGTTTCCGGCAAGCAGATGTACGTCGAATATCAAGTCCCCGCGAAGGTCAAACATCCGTTCCCGATCGTGCTGATTCACGGCGGCGGCGGCTCGGGTCTGGATTGGATGGGCACGGTGGATGGCCGCAGGGGCTGGTCCACGATGCTGCTTGAGGAAGGCTACCGCGTGTATGTGGTGGACCGGCCGGGTCACAGCCGCTCGCCCTATCATCCGGATCTGCACGGCGGCATCCCGCGCGGCCAGACGCTCGAAAGCATTTCGAGCCAGTTCACTCCACAGCGCGCCAAGGTGCCGGGACGGGGAGGCGCGCCGCCGGCTCCCAATGCCAAGCTGCACAACCAGTGGCCGGGGACGGGCGAGGTCGGCTCGCCGGAGCTGTTCCAGTTGGTAGCGTCGCAGGGCGGGTCGTTCGGCAACGGCATGGGCATTATCAAGGACTCGCAGGTGCTGGTATGGCAGAAGAACGCCGCGGAGCTGCTGGATAAAATCGGGCCGGCGATCTTCATGACGCACTCGGCCGGCGGGCCGTTCGGATTTTACGCGCTGGAGGCGCGGCCGAAGCTGGTCAAGGGAATCGTGGTGGTGGAGGGCGCGGGCGGGAACACGTTCAGTCCGCAGAGCCGTTGGGGGCTCATCAATTTGCCAGTGGAGTATGAACCCGCGGTGAAGGATCCGTCGGAGATCAAGACCAAGCGCGTAGAGCCGACGCCGGAAGACGCCAAGCTCGGGATTCAGGCGTACAACATTCAGGAAGAGCCGGCCAGAAAGCTGAAGAACTGGAAGGACTGTCCCATCAGCATCGTGACTTCGGAGGCGTCGTTCGTGCTGCCGAATCCGGGCGCTGTCGCGTATCTGAAGCAAGCGGGCGTGCACGCGGAAGAGATCCGGCTGGCGGATCACGGAATCCACGGCAACGGCCACGCGATGATGCTGGAAAAGAATAATCGCGAGGTGCTGCAACCGATTCTGGATTGGCTGAATAAGAACGTCACCATGCCGAACAAGGCCGCGATCAAGCAGCCGAAGCCGGTGGCGAAGGGCGCGGAGACAACTTCGCTGAAGCTCGCGGATCAGGGCTACCGCTGGGTCGGGATGGAAATGAAGAAGGTGGATTACGGGACCATCCTGGTTGGCCCAATGTATTACCAATACCTGATTCCGCAGCAGGTCAAGTATGCGTACAACATTGTCCTGGTGCACGGCGGAGGCGGGCAAGGCACGCACTACTTCGGACGCGGCGACGGCGAAGCCGGATGGGCGCATTACTTCGCGCAGGCCGGATTCAAGACGTACATCGTGGATCGTCCGGCTCAAGGGCGTGCGCCATGGTTCCAGGATTCACTGGGTCCGATCGGGCCGGTGTTCACGTACGCCAGCGTGACCGGCGACTTCATGCGCGGCGCACAGGATCCGAACCGGCGGTGGATCGGCACGGGCGACGTGGGCGATCCGCATATCGATCAATTCCAGGCGGGGCAGAACTCGACGCCCACTGATAACATGGCTATGCACAAACTCTGGGCCACTCGCGGAGGGCAGATGCTGGACCTGATCGGACCGTCGATCATCGTGGTGCACTCGGCGGGAGGGCCGTTCAGCTGGCTGGTGATGAATGAGCGGCCTCAATTGGTGAAGGGCATCGTGAACGTGGAGGGCGCGGGCGCGACGCCGTTCATGCAGGGCGCGGCGTATGGCTTGTCGGAACTTCCGCTGGCCTACGATCCGCCGGTGAAGGATGCGGGTGAGCTCGCCACGGTGGATGTAGCGGCGGCGAACGGCATTCCGGCTTACAAGATGCAGAAGGAACCGGCCCGGAAGCTCAAAAATTTCCAGGTTATTCCGATTGCGTATATAACGGCGGAGCGGAGCGGCCGACACGGCGAGCCGGTAACGGCTTACCTGAAGCAGGCGGGGTGCGACGCCACCGATCTTACTCTTAAGGGGAAAGGCATCCTGGGCAACGGCCACTTCATGATGCTGGAAACCAATCGCAAGCAGGTCTTCGACACCATCAACGCGTGGATTCAGACCAAGGTTCCGAAGCTGGAAGCGCAGCATACCGCTCGATCGGGGTGGTAGTGCCGCCGATCAGCTCAAGGGCTTGGGCCCGGGCGGAGCGAGTCTCGCCCGGGAAGTGAAATCCTGCGTCTGACTTTCAGCGGCGGGCCGCGTGTTCCTGAGCGCCGCGCTGTTGGGCGCCCGTGGGCTGCTGGGTCTGCGAGTGTGCGGGCTCGGCCAGATTCTTCGTAAACTCGTCGACCCTTCTTTGGGCCTCCTCTTTGGCGTAGCCGTAGTGCTCCTGAAGTTTGCCGACAAGCTTATCGCGGCTTCCCGCGATCATCTCAAGATCGTTTTCGGTGAGTTGGCCCCACTCCTGCTTCATGCTGCCCTTCATTTGTTTCCATTTTCCTTGGATTTGATCCCAGTTCATGATGACACGAACTCCTTTCGATTATTTTGGTAAATGCGGCCGAGCCGCATCCAAGGGGAGTGCAGGCGCCATGCCAACCGGGAGGTTGACGACGAATCTGCAAGATGGCGCGGTCCGCCCAGTATCTATTGCCGAGCCAGGTACCGCAACAACGCAAGAATTGCAGGTTGCGATTTGGCAACGTTCCTGCTCTCGTGAGCACCCGGCGTGCCGGGGCAGCAGGGCAGCCCGGTCGAGTGCCGCCGCATTTCTTAAGACACTACCCTGCTTGCGCATGGAGCACGATCGTTAGTACGATAGGTCGCTTACGGACTTTTTTAGGGAGGGATGATATATGAGGATTTGGTCGAAGCGGTTGATGCTTGCAGCCGCGGGAACTTCAGCTGGATTGATCATGGGATTTGCGCTATCGGACCGCGCAGCGGCGCAAGCGCCAGCAGCAAAGCCGGCCGCAGGGACGGCAGTGAAATCGGGAACGTACTTTAAGAACGTCACGACCAGCACGCTGAAGGAGCTGACTCCGGACGATTTTCTGAGCGCCATGGGAGTCATGGCGGACTCACTGGGATTGGACTGCGCGGATTGCCATCCCGGCGCCGGCACGGACAAAGTGGATTGGGTGTTCGACACTCCGCCCAAGAAGACCGCGCGCAAAATGGTGGAGATGGTAGCCAACATCAACAAACAGAACTTCAACGGGATCCAGAATGTGACGTGTTATACGTGCCATCACGCCCGAGACAAACCGGCGACAACCATCTCCCTGGATGCTTTGTACAGCACGCCGAACATGGAGAGAGACGACCTTATCACGCCGGATCCAATGCAGCCTCCCGCGGCGACGATTCTCGACAAATATATCGCGGCGCTGGGCGGGCAGCAGAAACTGAACACCCTCACCAGCTATATCCTCAACGGCGAGAGTATCGGGTATGAGGGGCTGGGCGGGAATGGCACCTTCACGGTGTATGCCAAGTCTCCGGACGAGAAGACCACGCAGATTTCCTTCAAAGAACACCCGGATCGCGGAACCAGC
>Ga0209167_10001990_pt1 | contig 11414 bp, 8 predicted proteins | sample Coa_R1_9_FD_187154 | JGI IMG/M metagenome (GOLD analysis project Ga0209167, IMG submission 187154) | Surface soil microbial communities from Centralia Pennsylvania, which are recovering from an underground coalmine fire - Coalmine... | ecosystem: Environmental > Terrestrial > Soil > Unclassified...
ATGGTTGTGATAGTACCATCCGGTTCATAACGCGCCACGCGGCGGTTGCCATGTTCGCAGGAGAGCTCGCGGCCCTCGAAATCGAAAGTATTGCCGTTGCTGTAGCCGGAGGGGTTGCGGAAGACGGTGACGCGGCCGTCCTCTTCCAGCCAGCGCATTTGCACGTTGTTGGGAATATCGCTCCAGACCAGGTAGCGGCCGACACCGTTCCACGCGGGACCTTCCGCCCACAGCGTTCCGGTGTGGAGACGCTTGATAACGGTGTTGCCGATGATGTATTTGCGGAAGCGGTTATCCAGCGCGACGACATCGGGATCGGGGTACTGGACCGTGGTCTGGCCGGACCAATCGCGCGCGGCGGTGTAGCGTTGGGCGGCGGCCGGCGTCGGTGCTAAGCCGGACAAGGCCGCGCCGGATAGGGCCGCGAGGAAACCACGGCGGGAGGTTTCGGAAGTCGTCAAGGAATTCATACCTGTTTAGATATACCTCAGAAAGAGCTTCCTGTAAAAGCGGGTGGCTTCAGTAAGGCTTACTCCCCGGAACAATTCGCACGGAAGGCGTTTTCTCCAACAGGAGCAGGCATTTGGGCGCGAGCGAAGGATTGGCATGGGGATTGCACATTAGGCTGCCCAGAGGGCCGAGGCAAAAAGGGAGTTTCGGAGCAGACCTGGCGGCATCTCCAACGGTAAAAAGGAGCGAGGTTAAATTTATGTCCAACGAATTTTCCGACGAAGATATGAAGACCAACGAGGGGCGCTCTGGCCATAGCAGCCACACTGGGTTGATTGCGGTGCTCGCCGTGGGAATGGTGGTGGCGCTGGCGGGAGATGGATATCTGATCTCGCGCGCGAACCACATCGACGACCAGATGGCGCAGAACACGGATGCCACGCAGTCGCAGATCGCCAAGCTGGGCGATGCAACCACGTCGTTGTTGGAGCAGCGCCTGGCAACCATCAATGATGCAATGTCCGCGCAGGCAGCCCAAGTGAAGGGCGCGCAAAACAGCACCGCGGCGGCGCTGAAGCAGGCGCGGGCCCAGGCCGACAAGGAGACCGATGAACTCCGCGGCAAGCTGGAGGAGCAACAGCAACAGGTGACCGGTCAACTTGCCGACCTGAAGGATGCCACCAGCCAAGCCGACAATAAGATCGCCGCGGTATCGACGGATGTAGACGGCGTGAAGACCGACGTGACGGGCGTGAAGTCGGAGGTCGCGTCCACCAAGGACGGGCTAGAGAAGACCGGCGCGGACCTGAAGCGCGCCATCGGCGATATGGGCGTGATGAGCGGATTGATCGCGACCAATTCCAAGGACCTGCAATCTCTGCGCGAGCTGGGCGAGAGGAACTACGTCGAGTTCGACCTCAGCAAGGGGCAGACGCAGAAGAGAATCGGCGACGTGGTGCTGACGCTCCGCAAATCCGATCCCAAGCGCAACCGCTACACGGTGGCCGTGGCGGCGGACGACAAGATCGTGGAGAAACGCGACAAGACCATCAACGAGCCGGTGCAGGTTTACGTGCATAACACCCGGCAGCCATATGAAATCGTCGTGAACCAGGTGAAGAAGGACGAAATCGTGGGCTACCTCTCCGAGCCGAAGGTGACTTTGGCGCGGCAATAGCGAGTCCTATTGGCTCGAGAGCGAACCATCGCTCTCTTCAGGAGCGTACGGTAGCGGGGCGTTCTGCGATGCCTCGCTACCGTTTTTTTTGCGCCGCGCGGCACCGGGCCGGAGCGGCGCTTCGTCGTTGCCGCGAGAGTCGCGGAGCTAAATCGGGTTAAGATCGTGACCGGAGGAATGGGTGATTCGCCTCTTCCCTGCCATCGCACAATCCAATTGACAGCCGGCGATTGGCGCCGTCTCCGGCTTCACGCTGGTGCCTTCGCCTTCACGGGTTTTGACCCTCACCTGTGACACGTCTGTGCACACCCCTCTGTTTTAGAAGTGTGCGCGCAGGGGGTGTCACAGGATTGGCCGCGAAAACCCTCCCATCTGAGCGGACTAACAAGCGGCCAAAATAGCGGCCTAGCACAGGCTTGAAGATTACCTATATTGCTGATATAACTGTGTTTGACATATCAAACATAGCGGCCATGAAAGCGGACAAAAAAGCGGCGGATCGCGGCGAGCTGGTTTGCCTTATGGAGCCATTGCTGATCGGCGATGGCTCCCGCCACCGGGGCGAAATCACCGACCTTGCGCTGGAGCTTACCCAGAAGGCCGCAGGGTTCCGGCGCAGTCTGCCCCCTTCCCTGCTGACATCGCTCGCTGACCTGGTGCGCGCGATGAATTGCTACTACTCCAACCTCATCGAAGGCCACGACACGCACCCAATAGACATCGAGCGGGCGCTCAAGAATGACTACAGCAAGGACGCCCGAAAGCGCGACCTGCAGATGGAAGCGACAGCGCATATCGCCGTGCAGAAATGGATCGACGGCGGCGCACTTAGAGGAGGCCGTGCCATCACGGCGGAAGGAATTCAGGAGATCCACCGGCGCTTCTGCGAATTGCTGCCCGAAGATCTTCTCTGGGTCGAAGATCCGGCGACCAAAAAGAAGCTTCGCGTCGTCCCCGGCGAATTCCGCACGCGCGATGTCAAAGTGGGAAGCCACGTCGCCATCAGTCCGGGCGCCCTGCCCCGCTTCCTGGATCGCTTCCAGCAGGTGTACGGCAACGCCGGCAAGACCGAGTCCATCATTTCCACTGCCGCTGCCCACCACCGCCTGTTGTGGATACATCCTTTCGCCGATGGCAACGGCCGCGTGACCCGGCTGATGTCGCACGCGACCATGCTGGAGCTGCTCGATACCGGCGCCGTGTGGTCAGTGGCGCGCGGCCTCGCCCGCCGCGTGGCCGACTACAAACGGCTTCTCGCCAATTGCGATCTCACCCGCCGCAACGATCTCGATGGCCGCGGAACGCTCAGTGAGGAAGCGCTCGCGGAATTCACGCAGTTTTTCCTGAAGCTATGCATCGATCAGGTGGACTTCATGGAAAGTCTAGTGCAGCCCGACCGTTTGCGTACCCGCATCCTGATGTGGGCGGAGGAAGAAATCCGGCTGGGCCAGTTGCCGGCCAAGTCCGGCACGGTTCTCGAAGCGCTGCTCTATCGCGGCGAACTGCCACGCGGCGACGCCGACGCTGTAGCGGGCACCAGCGAGCGTCAAGGCAGGCGTATCGTCTCCGCCCTGCTGGAGAAGGAAGTGCTGACCTCCGAAAGTCCCCGCGCGCCGCTGCGCCTCTCCTTTCCAGCGATTCTCGCGTCGCGCTGGATGCCGGGGCTGTTTCCGGACAAGTGATCGTCTAACGCGGGGCCCATTTCAGCGTTGCGACACCATAGCCGCGCAGTTCGCCTCACGCCTCACGCGATCCGGCGTGGACCTCGTGACGGTGAAGGAGTTGCTAGGACATGCGACCATCAACACCACGATGCGGCACGCACATAGCAACCACGAAGCGAAGCTCGCGCAGCCGCCAAGCTTCCAACCTGTGACACACCTGTGACAGGCGTGCCCCGCAAGGCGAAAAAGGCCAAAACGGCACTGTGACATGGTCCGTAAGATGAAGGAATCAGATAGAATACGAAGTGGAGGAATGGGTGAGTGGTTGAAACCGGCGGTCTTGAAAACCGTTGAACTCGAAAGGGTTCCGGGGGTTCGAATCCCTCTTCCTCCGCCAATTATCTCCCTCCCGCCGGGCGCCGGGGAGGATGGCCGCAACACAGAAGCGCATCTGCGACCCATGCGACCTGTCCCGGCACGAACCCACGCGAGTTAACGGAAGCATGGTTGCTGTGCTCGATAGATCGTTGAATTCGACGGTCTCGTTGAAGAACTCGTTGGGAGAGACTTCGCAACCCGGTGGAATTTGAAAGGTGATTGCGACGGGCAAACTTTGAAATCTTCGCGTCGCCCGCCATGGTCCGGACGCAGACGATTTATTGTTCCCTATTGCGCGGTGTTCTTCGCCGCCTCGGCCGCCATCAACTGCCGCAGCAGTTTGGCGGTGCTCTCGTGGACGTCCTTGCGGCTGCCGTCGAAGCCTCCGCCGCCGCCCGCGTTGCCGATGGCCGAATCCAGAGCCGTCTTGCCCTGCTTGTCTTTCAGACTCACGTTGGCGCCGTGCTCGGCCAGATACTTCACCACCTGGTCGTAACCCTGCGCGGCGGCGCCGTGAAGAGCGGTCTGGCCGCGGTTGTCCACGGCGTTCACGTCCGCGCCGGCTTTGAGGCAAGGGGCGATCGACGCGATGATATCCGCCTGGGTCTTGAAGCGGCCGACGGTGTCTTCTTCCTTGGTTCCCAGACCCGCCGCGGCCATCAACGAATTGATTCCGCTGCGCGTCGCGAGCTTGGGATCGGCGCCTTTTTCAATCAGCAGGCGAACCACCTCGGCGTCGCCGGCCTTGGCCGCCCGCAGCAGCGGCGTGGTGCCCGTGGTCAGCATGGTGTCGTCGCCGCGGTCGGTCTTGGTGCGATACGGCTGAGCCGTCTTCAGCGCGGCATTGACGTTGGCTCCGTGCGCCAGCAGAGCCTTGATCAGATCCAGGCTGGCGACGCTGCTATCGACTTCCTTCGGAGCCGGCCGGTTGGATTGCGGAGGCGTGTGAAAATCAACCGCCGAATACAGCGCCGTTCTCCCGGTGCGATCCGCCGCGTTCACGTCCGCGCCCTTGTCCACCAGGAACGCCGCGACATCATAGTGTCCGTTGATGATGGCCAGCAGCGTGACGCTAATGCCATCCGGATCCAGCGCGCTGACATGCGCCTTGGCGTCAACCAGGATCCTGGCGCATTCCAGGCAGCCCTGGCGCGCGGCGAACATCAGCGGGCTCAGGCTTCCCAGCGGCATCCATTTTTCGCGAGGCTCGGAGGTGATCTGCCGCGCCCACACGTTCGTATTGGAGCGGGCGTTCACGGTCGCCCCGTGCTCGATCAACACGCGCATGGCCTCCGGATGACTCTCGGCGGCGGCCCACATCAGAGCGGTTTCGCCGTGCCAGGCTTCTTTCGCGTCGACAGTTGCGCCGTGATCCAGCAGAACTTTCACGGCGGCCGGATTGCCCGTGTGCGAAGCCGTCATCAGAGCCGTCTCGCCTTCGGTGACGGTCGCGTTGGCGTCAGCGCCGGCTTTGAGCAGTTTTTCGATCATCGCGGCGCTGCCGTTCTGGCAAGCCAGATACAGCGCCGTGATGCCGTAGCGATTGGCGGCCTTCACGTCGGCTCCCGCCTTCAGCAGTTGATCGACAAGCGCGGAGTCATCCTGCCGAACCGCCCACGCGAGCGCCGTGGTGCCGTCCGCCTCGGGCGCGTTCACATCGGCTTTCTGTTGGAGCAGCGACGCTGCGGCGGCTTTGTCGCCGGCCTTGATCGCGTCCACCAAGCGCGTGTCGGCAGCGGCCGCCAGACCTGCCGCAACCAATATCCCGATCAAGCAACCGCGAAGCTTCATATAGTCAGCGCACCGGTGCTGTCGCCGAGAGTATCCTGATGCACGCCCGCCTTATCCAGCAGCGCCAGCAGCAGGTTCGACATCGGCGTGTGATCCGGTAATTTCAGGTGGCGATGACCTTGCAGCGTACCCGCGCCTCCGCCCAATACCAGGTTGGGCAGCGGGAAATGATTATGCGCGTTGCTGTTGCTCATGTTGCTGCCGTACAGCAGGATCGAATGATCGAGCAGATTCCCGTCGCCGTCCTTGGTGGACCGCAGCTTTTCGAGGAACTTGGCGAACAGCCCCAGGTGATACGTCTGGATCTTCACCAGCTTCTCGATTTTCTCGGGCTTGTTCTGGTGGTGCGATGTGGCGTGATGCCCGTCCGGCACGCCGATCTGCGGATAGGTGCGGTTGCTGATTTCGCGAGCCACCATGAACGTGGCCACGCGCGTCACGTTGGTTTGATACGCCACGGCCAGCAAATCGTACATCAGGTTGATGTGCGCCTCGAAACTGTAGGGAATGCCGGCGGGCGCCTGCGGGAGATCGGCGTCGCTACCCGTGTGACCCTGCGTGCCGTCCTGCTCGCTCTTCTGAATGCGCCGCTCGATTTCGCGGACGTTCTCCAGATAATCGCTCATGGCGGAGCGGTCCTGCGCGCCCAGAGTACGTTGCAAATCGGTGGCCTGCGCGGTGATGGCGTCGAGGATGCTGCGCTCTTCCTGACTGTGCGCGGCGCGCTCTGCCGGGCTGCCGCCCTGGCCGAACATGCGCTCAAAAACCTTGCGCGGATTGATCTCCATGGGCTGCGGCGTGGTGGGCGTGCGCCACGAGAGCGTGTTCATATAGATGCAGCCGTAATCGCGATCGCACGCGCCGATCAGCGCGGAGTGATCTTCGGTTGCGAGCTCGAGCGACGGCAGCATCGTGTCCTGGCCGATGCGCTGCGCCGCGATCTGATCCGCGGTCACGCCGGCGAATGCATCCACACCCTGCGTGGGCTTGGGACGGACGCCGCTCAGCCAGGTCGTGGGGCTCAGCGAATGCACGGCCGTTGTATCGGCGGCGCGATGGCCCAGTCCGCTGACCACATTGAGGTGCTCTTTGAACGGTTCTAATGGCTTCAGGATGCGCGTTAACTCAAAGCCCTTGCCTTCGGTGGCGGGAGTCCACTGGTCCATGATGGCGCCGTGCGGGATATAGACGAAGCCCAAACGGGGAGACGGTTTCGCCGCCGTTTTCTGCAACAGCGTCTGCGCGGGGACCATGGAATCCAGCAGCGGCAACGCCATCGTTACACCTGCTCCGCGCAGCAGCGTGCGACGGGAAAGGTGCTTCTTTGTTATGAACATAGGCCTGCCGACAATGTATCACAATTGGTTGTCGGAGGGAAGGTTGGGCGGCGGCTTAGGTGCGCGCTTCGGAAGCCGAAGGCGTATGTTCTCGAAGCCGAAGGCGTGTTCTCGAATGAAACGATTTTAAGCCGTCTAAGTCCGATTTTAGAGAAACCATCGGCCGCGCCGCGGGTTCGTATAATCAAGAAGCGGCATGGGGAAACCCCCCAAGGGCCGGCACGGAGGGTGAAAAAATGAGATCCAATTCGATTCGGACGTTTCTGCTCGCGACGCTTTTGGCTGGTGTCGCGACAACGGCTTTTGCGGGCGTTGACATTTCCATCACGATTGCTCCTCCGGCGCTGCCGGTGTACACGCAGCCGGTGATTCCCGGGGACGGCTACATCTGGACTCCGGGCTATTGGGCTTACGGCGTCGAGGGTTATTATTGGGTGCCCGGCACATGGGTGCTGGCTCCCCGGCCGGGTCTGCTGTGGACCCCTGGTTATTGGGGATTTGCCGGGGGCTTTTACGGCTGGCACGCCGGATATTGGGGCCCGCACATCGGCTTCTACGGCGGCGTGAACTACGGCTTCGGCTACGGGGGCGTCGGGTTCTTCGGCGGACGGTGGGAGGGCGGCCATTTCGCGTATAACACGGCGGTCGCGAACGTGAACACCACCGTGATTCACAACACCTATATCGATCGCACTGTGATCAACAACACGACCGTAAACCGAACCAGTTTCAACGGTCCCAACGGGGTCCAAGCGCAGCCGACCGCGCAAGAGCGGACCGCGATGAATGAGCAGCACGTTGCCCCCACCGAGGCGCAGGCTTCGCATGAGCACGCAGCCAGCATGGATCGGACGCAGTTGGCTTCGGTCAATCACGGCCGACCGGCGAATGCCGCGGTGAGCCACCCGATCGCCCCTGCTGCCGCGGCGCATCCTCAAGCGGCACAGGCAAAGGCAAATCCACAACAGGCCAAGGCTCAGGCAAAGGCGCAGCCGAAGGCTAAGCCCGCGCCCAGGCCCGCCGAGCGCCCCGCTGAGGAAAAGCGCTAGGCAACCGCGTCTTACAAGGTCTTCAGCTTGGGCGGCACCTGCTGCTTCAGCTCGTTTACCTCCATCCGCAGCTTCTCCACCTCCAGTTTGGTGGTGTGAAGCTCGTTCATGAGCTCCTGCTGTGTTCTCCTGACCACCGCCGTTACGTGCTCATCGAGGTCGTCGAGATCTTTCATCGTAACCGGGTCGCTGCTCTTTGTGAGAGGCATGGTGGCACCTTCCTTCCCCTGGGACCGGCGTCAAAGCCGTCCGCCCTAACTTGTAGCGAAGCAAGTTTATAGCCTTCCGAAGTATCTTCGTATCCCTTGATCAAGGTATGGGCAGCGCCGGAGCCGAGCCCTAACCTGGGAGTGGAGGTAGAGAAATGGAAATCAAGGGTTCTGAAAGCCGCCGACCGCTTCAAGGCCGACCATGGCTGGCGACGGTGGCAATTACGACTGCCTTGGCAGTCACAGGTTTCATGGGGCTGCGGGCAGCCGAGGCGGTGCACGAGGGCGCAAATCCTCCGGCAAACGTCAAGATAACGCAGCGCTCTGAGGCCGCATCGGCGCACGGCTATTCGGCCGTCGTGAAGCAGGTGGTGCCGGCGGTGGTCAATATTTCCTCGACCAAGATGGTAAAAACCGGCGGCAATGGCGTACCGGACGATCTCTTTCGCCAATTCTTCGGCGATCAGTTCGGGGGATCATCGGGGCGATTCAATGCTCCACGATTCAACCAACCTCAGGAACAGCGGGAAACCGGTACTGGATCCGGCGTGATCGTGAGCTCCAACGGCTACATTCTGACCAATAATCACGTGGTGGACGGCGCCTCGGAAGTCATGGTCACCCTGCAAGACAAGCGCGAGCTGAAAGCGCGTGTTGTCGGCACGGACCCGAGCACGGACATCGCGGTCATCAAGATCGAGGGATCGAACTTCCCCACTCTGACGCTTGCCGATTCAAGCAAGGTTGAGGTGGGCGACGTGGTTCTCGCGGTCGGGGATCCGTTCGGAGTGGGACAGACGGTCACGCAAGGCATCGTCAGCGCGACCGGACGCAGCGGGTTGGGCATCGAAGAGAGAGAAGATTTCATCCAGACCGACGCAGCCATCAACCCCGGTAACTCCGGCGGAGCTCTGGTGGATGACGAAGGCCATCTGGTCGGAATCAACACCGCTATCGTCGGCAATTCCGGCGGGAACGTCGGGATCGGCTTCGCGGTGCCCATCAACATGGCCAAGCACGATATGGATTCGATCCTGGCGCACGGTAAAGTGGAGCGCGGATACATGGGCGTCATTCCCCAAGACGTGACTCCTGCTCTGGCCAGGACCTTCCACACAAGCACCAACGGCGCATTGTTGGGCGACGTCACTCCCGGCAGTCCGGCGGCTACAGCCGGTCTCAGGAAGGGCGACATCGTGGTGGATTTGAACGGCCAGCCCATCACCAATGCCAACGAACTGCGGCTGAGAGTCGGCAATATGGAGCCGAACACCGCGATCACGCTGAAGGTGCTGCGCGACGGCAAGCAGATGGACGTGGCGATGCATCTGGGCGACTTTCCGGCGCGGGAGCAGCGCGCTTCTTCCGCCAGCCCGGAGAATTCCAACACTTCTCTTGCGGGCGTCGCGGTCGAGAATCTGACGCCGGATATTGCGCAGCAGTTGAAGCTCCCGCCGTCGACGAGGGGCGTTGTGATCGACAAAGTTGATCCTTCCAGCAACGCCGCAGAAGCGGGCTTGCAGGAAGGCGACGTGATTCAGGAGGTCAACCATCAAGCCGTGACGACCGCCCAGGAATTTCATCGCGCAGTGAGCTCGAAGGAAAAAGACAGTCCCATCCTTCTGCTGGTGAATCGGGGCGGCAACACCGCTTACGTGGCCATTTCGTAAGTAGTGTTCCGCGTCCGAATAGGGGGTCAGGCTGGCTCTGAGCGAAGCCGCCTGGCCCCTTTTTCTTTTGCGCGCTTCATCGTTTCGGAACCATGTACAGGACTCCGATGCCGGTGCCTTCGATTAGTTTCTCTCCGTTCATTACGCGTGCCGGATTCGGGTCATGGATCTCCTCGATCCTGATCGTGACCACATCATCACCCTTCTGCGCGGCAAGGTCCGCGCTGAAATCCTTAGGTGGATTCCCGGAGCGCGACAGGTTCTGTTGCAGGACCTTGGCTCCGGCGCTTTCAAGTGCGGTTCGATAGAAATCGTACACGGCGCGAATGGAATCGCGTGTCTGAAAGATCGCAGTGGGTTCAATCAGAAGAATGAGCTTGACCCGAGGCCGTTGCGCACCTGGGTAAATGGGAAACCAGGAAGGATAAGGCGCGCCTTCCGATTTCACCGCTCCCGGCCGGTTCAGGTTCGCTTCGACGATGCCGTGCGCATCCAGATAGTATTCGTCGCCGTTGGCGGCGTCTCGAAGACAAAGCAGCGCGCGGGCCGGATCGAACCAGGCGACCTCGAAGTGTTTCCGATTCGAAGCGCCCGGCTTGGGAGCGTAGGTAACCGTGAATTCCGATCCGGAGGCCGGATTGCGGGCCGGGCCGGCCATCACCGAAATAGAGGCGGCCGCGCTGCTGCCGGAGACCATCCGGCTTGTCGGTAAGACGGCGCCGGTGGTGTAGCCCTTCGAAGCCAGGAGCTGTCCGTAATATGTGAGCACCTGGCCAGCCGTGCCACCCGAGGCGAATGCCGCCGTAGCGATCCCCGTATTGGCATCGTAGTCGGAGCGGAGGGGCGTCTGGCCGGGAGAGGGATAGAGCCACGCGGGCAGCTTCACGGCGCCGGCTTGCGGATTCGCGGGCTTCAGATTTCGCTGCACCACCCCGCTATCGACGTCGAGAACAAATGATTTCCCGTCGATTTCGACTTTGGTGAAATTCTCGGCTTGCATCCGGCTTGCGCTCATGGCAAACGGAATCATCACCGCGATGCGAAGGATCAGCGGCGGCTCGGGACGAATGACCAGCATGCCTTACGTTCCATCGTCCACTCCAAGGGGTGACTTTAGTCGCCATGGAGCGGACACGCCGCTGCGTCGAAAACGGTCCGATCAAACCGGACTGCGTCGGACGCACAGGAGATCGATCCTTAGGTACGGGCCGAGCAGATGGGACAAACAGTGAAAAGTTGGAGCGGGAGACCGGGGTCGAACCGGCGACGTCCAGCTTGGGAAGACGGCGGTAAATTGGAAACAAAGAATTTAGCGTTTCCAGCGTCATCGTTCTAGCAATTACGAATTCCCGGTTTAGCCCTTTGCCGTTTCACAAGGTGCAAGATCGAGCACAGATCGAGCACACGCCGAACGGCATGCTACGGTCTGGCTTGGATGCCTACGACGGGTCGAATCCGTGCGTTGATCTCTTGATAAATGTCGATTTGGACGTCCGGGCCAACCTCAAGAGTTACCGCAATCGCATAGGGAACGGGTACGTCAAGGGCTCCGGCGTCTTCCTTGCAGCTGATGGCCATCCGAAGCTTTGTTCCATCCATAAAGGGTACGGCCGCCGTACCTTTGAATGTTCTATGCTCGACCGTTCCACGACGAGCGGACGCCGCGTCGAGACCATCTCGTTGTGTACC
>Ga0209167_10001992_pt1 | contig 11404 bp, 12 predicted proteins | sample Coa_R1_9_FD_187154 | JGI IMG/M metagenome (GOLD analysis project Ga0209167, IMG submission 187154) | Surface soil microbial communities from Centralia Pennsylvania, which are recovering from an underground coalmine fire - Coalmine... | ecosystem: Environmental > Terrestrial > Soil >...
CCTATGTTCATCAGGCGCTTGCCGTTTACGATTGTGATCAAATAACAGGATATCATTATTCGTCCTGGACGCGCTCGACTTCCACGTGTAGAGGGCTGCCCTTGAGAGCGCTTGCCGCGGGTGTGTAGGCGGGAGGATCCCACTCAAACGCGATCTTCTGGCGTTTGACGGGCATATCGGCAAGAATTTTGTCGAACCCGCCCTCGCGGGCCATATTCACCTGCACATGTTGCTCATCGACTTCCATACGCTGTGAAATAGCCTTGAGCAGGTCATGCTTGATAAGCTCGAGTAACTCCGGATTCACTTTGATACGATCATGAGCCAGAGCTACTTTCAAGCGTTCTTTTGCTACCTCACCGGGAGTAGGCTTCTTGCGACCGATTATAAATTCAAACACACCCATGGCTTTCGCCTCCTTCAATCAGGACGAGGACAAGCACTAGGCCACCACAGCTGCCCAACCCCGCTCCATGTCCCTACAGAATGTAAACGCCTGCTAGTTGCCCGATTTATCGCGCCCGTATCGCGCCCGCGGGGCCAAATCCCATCAACCGGCGCAGGCGTTCCATGAGCGTGGACGCTTCCGTTAGCTCTTCGAGTGGAACTTCCTCGCCCAGCAGGCGCTGGGCAGCGTTGAGATAGGCGCGTCCCGCCCTGGTACGTTTGTCATAGACGATAGGTTCGCCCTTATTGATGGCGACGATGATAGTTTCATCCTCAGGAATGATGCCGAGTAAATCGATGCCCAGCACTTCCAATACGTCGGCCACGTCCATCATATCGCCGCGCCTCACCATTTCAGGGCGGAGCCGGTTGAGGATCAGGCGCGGCTCCGGTTTGCCCGCCGCTTCGACCAGGCCGATGATGCGGTCAGCGTCGCGCACCGAAGCCATTTCCGGGTTTGCCACAATGATGATCTCGTCCGCGCCGACAATCGCATTGCGAAAGCCCTGCTCGATGCCGGCGGGGGAGTCGATGATGATATAATCAAACTCCGGTCGCAACTGCTGGCAGAGTTGCTCCATCTGGACGCTATTCACGGCATTCTTGTCACGTGTCTGGGCGGCAGGCAGCAAATAGAGTTCAGGCTGTCGCTTGTCTTTGATGAGCGCCTGGCGCAAACGACATTGTCCTTCGACGACATCGACAAGGTCATAGACGATGCGATTCTCCAATCCCAGCACAGCATCCAGGTTGCGCAGGCCGATATCAGAATCGACTACCGCGACCTTCTTACCCATCATTGCCAGGGCTGTCCCCAGATTCGCCGTGGTCGTGGTCTTGCCAACACCGCCCTTCCCAGATGTGATGGTAATTACCCGGCTATCCATTTGCGTCTCCATCAAAGCAACTACGGTTTCAACAATACTAGAGATGCCTAAATGCGGCCAGTGCCAGGGCGGGGGCAAGCCCAGCCTCTACTATATACGGCCTGGCAAGCCGCCTCGTCCGTGTATAGTAGGGGCGATCCCTTACGGTCGCCCTGCGGCATTGCACTCCCTATGTCTTTCGCCAACAGGGTTTACCATGATGACGAAAGTTATTTGCGCGGCGGTCGTCCATTGATCCATGCTTCAACCACAATCTGGCCGTTCCTTATGGCAGCGACTTCCGGGCGCGGCTGCGCTTCGTATCCCTCCGGGGGACGCGAGAGCAGGTGGGCAATGCGCAATTGCACGGGGGCCAGCAAGAGAGAGCATACAAGCGCCTGCTCGTTGTCAGGATAGCCCGCGTGTATCATGCCGCGCAGCACGCCCCAAACGATGATATCCCCACCGGCAACGATCTCCGCGCCGGGGTTGACATCACCCAGCACGACGACATTACTGGCATGGTGAATGGCCTGTCCAGAGCGCACGGTGCGTCGTATGAATAGTGTATCATCGGTTTCGCGCAAATCTGGCTGTCCATTTTGCGCCTGCTGACCCATTTCCTGCGCGAAAGATAACTCTGATAGTTCGGGAACGTAAAGGCCTGATGCATCGCGCCCGCCGATCTGGGAATCCGAATGTATGGCGGCGGATAGTTCGGCCAGTTCCGCCGAGGTGACGGACATGTGGTAGTAGGCAAGCAGAGCCTCAAGCTGTGTACGTTCGCTGATTTGCAAGGCGCGGCGCGTGGTATCGACGGCAAGCGATGCGCCGCGAAAGAAGCCAGGGGCCTCGGCCAGTCGTTCGGAAAGCGCGGTAAGCAAATCGCTGAAAGGCGTTTCTGGTTCCAGGGTTAAAAGCAGACCATTGCGTGTTCCTTTGATCGCAACATATCCTTGCACAGATTGCCTCTCCTCCTTCTCCAGTCCGCCCGGCGCTTCGGCCTCTTTTCTTCCCGAAGTATCCTCCATTGCCATATCTGACCATCCAGGCAGACGCGAAAAGTCGCGTCCCTACGAGGGGTATATGCTACAATACGATAACCTGACAGGTTGCTACACTATTTCAAGATCAAGTATAAGCTTCCATACATGAAAACGCAAGAGTAGTAGGCATTGTGGTAAGGGCTTGCGAATCACCTCCAAAACATGCATACAATAATCCCAAAAACGATGATAGGACGGACAAAAACATGGCCGATTTTATGAATTTTCCAATGTCGCGCGAACGAGTACTCACCTGCGGCAATACCGTCATTGGCGTTATCCCTGAAATTTGTCTCGTCTCCCATTTTCAGGTGGGGGCATGGCAAGTGTTATACCGCCCTGGAGAGACGGGCAATGTCAAACGCTGGGGAATGCCCTTGATGATCCCCAATTTCTCGCGCCTGGAGAACGGCAAGTTTCAGGAGAAAGGCACATCGCTGCCCATACATGGCTTTGGGCGCAATCTGCCCTGGACAGTTACAGAAATGGACGAGACTGCTTTGAGCATGCAGTTGAGCAGCAGCGATGCCACACGTCCCGCCTATCCATATGAATTTACCTTTATCGCAAAGATCGAAGCTGGCGATGGAACGCTGATATATACATTGATAATGGAGAATCGCAGCGGAGAGACGATGCCCATCGCGCCCGGCTTCCATCCGTATTTTTCGATCGCGCAGGAGAAGAAATCCGCGCTGGTGACGGATGGCCCACCGGGCTTCGCGGCGCGGGACTTTGACTGGATAGAACATGTCCCTGACAACGCTTACCCATTTCTGCAGTGTGTCAACATCCAGATGCCGGGGCGCGGCACATTGACCATCGAGGAAGTAACGCAAGATGGGCAATGCATGCTGCGCAATATGCAGGTCTGGTCGGAGCCGCCAACCAGGCCAGATCACGAGTTCGTGTGTTTTGAGCCAACTGTCGGCAGCGAGGACGCGCTTAATCGTCCGCCTGATCGTCTCAATATTGAAGCGGGACAGTCGCGTCGCATCATATTAGCTTTGAGGGCTAAACCGTAGCAGCATTCGCTCGTATATAATTGTAGGGACGCCGAATCTGTTTCATGCTATAATTAAGAGCGTTACCATATACCCACATACATGCATGTTCGGCAGGACGGGCAATGTAGGGCGCAGTTTATGACGCCCACGTAGGGAGAAAGTCAAGGGCATCTTTAATGGAGAGAGAACCCGCCAAAAGTTATTGGCTACAAAATAATAATAACGTGCCTCCGCGACAGCAGAACCAGTTGCGCCCAGGCCCAGGTGGCCGCCCTAACCCCAATGGGCAGCCGCCGCAAAGGGGTATGTCGTCGCTGAATCGCTGGCTGCTGATTATCGTGGTTGCCATGCTGGGCATTTATCTGTACCAGTTTTTAAGTGCGAACAATAATAATAGCAATCAATCGCAGATCAAAGAGCTGAGCTACAGTGACTTCTATAATGAGATCAAAGCGGGCAACATCAAGTCCGCCACCATTATTGGTTCGACCGATATTAGTGGAAATTTCTGCACGCCTGAGGGGGGCGATACGCAGTATCATGTAGTGCAGCTTCCCTTTAGCGATCCGAATCTGGTACCAACTCTCAGCGATCCCAAAAATGCGAATTTTACGAAACCGACCTGCGCCGACAGCACAACGGTCATCACGCAGCAGCCGGCAGATAACAGTTTCTGGCTGAACATCCTGATTACCTTTCTACCCTGGGTTTTCCTGATCCTCATCTTTGTGTTTATTAGCCGCCGCGCGTCGCAGGGACAGCAGGGCATTTTCAGTTTTGGCAAAAGCCGGGCCAAACTCATTCTCGAAGATCGTCCCACCACCACTTTCGCGGACGTAGCCGGGGTAGACGAGGCCAAGTTCGATTTAGAAGAAGTGGTCGAGTTTTTGAAAACGCCGCAGAAGTACCAACGCCTGGGCGGCAGGATACCGCGCGGGGTGCTGCTGGTTGGCCCTCCTGGAACGGGCAAGACGCTGCTGGCGCGCGCGGTGGCGGGAGAAGCCGGCGTGCCGTTCTACTCGATGAGCGGCTCGGAGTTTGTGGAAGTGCTGGTGGGCGTCGGTGCCAGTCGGGTGCGCGACCTCTTCGACCAGGCCAAGAAAGCCGCGCCCAGCATCATCTTCATCGATGAAATCGACGCGGTGGGACGGCAGCGGGGGTCGAGCATCAACAGCAACGATGAACGCGAGCAGACGCTCAACCAGTTGCTGGTGGAGATGGATGGCTTCGATACACGCCAGGCGGTGGTGGTGATCGGCGCCACCAACCGGCCCGATGGCCTTGATATCGCTCTACTGCGTCCGGGCCGCTTCGATAGGCGCGTCACGGTCGATCGACCGGACTGGAATGGCCGTCTGGCCATCCTCAAGATTCACTCAAAAAGTGTCCCACTGGGGCCGGATGTTGACCTTGTGGCAATGGCGCGCGGTACGGTGGGCATGGTGGGAGCCGATCTCGCCAACCTCGTCAATGAGGCCGCGCTGCTGGCGGCGCGCCGCAATATGGAATACGTCAACCAGCGTTGCTTTGAGGACGCGCTGGACAAGATTCTGCTCGGAGCGGAACGCCCACTGGTGCTCAGCGATGCAGATTTGAATGTCACTGCTTATCACGAGGGTGGGCATGCCCTGGCGGGTTTGCTGACTGAGAATGCCGACCCTATTACGAAGGTCACCATTGTGCCGCGCGGTCAGGCCCTGGGCGTCACCATGGCAACGCCGCTCGATGATCGCTACAACTACTCGAAGGATTACCTGCTGGCACAGATCGTCTACGCGCTGGGTGGTCGCGCAGCCGAGCAGGTGGCTATCGGGCATATCACCACAGGAGCGGAGAACGACCTGCAGCGTGTGACGGCCATCGCGCGCCAAATGGTAACTCGTTGGGGCATGAGCGAGCGTATGGGTACCATCTCATTCAGCGAGCGCTCCAGCCCTTTCATGGGTGGTGGTGAGACCGGCGCGCCCTCTGATTATAGCGAAACGACGGCAGAACTGATCGACGAAGAGGTAGAGCGTATCGTAAATACCTCTTACGCGCGCGCGGTAGAACTGATGACTACGCATCGCGCCACGCTCGATCGCATTGCCCAGGAACTGCGCAAACACGAAACCATCGATGCGCGGCAATTGCAAGACATCTTGCGCGAGACAGGCGTGACCCCCAAACCATCGGAGTCGTTCCCCAAAGCCGTGCCGGTAGAGATCGCACCACCTCCACCAACAGAATTGCCTATTCCCCCCATAAACCAGTAGGGGCGATCCCTTGTGGTCGCCCGCCCTGCCTGCTCAGACCGCCCTAACACGATGTCGGTCCTGTTTCCGGGGGGACGCGGGCGACCACAAGGGATCGCCCCTACGCCTTGTAATTATCCATGAAATTGCGCAGCTCTGGGAAATCCTGCATTATGCTGTCCACGACCTGGGGCGCGAGTGGCAAAAACGTTCCCTGCGCCTCTGCCAGCACTACGCTCTCATCATCTGCCAACATCAATATGCCCGACGCCTGCATCATGCGGCGGCGCTCTGTTTCAAGCTTAGCGCGCACGCGCAGCAATGGGCCAAACGGTACATAGCGTCGATAGCGCACCTACAGCCGCCCGGTCATAGTCCATTCCTGGTTATTGCCCAGCAGCGATGTTCGCCCCAGCGTTTCGTCAAGCACAGCCGCCACAATGCCGCCATGAATGACGCCTGGGAAACCCTGGTGTTCTGCGCGCGGCTGAAAGTCGGCTACCACGCTGTCTCCCTCGAGACGGAAGTGCAGGTGCAAGCCGTAGGGATTGCGCTGCCCGCAGACGAAACAGCGTTGATAATCCGTCGTATCGTTCAGTTCCATAATGTTTGCTCCTCCAATTGGTTATACAAGAGATTCTAACAAACGTAATCTGTCAAAGGCAAGCCTGGAGCCTACATAAATTCATAGAGATCGCCACATCTTTGCGCTTTGCACCCCTTTTGCTCGCTGGCACGTATAAAAAGTATTGGTCTATATCAGTAAGGGATGACCTCATAAGCGTTAACGTGAGGTAGATTTTCCAGGGCGGGGACCAAGGGCACGGGGGCCGGGCACGCCCCTACCCTGTACACCTGCGCTAGCCGCGTCGTAGCAGGGTAGGGGCGCACCCTTGCGGTCGCCCTGGATGGTGTAAGTTAACGCCCATAGGGGCTGACCATCTTCCTCCCTAAAGAGGGAGATAGTGATATCTCCTTACCAGGGGCTAAATTGCGTGCTACAATTATAGTAGAATGAGACCCACCCGCGTATTTTCTAATGAGGTGAAGAAATGGCAAAAAACTCAGGTGGCAAAACCAAAGCTGTCCTGGAGAAACAGTCGAAAGGACAGCAAAAACAAAAAAAACTGGCAAAAAAAGAGGCAAAAGTGATGCTTGCTATTGAGCAGGGGAAAGCATCGCTAGAAAAAGCCCAGCGTAAGCTTGCGAAGGTGCAGGCACGTATCGAAGCGCGAACGGCACACGTGCGCGACCTTGTGGCGCAGCTGACTACCATGCGCGCTGCGCCAGCAGAGACGGAAGCGCAAGCGTCCGAAAGCGGCTTCGACCACCAGCAGGGGCAGACTGATTCACAAGAACTGACAGCAAGTGCAGACGCGCCTGCTATGAGTTCTGTAGACGGAGAGAATCATGCCGGTCCCGCCCACACGGAAAGCAAGGCGACATCTGGCTCTTCAACACAAAAGAAAGGGGATAGCGCTGCAGCGACTCCGGTTGAAGCGACAGCAGTAGAAGCCAAAGGTGCGACCACGCGCAAGGAGGGCAGCGATACTTTGCCCGCCAAACCCAGGGCGACGAGCACAAAACCGCCAGCGCCAAAGACCGGGGCGACCAGGCGGGCGCCCGCCAAACCATCAGCGTCTTCTGCGCCTGCGCGGCGCACGATCACGCGCCGGAGCGCGCCAAAGGCAAAGCCGGCATCGCCTGATGGCAAGGAAAGCGTGTAGGTAGGGCTTCCGTAAATGAGCGTCAGCGAGATTCTGGCGGTCGCCCTGGACGGCTTCCCGCAAATTTTCTCGCCGAAAGCCAGGTGTGCTCTTTGCGTGGAGCAAGCACTCCTCTCTGGTTGAGCTTCAGGAAGATCAGCAGAGAGATGCCGAGCAGTGCGCCGCCGATGAGATAAGCGCCGAGCACATCGGTGGCCCAGTGCGCGCCCAAATAGATGCGCGACGGACCGACCATAACCACGAAGAACGCGGAAACGATTAGCAGGGCGATACGCCACCAGCGATGTCCGGAGAAGAGGATCACCCCGAATGTAAACAGCAGTCCCCAGAGGGCGACATACGACATCACATGGCCGCTAGGAAAGCTGTTTCCGGTGACAGTATAGAAAACATCAACCAGCTTTGCGCCTGGGCGAGGCCGTCCAACCAGCAGTTTAATCGCCGCATTGAGCAGCGCGCTGACGCTGTAAACGACTGCTATGGTGGCTGCTTCCAGGCGCAGATCGATGAGCCAGAAGATGAGGATGACCAGCAAAACTAGAACGATAGATAACAGTGTGTTACTGCCGGGATAGCTCACGAAGGTCATGAATGCGACCAGCCAGGGGTTCTGACTTTCTTGAAATTCGTGGGTAATAGTGACATCGATTCCCAGTATGGGATGGAAGTGGACAAAGGTCGCTAGCAGCGCGAAGAGCACGACCAGCAGCGCATAGATGCCGAGCAGGAAGTATCCGCGCTTGATGATATGATACCAGGGAAGGCGCGCGGCTGCTACATCTTGCCGCGCCTTCTGTACAGTCTCCTGAGTTCCCTCCGTTATGCTTTTAGGCGCATCCTTATCCTGCACGTTTTCCTGCTGCGCAAGCGGCTCTCGTTGTTCCGTCTCGTGTGGTATATCTGGCATGGCTGTCTCTCCGTAAAAGTTGCTCTTATCCCAATAGATACTAGTAATACGAATGTGCAGATCAGAAGGTATATAAGGCTTTCCACCTCAGCACTGGATGGAGAACATGATTGACGAACGTGGCATTTCCCGCTACATTCTTTAATGGATAGCAAAAGCATAAAGGAGAGAATCTAATGGCGCAACTCGAAATTCGCCGGGCGCGTGAGGATGACCGCGAAGCAGTGCTGGCATTTAGCAGCCAGACATGGGAATGGGGAGATTATATCGCTTACGTCTGGGATGATTGGCTGCACGATCCCCGGTGCGCCTTATTTGCTGCCACACTGGATGAGCAGCCGGTGGGCATTGCGAATCTGCGCATGTTGAATGCGACCGAGGCATGGCTAGAAGGTATGCGCGTCGATCCTGCTCACCGCCAACACGGCGTAGCAAGCGCGCTTTTCGAGGCGCAGATCACGGAGGCGCTGCGCCGCAATGCGCTCACAGTGCGCCTGATTACCGAGTCAAACAACACTGCCGCTATACGCCTGATCGAGCGTAGTTTCATGCGCCGGGTGAACGCATTCGCCCCATTCAAGGCCACCGCCGTAGTAACACAAACAAAGCGCCAGTATAGCCCGGAGTCTCCCACGCTGGCAACCCCGGCGGACACCAACGAGATTATCGATTATCTGAATGTCTCTAATATTTTCCCTGCCGCCGGCGGCCTCTACAACGCTGGCTTCACGGCATACTCCATCACAGCCGCCTTGATCGAGCAGAAGATAGCGGCGCAGCAACTTTACCTGCTGCGCCGCTGGAATCGCCTGGACGGGTTAGCGATGGTGGAAATTCGCGAGAGACGCGGCGAGAAGTTGCTAGCGATTGGCTACATCGATGGAACTACCGAGTCGATCAGCCTGCTCGCCTACGCGCTGCGCGGCATGCTCCCCGATTTTGGCTTGCAGAGCGTGCAAGCTCCTATCCCCGATCTGATGATGGTGCGCGACGCCTTTACTGGCGCAGAGTACGAGTCGGACGGAATGGTATTTTACACGTATGAACGCGGGCTGGTGTGAGGGTACACTCTCTAACATAAGGTATAAGGGCGACCGCAAGGGTCCGGGCCTTCCGTTGTGCCACAGACCTACACGATGGACTCTCTAACACAAGATACGAGGGCGACCGCAAGGGTCTCCACCCAACACAACCCCGCCCTTACAATGACTACGACGGATGCAACACCTCGTCCAGGTTGTGCAATGTGTGGTAGCGAAGCAGCCAGCAGCCGTAGTTCATGCCGCCACCGACAGCAGGTAGGGCCATCCACTGGCCGTCTTGCAGGCGGCCCCGGCGCAGCAGTTCAACCAGCGCGGTTGCGATACTGGCATTGGAGAGGTTGCCATTGTAGCGGAAGTTATCAACGAGTTTGTCCATCGTCGAGTAGGGCCAGCCATAGTCGTTTATCAACAGCTCGCCCAGGCGGCGCGTAATGCGCGAGTTAGCCTGGTGGGGAACGATATGCGCCAGTTCGTCATGTTCTAGACCGGCATGGCGGCACAGCGCATCGACCGCTTCGGCCATGGCCCGCGGCGCTTCGCGGAATACATCTTTGCCGTTCATCTTAGTATAGCCGACATGGTACAGCGAGAGAATTTTGTTTAGCTCCGCGCCTTTGCCCGCCTCGTAAAGCTGGCGCATCTTCAGATCAACTTCGGCCATCTCGATCACATCTTTGCGCAGTGGCGTTTGATAGTAGAGCGCTGGCCCCTGGTTGGCATCCGAGCCGTTGATGACATAGGTATCCTCATCGCCGAGTTCCAGCAGATAAGCGGACGCGCCCTCACCGAAGAGCGAACTGGTTTTCCAGTCCAGCACGTTCATGATGTTGGGCAGCAATCCCTCAGCCGTGACCATCAGCACCAGCTTCGCGGAACTGGCAGACAGTATTTCGGCGCAGCTCTGGAAAGCCTCGGTCTGGCAGGCGCACGCGCCCTTGAGCATGGTGGCGCGGATCGGCCCCAATCCGAGGCGCATCTGCACCTGGCCGGCAACAGTGGGGAAGGCGTCATTATCGGATGAGGAAGCCCCGATGATCGTATCTATTTCGGATGCGTCACGGCCAGCGCTGGCCAGGGCGCGCCGCGCGGCAATCACCGCCATATCCACCAACGTCTCGTCTCTGGCGTCCGGCCCATCTATGAGGCCCGGCGCATCCGCGCCCGCCATCCTGCGACACAGCGCTATGGTGCTGGCGCGCACATGGCGCGTGCTCAGCCCTGTGACACGTTCCAGGTCATCAGCGCTGCGCGGATCGCCCAGACGAGTAGAGATATACGCAAAAAAATCGTTGGTAATGGTACCCGAAGGCGCGTAAGTACCCAGGCCAATCAAGCGGACTTTTGCCTTCGTGTAGATTTGCGGAACGATGTAGGTGTACTGCGGCCATTGCTCTGCGTTGCCCTGTGACATTGGATGTGACCTCCCTGGCGAGGAAAAATGTTATTGTGTGTAGTATATACTATGCTCTAGCCACTACACAAGGCCAGGGTAGGGTCTGTGAATGATTGCCAGGGCGATTGAAAAGTTGAGCCAAAAGGCGTACAAGCAAACAGACGTACAAGCAAACAGACATGGCGACCGCAAGGGATCGCCACTACTATACACGAAAACGGGCATAAGACGTAGTATAGTAGTGGCGATCCCTTGCGGTCGCCATGCTCGATGCTTTTGAGAGGCTCTGATGATGGCAGCAACCATAAGCTTTCCATTGGAGCTATGGTAAGAAGCAGCCTGGGAAGTCCATTCGTATCCAGGGAGAGACTCATGGTACAGAAAAATCCTGCCAAAGATCAGACCACTATTTTAATTCTTGGCACTGTGCGAAGCGAGAAGCAGGATTTCTTCAGCAAATTAAATTCCTTCTCTTTGCTCATGGTGAAAGAGAAGGATGGGCGTATCATCCTCAATATTCCTGCCTGGCCTGTACTTGTTGCACTTGCCGCTTTCTTCGTGGTGAGAGCCATACGCTCAAGACAGGCCTGAAGATTAGATAGCTCTTCGGAATTTCTTTTTCATATTACTATAGCGCAATAGATCAGAATAGCGTATAGTTAAGGAGAGAAGGAGTTCTATGCATATTTCTTTATTTCACGAGGTTGGAGAGGATGACAGACTATACTCCCGCG
>Ga0209167_10001994_pt1 | contig 11402 bp, 10 predicted proteins | sample Coa_R1_9_FD_187154 | JGI IMG/M metagenome (GOLD analysis project Ga0209167, IMG submission 187154) | Surface soil microbial communities from Centralia Pennsylvania, which are recovering from an underground coalmine fire - Coalmine... | ecosystem: Environmental > Terrestrial > Soil >...
AGAATGGCTGACATAAAGGGGGGAGCGTCACTCGCAAGTCCGTCACGTACGCCGTTGGATCTTGCCGGTATCGGCGAACCTGCGCCCGTACGCACAGCGCCGGCTTCCAATTCCGCTCAAAGCAAGCAGATAAAATCTGCGTCCGAATCCAACGTTTCGCCCACCGATGCTGCCGAAGTCGAGAAGTGTCTCGAAGCGATTTGGGAACAACTTATTGCAGCGCCACCGTCGCGAGGCCGGTCGATGTCGACGGTCATCTTGCAGGATACCAAAGTGTTGCTTTCTTCCTGGGAAGTTGCCGCGTTCGTGGCACAAGGTGACCAAGAGGCTGAGGATTTGCGGCGGGCAGTCGTGGCGCGCGCTCTCCTGTCGGTAGCAATGGATGGCCGAAAGCGGTCCGGCGAGGAAAACGCGCTTGCGTCAGCTTTGCTGCACGCCCGCGGCGAAGTTTCCTACTTCCAGGGCCGCGTGGAACTGGCAAAACGCTCAAAGAACACGGAAGCAGCCGTCAACTTGGGAATCAGCACGAAGAGACTGCTGTCGACGATCGAGGAAGCGGAAAAATTCTAGCTTTGGGCAAAGGGGTAGGCGTCTCTTGAGTCAAGCCAGCGTCCTGATCGTATCGGATGACGCGGAATTCGCTCGCACGGTCGCGGCGCGCTGGCAGTCAGAAGTCCACGCTCCTGAGGTTACGCTCGTAACGAGCGATTTATGGCACGCTTCGAGCGGAACCGGTTATGAGCTCATAATCATCGGCCCGATCCGGGACGGAAGGTCCTCCTCCATTCTCTCTTCTCTCGACACAAATCCTTCTACGGCAGTGGTCTGTATTCCTGAAAATGAAAATGAGCTCGCGGGCATACGCAAACGCCACTCTCAAGCGCTGTTGATACCCAAGTGGGACGGCTGGATGGAAACTCTGATTTTGCTCTCAGGCGAAGCGCTACGTCGAGTGAATGCACTCAATCGCGCGCAACGTGCGGAGCGAATCGCGCTTGAGGCGCAGCGGCACGCCGTTCTCGGCAGATACATGATCGAAATGCGGCCGGGAATAAACAATGCCCTCACCTCAGCCATCGGCAACGCGGATTTGCTTTTACTCGATCCAGGACAGCTTTCGGCAGAGTGCCGGGAGCAGGTCCGCACGATTCATGCAATGGCGTTGCGCCTGAACGAGGTAATGCAGCGATTCTCATCACTGGCGGCTGAATTGCGTGCCGGTGAGAAAGAATCTCAGGCTGAGACAAACCTGATTGCGCAGGCACACGGAGTGCGCCAATGAGATGGGTTTAGGGTGATGTAAGCCCAGAAAACTAAAGCGTTTGCGTTCCGTTCGCAGTATGCGAAACGACCGGCGACGGTGGCGCTGAAGTTGCAATTATCTTAGCGAGGTTATCTCTGTGGAGGTGCGCACGTGCTGAAGAAGGTGCTGGTCGTGGACGACTCGCAAGCGGAAATCAGCTTGATGCAGTCGTTCCTGCAGCAAGGGGGCTTTCACTCGGTGGGAATTTCCGACCCGACAAAAATCGAGGAAACAATCGAGGAAGAGAGACCCAGCGTGATCCTTCTCGACGTGGTGATGCCGCAACGGAATGGTTTCCAGGCGTGCCGCGACTTGAAGAGCGCGGCGCCCTACTCGCAGATTCCGGTAATTCTTGTGACGTCTAAGACGACTCCGAGCGATCGCTATTGGGGCGAGCAACAGGGCGCCAACGGTTACGTTGCGAAGCCGTTCACGCCCGAGGAATTGATCAGCGCGGTGAAAAGGTTTGCTTGATGGCCGGTAAGCCAGAAGAGGTGCGGGAAAACGCAGGGCTGCCACTCGAGCTCGTTGGGGGAGAGTTTCTCGAAAGCGAAACGCTTTCTGAGGAACGTCTGCCCGAGCGGCAATACTGCGTTTTCCGTGCCGGCCGCGAACGGTTCTGTCTTTCCGTGCTCGAAGTCGAGGAAGTAGTGGATTGGCCGATTGTGACGCGGATCCCGCTGGCGCCTGCGTTCTTAATGGGAGTTTTTAATCTCCGTGGCACGATTGTGCCGTTGGTGGATATTGCATTTACAGAAGGGCGGCGGCCGGGTCTGCTGCCGAAGCATGTAGTAGTGGCGGCACTCAAAGGCGATGCGCAGCGCGAGGATTTGAGAGTTGGTATTGCGTCCGACGAGGTGATCGGAACGTACTCGGCCACGGAAGAAGCGCTGCTCGACCAGGCGCCGAACGACGTGCCGCACTGCCGCGGAATGTTGCGACATGACGACCGGTTGGCGCTGGTTGTTGATTTGAGGCGCTTGACGGACGTGTTTCCGGTTCCTGTGATTTAAGGCGCGAGGGGTCGCGCAAGTTTTAGGTGCTTGGGAGGAAGTCATGAAAGCTCGTTTGAGTTCCACAGTGTGGCTGCTGGTGTTGTGGATCAGCGCCGCGGCGTTCGGAGTCTTGGGGCTCGCTTATTACGCCGGAATGCATTCGGTGGCGCAATCGGCGGATGGCGCTTCGTCGACGGGAAACTCGAGTGCTGCGCTGTTTGGTGCAGGAGCGCTCGCCATCCTTGCGTGCATCTCGGTGGTTTGGGTGCTTAGCAATCGTGTGCTGAAGCCCGTGGACGAGCTTGCCAAATTTTCCGAGCGGATCGTGGCAGGTGATGTGCGAGCGCGCGCGGAAATTGAATCTGGCGACGAATTTGAGTTCATCGCCGAGAATTTCAATCGCAGCGCCGCGAAAGTTGCCCACGCCATCACGAATCAGCAGGCGCAAGATTCCCTCCAACGCAGCATCACCGACCTGTTGAATACGATCAAGGAAGTTGCGCGTGGCGACTTGACGATTCGCGGGAAAGTAACGAACGACGCGCTGGGCAACGTCGTGGATTCTGTGAACTTCATGCTCGACAACTTCACGAAGGTTCTCGAGCGCGTTCGCAAAGCAGCCATCGACGTGAGCGCGAGCGCCAATCAGATTCTCGATGCCGCGGATGACATGACCGCGGGCGCCACGCAGCAAGACCAGGAAATCACGAACACCTCGTCGGCTGTCGAAGAGCTTACGGTTTCGATGAAGCAGGTGTCGAACAACGCGGAAGCGAGCGCAGAAGCTGCTCGCCGCGCACTCGATGCCGCCGAACAGGGCAACCGCGCGGTGCGCGACACGCTAGAAGGAATGCAGCGCATTCGCGCTTCTGTGCAAGCGACCGCCAAGAAGATCAAATCGCTGGGCGATCGTTCACTCGAAATTTCGGAAATTATCAATGTGATTAACGACATCACCGAGCAGACGAACTTACTGGCCTTGAATGCGGCCATCGAAGCGGCTCGCGCTGGAGATGCGGGACGTGGTTTCGCTGTCGTCGCAGACGAGGTGCGAAAACTCGCTGAACATTCCCGCAGCGCGACGAAAGATATCGCGGCGCTCATCAAGGCGATTCAGGCGGAGACGAACGAAGCCGTGGTCGTCATGGAAGAAGGCACGCGCGAAGTGGAAGTGGGAGCCGGACTGGCGGATCAAGCCGGTAAGGCGCTTGAAGCGATTTCGAGCGTCGTGAGGCAGTCGGCCGAGCTGGTGCAGGAGATTTCGCTCGCGTCGAAACAGCAGGTGCGCGGCACGGAAGGCGTCGCGAACGCGATGCAGATTATCTCCGGCATCACACGGCAGACCACACAGGGTGCGCGGCAAACCGCGTCTACCGTAGGCAACATGGTGAAGCTCTCTGAGCAATTGAACGAAGCGCTCGCGCAATTCCGTTCGCAGGCTCAGCCGTCGCGGCAGGCGGAAGCAACTGACGAATCACGGCCGGCGCCGGTAGGCGTTCGTTAGATTCAGGCTGGTGTTACCGCCGGCGCTTCGAGTGCCGGCAGCTGACGTGTGCCGAACATGAAACAGCATCCAGCCACTATCGCGAAACTCACCGAGCCTGAGCTCGACGAAATCCGTACGCTCATCGAACAGCGCTCGGCCATTCTTTTTGATGCTTCGCGCGAACGTTTTTTCTCCACACGAATCCGGGAACATCTGGAGGAGAAAAATCTCGGCGACGGCACAGAGTTGCTGAAGATCGTGCGTGGCTCAAGCATTGAGTATGAGGCCCTCCTTGAACGGCTATTGACGCAGGAGACCTCATTTTTCCGTTATCCGGCCGTCTACGACGCGCTTGAGAAAAGAATTTTACCGGAGATTCAGGAACGGAAATTCTGGGAGAGCCCTCGCTCGTTGCGAATCTGGAGCGCAGGCTGCTCGACTGGCGAAGAGCCCTACTCCATTGCGGTCACGGTGAGCGATGCCTTGAAGTTTCCGGAGGCCTGGGAAATTGAAATCCTGGCCACCGACGTAAGCCGCCGAGCATTGCGACACGCGGAACGCGGAGCCTACTCCCGGCGCAGCTTGGGCGAGGTTTCCTTGCATCAGGTGGAAACATATTTCTTGCCGACCAAACACGGATACCAAGTGAGACCGCGCATCCGGAGATTGATTTCATTCGCGCAGATGAACCTAGTGGACTCTTTCTATGTCGGCAAGCTCGATTGCATCTTCTGCATGAATGTCTTGATGTATTTCTCAGCGGAGCGGCGGCTTTCGATCCTGCGGCGATTTTATGACGCGCTGGAGCCGGGCGGCTACTTCCTGCTCGGCCATTCGGAGACGCTCTCGAACGTGCCGATGAAATTTGAATCAATCATGCTGGGCGATTGCCTAATCTATCGAAAGCCGACGACAGCCTCGGTGGATCTGCGGCGCACGCCGGCCCTGGTGGAGGGAAGCCTGTGAACGGGCCCAACCAGGAATCGCTTGAGCTGTTCTTCCAGGAGGCTTCGGAGAACCTCCAGTACCTACGGGAATATTCCGGTTTGTTGCAGGAACCGCAGACAAAGCCTGAGGATCTCGAAAAGCTCTACATTGCCGCGCATAGCCTGGCTGGCACGTCGGCGAGCTATGGTTATCCTCAATTTTCCGAAGTAGCTGCCAAGGCTGCGCACGTTTTCCATTACGCCATGAACGCGACGCTTACGCCCGACATGCATGGCCCATTGACGGAATTTATTTCCGACGCGATTTCCGTTCTTGAATTCGATTTGCTTCAGATCAGTTCCGGCGGGGCCGAGACGGCGGAAGACATTACTGCGTTCAAGCAGCGCTATGCGTTCGCGTTTCCGGCGACTCAGGTTCCCATGGACGAGGCATCGCCGAGCGCAGCAAGTGGGGATGCAGCGACTCCTGAGGCATACCAGGTGCCGTCATTCGCGGATCGGCTGCCCGAAGACGGTGAAGTCCCGGAAGAGGTTCTGGAGTTTTTCATTCCCGAAGCGGAAGAACATCTGCAAGCCGTGACGGAGTGTTTACTGACCCTCGAAGCAGCGCCCAACGCGGAAGAGATTCACCGCCTGTTCCGCTCTATGCACACAGTGAAGGGCTCAGCCGCGCAGGTTGGTTTGCACCGCCTTTCAGCCGTTGCGCACCGCGTGGAAGATCTTATCGGCCAACTTCGCGACGGTGCTCTGCAACCGAGCGCGGAAATTGTGGATATCTGCCTCGAATCCGTGGATGTGCTGAAGAAGCTGCTACACAGGCAATGGACGAATGCCACGGAGATGGCTGCTGCGATAGATCCTCTATTGGCACGAATTTCCGAGCTTGTTCCGGAAGCAGACGAGGAAGGGACCGCGGAAGCAGCCGCCAGCACGACGGAAACGGGTGCAGAGGAAGCCACGACCAAAACCCTCGCGCCGCGGGCGGCCGCTTCACAGGCACTCCCGCAAGCCAAGTCCGTCCGCATTTCTCTCGAGCGCCTCGATCGAATGATGAATGCCGTTGGTGAGCTCGTCATCAACCGTACGAGGATGCTCGGGCGATTGTCAGAACTTTCAAAGCTGGTGGAAGTTCTCACATTTTCAAAAGGCCGGCTGGCCAACAAAGTCTCGGAATTTCAAGAGAAGCACGAATTCAGCCGTTTGCATGTGGGATTGGTGCCAGGAAGTCAGCCGCCGCAGATGGACACGTTTGGCGGCAGCTTCAAGTCGAAACCAGCGATTATGTCGAACGATTTGCTCGAGTTCAGCGAACTCGAGATGGATCGCTACGACGACGTGAATATCCTTTCGCGGTCGCTCACGGAAATTTCCGCGGACGTTACGGAAGTTCTAACGCAACTCGAAAGCTTCATGGGCAGAGTGGATTCCGATATCGATGAATTTACGAAGCTCGCGCACCACCTCCAGGACGAAATCACTGCAGCGCGCATGGTTCCCATCGGCAACCTGTACACGCGCCTTTCGCGCACGGTCCGGGATGCTGCTAAAGCATCGGGAAAACCCGTAGAGCTAATACTCGAGGGCGCGGAGACCGAACTCGACAACAATATCATTCAACATATATCCGACCCGCTGATTCATCTGGTGCGGAACGCCGTGGCGCACGGCATCGAAAACTCCGAACTTCGCGAATCCGCAGGTAAACCCGACAAAGGCCACATTGCAGTTCGCGCCTACCACCGCGGGAACCACATTTTTATTGAAGTCGAAGACGATGGCCGCGGAATCGACTACGAGCGGGTGCGGCAGGGCGTAATCCAAGCAGGCGAGTTATCGCCCGTGGCAGCGGGAGAGCTTTCCGAGCGCGAGCTCCGCGAATATCTTTTCCGGCCTGGTTTTTCGACGGCCGCTTCGATGACCGAATTGGCGGGCCGTGGAGTAGGGCTCGACGTGGTGCGCTCCAACGTGCATGCGTTGAACGGAGAAATTGAAGTTCGTTCGGAAGTGGGGCACGGCGCGTGCTTCACCGTAAAGGTCCCGCTAACATTGATTATCTCGCAAGCGCTGTTCGTGCGTTGCGGTACGTCGACATTTGCGCTGCCGCTGGCGTTTGTCGAAGAAATTCGCCGCCTGAAGCCGGAGGAAATTGAAGATGTTGGCGGCAAATTGCTGACGCGTGTTCGCGGCGCGGTGACGGAAGTCGTCCGCTTAGACCTGCAGCTAGCTCTGCCTCCTCTTGAGCCTTTAAACGGCTACTTTCACATGGTCATCGTGAAGGTGGCCGGGAAACACGTCGGCATCATCGTGGAAGAAGTTCTCGGGAAGGATGAAATCGTCATCAAGAATCTCGGCGATTATCTGCGGCGCGTGAAACTTTTTCCCGGGACAACGATTGCGCCTGATGGCAGCCTGATTCTTTTGATCGACCTGAATCGCCTGGTTTCGGCGGACACCGCAGAACGCCACGCGTTGCCCTCGTCGTCTCCCGCTGCGAGAGTGTTCGCGCCCGGAGCTGAAGCAGTGGCGGCTGGCAGCATTCCGGCGGAGGCGGTGGATGCTGTGGCCAACGAACGGGTCGTAGTGGTTGCCGACGATTCCATCAGCGTACGCAAATTTGTGGGCCGGATGCTGGAAAAAGCGGGCTACCGCGTGAAGCTCGCGTCCGATGGTCTCGAAGCTTCGGAAATCGTGGCGCAGGTGGGATGCCACTTGATCATCACCGACCTCGAAATGCCGCGAATGAATGGCTACGAATTGCTTGCGCATTTGCGGCAGACGCCAGCCACCCGCCGGATTCCGGTGCTCGTTGTCACATCTCGCGCAGGAGCCAAGCATCGCGAACGCGCATTGAAAGAAGGGGCGGCAGGGTTCTTGACGAAGCCAGTTCAGGAAGATCAGTTGATTGCGACGGTGACGAGCCTGCTGGAGGCAACGGAAGAACGGCAGAGTGTGCTTGCGCCGGTGCGGCAGAATTGAAATGACGAAAAGCACAGAAAAAAAACTTCGAGTGCTGGTTGTGGACGATTCCGCGTACATGTGCAAAGTCCTCAATGAAATCATCAATGCCGATCCGCAGCTCGAAGTGGCAGGGCAGGCGCGCGACGGTCGCGATGCCGTGGCGCTCGCGGAATCGCTGCGTCCCGACGTGATCACGATGGACATCAATATGCCGCACGTGGACGGCCTTCAGGCCACTGAACTGATCATGTCGCAGAATCCGCGGCCCATCGTGATCGTCAGTTCGGAATCGCGCGAGGGCGCTTCAACCACGCTTCGTGCGCTTGAGCTTGGCGCCATCGACTTTGTTCCGAAGCCTTCGAGTGGTGTGGATCTGGACATGAAGAAGGTGGGAGAAGAGCTGACTCGAAAGTTGAAAATGGCGGCGAAGGTACGTGTGGTGAGGACTGCGACTCGCTCCAAGCTTCCAGAGCCTCATCCTCCCGTGCCGGTTTCGTCCAGCTATGCATCGGCGTCAGCGATCGCCGCGCAGAACGGCGGCAAATTCCCCATCGTCCTAATCGCTGCTTCTACCGGCGGACCCGCGGCCGTGATGCGCGTGGTGGCGGGCCTGCCGAAGGATTTCCCGGGAGCGATATTTCTTGTGCTGCATATGCCGGTCGCCTTCACGAAGCAGTTTACTGTGCAGCTGGCCGAGATTGCGCCGCTTCCTGTGAAAGAGGCGGAGTCGAATGAGGCAACCCAACCTGGAGTGATTTATTTGTGTCCAGGTTCGCATCACCTGCGCCTATCGTCCACCGGCAAAATCCTTTTGGATGCCGGACCGCGAATCGATGGGTATCGCCCCTGCGCAGACGTGGCATTCGAATCGGTTGCTGCTTACGCGCGTGGATTCGCGGTTGGGGTGGTGCTCACTGGCATGAGCAACGACGGCGCGAAAGGCGTGAAAGCAATCAAGGCGGCGGCCGGCTACGTAATCGCTCAGGATGAAGCAAGCTCCGTGATTTTTGGAATGCCGGCGGAAGCGATCAAGACTGGCGTCGTTAACGAAGTCCTCAGCCTCGAGACAATCAGTGCGGCCATTGAAAAGCGGGTCGCAAAGCTGGCGCGATTGGTCCCGGTGGAAGCGCGATGAAGATCGCCGCTCAAGAAAAGGGGAAAACGAGGCGGGCGCGCCATTCCGAGCAGATGATTCTCTTCACTGTTGCGAACCGCATGTTTGCGATCGCGGCCGCGGCGGTGCAGGAGATTCGCAGCACGGATAGTCTGGCTGTTTCGGCAAATGAGATCGAACATTCCGAGATTCTAAAAGTACGCCACACGCTGGAACGCAGCCATCAAACCTATTACGTCGTGAACGCAGGCGCGCATTTTGGTCTGCCTGTCACGCGTCCTACCCTCGTCTTAATTCTGCGCCAGTTGCGCGTTGCAGTGCTCGTAGACCGCATTGAACGGATGGCGGAGATTGCCGTGATTCACGCCCTTCCACTCGCATTTGCCGGTGAAGAACGGCGCTGGTATCGCGGCCTTACGTACATCGACGACCATGTGATTCCTGTGATTCAGCCGGCAGGTTTTTTGACCACCGATGAATTCCACCGTCTCGATAGCGCCATAAATGCCGTCCCGGCTCCGCGTCACCTGCTAGGAGCTTTCCAGGCATGATCGCCGAAATTCAAAACGCGGATGCCGACACATATGTTCTGCTGCAGCTGGCCAACCGGCGTTTCGCGTTACCTTCAGCAATCGTCTCAGAACTTGCACCGCCGGTCCGGCTTCATACGTTTCCGCACACGTCACCTCTTGTTTCCGGAGTGATCGTGCGCCGCGGCCGCATAGTGCCGGTCTACGATGTCGCCAGCATATTGCTGGGCAGAAGCTCGTCCGTTCACCGGTTCTACCTGATCGCGCGCCGCAATTTTCCCGACGGGTCCGAGGGTAGCGCGATTCCCGTGAGTGGCGAGTGCGAACTTGTCAACGCGAAATTGCAGGAAGCCAGTGAGAACACCCGGCCTCATATTTCCGGCCACCTGCTGGTCGGCGACGAATCAATTGAAGTACTAAACTTTGATGCACTACTGGCAAGCGAACCTGCACCGCACAACGCGTCGCGACGCGTGGAGGCTCAGTCATGAGTTTCCTTCCTGCGGGTGCCCCACGCATTTTGCTGATTGATAGCAATGTCTATTTCTCCAAACGCGTCAGCGACGCCCTGCAACAACAAGGCTTCGAAGTGACCGTCAGCACGCAAGCTACCTACGCCCTCACCATGCTCGAGTGGAACGGACCCAGTGCAATTCTCTGCGCCACGAATCTGCGCGAAATGGGTGCACTCGAAATGGCTCCTATTCTGCGCGCCGATCCCAAGACCGCCAACATTCCCCTCATCGCCGTCGGTGGTGGCGATGCCCGAGCATTGCTCGAAGCCTATGGCGCGGGTTGCGATGATTTCGTCGATCGCCGGCGCGCCCCTTCCGACATCGCCGCGCACGTCCGCAGTTTTCTCGTGAGCCGTCAGGAAGGATTCCAACCCACTCAGATGCTCCCCAGTTCCGACACAGCCCTCAGCGGCACTCTCTCTCATCTCGATCTGCCCGGCGTGATTCAGATGCTCGGACAGGCCCGCCAGACGGGCGCGCTCCACGTCAACGCAGGCGAAACTGATGGCATCATTTTTTTTGGCGGCGGTGAAATCGTCCATGCGGAGTCTGGCACATTCTTCGGTGACGAAGCCGTCACGCAAATCGTGAGGAGTTGCCACTCCTCCGACAAGGGCGTTTACAAATTTGTCTATGGCGCGGCGGCTACGCAACGTACCGTGCTTCGTTCTGCTACCGACTTGCTGTTGGATGCCATGCGCGAATTCGACGAAGGCGAACGAGATGGTCTCGCGCAGAAAAACGAGAACGCGGATCGTCGAGAGGCGTACCAGAATCCCGCGGACGGGAGCCCACAGCATGAGAATTCGGAGTCCGAGGGAGTTGAGAATCACAGCGTAGAAAAGGAGTCGACATGAGCGAAACCGAGACGCTCACGGCGGCGCGCGTTCCGACCGTCTATTTCATTGACGACAGCGCCACCATGCGCGAAGTGATCAAGATTGCATTCCGCAAAGAAAACATCCACGTCATCACTTGTACCGATGCGAGCTCGGCCCTCGCCCAATTTGGAGAAGTTGCACCGGATGCCGTCATCACTGACGTCATCATGCCGGACAAGGATGGCTATGAAGTCTGCGAATTCGTCAAGCAGCACGAACAGCTCGCAAAAATTCCCGTGATTCTAATGTCGGGCGTCGTTAATCGCACGGTCGCCGAACGGGCCACCGCAGTGAGAGCCGATGATTTGATCCGCAAGCCTTTTCAACCGCAGGATTTGATCACGCGCGTCAAAAATTTGCTTCATCCAAAAACGAGCACAACCCAAGCAACTGGCGACGCCACGCAGAATTCCGATCCTCACGCCACTCGGGTGCTGAACAATCTCTTTTCGACGACTCCCACGCCTTTTGGAGTCGGCACGCCACGAATGCCGCACGCCGAAACTCCAATTTTCGCTTCAGCACCGCGTGCGAGCGCTCCTTTTGCATCCGTTTCCGCGGCGCCTACGCGACCAGCCACAATGCCGCCCGCGGAAATTCAGAAATTGCGAAACGAAATCCGTCGCCTTGAGCTGCTAGTCAAGAAGCTCGAAGCCGAATTACAGGCCGAACA